>SCPO01000017.1_pt1:357500-710057 | contig 710057 bp, 862 predicted proteins | sample 6106821 | NCBI WGS metagenome assembly SCPO01 (sample SAMN10720448, study PRJNA508395) | human gut metagenome | isolation source: Participant 2 stool, 0 month | host: Homo sapiens | collected 2017
GGAGACTGAGAACTATGAACGCCAGTTTGTAGGAGTCGCTGTTGGGATACCACCCTTGCGGTATTGGATTTCTAACCTGCAGCCGTGAACCGGCTGGGGACAATGTCAGGCGGGAGTTTGACTGGGGCGGTCGCCTCCGAAAGGGTATCGGAGGCGCTCAAAGGTTCCCTCATAATGGTTGGAAACCATTAGAAGAGTGCAAAGGCATAAGGGAGCTTGACTGCGACACCGACGGGTGGAGCAGGTAGGAAACTAGGACTTAGTGATCCGGTGGTATGAAAGTGGGATTGCCATCGCTCAACGGATAAAAGCTACCCTGGGGATAACAGGCTTATCACTCCCAAGAGTTCACATCGACGGAGTGGTTTGGCACCTCGATGTCGGCTCATCGCATCCTGGGGCTGTAGCAGGTCCCAAGGGTTGGGCTGTTCGCCCATTAAAGCGGTACGCGAGCTGGGTTCAGAACGTCGTGAGACAGTTCGGTCCCTATCCGGCGCGGGCGTAAGATATTTGAGAGGAGCTGTCCTTAGTACGAGAGGACCGGGATGGACGGGCCGCTGGTGTACCTGTTGGAGTGCCAACTCCATGGCAGGGTAGCCAAGCCCGGACGGGATAAACGCTGAAGGCATCTAAGCGTGAAGCCCCCCTCAAGATGAGATATCTCATACGCAAGTAGTAAGACCCCTTGAAGACGACGAGGTAGATAGGTCAGAGGTGGAAGTGCGGTAACGCATGGAGCTGACTGATACTAATCGGTCGAGGGCTTGACCAATAAGGTCTGAAAGAGCGGCGGAAGGATGACAGAGGAGACCGTTGAAAGTTTACTTTCATAAGGTCGGATCTGGAAGACTTCAGACATTGGCGAAGCCAATGACATGAGGAAAATCGAAGATTTTTCGAATGACCACCGCGGAGTTGAAGCAAAGAAAGTTGTACTTGAAATTCGGAAGATCAACAGTTCAATATGTGGTTTTGAAGGTATGTAAATGCCTTTAATGGCCCGGTGGCTCAGCTGGTTAGAGCGCCGCCCTGTCACGGCGGAGGTCGACGGTTCGATCCCGTTCCGGGTCGTTTTTATAAAATGAGAATTATAGTAAGCAACAATGAATCGCTGATGAGGCGGTTTTTTGTTGCTTATTTTTATTATAAGCCTTAATTAACGACAGAGTCTAATTTTGTGCTTCCACAGTCTATCATTGTCCTGCATTTTTCTTTTAGGAATTCACGTTTTTTATAATGAATGATAAATTGTGGAGGAAAATTAGAATGAACATTTACGGATATGTACGGGTATCCAGTATCGATCAGAATGAAGATCGACAGATTGCTGCTTTACGGGAAGTTTCCGTACCTGAAAAGAAAATCTTTATGGATAAGCAGTCAGGAAAGGATTTTGAGCGACCATATTACAAAAAGTTGGTGAGAAAACTAAAAGCAGGAGATTTATTGTATATTCTCAGTATTGACCGTCTAGGGAGAAATTACGAGGAAATCCAGAAGCAATGGCGTGTTCTGACAAAGAGATTGGCATTGATGAATACGAGGATACATTGGACAGAGAAATACATTATGATGCAAGTGGAAATATCCGCATTTCTTACGAAATAGAGTATGATGAAAATCACAAGTGGATTTCAGAAACTAAATATGATGCAGATGGTAATATTATAGAACAGAGAAAAAACCAATAACCTATTTGCGGACGTATAAAAATAAGTAAAACCCCATAAAACGGCAGGTGAAAATATTAACAAAACTCACCTGCCATTTCTATACGAGTTTGCCAAGACTAACTCGTGCCGAAATCACAAACATATGAACAAATGCACAAATTATACTGTATACATTGTATTTTTTGCAGTAATACGAATTAAACATTTGCATTTTAACGAATAATTGATATAATAAACGTAGGCCAGTCTGTGAGGGCTTGTTTCCCGCGCAGACCCACATGTATACTTATATATCTATAATATACATATTTCATTCACTAATTGCAGGAGGAAATCAAAATGGCAAGAAAAATGAAAACCATGGATGGTAACCATGCAGCAGCTCATGCTTCATATGCATTTACTGATGTAGCGGCTATCTATCCGATTACCCCATCTTCACCTATGGCTGAAGCTACAGATGAGTGGGCAACAGACGGAAGAACCAATATTTTTGGTCATGAAGTTCAGATCACAGAGATGCAGTCTGAGGCTGGTGCAGCAGGTGCTGTACACGGTTCTCTGGCAGCAGGTGCTTTAACCACCACCTACACCGCTTCCCAGGGTCTGTTACTGATGATCCCTAACCTTTATAAGATCGCTGGTGAGCAGCTGCCAGGCGTATTTAACGTATCTGCTCGTGCACTTGCCAGCCATGCATTATCTATTTTCGGTGACCACTCCGACGTTTATGCCTGTCGTCAGACTGGATGCGCAATGCTGTGCGAGTCCAGTGTACAGGAAGTTATGGACTTAACCCCAGTTGCTCATCTGGCAGCTATCAAGGGTAAAGTTCCTTTCATCAACTTCTTCGATGGTTTCCGTACATCTCATGAGATCCAGAAGATCGAGACCTGGGATTACGAAGATCTGAAGGATATGGCTGATATGGATGCGATCGCTGAATTCCGTAAGCATGCATTAAATCCAAACCATCCATGCCAGAGAGGTTCCGCTCAGAACCCAGATATCTTCTTCCAGGCAAGAGAAGCTTGCAACCCATACTATGATGCTCTTCCAGCAATCGTTCAGGAGTACATGGACAAGGTTAACGCAAAGCTTGGTACAGATTATAAGCTGTTCAACTACTATGGTGCAGCAGACGCAGAGCATGTTATCATCGCTATGGGTTCTGTAAATGATACCATTGAAGAGACCATCGACTACTTAACAAAGCAGGGCAAGAAGGTCGGCGTTGTTAAGGTTCGTCTGTACAGACCATTCTGTGCACAGGCTCTGATCGATGCTATTCCAGAAACTGTTAAGACTATCTCCGTATTAGACAGAACAAAAGAGCCAGGCGCTATTGGCGAGCCTCTGTACCTGGATGTTGTTGCTGCTCTTAAGGGAAGCAAGTTTGACCAGGTTAAGATCTTAACCGGACGTTACGGCTTAGGTTCTAAGGATACCACACCTGCTCAGATCGTAGCAGTATATGAGAATGAAGCTAAGACTCCATTCACCATCGGTATCGTTGATGATGTTACTAACCTGTCTCTTGAGATCGGTGCTCCATTAGTTACTACTCCAGAAGGAACTACTAACTGTAAGTTCTGGGGTCTGGGTGCTGACGGTACCGTAGGTGCTAACAAGAACTCCATCAAGATCATTGGTGATAATACAGATATGTATGCTCAGGCATACTTTGATTATGACTCTAAGAAGTCCGGCGGTGTTACAATGTCTCACCTGCGTTTCGGACACAGCCCAATTAAGTCTACCTACTTAATCCACAAGGCTAACTTCGTAGCATGTCATAATCCATCCTATGTACGTAAGTATAACATGGTACAGGAGCTGGTTGACGGCGGTACCTTCCTGTTAAACTGCGCATGGGATATGGAAGGCCTTGAGAAGCACTTACCAGGCCAGGTTAAGAAGTTCATCGCTGATCACAAGATCAACTTCTACACCATCGACGGTGTTAAGATCGGTATCGAGACCGGTATGGGACCAACACGTATCAACACAATCTTACAGTCCGCATTCTTCGAGCTGACCGGAATCATCCCAGCTGAAAAGGCTAACGAGCTGATGAAGGCTGCTGCAAAGGCAACTTACGGACGTAAGGGTGAAGACGTTGTTATGAAGAACTGGGCAGCTATCGATGCTGGTGCCAAGGGCGTTCACAAAGTAGAAGTTCCAGCAAGCTGGGCTAACTGCGAAGATGAAGGACTTGACTACAAGGTAGTTACCGAGGGAAGAAAGGAAGTTGTAGACTTCGTAAACAACATCCAGACCAAGGTAAGCGCTCAGGAAGGTAACACACTGCCTGTATCTGCATTCAAGGATTACGTTGATGGTTCTACACCATCCGGTTCTTCTGCATACGAGAAGCGTGGTATCGCTGTTAAGGTTCCTGTATGGAACGTTGATAACTGTATCCAGTGTAACTTCTGTTCTTATGTCTGCCCACACGCTGTTATCCGTCCGGTAGCTATGACTGCTGAGGAAGCTGCTAAGGCTCCTGCAGATATGAAGATGAAGGATATGACTGGTATGCCAGGATACAAGTTCTCCATGGCTATCTCTGCTCTGGATTGTACCGGATGCGGTTCCTGTGCTAACGTTTGCCCAGGTATGAAGGGTAACAAGGCTCTGGAAATGAAGCCATTAGAGGCTAGTCTGTCTGAGCAGGCTAACTACGACTTCGCTGAGACTCTGCCAGTTAAGGAAGAAGTTATCGCTAAGTTCAAAGAGAACACTGTTAAGGGTAGCCAGTTCAAGAAACCTCTCCTTGAGTTCTCCGGCGCATGCGCAGGCTGTGGTGAAACTCCATACGCTAAGCTGATCACCCAGCTGTTCGGTGACAGAATGTACATCGCAAACGCAACCGGATGCTCTTCTATTTGGGGTAACTCTTCACCATCTACACCTTACACCATGAACGCTAAGGGCCAGGGTCCTGCATGGGATAACTCCCTGTTCGAGGACAACGCTGAGTTTGGTTACGGTATGTTACTGGCTCAGAACGCTATCAGAGATGGCTTAAAGTCCAAGGTTGAGTCTGTAATGGCTAACGAGAACGCTTCTGAAGAAGTTAAGGCTGCTTGCAAGGAATGGTTAGATACCTACGCTGTAGGCGCATTAAACGGAACTGCAACTGACAAGTTAGTTGCTGCATTAGACGGCATTGACTGCCCAACCTGCAAAGAGATCGTAGCTAACAAGGACTTCTTAGCTAAGAAATCCCAGTGGATCTTCGGTGGTGACGGATGGGCTTACGATATCGGCTTCGGCGGTGTAGACCACGTTCTGGCTTCCGGAAAAGATATCAACATCATGGTTTACGATACCGAGGTTTACTCCAATACAGGTGGTCAGGCTTCCAAGTCTACTAAGACCGGTGCTGTAGCTCAGTTCGCTGCAGGCGGTAAAGAGACCAAGAAGAAAGACCTTGCTGGTATTGCAATGAGCTATGGTTATGTATACGTTGCTCAGATCTGTATGGGTGGCGATATGGCTCAGACTGTTAAGGCTCTGGCTGAAGCAGAAGCATATCCAGGACCATCCCTGATCATCGCTTACGCTCCATGTATCAACCATGGTATCAAGAAGGGTATGGACAAGGCTATGACCGAAGAGAAGCTGGCTCTTGAGTGCGGATACTGGAACAACTTCCGTTACAACCCAGCTGCTGAGAAGAAGTTCACCTTAGATTCTAAGGCTCCTAAGATGGAAGGATATCAGGACTTCTTAAAGGGCGAGGTTCGTTACCTGTCCTTAACCATGAAGAACCCAGACAGAGCAGCTACTCTGTTCGCACGTAACGAGAAAGAAGCAAAAGAGCGTTACGAGCATCTGTCTAAGCTGGTTGCACTTTATGGAAATGACTAATTCATCCTGCAAAGTGAGTTAGAATAGATTAGGTTAAATCAACCCTGGAGGGCGTAAAAACTCTCCGGGGTTTTTAAAAAGAAAGGGAAATGCATCATGGCTGAAAAGCTGACAATGGCTGATATTGCAGAGCTGGCGGGAGTTACCAAAAGTACAGTATCCCGGTATTTTAACGGGGGAAGCATCAAAGAAGAGACGAGAAAAAAGATCCAGAATGTGGTGAAAGAGAATAACTATATCCCGAACAGTTTTGCAAGGCTGAAAGCCAAAGAAAGCAATACAGTTGGTGTGATCGTCCCTACTTTGAACTCAAAAGTGACCAGCCGTGTGGTCACAAGCGTTGGCCGTTATCTGAGAAGTCAGGGATATGAGGCTTTGATCAAGGACTCAGATCACAGCCCAAAGCTGGAACTGGAAAATATCAACCGCCTTTTTACCCAGAAAGTAGACGGTATTTTATTCAGTGCCATTTCTCTTACCGAGGAACATAAGCAGCTTCTTATGAATTCGCCGGTGCCGGTAGTAGTTCTTGCCCAGAACTTTGAAGAGGGAATTACTGTAACTATGGACGATTACACAGCAGGAAAGACCATGGGAAGTTTTATGGGAAGCAGGGTCCGTGGAAAGATCGCTTATTTAGGCGTAGAGGAAGAAGACGAGGCAGTGGGAATTTTCCGCCGCCAGGGAGTCTTAGAGGGGATCAAAGAGAGCGGATCCCAGGTGATGACCGTAGAAACAGGAGATTATAGCTACGTAAGCGGCCAGGAAATGATGGAAAAAGTCCTTGAGAAAGGAATTCCTGACGGTGTGATCTGCGCTACAGACCGTCTGGCTTTTGGAGCATACCGTATATTGCAAAAGCATGGCATTTTAATTCCGGAGCAGGTATCAGTAGCCGGTTTTGGCGGCTATGATGAAAGCGAATTGTTGTCTCCACAGCTTACCACCCTGCGTTTTGACTCCTATGGACTGGGCTATCTGGGAGCGGAGACTCTTCTTAAGATGATAAGAGAGGAACCGGTACCAAAAAAACAGATCGTAGGCTTTGAAATGATACTTGGAAAAAGTGTGAGAAATGAAAATACAGTAAAATAAACGGGAAATAGACAGGGCAGAACCGGGCCCAAAAGGGTCCAAAAGCAAAGAAAAGTAATAAAAAGGTCGTGTTTGTGCAAGTTGCATAAAAATGACCTTTATTTTTTTACACTCAACAATGGAACCGGTACCATAAATAACATTGACATTAGACACAAAAAGGTATATGATACAAATATGGAACCGGTACCAATCACAAACAGGGGAGATAGTTACAATAGAGACAGAAAAACAAAGATTGGTACCGGATATACCACAAAGTGTGGTCATATATCACTATAAATAATAGTTGTGTGAAATGTCTCCGGAACAAAAAATCCGAGAGAACATTAAAAAGAAAGGGAAGGTAAAAAATGGATTACGCAAAAATTGCAGAACAGGTAATTCAGTATGTGGGCGGTAAGAAAAACATCAAATCAGTAGCTCATTGTGCTACCAGACTTCGTTTTCAGCTTCGTGATAATTCACTGAGAAACGAAGAAGCTTTAAGTGATTTAGAGGGTGTAAAGGGAGTATTTCTTACACAGTCCCAGTTTCAGATCATTTTTGGTTCAGGCACTGTAAATCTGGTGTGTGCAGAAGTGCAGAAGCAGTTAGGCACATTAGAAGAGCAGGCATCTAATGAAAAAGAAGAGAAGAGCGGCAACGCCATCCAGCGCTTTATCAAAATGCTCAGTGACATTTTCGTTCCTATTATCCCGGCAATCGTTGCAGGCGGTCTTTTAATGGGCCTTAACAATGTGCTGACATCCCCTTTAATAAATGGAAGCAGTGTCATTGAGCTTTATCCACAGTGGGCAGGCCTGGCAACAGCAGTAAATACTTTTGCAAGCGCGCCATTTACATTTTTGCCGGTGCTCATCGGATTTAGTGCTACGAAGAAATTTGGCGGAAATGCCTTCTTAGGCGCAGCTATGGGTATGATCATGGTACATCCGGATCTTCTAAATGCATACCAGATTGGTATTGCAGATCCGCCTGTATGGAATATCCTGGGGCTGAATGTGGCAGCTATTGGTTATCAGGGAACCGTTCTTCCGGTACTGGCTGTTTCATGGATCATTGCAAATATTGAAAAACGCCTGCGTAAGGTAACACCTTCCTGGCTGGATAATCTGACAACTCCGCTGCTGTCTATTCTGATTACTTCCTTCCTTACCTTCATTTTTGTAGGACCTGTATTAAGAGAGGCAGGAAATCTTCTGGCAGCAGGTATTACATGGCTTTATAATTCTCTTGGTTTTGTAGGCGGCGCGATCTTCGGTCTTACTTATGCACCGATCACTATGACTGGTATGCATCACAGCTTCATTGCCATTGAGACTCAGCTTTTAGCAGACAGTGTTCATACAGGCGGAAGCTTTATCTTCTCTACAGCTAGTATGAATAACGTGGCACAGGGAGCAGCTGTTCTTGCAGTGCTGCTGCTTACCAAAAACGAAAAATTAAAATCTATTTGTTCCGCATCTGGTGTATCCGCTCTTTTAGGTATCACAGAGCCGGCTATGTTTGGTGTGACCTTAAAACTGAAATATCCATTTTATGCAGCAATTATTGGTTCCGGTGTAGGAAGTGCTTATCTTGCATGGACTAAAACACTGGCACAGGCTTTAGGCGCAGCCGGACTCCCTGGATTTATCTCCATGAAGCCGGAAGATTATGGTCACTTTGCCATCGGTCTGATCCTTTCTATGGCAGTATCCTTTGGACTGACTGTTGTATTCTGGAAAAAAATGGGAATTGAGAAAGAAACAGCAGAAGTAGAAGCTAAAACTACAGATGCAGATAAAGAAGCAGAAGTGAATTCTGATGTGAAAGCAACAACAGATGAGATCAAACCGGAAGCAGTTGTAACAGAACCAGAAGAGACTGCAGAAACAGCACAGGAAAACCAGGAACTTACCTTTACATCCCCCATGAAAGGAAAAGTCCTTCCTGTAACAGAGTCTGCAGATGAAATGTTCGCATCCAAAATGTTAGGTGATGGTATTGCAGTAGAAGCAGCAGACGGAACCGTTTATGCTCCATGTGATGGTACTGTATCTTTATTATTCCCTACCAAACATGCAGTTGGTATCAAATCTGCCGATGGCGTGGAACTGCTCATTCACGTAGGTATCAACACGGTACAGTTAGACGGCGAAGGGTTTGAAGCGTTTGTTACCCAGGGCGATACAGTAAAGAAGGGCGATAAGCTTTTAAAAGCAGACCTGGACTTTATCCGGGAAAAAGGTTTAAATCCACAGACTATGATGATCTTCCCGGAAGCAATGAACCTGGATATTACCCCACTTTCCAGTGAAAATGCAGACGAGAATACCGCGGCAGTAAAAGTAACCAGAAAGTAAGACTACAAATAATACAGCTAGCAATAGCAGGAGGCATCCCTTGAAAAAATATGAGAAAGTATTTCAGAAAGATTATGAAACATGGTATGGGGAAAATGAGGCATACAGAAAACAGGTGGCAGAAGACCCGGACCGGCTTGCATTTCACCTGATGCCGGAAACCGGCTGGATGAATGATCCCAATGGTCTCTGTCAGTTTAAAGGAGAATACCACATTTATTATCAGTATACCCCCTTTGAGCCAACCGGAGAATTAAAACTGTGGGGTCATTATAAAACAAAGGATCTTGTTACCTATGAACATTGCCAGCCGGTCTTATTCCCGGACAGCGATGAGGATGCTCATGGCGTATATTCCGGCTCTGCTTTCCGTGAAAATGGGAAGATCAACTTCTTTTATACAGGAAATGTAAAATTGTTTGACCGCCCGGATTATGATTACATCAACAGTGGAAGAGTCAGCAATACCATGTATGTCACCAGCGAAGACGGAATGCATTTTTCACCGAAGAAATGCCTGATGACCAACAGTGATTATCCGGCAGATATCAGTGCCCATGTAAGGGATCCAAAGATCATTAAGAGGGAAGATGGCTATTACATGGTCTTAGGAGCAAGGGACAAAGAGAGCAAGGGCCTGGTACTGGTATACCGTTCCGATGACCTGACAAACTGGAAATATCATGGACGGATCACCACAGAAAATGCCTTTGGCTATATGTGGGAATGCCCGGATCTTTTTGAACTGGATGGACAGCTGTGTCTGATCTGTTGCCCTCAGGGTGTAGAAAAGAAGGGATATGATTACTGGAATGTCCATCAGTGTGTATGTATTCCGTTAGATTATGATTTTACACCGGGAACCTGGGTAATTAAGACTACAGATAATTTTCAGATGGTAGACCGGGGATTTGATTTTTATGCTCCGCAGACCTTTGAGGATCAGCAGGGAAGACGGATCCTGATCGGATGGATGGGAATACCGGATGCAGATTATACAAATCCTACTGTAAAAAAAGGCTGGCAGCATGCCTTAACGATCCCGAGACAGCTCCATATAAGGGATGGAAAGCTGTATCAGGAGCCGGTAAAGGAATTGGAGAAACTTTGCCGGAATGGCAGAACATTTTCCAAAGAAGAATTCCAAAATTTGGAACTACCCAAATGTGCCAAAGTGCAGATCGACTTTAAGGATTGCAAAAATATGGAATTTTCCATCAGCGATGGAGTAAAACTGACCTATATGGATCATGTTCTGACGCTGGACCTGGGTAACTGTGGAAGCGGCAGGACGATCCGCAAGGTATGGATCGAAGAACTGACAGACCTTACTTTGTTTGCGGACACAACTTCTTTGGAACTGTTTATTAATAAGGGAAGCCAGGTATTTACTACCCGTGTGTATGGTAAACAGGGAAAAGCAGGACTTAAAGGGCAGTGTGATGCCCGAATCCAGGTATATGAAATGTCAGGTTATGAATATGGCCGCATCTGACGGCGGTATTGAAGGGGTGTAAGAGAAGTAGTTTTGCGAAATACTCGTTCAAAATAGGGGAGATTTATAAAGCCCGCTTCAAGGGCAATATCCGTCATGGAAAGCTCAGTTTCTCGCAGGAGAAGCTGGGCTTTTTTGATGCGGCAGATGTTCTGGTATTCTGTAATGGTAAAACCGGTAACTTTGCGAAAGATCCGGGTCAAGTAGGAACGGCTGATGAAAAAATGGGTAGCGATCTGATCCAGGCTGTTTTTCTCACTGCAGTGATTTTGGAGATAAATAGCAATATCATGTACCTGCTGATACATACCTGTGTGGACCAGATTGTTTTGAAGGTTTTCCTTCCAGCCGCCCTCTTCCTGCGTCCTTCTGATCTGGATCAGGAGAAGGAGAAGCTGAACGGTATACAGACGGATCAAACCGTTGGCAGTCATTGTGTCCTGTTTATTGCCAGGAGTTGTCCGGGATGAGATAAGTGTAAATTGTTCCTTGATCTGTGTCAGAAGGGAAAGAATCTGAGCCCATTGATCCACAGAAAATCTTGTAATACCACGATAGGCATTTCCAAATTCTTCCAGACTTACAGATCCACACAGGCGGAGAAGCTGGTCTAATACAGGTCCTTCTAACTGCATCAGAAAACGGTGGTGCTTTTTTCCTGTACCTGCAGGGCAGGTTTTATGGATCTGGTTCTGGTCTACCAGGATAGCCATATGTTCCTGCAAATGATAGGTATCCTGTTCTACGAAATAAAAACGTTCCCCTTCTATGAGAAAATATAATTCCAGGCTTTCATGAAAATGGCGTGTGACCATGGAAAAACTGTGGCTGCGGATGGCTTCTTCAACGAAAATGCCGGGAATTTCCCCTTTAAATAAAATTTCAGATGCGTCAGGTATTTCACTGAAAGAAAGATAAAGTGTGTCCTGTTCCATAATGATAAGTGCTCCTGTTCCTGCTGCGCCTATTATAGCATAGAGTTGCATTTAAAAGTAGCCGATAAGATAAAAACTACAAAAATATATCTGATTTTGTTAGCGATTTTACATATTTTATTCTAAAATGAGACACATAAAAGGACCTACATAAAGGACACATATTGTAACAGGAGGCAGCGTATATGAAGTACAGTAAAGGAAAAGTTTCTGATATTCAGATTGCATACATTGGAGGAGGTTCCAGAGGATGGGCGTGGACATTTATGACGGATCTGGCACTGGAAGACGAGATCAGCGGAACCATCCGTTTATATGACATTGACAGGAAAGCAGCACAGACCAATGAAGTGATCGGCAATCACCTGATGAACCGACCGGAGGCAAAGGGAGACTGGAAGTTTGAGGTAAAGGACAGTTTGAAAGAAGTTCTTACAGGCTGTGATTTTGCAGTGATCTCTATTTTACCGGGAACTTTTGATGAGATGGCTTCCGATGTACATCTGCCGGAGCGCCTTGGTATTTATCAGTCAGTAGGTGATACAGCAGGCCCAGGCGGGATCATAAGAGGGCTGCGCACGATCCCTATGTTTGTAGAGATCGCAGAGGCGATCAAAAAATATGCTCCTGATTGCTGGGTGATCAATTATACCAATCCTATGTCCCTGTGTGTGAAAACACTGTATCATGTATTTCCGCAGATCAAGGCATTTGGCTGCTGCCATGAGGTATTTGGTACCCAGAAGGTTTTAAGGGGGATCTACGAAGAAGAAACAGGAGACAAGATTGCAGACTGGCATGATATTCATGTAAATGTAGTGGGGATCAACCATTTCACCTGGTTTACGGAGGCAAGTTATAAAGGAGTTGACTTATTCCCTGTATACAAGAATTATATAGATCATCATTTTGAAGAAGGTTATCAGCTGGAAGGTGAAAACTGGATGAATTCTTCTTTTAAATGCGCCAATCGTGTAAAAATGGATCTTTTTTGCAGGTATGGGCTGATCGCAGCAGCAGGAGACCGTCATCTGGCGGAATTTATGCCTGGAAATGAGTATCTGAATGATCCGGAAACAGTTGCTTCCTGGAAGTTCGGTCTGACAACAGTAGACTGGAGAAAAGAAGATCTGAAGAAACGTCTGGAGAGAAGTCACAGACTGGCAGCAGGAGAAGAGGAGATCGATCTGACGCCAACAGGAGAAGAGGGAATTCTTCTGATCAAGGCACTGTGTGGACTGGGACGTGTAGTCAGCAATGTAAATATCCCAAATACAGCCGGTCAGATCCCAAATCTTCCGGAAAATGCCCTGGTAGAGACAAACGCCCTGTTTGACAGAGACAGTATCCATCCGGTGGCTGCAGGGAAAGTACCTGAAAATGTAAAAGCCCTGCTGATGCCTCACATTGAAAACCATGAGAGGACCTTAAAGGCAGCACTTACCTGTGATGAAGAACTGGTAGTACAGGCTTTCCTGCATGACCCTGTTGTAAAGGGAAAGCAGCCTCAGGAGGCACAGGTGCGCAGCCTGGTACATGATATGATCGAAAACACCAGAAAATATCTGCCAGACGGCTGGAATTAAATATAGAAAATAAGTTTTTGAATGTTTCGGATATATCGTTTACAGAACGGCAGCCAGACCTGTAAGAGACAGATCTGGCTGCCGGATCCTGTTACCAGGAAAGGATCTCGTATCCATCCTCTGTGATCAGAACCTGGATCTCCCACTGGGCGGAAGGCATACCGTCATCTGTATAGATGGTCCAGTCATTTTCCGCGTCAACGAAGATATCTGCTTTCCCCATATTGATCATAGGTTCAATGGTAAAGATCATACCCGGAACCATAAGCATCTCTGTTCCTTTTTTAGAAACAAAACTTACCCATGGATCTTCGTGGAATTCCAGGCCTACGCCGTGACCGCCGATCTCCCGGACAACGGTATAACCGTTTGCAGTAGCGTAGTCGTTGATGGCCTGACCCATATCACCTAAGTGTCCCCATGGCCGTACCTGTTTTAAACCTTCTTCGATCGCCTGTTTGGTTACCTCTACCAGACGCTTCTTTTCAGGGGAGACTTCACCGATACAGAACATTCTGGAAGAGTCGGAGTAGTATCCTTTATAAATAGTAGAAACGTCTACATTAATGATATCACCATCTTTTAAGATCACATCAGCAGAAGGGATACCATGGCATACCTGATCGTTTACAGAGGTGCAGACGCTCTTTGGAAATCCTTCATAGTTTAAGGGAGCCGGAATTCCGCCTCTGTGAGTAGTCTGTTCGTAAACCCACAGATCGATCTGCTCGGTTGAGATGCCGGCACAGATATGTTCTGCAACATAATCCAAAACAGACACATTGATCTTTGCGCTTTCGCGGATTGCTGCGATCTGCTCCGGATTTTTGATCATGGCATGACTTGGTACCTTGGAACCTTTGTGACGGTATTCTGACAGTTTTACGTCAAAATCCATATGGCAATTTTTATATTTATGTCCGCTGCCGCACCAGCAGGGATCATTTCTTCCTATTTTCTGCATGATATTCTCCTTTACCTGGCTTCCTGCAAATTTAGATCTCTATAGACTGTAACAGGAAAGCACTGCGTATCAAGTATAGCACAGCAGGGGACACAATGCCATAGGGGGATTGAGAATTATTCCCTTGTACGGGGCAGAGATCTGTGTTTTAGGAAGATATCGTTTTCTTTAGTCTCAGGGGAAGGAGGCGTAAAAGCAAGGATGTTTTCCGGGCTGCAGCCTAAAATGATACAAAGATCATTGATGGTGCTGGTACTTAATGGTCGGTTTTTCCTCAAACGGTCAATGGTAGCACTGGAGATAGAATAATCATGGATCAGCGAATAAGTAGATTCTCCGCTGGCTTTCAGTGTTTCCCAGAAGGGCTGATAGTTTATCATAAAGGTCCTTTCTGTTATTGTTATAGTAGTTTATTTTATTTTTGTATGTTTGACATTGTTGCTGTATTTTTACCTATAAATAATAAACGTAAGAGAATGTAAAAAATCCCCGTCCTTCTGTAAAAAAATGAAAAAATCTTGCATTTTTGTAAAACTTATGTATAATGGGGTTCGGAGGAAGAGTACCATGAAATTAAGAAGAGTTTTAGGTAGTTTTGCCTGGGTGGCCCTGGCAGCTGCGCTGATCCTTGTAAATGCAGCGGCAGCCAATGCGCAGGATAAAGCCGCAGAGGACGGTCAGACCGTTCAGACGATCACAGTAAAATAAGAGGGACATGAGTCCGGGTACAGAGTCGCAGTGTGCGGCTCTTTTTTTGTACTGCCAAGGCACATCCTTTTTACGCCGACAATGGGCATTTCCGCCATGAGGAAGTTTGTTGCAGCAGGCTGAGATCGGGATTTTTCACAGTTTACATAGAAAACGCAACTTTTGCAATGATATTGACAAAAATTCATATGGAAAATAAAAAAATATGTGGTAGAATAGAGACAGAGTTAAGAAGTAATATATTAGTATAACAGTAATATAAAACCAAAACAGGAGGGTATCATTATGCATTTACTGGACAGCGAACTGAAAAACAAAGAACAGTGGGAGAAGGCTGAGATCAGTCTTCCACAGTTTGACCGTCAGGCTATGAAGGAAGAGACAAAGAAGAACCCACAGTGGGTACACTTTGGCGCAGGTAATATTTTCCGCGCATTCCCAGCTGCATTACAGCAGAAACTGTTAAATGAAGGAATTGAAAAAACAGGTATCATCGTAGCAGAGGGTTATGATTATGAGATCATCAAGAAAGCATACCGTCCACAGGATGATTTAAGCCTTTTAGTTACCTTAAAGGCAAACGGAACCATTGAAAAGACCGTGATCGGAAGCCTTGCAGAGTCACTGACTGTAGACCGTCATGACGCAGCAGACTGGAACCGTTTAAAAGAGATCTTCGCAAGCAATACCCTTCAGATGGTAAGCTTTACCATTACTGAAAAGGGCTACAGTATCACTTCTCCTGACGGTGCATTCCGCGCAGATGTAAAGGCTGATTTTGAGGCAGGTCCTGAAAATGCAGACAGCTACATCGGTAAGCTGGCAGCATTATGCTACTGGAGATATACCCAGGGCGCAGCTCCACTGGCACTGGTAAGTATGGACAACTGCTCCCACAACGGAGATAAGCTGTTCGCAGCAGTAGATGCTTATGCAAAAGCATGGACTGAGAACGGAAAAGCAGAGAAGGGCTTCTTAGAGTACATTGAGAACCCTGCAAAGGTTTCCTTCCCTTGGAGCATGATCGATAAGATCACCCCACGTCCTGACGCAAGCGTAAAGAAGATGTTAGAGGATGCTGGCTTTACTGATACAGAAAGCATTGTAACAAGCAAGAATACCTACGTAGCACCTTTCGTAAACGCAGAAGAGGCTCAGTACCTTGTAATTGAAAATGCATTTCCAAACGGCCGCCCGGCATTAGAGAATGCAGGTGTTATGTTCACCTCTAGAGAGACAGTAGAAAAAGTAGAGCGCATGAAAGTATGCACCTGCTTAAATCCTCTGCACACTGCACTGGCTGTATATGGCTGCCTGTTAGGTTACACCAAGATCAGCGATGAGATGAAGGATGCTGACCTGGTTAAACTGGTTGAGATCATTGGATACAAAGAGGGACTTCCGGTTGTTACAGATCCTGGAATTCTTTCTCCAAAGAAGTTTATTGATGAAGTACTTCAGATCCGTGTACCAAACCCATTTATGCCTGATACTCCACAGAGAATTGCCTGCGATACTTCCCAGAAGCTGTCCATCCGCTTTGGTGAGACCATTAAGGAATACATGGCAAGCTCTGAACTGGATGTAAAATCCTTAAAGTTCATCCCAATGGTACAGGCTGGATGGTGCCGTTATCTGTTAGGTGTAGATGATGAACTGAACGCATTTACAGTAAGCCCGGATCCAATGTATGAGGAACTGGCTGGCAAGCTGGCAGGCGTAAAGGTAGGAGAGTCCTGCGACGTACACGCTGTTCTTTCCCCAATCTTAAGTGATGCAAAGATCTTCGGTGTAAACTTATATGAGGCAGGTCTTGGCGAATATGTAGAAAGCATCTTCGCAGAACTGATCGCTGGAAAGGGCGCTGTAAGACAGACTTTAAAGAGACATCTGGCTGAGGCATAAGATAGGGCTTACCTGCATCAACAGGTAAATAAAAGTTTGTGTTATAAATAGGTTAAAACTGGCCGTGGCAGAAATGTTGCGGCCTTTTTTGCTGCCATGCATCTGAAAGAAGCGCCTTTTATATTCCCAAGACATGTGTTATACTAGCAGGGAAACATATGTACGGACAGAAGGAGTATAACCATGAACAGGATCCCACAGCCTGGAACTTTTTACAGGCATTTTAAAAATAAATTATATCAGGTCATTGCAGTGGCCACTCATTCAGAAACAGGAGAGAAAATGGTGGTCTATCAGGCTCTCTATGGGGATTACCAGGTGTATGTAAGACCGTTGGAGATGTTTATAAGCCCGGTAGACCGGGAAAAATATCCGGATGTGGAGCAGGAATACCGTTTTGAGCAGGTATTTCCGGGACAGATGAATGAACTGGGAAAAAATGGAAATAAGCCGGCCACTGGCAATCTGGCAGGATATGATCAGACCCAGCAACCAGAAGAACCGATGAGCCACGAATGGCTGGAACGTTTTCTGGACGCTGACTGCCCGGAAGATCAGCTGGCTGTATTAAAACAGATGGAAGGCCATGTAACACAGAAAGAACTGGACTGTATCTTTCTGTCTTTGGACCTGCAGCCGGAAACAGGAAAGACAAAAACAGAGCAGGTAATAGATCTGCGCCGCCATATACAGCTGCTGCGCCGGTATGACGGCAGCAGACTGCGCTGATGGTTAAAATGAGGTGAACGAATGCTATTTGATCTGGAAGAAGAACTGAAAAAGCTGCCTGCAAGCCCCGGTGTATATCTGATGCACAATAACCGGGATGAGATCATTTATGTAGGCAAGGCCATCAGTTTGAAAAATCGTGTACGCCAGTATTTTCAGAGCAGCCGCAATAAAACAGCCAAGATCCAGCAGATGGTATCCCATATTGCATGGTTTGAATATATCCTGACAGACTCTGAGTTGGAGGCGCTGGTCTTAGAGTGCAATTTAATAAAGGAACACCGTCCGCGATATAATACCATGTTAAAGGATGATAAGACCTATCCTTATATCAAGGCAACGATCTGGGAAGATTTTCCAAGGCTTCTGTTTTCAAGAGATATGAAAAAGGATGGCAGGAGCCGCTATTTTGGTCCTTATACCAGTGCCGGGGCTGTAAAAGACAGCCTGGAGCTGATCCACAAACTGTACCGCATCCGCACCTGCAACCGCAGTCTGCCAAAAGATACGGGAAAAGAGCGGCCCTGTTTAAATTATCACATCCATCAGTGCGATGCTCCCTGCCAGGGATATATTTCAAAAGAAGAGTACCAGGAGTCTTTCAAAGGGGCACTGGACTTTTTAGGGGGCCATTATGAACCCTTACTGAAATCTCTGGAAGATAAAATGTATGATGCTTCTGAAAAAATGGAGTTTGAAAAGGCCATTGAATACAGAGAACTTTTAAACAGTGTAAAACAGGTGGCCCAGAAGCAGAAGATCACCAGCAGCGGCAGGGAAGACAGGGATATTGTGGCTATGGCAAGAGCCATGGAAGATGTGGTGGTCCAGGTGTTCTTTATCAGGGAAGGAAAGATGATCGGCAGGGACCATTTTTACATCCAGGCGGGAATGGCAGAAGAAAAAGGAGAGATCATCAGCGGGTTTGTAAAACAGTTTTATGCAGGAACTCCTTTTATCCCAAGAGAAGTGTGGCTCCAGTATCCCATTGAAGACGAGGAGATCATCAGCCAGTGGTTATCCCAGAAAAAGGGACAGAAAGTAAAACTGGTGGTTCCGCAGAAAGGAGATAAAGAGCGGCTGGTTGAACTGGCGGCCAGAAATGCAGCTCTGGTACTGACACAGGACGAGGAAAAGATCAAACGGGAAGAACTGCGTACCATAGGTGCCATGAACCAGGTGGGAAGCTGGATCGGGTTAGAAGGGATCCGCAGAGTGGAAGCATACGATATTTCCAATACCAGTGGTGTAGAGTCGGTAGGTTCTATGGTGGTCTATGAAGACGGAAAGCCAAAGCGCAGCGATTACCGCAAGTTTAAGATACGTACTGTCCAGGGCCCCAATGATTATGCGTCCATGGAAGAGGTGCTTACACGCCGTTTCTCCCATGGAATACAGGAAAGTGAAAACTTACGTGAAAAGGGAAAGGATATTTCCTATGGAAGTTTTACCCGCTTTCCGGATCTGATCATGATGGATGGCGGACGGGGACAGGTAAATATTGCCCTGGCAGTCCTTGATCGTCTGGGGCTTTCGATCCCTGTGTGCGGTATGGTAAAGGATGATAACCACAGGACCAGAGGACTTTATTATAATAACGTAGAGATCCCCATTGACCGTCACAGCGAAGGCTTCCGGCTGATCACACGGATCCAGGATGAGGCCCACCGCTTTGCCATTGAATATCACAGAAGCCTGCGGGGAAAAGCCCAGGTAAGGTCTGTTTTAGATGATATAGAGGGCATCGGGCCAACCAGGAGAAAAGCCCTTATGCGCCATTTTAAGGATATAGACACCATACGCAGTGCCACTGCAGAAGAATTAGAGCAGGTGCCTCAGATGAACCGGAAAGCAGCGGAGTCTGTGTATCTTTTCTTTCATAAGCCGGAAAAGATACAGGAGGACAATGCCCAGGCTGGTGCCGGAAACGAAAATACATGACAATAACCTTAAAATGTGTTAGTATAGGAATAAATAATTGGTGAATATTGGAAAAATCAAAAGTACAATAAAGTAGAATAATCACATAAGGGGGAAACCATTATGCATGGAGTTACTATTACAGAGCTGATCGAGAAAATGAACCTGCGAAATTCCACACCGCAGATCGATACAGACAAGATCGTGCTGACCCACCCGGATGTAAACCGTCCGGCACTGCAGCTGACCGGATTTTTCGATCATTTTGACAGAGAACGTGTACAGATCATTGGATATGTAGAGCAGGCATATATTAAGACTATGGAGCGTGATGTAAAGCGTCAGATGTTTGATAAGCTTACTTCCAGCCAGATTCCATGTCTGGTATTCAGCAGAAGCCAGGAGCCGGATGACGATCTCCTTGAGTACTGCAATTACTACGGCGTTCCATGTCTTGTCTCTGATAAGACTACTTCTTCCCTGATGGCAGAGGTGATCCGCTGGTTAAATGTAAAGCTGGCACCATGTATCAGTATCCACGGTGTACTCCTTGACGTATTTGGTGAAGGTGTTCTGATCATGGGCGAGAGCGGTATTGGTAAAAGCGAGGCAGCTCTGGAGCTGATCAAGCGCGGACACCGTCTTGTTACCGATGACGTAGTAGAGATCCGCAAGGTCAGCGATGATACACTGATCGGAAGCGCACCGGATATCACCAGACATTTTATTGAACTTCGCGGTATTGGTATTATCGACGTAAAGACACTGTATGGTGTTGAAAGTGTTAAGGATACTCAGTCTATTGATATGGTCATCAAATTAGAAGACTGGAATAAGGATAAAGAATATGACCGGCTGGGACTGGAAGACCAGTATACAGAATTTTTAGGCAACAAGGTAGTCTGCCATACCATCCCGATCCGTCCGGGACGTAACCTTGCCATTATCGTAGAGTCTGCAGCAGTTAACTACCGTCAGAAGAAGATGGGCTACAATGCGGCACAGGAACTGTACAACCGTGTACAGGCTAATTTAAAGGGAATGTCTCCGTCAAAATAGGCAGCAAAGAAGAGTAAACGAGTAAGAGAGGAATAAGACCCCATGTCAGAGTTTTGTGAAAAGCTGGAAGAAAAGCTGAAGGAAGTTATGACTTCAGAGAGAGGAAACTTCCGCTTTATGGAGCCTATGAAACGGCACACTACTTTCCGCATTGGAGGACCGGCAGCTGTATTTATCAGTCCCGGTTCCGAAGAAGAGCTGAGAGAGGTTCTGAACCTGTTAAAAGAAGAAAATATCCCCTGGACCATCCTGGGAAATGGAAGCAACCTGTTAGTCAGTGATGAAGGCTTTAAGGGAGCTGTTATTTCCATGTCTGAAGGCTGGGCCTATTCCGGCGTATTAAGAGAGGATGAGAAAGCGGGAAAGACCCTTATAAGAGCAGGAGCAGGAGAGCTTTTAAGCCGTACCGCAAGACTGGCTATGGAGTGTTCTCTTACAGGAATGGAGTTTGCTTCCGGTATTCCCGGTACCATTGGCGGTGCCCTGGTGATGAATGCAGGTGCCTATGGCTCAGAGATTTGTAATGTCTTATCCAGAGCAAAGGTTATGACAACAGAGGGTGAGATCCTGGAACTTCCTGCAGAGGAACTGGAACTGGGATACCGCACCAGCTGTATCCCGAAGAAAAATTATATTGTATTAGAAGCTGTGTTTGAACTGAACAAGGGAAGCAAAGAAGCCATCAGCAGCCAGATGCGGGAACTGGCAGGAAAACGCAGGGAAAAACAGCCCTTAGAATACCCAAGTGCAGGCAGTACCTTTAAGAGACCAGAGGGATATTTTGCCGCAAAGCTGATTGAGGATGCCGGTTTAAAGGGCTTCTCAGTAGGCGGTGCCATGGTTTCCGAAAAGCACAGCGGTTTTGTGATCAATTACAATGATGCCACAGCAAGTGATGTAATAGAACTTTGCAGACAGGTAAGAGAAAAAGTCAAAGCCTTAAGCGGGGTCGAGCTGGAAATGGAAGTAAAAAGGCTGGGAGAATTCAAATGAAACTTGTGATCGTAACCGGAATGAGCGGGGCAGGAAAGACCATTGCCTTAAAAATGTTGGAGGATATCGGTTTTTACTGTGTGGACAACCTGCCAATCTCTCTGGTGGATAAATTTGTACAGCTTGTATCAGAAGGTACCAGTATTGAAAAAGCAGCTTTAGGTCTGGATATACGAAGCGGGGAAGAGTTGGGAAATCTGGATGAGATCCTGGAAAACTGGCGCAGAAGCAATGTGGATGTACAGGTACTTTTCCTGGATGCCAATGACGCAGTCCTTATTAAACGTTATAAAGAGACTCGCCGTACCCATCCTCTTGCAGGTGCGGGAAGACTGGAAAACGGCATTGAAAAAGAACGGGAAAAACTGGCATTTTTAAAGAGAGAAGCAGATTATATCATTGATACCAGCATGCTCCTTACCAGGGAACTGCGAAAAGAACTGGAAAAGATCTTCTTACAGGATGCCAGATATAAAAACATGTATGTTACAGTTCTTTCTTTCGGCTTTAAATACGGAATACCGGAAGATGCAGACCTGGTATTTGATGTGCGTTTCCTTCCAAATCCATATTATGATGAACACTTACGGCCTCTTACAGGTCAGGTGCAGGCAGTACGGGACTATGTGATGCAGGGCGGAACAGCGGATGCTTTTTTAAAGAAACTGTATGACATGATCGATTTCCTTCTGCCAAACTACATAAATGAAGGAAAGAACCAGTTAGTGATTGCTGTGGGCTGTACAGGAGGAAAACACCGTTCCGTTACTATTGCAAGAGCTTTGTATGAGCATCTGGAGGCAGCCGGGGAATACGGGATCCGTATCGATCACAGAGATATTGATAAAGACAACAAGAAGGCATAGAGCATTTGATTTGATGCAGCAGTGAGGTAAAAATGTCATTTTCTTCCACAGTAAAAGAGGAACTGTCCAGGCAGCTTACCACTGCCAGACATTGCCAGATCGCGGAAATGGCGGCTATCTTAAGCCTTTGCGGACGGGTGAAGATATCGGCATCCGACCACTTTGCCATTGCCATCCATACAGAAAATCTGGCAGTTGCAAGAAAATACTTTACATTATTGAAAAAAACATTTAATATAAATACTGATGTTTTGATCCGTCAGGGCCTGTTACCGGCCCGGAGCAGGACTTACGTTGTAGCAGTGAGAGAACATGAAGATGCCCTTCGTGTTTTACAGGCAGCGAAATTACTGGATGCAAATGGTGAGATCGCAGAAGACCTGTCTTTAGTCCACAACGTGATCGTGCAGAACACCTGTTGCAGACGGGCGTTCATCCGGGGAGCTTTTCTTGCAGCAGGTTCTATCAGTGATCCGGAGAAGTTTTATCACTTTGAGATCACCTGTGCGTCTATGGGGAAGGCAAAGCAGCTTCAGGGACTTATGGCGTCATTTGGTATTGATGCCAGGATCGTATTACGCAAGCGTTATTTTGTGGTATATGTAAAAGAAGGCAGCCAGATCGTTGACCTCTTAAATATCATGGAAGCACCGGTCGCTTTAATGGAACTGGAGAATATACGGATCGTAAAAGAAATGCGCAACACAGTAAACCGTAAAGTAAACTGTGAGACCGCAAACATCAACAAAACAGTTTCTGCGGCGGTGAAGCAGATGGAAGATATCCGCTATATATGTGACACAGTGGGGCTTGAATCTCTTCCGGATAATTTAAAGGAAATGGCTAAAATGCGCCTGGAACGGCCGGAAGCCACTTTAAAAGAACTGGGAGAAGCTCTGGAACCGCCTGTAGGAAAATCCGGTGTTAATCACAGACTGAGAAAATTAAGTCTCATAGCACAGGATATCCGCGAAAGGTCTTAAACAAGGTACCTGGATGGGAAGATCCCATTGGCAGGAATGAGGAGGATAATTATGGTCAAGAAATCTATTAAAATTGAGTTGTCTTCAGGTCTGGAAGCACGTCCGGCAGCTATGCTGGTACAGGTTGCAAGTCAGTATGACAGCAAGATCTACCTGGAAGCTGATTCTAAGCGTGTAAATGCAAAGAGTATTATGGGTATGATGACTCTTGGTCTGGTAACCGGTGAGTCCATTACCGTAGAGGCAGATGGTACTGACGAGGAGCAGGCTGTTGCTGAGATCGAGAAGTACCTGCAAAATCAGTAAAGAGTGTGGGAGAGACAACACTTTTATAGTACGATATAAACAGGCAAAAGAGGCTGCTGTGGACGGGCGGTCTCTTTTTAAATTTTAGAAGTATTTCACAAAGGAGGGTTTATGGCATTTACGCATCTGCATGTCCATACAGAATACAGTCTTTTGGACGGCTCTTCCAAGATCAGAGAGCTGACTGCCAGGGCAAAAGAGCTGGGAATGGACAGCATGGCAATCACTGATCACGGCGTTATGTACGGCGTCATCGACTTTTACCGGGCTGCCAGGGAAGTGGGGATCAAACCCATCCTTGGCTGTGAGGTCTATGTGGCTCCCGGTTCCCGTTTTGACAGGGAAAATGGTGCCGGCGAGGACCGGTATTACCACCTGATCCTTTTGGCGGAAAATAATACAGGCTATAAAAACCTGATGAAGATCGTTTCCAAGGGCTTTGTAGACGGTTTTTATTATAAGCCAAGAGTGGACTTAGACCTTTTAGAAACTTACCATGAAGGCATTATCTCATTAAGCGCCTGCCTTGCAGGTGAGGTACAGAAATACCTTGCAAGAGGCATGTATGAAGAGGCGAAGCGGTCTGCTTTAAGATATTCTGAGATCTTTGGGAAAGACCATTTTTATCTGGAACTTCAGGATCATGGTATACCGGAGCAGAAAATGGTAAATCAGGGACTGCTGCGCCTTTCTCAGGAGACGGGGCTGGAACTGGTGGCTACCAACGACGTTCATTATACCTTTGCGGAAGATGCCAAGGCCCATGACATTTTATTGTGTATCCAGACAGGCAAAAAGGTAACAGATGAGGATCGCATGCGCTATGAAGGAGGACAGTATTACTGCAAATCCGAAGAAGAGATGCGAAAGCTGTTCCCTTATGCACAGGAAGCCATTGACAATACTCATAAGATTGCAGAGCGGTGTAATGTGGAGATCGAGTTTGGTGTTACCAAGCTGCCAAAATATGAGGTACCGGAAGGTTTTGACTCCTGGACTTATTTGAACCACTTATGCCGGGAGGGCTTTAAGACCCGTTATCCGGATGATGACGGCACGTTAAGCCGCCGTCTGGATTATGAATTAGGTGTTATCAAAACCATGGGCTATGTGGATTATTTCCTGATCGTATGGGATTTTATCAATTATGCCCGTTCCCAGAATATTATGGTGGGACCAGGGCGTGGTTCTGCGGCAGGAAGTATCGTTTCTTATACGCTTGGCATTACCAATATTGACCCGGTGCGTTATAACCTGCTCTTTGAGCGTTTCTTAAATCCGGAGCGAGTGTCCATGCCTGATATTGACGTGGATTTCTGCTACGAGCGCAGACAGGAAGTCATTGACTACGTTGTGCGCAAATACGGCAAGGACCAGGTGGTACAGATCGTCACTTTTGGTACACTGGCAGCAAAAGGTGTAGTCCGTGACGTAGGCCGTGTGCTGGATCTGCCTTATGCCATGTGCGACTCCATTGCGAAAATGATCCCCAATGACCTGGGAATGACCTTGGATAAGGCTCTTACGGCCAATCCGGATCTAAAGAAGCTTTATAATGAGGATGAGCAGGTAAAATATCTTATCGATATGTCAAAACGTCTGGAAGGACTGCCAAGACATACCTCCATGCATGCGGCAGGCGTTGTGATCGGCAGCCGTTCTATTGATGAGTTTGTGCCTCTTTCCAGGGCAGCAGACGGAACTATTACCACCCAGTTTACCATGACGACCATTGAAGAGCTGGGATTGTTGAAAATGGACTTCCTGGGCCTTCGTACACTGACGGTGATCCAGAATGCAGTGCGTCTGGCAGAAAAAGACTACGGCATAAAGCTGGATATGGATCATATTGATTACAATGATAAAAAGGTACTGGAGTCTATTGGTACAGGCCGTACAGAAGGCGTGTTCCAGCTTGAAAGCGGCGGTATGAAAGGGTTCATGAAGGAATTGAAGCCGGAGAACCTGGAAGATATCATTGCCGGTATCTCCCTGTACCGTCCGGGCCCAATGGATTTTATCCCACGCTATTTAAAGGGTAAAAATGATAAGACCTCTATTACCTATGAGTGCCCTCAGCTGGAGCCCATCTTAAGCCCGACCTATGGCTGTATCGTTTACCAGGAGCAGGTTATGCAGATCGTCCGTGACCTGGCTGGCTATACCATGGGCCGAAGCGATCTGGTGCGCCGTGCCATGAGTAAGAAAAAGACGGCTGTCATGGAAAAAGAGCGTCAGAACTTCGTTTATGGAAATGAGGCAGAGGGAGTAAAGGGCTGTATCGCCAATGGGATTGATGAAAAGACGGCAAACCATATTTACGATGAGATGATCGATTTTGCAAAATATGCATTTAATAAGTCTCATGCTGCAGCTTATGCTGTGGTTTCTTATCAGACGGCTTATTTAAAATATTATTATCCAAAAGAATTTATGGCAGCACTTATGTCTTCTGTTATGGATAATGTAAGCAAATTTTCGGAATATATCTTAACCTGCCGCCGTATGATGGATATTGCCATCCTGCCGCCGGATATCAACGAAGGAGAAAGCGGCTTCTCTGTATCAGGAGATGGTATCCGCTATGGACTTTCTGCGATCAAAAGCGTGGGAAGGCCGGTCGTAGACGCAATCCTGGAAGAACGGAAGAAAAACGGTATTTTCAGTTCCATGGAAGATTTTATCAACCGTATGACCAACAAAGAGGTGAACCGCCGTACCATTGAAAACTTTATTAAGTCCGGAGCTATGGACTCTCTTCCTGGCACCAGACGGCAGAAGGTGGCAGTGGCGCCGATCCTTCTTGACAATAAAGCAAGGGAGCGTAAAAACGCCTGGGAAGGCCAGATGAGTCTGTTTGACCTGGTATCAGAGGAAGAGAAAAAGGAATATCAGGTATCTTTCCCGGATGTGGGAGAGTATTCCAAGGAAGAGCTGCTGGCTTTTGAAAAGGATATTCTGGGCGTATACATCAGCGGTCATCCATTAGATGATTATGAAGGTCTCTGGAGAAAGAATATCACTGCCACATCTGCTGATTTTATTGTAGATGAAGAGACAGAAGAAGCAGTGGTAAAAGATGGCATGAAGGTGGTAATAGGCGGTCTGGTGGCCGGAAAAGTGGTAAAGACCACAAGGAGCAACCAGCTGATGGCATTTATCACACTGGAAGATCTGATGGGCTCTGTGGAAGTGATCGTTTTTCCGAAAAATTACGAAGCGGACCGGGATGTTTTAACAGAAGACTCCAAGATCTTTATCAAGGGCAGAGTGTCCTTAGGAGATGAACCGGTGGGCAAACTGGTATGCGAGCAGGTGATCCCATTTTCAAAGGTTCCAAGACAGCTGTGGCTGCAGTTTGAAGATAAAGAAATATATCAGGCCATGGAAGGGGAAATTTTAGGCATTTTAAAAGAAAGTGAAGGCCCGGACAGCGTAGTTATCTATTTAAAGAAGGAGCGGGCAAAGAAAATACTGCCTGCAAACTGGAAAGTAGAGGCTGCAGGGGAGCTGATGGAAACATTGATTTGTAAACTTGGTGAAAAAAATGTCAAGCTTGTAGAAAAAAACTTGATTAATCTGGGAAAATGAATTAGAATAGCGTTGTGTATTTATTTAAGAACAGAAGCAACGCACATCAGACCTGGAGATGTGCTTAAAACAAGGAGGTAGATTGGTATGGCAAAGTCAGTAAAGACCATTGGAGTATTAACCAGCGGAGGTGATGCTCCTGGAATGAACGCGGCCATTCGTGCGGTTGTAAGAGGCGCGATCAATAAGGGCCTGAAAGTAAAAGGTATTATGAGAGGATATGCCGGACTTTTGGATGAAGAGATCGTGGATATGGATACTACCAGTGTATCTGATATTATTAACCGGGGCGGTACCATTCTTTATACAGCAAGATGTATGGAATTTACAAAACCGGAAGGACAGGAGAGAGGCGCAGAGATCTGCCGCAAGCATAACATTGACGGTATCGTAGTCATCGGCGGTGACGGATCTTTCCGTGGTGCAGGAAAACTTTCTGCACTGGGCATCAACACCATCGGACTTCCTGGAACCATTGACCTGGATATTGCATGCACGGATTATACCATCGGCTTTGATACAGCTGTAAACACAGCTATGGAAGCCATTGATAAGATCCGTGATACATCTACCTCCCACGAACGCTGCAGTATCGTTGAGGTTATGGGCCGTAATGCAGGTTATATCGCGTTATGGTGCGGTATTGCAAACGGGGCCGAGGATATTCTTCTTCCGGAGCGCTATGACGGCGACGAGCAGGCTCTTATCAACCGTATTATCGAAAACCGTAAGAGAGGTAAGAAACATAACATCATCATCAATGCAGAGGGCATCGGACATTCCGGTTCCATGGCAAAGCGTATTGAAGCAGCAACCGGTATCGAGACCCGTGCTACCATTTTAGGCCACATGCAGCGTGGCGGTACACCTACCTGTAAGGACCGTGTATACGCATCTATTATGGGTGCAAGAGCGGCAGAACTGTTAGCAGAAGGAAAGAGCAACCGTCTGGTAGCTTACAAGCATGGTGAGTTTGTAGATTACGATATTCAGGAAGCACTGAATATGAAGAAGGATATTCCTGAAGAACAGTATGAGATCGCAAAGCTGCTGGCAAGATAATACTTGTCTGGTCTGCCAGCTGTATGATAAGAATACAAAGTCCGCCGTTACCGGCATCTGCCGGTGCAGCGGACTTTCATGTGTTTCATAAGCCATTAACGAACAAACCGCCTGCGTAAACAGGCAGTAGAGCACGTCAGTGCGGGTTTGTGAGTGTGGTGGGGTGATGTATAGAAAGGAAAGAAAATATGACAGATAAAGTAGTGCTCTGCGGAGCCAATTCCTATGAGCAGAAATACTATTTCAACGAGGAATTCCAGTCCCTGCCTCAGTCTGTAAAAGATGAACTGCACATTATGTGCGTTCTTTTTACAGAAGATGTAGGCGGTATCCTTACTATGGAATACGATGAAAAGGGAAATCTGGATTTTCAGGTCATCTCTGAAGAGGGAGATTATCTCTTTGATGAGATCGGAAGTGTATTAAAGATCAAGGAGTACCAGGAGACAAAGAAAGAGCTTCTGGAAGCGTTGGAGCTTTATTACAGAACCTTCTTTTTAGGGGAAAATGTAGACTGGGAAGAGGAAAAAGAGGACCAGGAAGGCGACGATAAGGGAGAAACAGATGAAGTTTAAGATCGGTGATACCCTTTTAGATAACAACGTATTTCTGGCACCTATGGCAGGTGTGACAGATCTGCCTTTCCGCCTTTTATGCAGGGAACAGGGTGCAGGCATGTCAGTGACAGAAATGGTCAGTGCCAAGGCTATTTTATACAAAAACAAAAACACAAAAGAACTTCTGGCAGTAGACCGGGCAGAAGGTCCTGTTTCTGTACAGCTGTTTGGCTCCGATCCGGAGATCATGGCAGCGATCGCAGCCCAGATCGAGGACGGGCCCTATGTTGCCATTGATGTAAATATGGGATGCCCGGTGCCAAAGATCGTCAACAATCACGAAGGTTCTGCCCTGATGAAAGATCCGGCCCAGGCAGAAAAAGTGCTTACTGCTATGGTAAAGGCAGTGAAAAAGCCGGTGACTGTAAAATTCCGTAAAGGCTTTAATGACCAGAACATTAATGCCGTTGAGTTTGCAAAAATGGCAGAAAGCTGCGGCGTAGCAGCTGTGGCAGTCCATGGCCGCACCAGGGAACAGTATTATTCCGGAAAGGCAGACTGGGATATTATCCGCCAGGTAAAAGAGGCGGTAAAGATACCGGTGATCGGAAACGGGGATGTATTTACACCTGAGGATGCAAAACGACTGTTAGATGAAACCGGCTGTGATGGTATTATGGTAGGCAGAGGAGCCAAGGGAAATCCCTGGATCTTTAAACGCATTACCCATTATTTGGAAACAGGTGAACTGCTGCCGGGACCTACCCTTATGGAAGTACGGGATATGATCCTGCGCCATGGAAAGATGCTCACAGAGTACAAGGGCGAGATGATCGCCATGCGTGAAATGCGCAGCCACATGGCCTGGTACACCAAGGGAATGCGAAATTCCGCAGCCCTGCGCTGTGAGATCAACCAGGTAGAGACATTGGAAGGTCTGGCAGAACTTCTGGAAAAGCGGATGGAAGCAGAATAAGAGCTGGTAAAAGAAAAATAAAACCAGGAACAGGTAAAAATAAAAAAGCGTTATTTAGATAAAAATATAACGAAATGACAGCAAAGAGCAGGCAGGACAGAAGGAAAGTCTTACCTGCTTTCTTTCTTTTTTAGAGATATAACTTATTTTAATTTAATACATGTTATGAAAATAAAGTAGAACAGCACATGTCTTAATTAATACAAGTTATGGCGGAATAAACCAAAGGAAAATAGAAAAAATAGGGGGTTTTTAGAAAAATGTGCCTAAAAAATAAAGAAAAACTTGTAGAAAAGTTAAAAAAATCTAAAATATACTTGACTTATTTTAATACATGGTGTATGGTTATTACACCATACAGTTGCAGACAGGAGAGGAGGCAACACTGTGAATAAATTATCAAATAAACCTTTATATGATCAGGTGTTTGACCAGATCAAAGATATGATACGCAGTGGTACCTACTGCGCCGGGGATCAGCTTCCCAGCGAAAAAGAACTGATGGAACGTATGGGAGTCAGCAGAGTAACTGTCCGCCAGGCACTTCGCCTTTTAGCTGATGCAGGTATTATTGAGACCCGCAAAGGAAAGGGAAGTATCGTCAGCGTTGACTGGAAAAATTTGCTGGATCCCGGAGAGTTAAAAGACCAGGCAGAAAAATACTGGCGTCAATTTGAACTCTCCACAAAGGCCAGAAGGCTCATCGAACCTGCTATTGCAAAGCAGGCGGCGTTTATGGCTACACCGGAAGATATTGCCAGACTGGAGCGTATTTACGAAAACGACCAGGTGGTGATCGAAGGCCCGAATCTGTATGTGGAAGAGGGCAGAGGACTTCAATCTTTCCACGGCTGCTTATGGGAGATCGTAAAAAATCCCCTGTTAGAGCCGGTATGGAACGCGGTAGTCCTTCCTTCCAATGAGATCCGTACACTGCCTCTTATTTTCCCTGTAGACCAGGAGTTAAACAGAGAACAGGTACGTATCCAGCATGGAAATATTCTGGAAGCAGTGAAAAACCATGATGGTGAATACGCATATTTTCATATGTTAGTCCACTGCGACTGGATTTATAACACATATAAGCAGTATTTTGATGAATTCTGCAGGTAAACTTTGATACCGGATTGCTACGTGCTATGCACTCTCGCAATCCTTAAAAACATTCGTAATCCGCTCATTTTTCTTCAAAAAATGGCTACTTACTCATGTTTTTGGCGGGTCCCAAGTTCAAAAAGCCTCCTGCAAGCAAGCTTGCGTCGGTTTTTCGACCTTTTGACCCTGGTATCACATATTCTTTGGCTGTAATTTTCCCGGACAGTGCAGGGCCCGTACCGCCTGGGGATTTGGCATTATACAATGAAAGTGTTGAAAAACACATTCAGTTTTACATCATTTTGGAGGTGCAGTAATGAAGTACGATTTTAACAAAGTACAGGACCGCATTGGCTCTGACTCCATTAAGTGGGAAAAACAGCTGAAATTTGGTACAAAGACAGGACTTCTTCCTTTCTGGATCGCTGATACTGACTTTGCAACATTGCCGGAAGCGGTAGAGGCAATGAAGAAACGTCTGGAACATCCGGTTTTCGGCTATACCACGACAGGAGAGAGAACTTTGGAAACAGTAAGAGGCTGGTATAAGCGCCGTCATCAGGTAGATCTGCCTGTCAGTGCTTTTTCTCCTTCTGAAGGTGTTGTTACATCTATCTGGTTCTCAATCCGCGGCTTTACACAGCCGGGAGACGGAGTTTTAGTGTTTACTCCTGTATATGACCCATTTTTCGCTGTGATCAACAATCAGGGAAGAAAACAGGTTGACTGTCCACTGGTTTACAGCGAAGGCCGTTACACCATTGACTGGGAAGATCTGGAAAAGAAATTAGCCGGTGGTGATGTAAAGGCCATGATCTTCTGCAACCCCCACAACCCGGTAGGCCGTGTATGGACAGAAGATGAGGTCAGAAATATCGTAGAACTGTGTAAGAAATATTCCGTATGGCTGTTCTCTGATGAGATCCATGGAGATGTAGTCCTTTACGGACATCAGTATACTTCTGCTGCACGTTTCGCTGATGTGTACGATCATATGCTGGTCTACACCGCGATCAGCAAGACCTTTAACATGGCAGGTCTTCATTCTTCCTGTACCATTATTCCAAATCCGGAGTACAAGAAGATCCAGGAAGACACTCTTCGCCAGGCATGGCTTATGAGCCCTAACTGCATGGCAAACAGTGCCATTGAAGCCTGCTATACATATGGTGATGAATGGGTAGATGAACAGAATGCATACCTTACAGAAAATGCTGAATTTGTTACCAGCTATCTGAAAGAGCATGCACCACAGATCAAGCCTGTTAAGCCAGAAGGTACTTACCTGATGTGGTTAGACTGCAGCGAACTTTCCATGACTTCCGAGGAGATCGTAAAGATCCTGGCATCTGAGTATAAGATGGCAGTAGGAGGAGGCGCCGGATATCAGGGCAATGGAGAATATTTCCTTCGCTTTAATATTGGCTGCCCAAGAGAAACTCTTGAAAAAGGTATGGAAATACTGGCACAGTTTGTGGCAGATAAGAAAGGGGTATAACTATGGACAACAAAAAACTGAATTTCTGGGAATGTATGAGTTTCTGCATCGGCCAGATCGTTGGTTCCGGCGTATTCGTACTGACCGGTATCGTAATCGGACTGACCGGACACGGCGCACCTTACGGCTTCGTTCTTGCAGCACTGATCGCTGTATGCCAGCTGGTTCCAATGGCAACTCTGGCATCCAGTATGCCGGCAACCGGCGGCAGCTACGTGTATGCTAAGAAACTGATCGGACCAAGAGCATCTTTCGTATTCTTAATGATGTTCGTTCTTCAGCAGGTACTGATCGCAACCTTCGCTATTGGCTTTGCAAGCTATGTAGCTGTTATCTTCCCTGATGTAAATCAGAAGTTAGTAGCACTTGGCGCACTGACTCTGGCAGTAGTAGTAAACATGATCGGCCTTAAGACTTCTGCAAAAGTACAGAAGTTCATGGTAGCATTATTACTTGTTTCTCTGTTTGTATACATTGTATTTGGTCTTCCTAAGGTAGACTGGTCTGCACTGGCATTAAACAGTGAAAACATCATGCCAAACGGCCCAATGAAATTCCTTCGCGGCGCTGCAATGCTTTCCTTCGCATGTGCTGGTGCAAAGTTCTTAGCTGAGAACGGCGGTGAAGTAGAAAATCCTGGCAAGACCATTCCAAAGGCTATGGTATTATCTACACTGCTTGTTGCAATTTTCTATGCATTAGTTGGTATCGTTGCTGCCTGCGTTCTTCCTGTTGAAGAAGTAGCTGGTGTAAACATTTCTGTAGTAGCAAAATCTGTATTCCCTGCACCTGTATACCTGTTCTTCGTAATCGGTGGTGCATGGTTCGCATTACTGACAACCTTAAATGGTACCTTATCCTGGACCACACGTTCCCTGCAGAGAGCAGCTATGGACGGATGGCTGCCAGAGGCCTGCGCAAAGGAAAATAAGGGCGGCACACCTGTTATTCTGTTATTATTCTTCTTTGTAGTTGGTATCATCCCGATCGTAACCGGTATGAACACTTCTGATATTGCAAATATGGGTACTGGTTGTGGTAAGCTCACTGACCTGTTAATGGTTTATGCATGCTTCCGTCTGCCTAAGGTATTTCCTGAGGAATACAAGAAATCTGCTCTGTACATGAGCCCTGCAAAGTTAAATGTAGCTTTAGCTGTTGTATTCGTTGTACTGGCAGCTACCTCCTATGTCAGCCTGTCCAGCTTAAATGCAAGACAGTTCCTGTACATTGGTCTGTTCATCCTTGCAGCAGTTGTACTGATGTTAGTTCGCTATAAGAACGTAAAAAAAAATGGATCAGCAGTAAGCACTGTCTGATACCGGGAAAACGCGGTGGGTGTTGCGGCAATAACATTCTCACCGCGTTCCCTGTTATGGGAGGTAAGACTATGAAATATGCAGTAGTAGGCTTTGGTACAGCCGGCTACCATGCAGTGAAAAAGATCCGTGAACTGGATAAAGAAGGATGCATTGATGTATACAGCAATACAGGTCGTGCCCCTTATAATCCTATGCTGACGACTTATTATGCTTTTGGAAAGCTGGAATATGAGGGAATGTTTCCTTTCGGCGATCTGGAGCAGATACAAAAGAAGTGGATTTTAACCTTCGCAGGGAACAGGTGATCAAGGTTCATGGATCAGAACATCTGGTAGAAACAGAAAATGGATCAGAGCAGTATGACCGCATTCTGATCGCAACAGGCGCAAGGGCATTTGCTCCTCCTGTAAAAGGACTGGAGCCAGAGGATGCATTTTAATGCGTACAGTAGAAGATGCCCTTCGTTTTAAAGACAGACTAAAGAAAAATGATATTAAACATGCCGTTGTGATCGGCGCTTCCATGGCTGGTATCAAGGTAGTGGAAGTCCTTCACAAATATGGCATCGAGACCTGGCTTTTAGATCTGGCAAGCTATATTTTCCCTCTGGCTGCCTACAAAGAAGTAGCAAAAGAGATCGAAAAGAGAGTAGAAGCCCAGGGCGTTCATCTGATGTTTGGGGTCACCATTGACCATATGGAACAGGAAAACGGGGAAAAGACAGCTGTTTTAACAGATGGAAGCCGCATTCCTGCTGATATCGTTGGCCTGTGTATTGGTACAAGAGCCATTACAGAGACCGTTCAGGAGAAGTGGAGATTGGAAGAGGTATTGTGGTAGATGACCATATGCGTACTTCTGTTCCCGGAATTTATGCTGCAGGTGACTGCTGTGAAGGCAACAACCTGGAAAGCGGCCAGAACCAGATCATTGGTCTGTGGGCCAATGCCAATCACCAGGGTGAAACTGCCGGTATCAACATGGCGGGGAGATATGGCCTATAAGGGAAATATCCTTCACAATATCACCCATTTTATGAATATGGATTTTATTGGTTTTGGAGACAACCGTATGCAGGGAGAGGTCCTGGAATACGGTTCTCTTCAGAAGATCTGTATATCCGCCTTGTATTAGACGGAAAGCGCATTGTAGGCGCTAATATTTTAGACAATTATCGTGTCAGCGGCATTATTAAAACTATATGCTGCGGCTGTTTGCTGGTGAACAGTTTGTTCTGCCGGATTATCAGCGGGCTATGCTGGTAAAAGCGGGACTTTCCGTTCCTTTATAGATGAAGTTGAGGAGAAGATTCATGGATAGTTTAGAGGCTTTAAAAAGCAAAGATACCGGGACCGGAGACCGGCATTGAAAAAAGAATACGGTCTGTGCTATCTGTTCTCCGGCATACAACTGCGGTGTATGCGCTTATGTAAAAGATGGAAAAATGGTAAAACTGGAAGGTTTGGATGAACATCCAAGAAATAAGGGATGTCTATGTACAAAAGGACTTTCCGGCCGTGGTTTTGCTTACAGAGAAGACCGTATCAAGACACCTCTTCGCCGCATTGGCAAAGAGGAGAAGGAAAATTTGAACCGATCACCTGGGATGAAGCCTATAAGGAGATCGCTGAAAAGCTAAATCACATTAAAGAGACAGATGGCCCTCAGGCAGTAGCATTTTCGGCGGTTACAATAAATGGTTCCGTCCGTGGCTGCGTCGTTTTGCCCATTCTTTGGAACTATGAACTATGGTACAGAGTCCAGCACCTGTATGACGGCTGGCTGGATGGCATGGAAAACAGCCATCGGACAGCTGGCAAAGCCGGATATGCCAAACTGTGACCTGCTTCTTGGCTGGGCATTTAATCCTTATTATTCCGGTTACTTAAAGGCTCAGGGAGCAGAAAAAGCAAGAGCAAGAGGTATGAAAGTCATTGTAGTAGACCCAAAGATCACGCCTACTACAGAAAAATGTGTGATCTGCATCTGCGTCCTTATCCGGGAACAGACGGCGCTTTGGCCCTGTGCATGGGAAATGTACTGATCCAGAAAGGCTGGATCGATAAAGAATACATTGACAAGTATGTACATGGTTTTAAAGAATATGCCCAGTATGCAGCAGGATTTAATGAGACCAATGTAGAAAAGCTGACAGGCGTTCCCTATGAGTTAGTGGTAAAGGCCTGCGAGATGATCCATGAAAGCAAGTCCATGACCATTAACGAAAACAGTGCGCCTATTCCACACCACAAAACGGTTTCCAGAATTACCGTGCCATTATGGCGCTTTCAGCTTTGAGGCAATTTTGACCGCAAAGGCGGACAGCTGCCGGGAGAACATACATTTACTCACCAGATCGCAGGTTTTACTACCCTGGAAGATGAATTTGCCGACGGCACAGAGCCAAAGGATGCAGTCCTTCCAGTAGGAGCCATCAGGTTCCCGTTGTGGTATCATATGGAACGGGAGATGCAGTGCGTGGACCTGCCAAGGCAGATCCATGAGGGAACACCTTATCCTGTTAAGGCATTATTTGCTCTGGGCTTAAATTACCGCATTCTTCCAGATGACCAGTATTTTAAGTCTGCCATGGAGAAACTGGACTTTTCGTAGATGCAGACCTGTTTATGACTGACGCTGCAAAATGGCAGATATTGTCCTTCCGGTGTGCACTTCCTATGAAAGAGGAGAGTTAGAGACTTATCCAGGCGGCTATGCATGGCTGACCAAACCTGCCATTGACAGAGTAGGAGAGAGCAAGTCAGACGCAGAGATCTTATGTGAACTGGCAAAAGTAATGAACCTGGGGATAAGCGCCTGGAAGAAGGCTATGAGAAAAACATTGAGGAGATTTTATCTAACCTGGATCTTACAATGGATGAACTGCGTTCCAGTGACCTGCCTGTAAAAGTGCGGGGGTAAAACCTTATGTTCCGGGAACGATCCTTGAAAAAGGCTGCAAGACTCCAACTGGTAAATTTGAGTTATATTCAGAACTGATCGCTTCTCATCCGGAATGGCACTTAGATGCCCTTCCAACTTATTGCGAGCCAATGGATGAAGCAGATGAAACCGTATATCCGTTTATTCTCTGCTCCGGCGGAAGATTGCCAAATGCTATCCATTCCCGTCTCCACAAGGTACCGTGGGTACGCAGCCTGCGTCCGGATCCTATGGCAGATATTTCCATAGAAGATGCACAGGCATTGGGCTTAAAAGAGGGGACGATATAGAACTGTTTACAGAAAGAGGAACCATTTCCGTAAAAGTACATCCAACACACAGGGTGCAAAAATGTGGTCTTCTTCTATCATGGATATTCGGAAGCAGATGTAAACTCCCTGATGTCCGGAACCCATGTAGACCCATATTCCGGTTTCCCGGCTTATAATTCTACCAGATGTGGTATGAGAAAGAAGGTGCAGCGATGAAGAAATATGCAATAGATCTGGATATTACCAAGTGTATTTCCTGCGGAGCCTGCTCCATCGCCTGCATGGATCAGAACGACTTTCAGGTAAAAGAAGGGCAGAGACCTTTCAGAAATGTATTTGACCTGGAAATGGAGCAAAAGGAGAGGTAAAATACAGCCACCTGTCTTTAGCCTGCATGCACTGTAGCGATGCGCCTTGCATTACCGCCTGCCCAAGCGCCTGTCTGCGCAAAGATCCGGAGACCAACCTTACAGTTTACGATACCACTAACTGTATTGGCTGTCACAGCTGCGCAATGGCATGTCCTTATGGTATCCCTTCCTTTGGGGAAAATGGCAAGATGATTAAATGTGACGGCTGCTATGTAAGAGTCCATCACGGAATGCTCCCTGCCTGCGTAAAAGCATGTCCGGTAAAGGCACTGCAATTAGTAGATACAGAAGCCAAAGAACCTCAGATCCCACCGGAACATTCCTTAAGGATGACAAGTGCGGGAATGTTGAAGCAGCAGGTGTAAGTAAAAATAACTGCATCCATAAGCCAGAACCTATTTTACATGTGAGAAAAAGATTTGTTATAATCCCATCTTTGACAGTCAAATTTATCAAAACACCGCTGAAAGCCTTATTCTACCTGGGTTTTTCAGCGGTGTCTTTTCTTTACTATATAGTCTTTTTCTGAATCAGATATGGATGATAGACTTTTATGATTTTTCTCGAGATTGTTTACTAAGTTTTTGGATTTCTTTCATTTTCCTTTTGGTAAGAAATTCATAATCCGTTTCGAATCCGGCTACTTCATGTAATGCATCCGTCAGTTTAGTAGATTCATAAATCGGTATGAATCCCTGCCCCTGCACATCTGCAAATTCATAGTCTCTTAATGTCGACAATAACTCTTCACATGTATATTTCCGCTCGAGCTTTTTCGAGCAGACGATAAATGAACAGCGCTAGAAAACAGATCAGGAAATGTGCTCGGATCCGGTCGTTTCGCTGGACAAAACCGGACGGGCAGAAAAATCCGTTTTCATGATCCGAAAGCATGCTTCAATCTGCCAACGGCTTTCACTGACTTTTAAAATATCTTCCGGCTCATCGTCAAAAGATCCGTACATACAGCATAGAGGCCATCGTACTGTGCTTCCTGTGCAATCTTTTCTTCATCCAGAAAATATAGGATATCGGCCATTTCTCCATCTTTTGTAACAGCTGTTTTATCAATAAATCTTGCTGGGTCATTCGGATTTTTCCGGTTTTTCTTATGCCTGCCATTTGAAAGCATTGCTTTTGCTCGTTCAATCTGTTTCTCCCGAATCTCTTTTTGATAAGCAGCGTATTTTGGTGAGTAAGTAATCAACAGACGCTGTTCCATCTTTTGGAACTGTAAGGTTCTTCTTTATAAAAGTTCCTCTTTATCATCGTCTGTCAGGCTGTTCAGATCGACCGCTTTATGGTCTGAGAGGCACCGGAATCCTTTTTGTTTAGTGCAAGTGTCCGGTATTCTTTTGGAAGTTTTTGATAGACTGGGTTACGATATAAGAGCGCTTCTTGCTGTGATTTAAGAGCCGGTTATTTTCAGAACCAAGGCCTGCATCAGAACAGAAGACAAACTCTTCACACCCAAACTCCTCAATCACTTTTTCTCGAGTGGTTTCAAAGATGTCTGTTCATTTTGATTTCCTGGAAATATGTTGAAAGCCAGTGGGATTCCATCTCCGTCGGTAAAGAGTCCCATCTGCACGATAGGGTTTGGACGGTGTTCTTTACTTTTCCGTATTTTTATCTCCATCTTCTTGTTCAATCTCAAAGTAGTAGTTGGTACAGTCGTAGTAAAGGACCCCATCGTTACGTTTTAAAACAGACTTTGAATTGCGATATAGCTCTGACTGAATCAGATCGCATTCTTCTGAAAGAACATTCAATGCCCGGTAAATATCATGAAGCTGATAAGTGGGTGCTTCTAGGAAGGTTTTAGCCGTTTCAAAGAAGAACGATTGCTGCCTGGTTCTAAAATGCGTGTATAGATGAGATCGGATAAGATCGCGTTCAAATCATAATCATAGTGATGTTTATCTCGAATCTTTCGACATACCTTGTTTAAACCAAGTTCATAATAAAGAGACTGCAGGAAAAGGTAACCTCCCTGAAATTTTCGCTTTTCTCCATGGGCGATCTTTCGGTTTGGATGGAAAGTAATAGGAATACAATGATTTGTTTTTCCTGTTCAAACTTTTCGGTCTCAATGCGGGCCTGTTCTTTTGCCCAGGCCATAACATCGTCTCTGGTGGGACCATGTTCAACCAACAATTCTTTTAATGTTCCAAGTTTGCGGATTGTCCGAGAGGTAGATTTTCCGTTACTGTCGATGTAGGATTGCTTTATATAAAAGACTCAGCGTTTTTGATTTTGATGTATTGACCTTCAATTTTTCACCTCAATACCATTATAGCACAAAAAGCCGAAAAAGCCTATATATAAAACAATAAATTTGACAAAAAATATAAGCATTCATGCGGCTTATACGCTGTTTTTCATTCGGAAGGTGTCAAACTCCCGGGAATGTTGAAGCAGCAGGTGTAAGTAAAAATAACTGCATCCATAAGCCAGAACCTATTTTACATGTGAGAAAAAGATTTGTTATAATGATACTGTCGCAGATTAGGCATTTTGTCTGGTCTGTGGCAGTATTTTATTGCCATGGATTTGAAAAATGGAAAATATTGTAAAAATAAACAGGAGAAGGTCATATGGAAAAAGCTCTGAAAAGAGAGAAGCCCAGGCAGTTGTGATCGAAGAAATGAGAAGGACCGGAAAGATCATTCCAAGGATCGGAAAGACGAAAAGTCCACTTACCCATTGACAAAGTAGGAATTAAAAGATATGATAAGCGCAAAGAAAACGGAGTGAAAGGACATCTACGGTATGACAAGATCACAGATCCGAAAATATGCGTTTATCAAATCCATTCCCATTATGTGCAGCTATATTTTGTCAGTATGGCTTATGGTATTATGATGGAAGATGCAGGTTTTAAGTGGTATTATTCTTTGCTGGTGAGCCTGACCGTGTATACAGGCGCCTTCCAGTTTGTGCTGATCACATTTTAAGCAGCGGAGCTTCTATTATAACAGTGGCTCTCACAGCACTGCTGATGAACAGCCGCCAGAGTTTTACAGCCTTACGTTCCTGGAAGATTTTAAGAAAATGGGAAAACGGATGCTTTATATGATCCATACCATGACAGATGAGACCTATGCCGTAAACTGTACGCTGGAACTGCCACAGAAAGAAAAGAGGATACCATGTTCCTGGTGGCATTTTTCAGCCGTTGTTACTGGATGATCGGTTCTGTTTTAGGCGGAATGTTAGGACAGCTGATCCCGTGGGATATGGAAGGCATTGATTTCTGCATGACAGCCCTGTTTGTGATCATTTTATTGACCAGTGGGAGAAGGCAGACAGACATACACCGGCTTTAGCTGGTCTTGGGATCGGCATTATCTGCCTGATCATATTTGGGGCTTCCGGTTTTATGCTTCCGGCACTTTTACTTACATCAGGATTATTAGTGGTGTTACAGAAGAGAAGGAGGAAGTATAGATGAGTACAGAAAGAATATTGATCATGATCGCAGTTTCTGCTCTTTGTACCTTCTTTTTGAGGGCTCTTCCGTTTCTGGCTTTCGGCGGATCACAGAAGATGCCGGACTGGCTGGACCGATTGGGAAAAACACTTCCCTCAGCGATCATGGCAGTGCTGATCGTCTACTGTTTGAAAGATGTGGGAAGTGATGTGGTACATATCGGACTTCCAAAGATAGCAGCGGTAGTGATCGTAGCGTTGTCTTATAAATGGAAGCATAATACATTAGTAAGTATTGCAGTAGGAACGGCCGGATATATGATCCTTCTTCGAGTGGCAGCTATGTTGTAAGATTCATGCATCTGGCGGAACAGAGAATGTATACATATTGGAAAAACATATAGAAAGAGCATATAAAAAAGCGGTGCAGGAAGCATATCCAAATGATATGTATCCATGCATCGCTTTTTGCTTTTTATGATCTTCCTTCCACCTACAGGAAGAAGATTTTTCGTATTTAATTTAATTCCTCTTGGAAGTGATCAACTCTCCGGAAGTGTTTCCATGACAGATCGGCTTCCATTCTACTTTCTTAACCAGTGCAACTGCAGAGATCGGGATGTAAGTGAACATGAAGATCGGGAATGTAAATGTATAAAGGATCTTCTTTAATGCAGACAGCTGCACCTGTTTCCACTCACTGATCATGGTGATGGCACCATAAACCAGCAGACTTAAGTAGAACATAACAATGGTCCTTGTAAGGAAGGAAATATTCTCAGCTGCGATCATTCTTGCTATGTAACCAGGTTCTGTCATATAGGAAAATGCCATGCCCAGGTTAATAAGGATAGCGGCAAGAGTAAAGAACATACCAGGTGCTACGGTCATGAAAATATCATAGCAGGAAAATGATTTTCTTCCGCCCTGGAAAAATCCCTTGATCAGTCTCCAGCTGTAATGCCAGTCAACCTGATAAAATCCTTTGGACCAACGCAGTCTCTGGGTCCAGGACTGACCAAATTTTAAAGGCTGCTCATCGTAGATCACAGCCTTATCACAGTAGCCGATGACCTTGCCTTCAATGGCACAGTTAACGGAAAATTCAATATCCTCTGTAAGAAGATGGAATGGCCAGCCGCCGTTTTCGCGGATCACTTCACCGGATACCAGAAAGCCGGTTCCGGAAATAGCACAGTTGGTTCCCAGAAGCATTCTTGGGAAGTTTAAGAAACGGGCCTCCCGCAGGAACCATAAGCCGTAACCAGCTGAGATCCAGTTGGCACCGAAGTTCTTGGAATTACGGTAGCTTGTAAGAGCAGCAAAATGTCCGCTGTCAAAGGTGGCATTCATTTCTTTGACAAAATCAGGATCTACATAATTATCTGCATCAAATACAAAGTAGCCGTCATATACATCTTTACCGGAGGCAGAAAGACATTTGAACAGATAGTCAAGGGCATAACCTTTGCCCACCTGCTGATGGTTGTAACGGCGGTACACCCTTGCTCCTGCCTGTGCAGCAACCTGCGCGGTATTATCTGTGCAGTTATCTGCGATCACATAAATGTCAAGAAGGTCAGATGGATAATTCTGAGCCTTTAAACTGGCAATCAGACCACCGATGACATTTGCTTCATTTCTTGCAGAAATAACAGCAGCGTAACGGTGAAACTGATGGGAACCGGTTTTATTTTTCCTGTGTTTCATAAGAAGCCCCAGGAGCAGATAACCGATCTGATAAAAATAAAAGACTACAAATACAGTTGCGATCACAAAATTAAAATAATGGATCATCTGAAGTGTTTTCATAATATACCTCTTTGTAATACTTGAAATATTTGACAAATTAATAATATTTCTGATTTTAGCGTGATCTTTTTCGCAGAATACAAAATAGCATATTTTAAGAATAATGCAAGTCTTGACAAAGAAATTCATAAAAAATTAATAATTGCTTCATACAATATTCAATTATGAACGGTATTAAAAAGACTTCCTAAAAATTCATTTAAGGTGTCGCAAAACAAAAAAAGATGTGGTATACTCCCATCTTTGACAGTCAAATTTATCAAAACACCGCTGAAAGCCTTATTCTACCTGGGTTTTTCAGCGGTGCCTTTTCGTTTTACTATATAGTCTTTTTTCTGAATCAGATATGGATAATAGACTTTTATGATTTTTCTCGAGATTGTTTACTAAGTTTTTGGATTTCTTTCATTTTCCTTTTGGTAAGAAATTCATAATCCGTTTCGAATCCGGCTACTTCATGTAATGCATCCGTCAGTTTAGTAGATTCATAAATCGGTATGAATCCCTGCCCCTGCACATCTGCAAATTCATAGTCTCTTAATGTCGACATTAACTCTTCACAGGTATATTTCCGCTTGAGCTTTTTTTCGAGCAGACGATAAATGAACAGCGCTAGAAAACAGACCAGGAAATGTGCTCGGATCCGGTCGTTTCGCTGGACAAAACCGGACGGGCAGAAAAATCCGTTTTCATGATCCGAAAGCATGCTTCAATCTGCCAACGGCTTTCACTGACTTTTAAAATATCTTCCGGCTCATCGTCAAAAAGATCCGTACATACAGCATAGAGGCCATCGTACTGTGCTTCCTGTGCAATCTTTTTTTCATCCAGAAAATATAGGATATCGGCCATTTCTCCATCTTTTGTAACAGCTGTTTTATCAATAAATCTTGCTGGGTCATTCGGATTTTTCCGGTTTTTCTTATGCCTGCCATTTGAAAGCATTGCTTTTGCTCGTTCAATCTGTTTCTCTCGAATCTCTTTTTGATAAGCAGCGTATTTTGGTGAGTAAGTAATCAACAGACGCTGTTCCATCTTTTTGGAACTGTAAGGTTCTTCTTTATAAAAAAGTTCCTCTTTATCATCGTCTGTCAGGCTGTTCAGATCGACCGCTTTATGGTCTGAGAGGCACCGGAATCCTTTTTTGTTTAGTGCAAGTGTCCGGTATTCTTCTGGAAGTTTTTTGATAGACTGGGTTACGATATAAGAGCGCTTCTTGCTGTGATTTAAGAGCCGGTTATTTTCAGAACCAAGGCCTGCATCAGAACAGAAGATAAACTCTTCACACCCAAACTCCTCAATCACTTTTTTCTCGAGTGGTTTCAAAGATGTCTGTTCATTTTGATTTCCTGGAAATATGCTGAAAGCCAGTGGGATTCCATCTCCGTCGGTAAAGAGTCCCATCTGCACGATAGGATTTGGACGGTGTTCTTTACTTTTCCGTATTTTTATCTCCATCTTCTTGTTCAATCTCAAAGTAGTAGTTGGTACAGTCGTAGTAAAGGACCCCATCGTTACGTTTTAAAACAGACTTTGAATTGCGATATAGCTCTGACTGAATCAGATCGCATTCTTCTGAAAGAACATTCAATGCCCGGTAAATATCATGAAGCTGATAAGTGGGTGCTTCTAGGAAGTTTTAGCCGTTTCAAAGAAGAACGTTTGCTGCCTGGTTATAAAATGCGTGTATAGATGAGATCGGATAAGATCGCGTTCAAATCATAATCATAGTGATGTTTATCTCGAATCTTTCGACATACCTTGTTTAAACCAAGTTCATAATAAAGAGACTGCAGGAAAAGGTAACCTCCCTGAAATTTTCGCTTTTCTCCATGGGCGATCTTTCGGTTTGGATGGAAAGTAATAGGAATACAATGATTCGCTTTTTCCTGTTCAAACTTTTCGGTCTCAATGCGAGCCTGTTCTTTTGCCCAGGCCATAACATCGTCTCTGGTGGGACCATGTTCAACTAACAATTCTTTTAATGTTCCAAGTTTGCGGATTGTCCGAGAGGTAGATTTTCCGTTACTGTCGATGTAGGATTGCTTTATATAAAAAGACTCAGCGTTTTTTGATTTTGATGTATTGACCTTCAATTTTTTCACCTCAATACCATTATAGCATAAAAAGCCGAAAAAGCCTATATATAAAAACAACAAATTTGACAAAAAAATATAAGCATTCATGCGGCTTATACGCTGTTTTTCATTCGGAAAGGTGTCAAACTCCCGCGATCACAAAATTAAAATAATGGATCATCTGAAGTGTTTTCATAATATACCTCTTTGTAATACTTGAAATATTTGACAAATTAATAATATTTCTGATTTTAGCGTGATCTTTTTCGCAGAATACAAAATAGCATATTTTAAGAATAATGCAAGTCTTGACAAAGAAATTCATAAAAAATTAATAATTGCTTCATACAATATTCAATTATGAACGGTATTAAAAAGACTTCCTAAAAATTCATTTAAGGTGTCGCAAAACAAAAAAAGATGTGGTATACTAAATTGATAGCATTGGGAAGAAGAAAAAGGAGTGCTTTATGCTGAATGAAGAAAAAATCCAGGCAATGACAGATCTGGCAGTGTTTGAAAAGCATCAGGGCAGAAAAATCTTCCCTGTAAATCAATACTTTAAAAGTGATTATGTAGGAGGGCAGTTGTTCCGTTCTTTTTTCGGGTACACCTTTAGTTTTGCGCTGATCCTTCTTATGTGGATCCTTTATAAACTGGATGTGCTCATGAAGGGAGCTGATATTGATCAGCTGATCGGCTGGATCCGCAACTGGGGACTGGCCTATGTGACCGGACTGGGGGGATATCTTCTTATTACATGGAAGATCTATTCCAGACGGTATGATTTTGCATCCAGAAGCCAGACCATGTATGTGGCCAGGCTTAAACATCTGGACCGTAAATTTGGAAAGGACCGGGGAAAAGAGAACAGAGGAGGAGCCGCTTTATGACAGTTCTTTTGCTGTGGAAAGAGCACCTGAAAGAAATTTATAATAAATACAGCTATGTGATCCGCTTTGTGGTCCGTCTGCTGTTGATCCTGTGTACGATCTTAAGTATGAATGCCAATATCGGCTATATGGCAAAATTGAAAAATCCGGTCGTTGTAGCGCTGCTGTGCTTTTTTGGAGCCTTGCTTCCGGACAGCGGGGCCGTCTTCCTTATAGGATGTGTGATGGTAGCACATGTGTATGCAGTATCCATGGAAATGGCACTGATCACACTGATGATGATCCTGGTAGTGGCTGTTCTTTATTATGGGTTTAAGCCGGGAGACAGCTGGCTTATGATACTGACACCCCTTGCCTTCTTATTTAAGGTGCCTTATGCGGTTGCTTTTTTAGTAGGGCTGGGAGGCAGTCTTATTTCTGTAATACCTGTAAGCTGCGGAGTCTTTTTATACTATCTTCTTATGTATATACGGCAGAACGCAGGCGTCCTTACAGGAGAGGGCAGCGTAGATATCGTACAGCGTTACAGTCAGATCATCCGGTCCGTATGCTTTAACCAGACAATGATGGTGATGATCGCTGCCTGTGCAGTAGGGATCATGGTGGTATACCTGATCCGCAGGCTGTCTGTAGATTATGCCTGGATCATAGCGATCGTAGCTGGAACAGTAGCACAGCTTTTAGTGATCTTTGTAGGAGATTTTGTTTTCGGGGTATCCGTATCTGCAGGAACGCTGATCTTCGGGCTGCTTGTTTCTGTGATGCTGGCTATGATCTACAATTTCTTTTTCTTCTCTGTAGATTATACCCGTACAGAATATGTACAGTTTGAGGATGACGATTATTATTATTATGTAAAAGCGATCCCCAAGATGGCAGTAAGCAGTACCGATGTAAAAGTACAGCGGATCAGCGGGAGAAAGCGGAATACAAGAGAGAAAAATACAGCCAGGAATACGGCTGAAAGAGAATTAAGATAAATGATCAAGATAAATAATTAAGATAACGATAATTAGACTAAAGGAGGATGATATAAGGTGGGAATCTTAACAGAACTTATGATGAAAGCCTCATCCTGGCTGACGCTATTGCCAAGGATCTCCCTCCGGAATTTGTTTGAGATAGCGATTATCTCATTCCTGGTATATGAGATCCTTTTCTGGATAAAAAATACAAGGGCATGGACCTTACTGAAGGGACTTTTAACGATCATGGTATTTGCCATTGTGGCGGTCCTTTTACGTCTGGATACCATTGTCTGGATCCTTAAAAATATTACAACGATCGCAGTAACGGCATTTCTGGTCGTTTTCCAGCCGGAACTGCGAAAAGCACTGGAACAGTTAGGCAGCCAGAACCTGTTATCCGGTATTCTGGCTCAGGATGACGGAAAGAGCAGTCAGGAATTTAATGACCGCACAGTCAATGAACTGGTACGTGCTACTTTTGAGATGGCAAAGGTGAAAACAGGAGCCTTAATGGTCATTGAAAGAGGAACTTCCTTAAAGGAGATCGAGAGGACCGGTATTGAGATCAGCGGACTGGTCACAAGCCAGCTTCTTATCAATATTTTTGAACACAATACACCTCTTCATGACGGAGCGGTGGTGATCCGCGGAAACCGGGTGGCAGCGGCTACCTGTTACCTGCCTCTTTCTGACAATATGTCTATTAATAAGGCATTGGGAACCAGACACCGTGCAGCAGTAGGTGTCAGCGAGACAACAGACAGCCTTACCATTGTTGTTTCTGAGGAAACAGGACGGGTATCTGTTGCAGAAGGAGGAATGCTCCGCAGTGTTCCAACAGCAGAGGCACTTCGGAATATTCTTTCCGGACTGATGAAAGAAGAGCCGGTTTCTTCCAACCGGTTTAAGATATGGAAGGGAAGGCTGATCAATGGGAAAAAAGCTGACAAATAACTTAAAACTAAAGATACTTTCCGTTTTCCTTGCCTTTTTTGTGTGGCTGGCAGTGACCAACATTTCCAACCCGGACGTAACTGCTACCAAGGAAGTACCTTTGGAGGTGCTGAACGAAGATGTGCTTTCCACAAACGGAAAAACCTATGAACTGATCGACAACCGCACGACAGTGACGGTAGCATACAAAGTGCGTACACTGGATGCAGGAAGTATTTCTGCTTCTGACTTCCGGGCCTATATCGATCTGGCAGATATGTACGAGCCTACAGGAGCAGTTCCTGTTAAGGTAGATGTAAAGAATAATAAAGTAGATGCTGTAACAGCAAAACCTATGGTGATCCGTGTGACTACGGAAGATGTACAGCAGAAAAAGTTTGACCTGACTGCCTATACAGAGGGAAAGACCGAGTCCGGGTACAGAGAGGGAACCGTCAATATCGTGCCCACCAGTATTTATGTAAGCGGACCTGAATCACAGGTAGGACGGATCAGTACCGTTGGTATCACCATTCGTTTAGACGGTGCAAACTCTGATCTTTCCGGTACAGCCCAGATCCAGTGCTTTGATGCGAACCGCAATAAGATCACTCTGGATGATCGTGTGACTTTAAGCCGGTCAGAGGCAGATTACACACTTTCTATCTTAAAAGTAAAGACTCTGGGGCTGAATTTTGAGACAGAGGGAAGAGTTGCAGACGGATACCGTTTTACAGGGATCGAGAGTAATGTAAATTCCGTAGATGTAGTAGGACTTAAGTCTGATCTGGCAGAGATCAATGCCATCAACATTCCTAAGTCAGAGTTAAATATGGACGGTGCTTCTGCAGACAAAGAAGTGATCATTGATTTAAACAAATATCTTCCGGAAAATGTAGAACTGGCAGACTCTAACAGCAAGATCCATGTGACTTTAAAGGTAGAACCTTTAGAGACCAGGACCATTGAGTTAAAACAAGCAAGATCCGCCAGGTAGGCGCTTCCAGCCGTTACAGTTACCAGTATGACAGAGATGCTATCCGTTTAAGCATCAAGGGCTTACAGGAAGATTTAGACCAGCTGACCGATGATGATTTAGAGGCAGAGGTAGATGTAAGCGATATGGGACCTGGAACCCATCCTGGAACTGTTACATTTGAACTGGGTGCAGCTTATGAACTGGTAAGTCAGGATGATCTTCAGATCATTGTCCATGACAGGGAACCGGGAGATACTGTACCGGCACCTACTCAGGAAGAGACAGGAAGCAGTACAAGGGAGACAACAGCAGCTGAAAGCAGCTCCGGTGCATCCAATCATACAACAGCGGCTGAAACAAGTCATTAATTAAGGGAAAATAAGAAAAAGGCAGTTTATATGCTGCGGGAAATCAGGAGAATAAATATGGTAAGTGGAACAACAGTGATCAAGAACCCATCCGGTCTTCATTTAAGACCTGCAGGCATCCTTTGCAAAGAGGCTCTGCTTTATAAATCAAAAATCTCTTTTAAGGTACGCAATGTGACAGCAAATGCAAAAGTGTGCTCAGTGTGCTTGGAGCATGTGTAAAATGCGGAGAAGAGATCGAATTTAACTGTACCGGCCTGATGAGGAAAAAGCTCTTGCAGCAATGATCAAAATTGTGGAGGACGGATTAGGGGAGTAAACCATAAATTAATAAGGAGGACACACATATGTTTAAGGGAACAAGTGCTTCTGCCGGTATTGGCATTGGCAAAGCTGTGATCGTAGAAGAAGCAGAATTAGTGATCACAAGAAATGAGGTAGCAGATGCAGAGGCTGAGATCCAGCGCTTTAAGGGGCTCTGGAAAGACCATTGCAGCTACACAGAAGATGGCAGACGATCTGGCTTCCCGCGTGGGAGAGAAGGAAGCAGAGATTATGCAGGGACACATGATGCTGTTATCAGATCCCATGCTTACAGGGAGATTGAAAATAGCGTGAAAAATGACAAGGTAAACTGTGAGTTTGCTATTGAAAATGTGTGCAATATGTATGCAGATATGTTTGCGTCTATGGGAGACGAACTGATGCAGCAGCGCGCTACGGATATGAGGGATATCAAAGTGCGTATGCAGCGTACATTAATGGGTCTGGAGTCTGTAGATGTATCTTTACTGCCAAAGGGAAGCATACTGGTAGCAAAGGATCTGACCCCGTCCATGACAGCAGGCATCAATCCGGAAAATGTTTCCGGTATCGTAACAGAGCTGGGAGGAAAACCTCACACAGCGCTATTTTAGCAAGGGCACTGGAGATCCCGGCAGTAGTTGCAGTAAATGGCCTGATGGATGCAGTAAAGGACGGAGACAGTGTAGTCCTTGACGGAAGCACCGGAGAGGTATTTGTAAATCCGGAGGCTTCTGTTGAAAAAGAATACGAAGAAAAGAAGCCAGTTCTTAAAAGACAAAAAGAACTGGAAAATACATTGGACAGCCTTCTGTTACAAAAGACGGCGTACAGGTAGAGATCGTTGCCAATATCGGTAAACCGGAAGATGTGGACAAGGTGTTACAGTACGATGGAGAAGGCGTTGGTCTGTTCCGTACCGAGTTCCTGTTTATGGACCGTACTGCCATGCCTACAGAAGAAGAGCAGTTTGAAGCATACAAGAAAGTAGCTATTGCATTAAACGGCAAGCCGGTGATCATCCGTACATTAGATATCGGCGGTGACAAAGAGATCCCGTATATGGGACTGGAAAAGGATGAGAACCCATTCCTGGGCTATCGTGCCATCCGTCTGTGCCTGGACAGAAAAGAGGATATTTACAAGCCACAGCTGCGTGCCCTTTTAAGAGCCAGCGCATATGGCAATATCCGTATTATGATCCCTCTTGTAACCTGCATTGACGAGTTAAGAGAGGCAAAAGCACTGATTGAAGAGATCAAGGCTGAATTAGATGAAAAGAACATTGCATACAAGAAAGACATCCAGGTAGGTATCATGGTAGAGACAGCAGCCGCTTCCTGATCGCAGATATCTTTGCAAAAGAGGCAGATTTCTTCAGTATCGGTACCAATGACCTGACCCAGTATACCATGTCAGTAGACAGAGGAAACAAGAAGGTATCCTATCTGTACTCTACCTTCAATCCTGCAGTACTCAGAAGCATCCGCCACATTATCGCATGCGGACGTGAAGCAGGCATTATGGTAGGTATGTGTGGTGAAGCAGCCAGTGATCCGATGATGATCCCGCTGTTACTTGCCTTTGGTTTAAATGAATTCAGTATGAGCGCATCCGCCATCCTGCGCGCAAGAAAGATGGTAACAGAATACAGTGTAGAAGAACTTCAGGCAGTAGCTGACAAGGCTATGAGCTTTGCAACAACAGCAGAAGTAGAAGACTACATGAGAAAGTTTGTGGAGAAGATTACAGGTTAATGGCAGTTTATCTTATTTGTTATGGAATCAGTTTTATTCTGGCCTGGCAGCACTTATATGTGCTGTCCGGCCTTGTTTTAGTTGGAGCAGCAGTATGGCTGTATATCAGAGATTATATCCGGACAGGAAACCTGATCCACCTGCGAGGTCTGTTCTGTCTGTTTTTGTAGGAGGGCAGGGAATTTCCTGCTTTAAGCTTTCCTATCTGCAGACGGACTGGCTGCTTATTACATGGATCAGCTTCTTTCTGGCAGTTATGGCATTCTGGTGGGTATTTGAGGTGCTGACCAGATTGTATGACGGCTGGAGTGCAGCGGATATGGGTTCTGTATACAAATATTATTCATCTGCTGACTCCCCTTTACAGGCAAACCGTATTCTGATCTCCATGGCAGTGATCACTCTGGTTTCTATCCTGGCCTTTGCTTTTGAAGCATGGAGACTGGGCTTTGTGCCGATGTTTTCCTATGGCGTACCACATGCATATTCTTATTTTCATATTAAAGGGATCCATTACTTTACTGTATCCTGCGTACTGGTCCCAAGTCTTTCCGTTGTATACTGTCTGATGATGGCAAGAAGAGGAAGAGGACTGGTAAGATACAAGGGCTTCTGGCTGGCAGTGATCTGTGATATTGTGGCAGTGATGATCCCGCTGTTATGCGTTTCCCGTTTCCAGCTGATCCTTGCAGTGGGAATGGCTGTATTTACCTACATTTCCATGACAGGAAGCTTCAGCCTGGTTTATGTGGGAGTGTTGTTTGTGGCACTGATCCCGGCTTATGTTGCCTTGACTGTGCTTCGCAGCCATAGCGTCGAGTACTTAAACGGCATTTTGAGATGAAGAATAGCCATATGCCGATTTTTATCACTCAGCCATATATGTATATCGCTAATAACTATGACAACTTTAATTGTATGGCAGCGGAGTTAAAACATTTCTCCTTTGGACTTAAGGGACTGTTCCGTTATGGGCGCTGACAGGACTTAAATTTATCTTCCCGTCACTGGCAGATTTTCCACTGTTTGTGACAAAAGAAGAACTGACTACAGTAACACTGTTTTATGATGCGTTTTATGATTTTGGTGTTGTGGGAATGGTATTTTTCGGCGGTCTTTTAGGGGTGTCTGCTATCTGTTGGGACGTTTCAGAAGAAAACTCACCTGCCCCGCGGTCATGTGATCTACGCCCAGATCGCCATGTACATGATGTTGTCTTTCTTTACAACATGGTTTTCCAATCCTACTACCTGGTTTTACCTGATCGTGTCCGGGATCGTGTATGTGTATGTGAATTCTTAATAATGGATAAAATTGAAAAATAAACTGTTTAGGCTCTGCGGCTGCAGGGCCTTTTGCTGCTGTACCATTGACTAACAGACCAAAACGGTTGGTTGAAGCACCTGTATGAGTGATTTATAATGGAATGAGTGCAGAGAAAATAAGCGGCTGCGTAGCAGACATTTGTTTTCGCAAGCCATTAAACTCATACAAGGAGAAGGAACATGGAAAAGAAACAATCATTAGATACCATTTGTATCCAGGGCGGCTGGCAGCCGAAAACGGAGAGCCCAGACAGCTTCCAATCTATCAGAGTACTACTTTTAAATATACTACAAGCGAACAGATGGGACGTCTGTTTGACTTAGAGGAAAATGGCTATTTTATACAAGACTGGCAAATCCAACCAATGACGCAGTAGCAGCAAAGATCTGCGCTCTGGAAGGTGGCGTAGGCGCTATGCTTACCTCTTCCGGTCAGGCAGCTAACTTCTATGCGATCATGAACTTATGCCAGGCAGGTGACCATGTAGTCAGCTCTGCAGCAATCTACGGCGGAACCACCAACCTGTTTACGGTTACGATCCCGAAAATGGGCGTAGAATGCACTCTGGTAAGCCCGGATGCAACAGAAGAAGAGCTGGCAGCAGCTTTCCGTCCAAATACAAAGGCATTATTTGCTGAGACCATTGCAAACCCGGCTTTAACAGTTCTGGATATTGAGAAGTTTGCAAAGGTAGCTCATGAGCATGGTGTACCTCTGATCGTGGACAATACCTTCGCAACCCCGATCAACTGCCGTCCGTTTGAGTGGGGCGCAGATATTGTTACCCACAGTACCACCAAGTACATGGATGGACATGCTATGACAGTAGGCGGCTGTATCGTAGACAGTGGAAACTTTGACTGGGAAGCCCATCATGATAAGTTTACCGGTTTAACAGAGCCGGATGAGTCTTATCATGGCATTATCTATACACAGAAGTTTGGAAAACTGGCTTATATCACAAAGGCAACTTCCCAGCTGATGCGTGATCTGGGATCCATCCAGTCCCCGCAGAATGCTTTCCTGATCAATGTAGGACTGGAAACACTGCACCTTCGTATGCCAAAGCACTGTGAAAATGCCTTAAAGGTAGCTACTTACTTAAAATCCAGGGAAGATGTTGCCTGGGTCAACTATCCGGGACTGGAGGGAGATAAGTACTACGAGCTGGCAAAGAAATACATGCCAAACGGTACCTGCGGCGTTATCTCTTTTGGCTTAAAGTCCGGAAGAAAGGGCGCAGCAGACTTTATGGATAAGTTAAAGCTGTGCTCCATTGAGACTCATGTGGCTGACTCCCGTACAGCTGTTCTTCATCCTGCAAGCCATACCCACAGACAGCTGACAGATGAGCAGTTAGTAGAAGCAGGCGTAGACCCGTCTATGATCCGCCTTAGTGTAGGTATTGAAGGTGCAGACGATATTATTGAGGATATCCGGCAGGCTCTGGAGTAGACAAAATGAAAGAAATTCGTTATTTTTGTTGAGAATAGCGATTAATCATTAATAAAACTACATAAAATTGTGCAATATGCACAAATACAATAAAATATTTTTGAGAATTTCAATCTAGACTAAAAAATAGTTAGATATATAATAAAGACAATCAAATAAACCAATTGTCTGATATGTATATCCTGGGGATCGGCCCAGAGTCTCTACCAACTACCTTAAGAGTTGACTACATAGTTTATGTAGTCAGCTCTTTTCTACCCTCAGGGTACATTTTCCGTAGTTATCCTGTAAGCATCTGCGATGGGGTTTGGCAGGTCAAAATGGGGAAGTGGAAAGGGCTGTTTTTCATCAGATAGGGCTGTCCTCTCAGGTACAGCAGACAAAAACTTCTCACATGATTAAGTACAGAAAGATTCCGGAGAACATAAGGTTAGTAAAGGAGGAAGCGTTTATGAAAGTTGTAGGTCAGGGATTGAACCGTGTTGATGCATATGGAAAAGTAACTGGCGAAGCGAAATACAGCGCAGATTTAGAGCCAAGGGATATCCTTCATGGAAAGGTGATCCATTCTACTATTGCAAATGGTCTTGTAAAAGCTTTGATCTTACAGAAGCATTAAAGGTACCTGGTGTTGTAAAGATCCTTACCTGCTTTGACGCACCGGACTGCCAGTTTCCAACTGCAGGTCATCCATGGAGCGTAGAGGCAAAGCATCAGGATATCTGCGACAGAAGAGTATTAAACCAGAGAGTAAGGCTGTATGGAGATGATATTGCAGCAGTTGTAGCTGAAAATGAGGTAGCAGCTGCACAGGCAGCCCGTCTGGTAAAGGTAGAATATGAGGAATATGAGCCGATCGTTACCGTAAAGGCAGCTATGGCACCGGGGGCAACACCACTGCATCCGGATATCCGTAAAGATAATGTGATCGTTCACTCCCATATGACTATGGGACCAAAGGATTTTACCTTTGAAGACGGCTTAAAACAGGCAAAAGAAAAATACAAAGAGGAAGATCTGGTGGAGATCAATGAAGTATACGATACACCACGTATTTCCCACTGCCATATCGAACTTCCTGTTTCCTGGGCTTATGTAGATGTAAACGGAAAAGTAACCGTTGTTTCTTCTACCCAGATCCCTCATATTGTACGCCGCTGTACAGCGCAGGCGTTGGGTATTCCGATCGGTAAAGTCCGTATTATCAAGCCATATATCGGCGGCGGCTTCGGAAACAAGCAGGATGTGCTTTATGAACCGTTGAATGCGTTCCTTACAATGAGTGTAGGCGGAAGACCTGTAAGACTGGAGATCAGCCGTGAGGAGACCATTTCCGGAACCAGAACCCGTCATGCCATCGAAGGTGTATGCCGTGGTCTGGTAACAAAGGACGGTACGGTTCTTGCAAGACAGTTAGACGCTTATGCTAACAACGGAGGTTATGCTTCCCATGGCCATGCAATCTGCGCTAACTGCGGAAACGTATTTAAGGATCTGTACAGAGACCGTTTAGGTGCTGAGATCGACTGCTGGACTGTTTATACTTCTTCACCGACTGCCGGTGCTATGCGTGGATATGGTATCCCACAGGCAGCATGGTTTGCAGAATGTCTGACAGATGATATGGCAACAGCTATTGGCATGGATCCCTATGAATTCCGTATGAAGAACTGTATGGAAGACGGTTTCGTAGATCCTGCAAATGGTATTACATTCCATACATATGGCTTAAAGAAATGTATGGAAGCAGGAAAGAAATACATCCACTGGGATGAAAAGAGAAAAGAGTATGCAAACCAGACCGGTCCTGTAAGACGTGGTGTGGGAATGTCTATTTTCTGTTACAAGACAGGTGTACATCCGATCTCCCTTGAGACATCTTCTGTACGTATGGTATTAAACCAGGACGGCTCCATGCAGGTATCCATGGGTGCTACAGAGATCGGTCAGGGCGCAGATACAGTATTCAGCCAGATGGCCTCTGAGACTACAGGCATTTCCTTTGACAAGGTATTTATCGTATCCACCCAGGATACAGACCTGACACCATTTGATACAGGTGCGTATGCTTCCAGACAGACTTATGTATCCGGTATGGCCTGCAAGAAATGTGCAACGGAATTAAGACACCGTATTCTGGACTATGCAGCATACATGTTAAATCATGATGTGACGGATCTTTCCAAGACTGTGTACGCAGATCTGGTAAAAGAGTCAGCTGGAAAGCTTCGTGAAGCATTAGGACTCCATCCGGAAGATGAGGTTAAGGAAGATATGTTAGACATCGTTGACAGCAAGATCGTTGTACACGGTGGTGATCCGGTCCTCTTTGATGTGGCAGTAGTAGCAGATACAGCCTTCTATTCATTAGATAAATCCATTCATCTGACTGCAGAAGTGACCAACCAGTGTCTGGATAATACATTCTCCTCCGGCTGCTGCTTTGTAGACGTAGAAGTAGATATGCCACTGGGACTGGTAACTGTAAAGGATATCATCAATGTTCATGACTCCGGTATCCTGATCAATCCAAAGACAGCAGAGGCACAGGTACATGGCGGTATGAGCATGAGCCTTGGATTTGGACTTTCCGAGGAATTATTAGTGGATGAAAAGACAGGACGTCCATTAAACAACAACCTGCTGGATTATAAGATCCCGACTGCTATGGATGCGCCGGATCTTCATGTGGAGTTTATCCAGTTAGATGACCCAACAGGCCCTTATGGAAACAAGTCTCTGGGTGAGCCACCTGCAATCCCGGTTGCGCCTGCAGTAAGAAATGCGATCTTAAATGCTACCGGTGTTCATATGAACGTAAGTCCTATGACAGCACAGAGACTGATCGAAAAATTCAAGGAAAAGGTCTGATCTAGGGAGGTGAATGAGTATGTTTGATATTAAATCATTTTATGAAGCAAAAGATGTAAAGGATGCAGTGGAAGCACTGGTACGGGAGCCTGAGGCAGAAGTCATCAGCGGCGGTACCGACGTACTCATCCGTGTAAGAGAGGGAAAGGATGCAGGAAGAGCCCTGGTATCCATCCACAATATTAAAGAATTAAAGGGCGTAAAAGTCCAGGAAAACGGAGATCTGTGGATCGGAGCTGCAACTGCATTTTCCCATATTACCAATGATCCCACCATCCAGAAGCTGGTTCCTATGTTAGGCGAAGCAGTAGATATGGTAGGCGGACCTCAGATCCGTAATACCGGTACCATTGGCGGAAATATCTGCAACGGCGCTACATCCGCAGACTCCGCAGCAAGTATGTGGACCCTAAACGCGCTGATCCAGTTAGAAGGACCAGAAGGACACAGAGAGGTGCCGATCCATGAGTTCTATACAGGACCAGGACGCACAGTAAGAGACAGATGTGAGGTCTGCACCGGTTTCATTATCAAAAAGAGGACTATGAAGGCTGGTACGGACAGTATATTAAATATGGAAAGCGTAAAGCCATGGAGATCGCGACCTTAGGCTGCGCTGTACGTGTAAAACTGTCTGCTGACAAAAGACCATTGAAGATGTAAGACTGGGATACGGGGTTGCCGGACCTACACCTTTAAGATGTCACGCAGCAGAAGAGTATTTAAGAGGAAAGGCTGTTTCTGATAAAGAGGCAGCAGCAGAGTTTGCCAAGCTGGCGCTCACAGAAGTAAATCCAAGATCTTCCTGGAGAGCTTCTAAGGAGTTCCGTCTTCAGCTGATCGAAGAGCTGGCAAAACGTGGCCTGGCAGAGGCTATAAGAAGAGCAGGAGGTGAAGAGGATGCTTAAGATCATTCATATGACAGTAAACGGAAAGGAAACAGAACTTGCAGTGGATGAGAGAGAGTCTCTTCTGGATACACTGCGCAACCGCTTAGGACTTACATCCGTAAAAAGGATGTGAAGTAGGAGAATGTGGTGCCTGTACTGTGCTGGTCAATGGAGAGGCCATTGACAGCTGTATATATCTCACCATGTGGGCAGACGGAAAGAGTGTAATGACCGTAGAAGGATTGAAGGGACCAAACGGGGAATTGTCTCCGATCCAAAGGGCGTTCATTGAAGAAGCAGCTGTGCAGTGCGGCTTCTGTACTCGGGCCTGATCATGAGTGCAGTAGAAATTGTAGGAACAGGAAAAAATATAACAGAGAGGAGCTGAAAAACTGATCTCCGGGCATCTGTGCCGCTGCACAGGATATGAGAATATCTTAAATGCCATGGAACGTATTGTGGAGGAGGTTTACAAGGTAAGCCATAAAGAATAATCGGGGAAGATTGGAGGCAGCAAAACTATGAAAGAGAATGCAAACTGCAGTATCAGCAACATTTACAAACTAGACGGGCGGGTGCCCATTGGAAAGGCCATTCCATTTGGTCTTCAGCATATTTTGGCAATGTTCGTATCTAACCTGGCACCGATCACCATGATCGCAGGTGCCGCAAAGGTACCGGTTACCGGAGCAGAGCTTGGTATGCTTCTTCAGAACGCAATGTTCGCAGCAGGTATCGCAACGATGATCCAGTTATATCCTTTATGGAAGATCGGATCTAGACTTCCCGTTGTAATGGGTGTCAGCTTTACCTTCGTAACTGTACTTAGTACGATCTCAGCTAATTACGGGTATCCGGCAGTAATAGGAGCCGTATTGATCGGTGGTCTGTTTGAAGGAACTTTGGGACTTTTGCAAAGTACTGGAGAAAGATCATAAGCCCGATCGTAGCAGCATCTGTAGTAACCGCTATTGGTTTCTCACTGTTTACTGTAGGTGCCAGATCCTTTGGCGGTGGCTATGCAACCGACTTTGGTTCCGTTTCAAACCTGCTGTTAGGTCTGATCACATTAGCAACCTGTCTGCTTTGGAATATGTTTGCTAAGGGATATTTAAAACAGCTTTCAGTATTAGCTGGTCTGATCGTTGGTTATATTGTTGCAATCTTTATGGGTAAAGTAGATTTAAGTATGATCATGTCCGGCGGCATCGTGGCACTTCCACATCTGCTGCCGATCAAACCGGAATTCCACGCAGGAGCCATCATGTCAGCATGCATTATCTTCCTGGTATCTGCTGCTGAGACCATTGGTGACACTTCTGCACTGGTAGCAGGCGGTTTGGGACGTGAGATCACAGGAGAAGAGATTTCCGGTTCCTTAGCATGTGATGGCTATGGTTCCTTTATTTCCGGTCTGTTCGGATGCCCGCCAGTTACCTCTTTCTCTCAGAACGTAGGTCTGATAGCAATGACAAAAGTTGTAAACCGTTTCACTATCATGACTGGTGCAGTTGCAATGATCCTGGCAGGTCTGTTCCCACCGATCGGTAACTTCTTTGCATCCCTTCCTCAGTCTGTACTGGGCGGATGTACCATCATGATGTTTGGTACCATTTTAACATCTGGTATGCAGATGATCGCTAACTGTGGATTTACCCAGAGAAATATCACTATTGTTGCAATGGCATTATCCATTGGTATTGGATTTACCACTACCAGTGAAAGTGGTATCTGGGCTGAATTCTCACCAGTTGTTCAGTCTGTATTCTCTGCAAACGTAGTAGCAGTTGTGTTTGTAGTAGCAATTATCATGAACCTGATCCTTCCAAAGAATATGGAAGTGGAAAAACTGGATAAATAAGGGAAATAGGAAAACATACATATATAATGTATACGGGAAAAGAACGTGACAAAGGTCCGAGTCAGAATATGGCTCCGGGCCTTTGTGTGTATCAAAACAGGGTGATCCAGTGATCTGACATAGATTTGACAATGATCTTACATGTGTACATTGCATTTTATGGAAAAAGTGGGATAATTATTGTTTAAATAAGTTATGATAGAAGTAGATTTTATTGTTGAAAAATGTGAAATGAGGAGCGATATACATGAAATCACAGCCGAGACCGAGAAGCCTTTTCAGGATCATTTTGGAAGGACCACTTTTGTGATCCTGGGATTGCTTTTGCAGATCGCCTTTTCTTCAGCATTTTCCGCTGGTTGGGAAATTATATTCATTTTGTTTATATTACTTATGTACTGGTAAGCTCATCTGTTGTCATCGCTATTTTAAACCGGCCTATGGATTCCAGCTTTAAAATGGCATGGATCATACCGGTACTGCTGATCCCTATTTTCGGCATTATCTTATATGTGTTTGTGCAGGTCCAGTTCCAGACAAGGGCGCTGGCAAGACGGGTCAATCTGTCTGTTGAAAAACAAAACCTTATCTTGTTCAGGACCCACAGGTGCAGAAGCGGCTGCGGGCAGCCAGTGTGCGTGGAAGCCGTCTGGTAGATTATATGAACCATATTGCAGGTTTCCCTGTGTATGAAAATACAGCAGCGAAATTCTTCCTCTGGGAGAAGATATGTTTGAGCAGCTGATGGAAGAATTAAAAGCAGCAAAGCATTTTATCTTCATGGAATATTTTATCATTGACCGGGGCTATATGTGGGACAGTATCCTGGAGGTTTTAAGGCAGAAAGCGGAAGAGGGAGTAGAAGTACGTGTCATGTATGATGGTATGTGCTGTCTTATGCTCCTTCCTTATCATTATCCCCAGAAACTGGAAAATATGGGCATCCGGTGCCAGATGTTTTCCCCAATCAAACCAGTGCTTTCCACCCACCAGAATTACAGGGATCACAGAAAGGTTACAGTGATCGATGGACACACCGCTTTACAGGAGGTGTGAACCTGGCAGATGAGTATATTAACAGGAAAGAACGTTTTGGACACTGGAAAGATACAGCCATCATGATCAAGGGAGATGCTGTAAAAGTTTTACTATGATGTTTTGCAGATGTGGGATGCAGCCAGCTCCAAAAGTAAGAATGAAGAAAATTATGAGCAGTATCTGGTGCCGGCGGATTACAAACTGCCGGAGGGATATAAGGCAGATGGCTTTGTCATGCCTTATGCAGACAGTCCCTTAGATGAAGAACAGGTGGGAGAGCAGGTCTATCTGGATATATTAAACCAGGCAAAGTCCTATGTACACATTATCACCCCTTATCTGATCCTGGATGATGGGATGAAAATGCCATGGCTTATGCGGCTAAGCGCGGCATCGATGTAAAGATCATCATGCCCCATATCCCGGATAAGAAATATGCCTATCTGTTAGCAAGGACCTATTATCCAGAATTACTTGCAGCCGGTGTAAAGATTTATGAGTATGAGCCTGGTTTTACCCATGCAAAGATCTTTGTCAGTGATGATGAAAAGGCAGCAGTGGGAAGCATCAACCTGGATTTCAGAAGTTTATATCTGCATTTTGAATGCGGAACCTATTTATACAGAAACAGCACAGTTGCAGATGTGGAGAAGGATTTTGAAAAGACACTGGAAAAATGTATTCCTGTTACGTTAAAGGACTGCGCACAGTACAACTGGTTCGGGACCAAGGCAGGAAGATTTTAAGATTGATTGCACCTCTCATGTAACAAGCCCAAAAGAAAACAAGCGCCACCGCAAGGTGGCATTTGTTTTCTTGGGCTATTAACGAAGGTCCCGCCTGTGACTATTTTGACCAAAAACACAACCAGAACACATTTTGTTCACAAACCAATGATAAACTTTCAAACAATGAACGAAACATGAACAAATACGAAAAAGTTGTTTAAACAGATGTGAATTGTTTGAGAGGAGTTTTCCATTATGAAAGTACGAAAAAACACACGTTTCCTGTGCGGCTCTCTGGCGGCTGCAGCGGCTATTTCTCCTATACTGAGTATAACCGCATGGGCAGACAATATTTCCACAGCCAATTTTAATCTGCGCCAGCAGGTTGTAAAGCTGACCGGTATCATGGAGATATCCAGTTTCAGGGAAAGTGTTACCAGAGCGGACTTTGCAAAATGCTGGTAAAGGCATCCAGTTACCGCGAAAATCTGCCAACTTCCAATGTTTCTGTTTACGCAGATGTGCGGCAACGGATCCAAATGCAGTGTATATCCGCATTGCAGCAAGAGAAGGCTGGATGAGTGGGTACTTAGGTGGAAAATTCAAGCCGGAGGATCCGGTCCTTTATAAAGATGCAGTAAAGGCTATCCTTACCATGTTAGGTTATACGGATGATGATTTTACAGGAGATCTGGTCTCTTCCCGCATATCCAAGTTTAACTATCTGGAATTAAACGAGGATGTAAGCCGTCAGGCTGCCGATGAGGTGAACCAGACAGACTGCATGAATATTTTTATAACCTGTTAAAGACCAAGAAAAGGACAGCAATGAGATCTATGGTACGATCTTAGACTGTGAGTTAAATTCTGACGGTGAGATCAATCCCATCACTATTCTGGATGATGAGCGGAAAGGCCCGATCCTGGTACATAAAACTTCAGCGTTTCCCAGTCTGTACCTTTTGATACAGAAGACGCAAATGTGTTCTTAAATGGTGTGGCAAGTACTTTATCTGCAGTAAAATCCGCCCAGCAGCAGGCTGGTTTTGCAGTTTTATATTACAATGTAAAATCAAAGACGATCTGGGCTTATACCACCATGGGCTGGGACAATGATGATAATTCCGGCAATAACTCTTATATCCTCTTAAAGGGTGAGATCAAAATATTTATTATAAATCCACGGATGTTATGACACCAACTTCTGTTCGTATTGAAGTAGATCAGGCAAATTCAGATGACAGCTTTGATACCAGCGAGGATGTAGACTCTGATGGTTACCTGACCATCAGCCTTGACTCTTCGGAACTCCAGTATATGTTCTCTATTTATGGAGATCTGGAAGTAGGCGATGACGTAGTCCTGGTATGTAACCGCAACGGAAGCTCTTATACAGCGGTTGATGCACTTGAATACTAAGGGGATATTATGAAAAAGAAGAAAAGTGGATCAAACTGGTGATCATCCTTCTTGTGATCGCCATTGCAGCAGGAGCTATCTTTGTATGGAAAAGTCATAAGGCTAAGGCAGCAGCGGCAGCTGCAACAGCAGAAAATACAGCAACCGTAGAAAAGAAGCATCAGTTCCCAGCTGTCTTCTTCCGGCACATTGGAGGCAAAGGATACTTACAGCATCACTTCCATGGTGGAAGGTGAGGTAGTATCTGCCAACTTTGAGGAAGGTGACCAGGTGGAAAAGGACCAAGTCCTTTATGAGATCGACCGATCCAGTATGGATACAGACTTAAACAGTGCCCAGAATTCTGTTACCCGGTCCCAGACCTCTTATGCAGACGCACTGGATGATTATAACCAGGCAGCATCGGATTACAGCGGAAATACATATAAGGCAACTGATACAGGCTATATTAAGGAACTGTATATCAGCGTGGGAGATAAGGTCAGCGGAAATACAAAGCTGGCAGACATCTACAGTGATGATCTGATGGAGATCCGCATTCCATTTTAAGCGGGAAACAGAACTGATCCCTGTAGGCAGCACAGCTGTTCTTACACTGGTTGATTCCGGGAGCAGATCGAAGGTACCGTTAAGGCAGTTGCAAACAGGGAAGAGACTCTTTCCGGCGGCCGTCTGGTAAAATATGTGACGATCACTGTAAATAATCCAGGCGGACTTACCACTTCAACAGTAGCTTCTGCCCAGATCGGTGAGTTTGTAGGCAGTGAAGAGGGTACTTTTAAGGCTTCCACAGATACTACTATGAACGCAGATCTGGCTGTAAGCGTAGAAGTAGAAGAACTGCTGGTCCATGAGGGCGATTATGTGACCAAGGGAACTCCTATTTTCCGTATGACTTCCCGTACAGCAGAAAAACTGATGCGCAATTATAAGGATGCTTTAGACAAGGCCCAGGAAAGTGTAGAGTCTGCCCAGAGCAAGTTGGAAAGCACCCAGGACAGCTACGATAATTATACCATCACAGCACCGATCTCCGGACAGGTGATCACAAAGAACTTTAAGGTAGGAGATAACATTACAAAAATACCAGTTCTACCACTACACTGGCAACTATTTATGACCTGTCTGCACTGACATTTAAAATGTCCATTGATGAGCTGGATATCCAGAGTGTAAAGGTGGGCCAGAATGTAACTGTAACAGCAGATGCCTTTGAGGGCCAGACCTTCTCAGGAACAGTTACAAATGTCAGTCTGGAAAGTACATACTCTAATGGTGTCAGCACCTATCCGGTTACTGTAACCATGGATGAAGTAGGAGATCTGCTTCCTGGTATGAATGTAGACGGTGTGATCACATTGGAAGAAGCAAATGATGTTCTTACCATCCCGGTAGATGCCCTGATGAGAGGCAACCAGGTCTATATCAAAGATGACTCTGTAAAAGAGCAGCAGGGACCGGTTCCAGCAAGCTTTAAGGCAGTGGAAGTAGAAACAGGTCTGACCAACGACTCTTATGTGGAGATCAAGAGCGGACTTTCTGAAGGTGATACAGTCTATGTGGCTAAATCCAGCACCGGTTCTACCAATTCCTTTATGGGTGGCCCGGGAATGGGCGGCCCCGGAGGCGGTATGGGCGGCCCGCCAAGCGGTGGCGGTAATGACGGCGGAAACCGTGGTGGAAACGGCGGCGGCCCAAGATAGAGTTATCCACAAGAGAGCAGGGCAGTGTGAAAGGAGTTTTATGTTTCGTTTGTGGAAAGGTCGGAAAGATGCTGAGAATAAAACAAACAACTTGAATGAGAAAATACTCATGAGATAAAATCTCAAATTGAGAATGATGGCACAAATGGTACAGATCTGGATAAACCAGGCAGCCATCTTATTGATCTTCGCCACATTTTCAAGATCTACTATCTTGGCGGCGAAGAGGTCCGTGCCAATGATGATGTAAGCGTAGCTATTGACAAAGGTGAGTTCGTAGCGATTGTGGGAAAATCCGGAAGCGGAAAATCCACATTGATGAATATTATTGGAGCGCTGGATGTGCCTACCAAAGGAGAATACTACCTGGGAGGGAAGATGTAAGCAAAATGGAAGATAAACAGCTTGCAAGGATCCGCAACAAGATGATCGGTTTTATCTTCCAGCAGTACAACCTTCTTCCAAAGTTAAATCTCCTGGAAAATGTAGAACTTCCTCTTCTCTGCAGGAGTGGGAAGTGAGGAGCGAAAGCAGCGTGCTATGGCTTCTTTGGAAAAGGTAGGTCTGGCAGAAAAGTGGAAAAATATGCCAAACCAGTTATCCGGCGGCCAGCAGCAGCGTGTTTCTATAGCCAGGGCATTGGCCGGGGATCCGTCCCTGATCCTGGCAGATGAACCTACAGGCGCCCTGGACTCCAAGACCAGCCGTGAGGTTTTAAATTTCTTAAAACAGTTAAACGAAGAGGGAAATACCATTGTGATGATCACCCATGATAATTCCATTGCCATGGAGGCCAAACGGGTGGTACGCATTGCAGATGGACACAAAATATTTGACGGAGATGTAAAAGATTATGCTGCAATCCTTTAAACTGGCTATAAAAGCATATGGGGCAATAAGATGCGCTCTTTCCTGACTATGTTAGGAATCATCATTGGTGTGGCAGCGGTCATTATCCTGGTAAGTCTGGTCAATGGCTATATGGGAAGCGTAGTGGAAAGCTTTGCCAGCATGGGCGTAAACCAGATCAATGTAAATATGACCAATCTTACATCCCGTACTGTAGATGCAGATCAGATGTATGCATTTTACGATGAACACGGAGATCTTTTGATGGCATCAGCCCTAATGTATCTCTGTCAGCTACTGTAAAAAGGGAGATGACTCCATGGACTCTACCAGTGTGGCAGGCAGAAGCGAGCAGTACCTGGATATGAAGGATTATGATCTGCAGATCGGAAGAAATATTGCTTATTCTGATATTGCTTCCCGGCAGAAAGTATGTGTGATCGGTTCCTATGTGGCCCAGGAACTGTTTGAAGTGCAGAAAAGGCCATTAATGAGACCTTGAAAATAAATGGTTATGCCTTTAAAGTAGTTGGTATCGTGGAGACTCAGGATGAGGATAACATGGAAGACGGCGGGACGGATGATTTCGTGTGGATCCCTTACAGCGTAGCCACCAGCCTTGCAGGAAGCGCCAATATCAGCAGTTATACATTAACGGTATCAGATACAGATAATGCAGATACAGCCAAGACCCTGATTCAGAATTTCCTGTATGAGACCTTTAAAGACAGTGACCTTTACAGAGTAACAGCTATGAGTGAGATGCTGGACTCCTTAAATGAACAGATCGCCATGATGAGCGGTATGCTAGGTGGTATTGCCGGAATTTCCCTTTTAGTTGCAGGTGTTGGTGTTATGAATATCATGCTGGTATCTGTAACTGAGCGTACCAGAGAGATCGGTATCCGAAAGTCCTTAGGAGCTGACAAGGGAACTATTTTACAGCAGTTTGTCATTGAGGCGGCAGTGACCAGTTCTTTAGGCGGCGTGGTAGGGATCATCATCGGCTGTGTTGCCACAAAAGTGGTAGGGACCATGATCGGGATCTCCGCATCCCCTACACTGGCGGCAGTGCTGATCTCCTTTGGGGTGTCAGTAGCCATTGGCCTGTTCTTTGGATATATGCCGGCAAGACGGGCGGCAAACTTAAACCCTATTGATGCACTTAGAAGTGAGTAATAAACGTTCTCTCCTGTAGCAGGGGAGAAGCGCCACCCGGCTGACAGTCAAATGTGAGATTTTACACAAATTTTACATTTGGCTGTTTTTTTTTACACAGCTGTGGTATGCTGATGATAAGAACATAACTGCATACTGCGGTTTTGCGGTTAAAAAGGGAAGGACGAGGATCACCATGGATAAAATTTATATCATCGAAGATGATGAAAACATACGCAATCTTTTAAAAATAGCGCTGGAAGGCTTTGGTTATGAGGCAGAAGGCTTTGAAACAGCAGAAGAAGGATTAGAGCGCATCAAAGAAGAAGTACCGTCACTTGCTATTTTGACTGGATGCTTCCGGAATGGATGGGGTTACGGCAATCCGCAAGATCCGCCAGACAGATGGCCTGCAGGAACTTCCCATTATGCTTTTAACTGCCAAAGAGAAAGAGCTGGACAAAGTAGTAGGTCTTGACTGCGGCGCTGATGACTATATGGTAAAGCCATTTGGTGTTCTGGAGCTTTCTGCAAGGATACGCAGTCTGCTGCGCCGTGCAAAAGAAGAGAAGAAGGATACCCTTACTTTTGAAGATATCGTAGTCAACAAAAGACCAGGAAGTGACAAGTGAAGGTCATTTATGTGAACTGACCTTAAAAGAATTTGAACTTTTGGTCTATCTGATGGAAAACCAGTCCCGTGTGGTCACAAGAGACGAACTTTTAAATCAGGTCTGGGGCTATGAATACGACGGGGAGACAAGAACGCTGGATATGCACATCCGTACTCTGCGTCAGAAACTGGGAGATAAGGAGAGTTCCTGCATTAAGACAGTCCGTGGTGTAGGTTACAGACTGGTGCATCAGGAAGGATAAAACGGGGAGAGAGGAAAAAGTATGAGAAAAGCCATTCTTGAGAAATTTATCTTTGTACTTTTAGCGGCGCTGTGTATCAACAGCGTCATCTTTTATATTGCCAGCCGGAATACGATACTGGATACAACAAAAAGACATGCTTTACACCATGGAGATATTGGATCAGACTCTGGATTATGAGGGAGATCTGGCAGGTCAGGTGCAGCGGATGGAGAATTTTACAGCGGGAAATCCCAGCCGTCTGACTTTGATCCGTACAGATGGAACGGTGGTTTCTGACTCAGATGCAGATCCGGCTGAACTGGACAATCATTTAAGCAGAAAAGAAGTAGTCCAGGCAATGAAAAGGGCAGTGGCTTTGCGGAACGTTATTCCCACACATTAAAGAGAAATCTTTTATATGTGGCCTACAGATCCAACCGGGCCGATATGATCATCCGTGTTTCCGTGCCTTATTCCGGTGCCAGCGAATACCTGACCATGCTCCTTCCGGCGGCTCTTTTCAGCTTCCTGGCGGCTCTTGCCTGTGCACTGGTGGTTTCCAAACGTTTCGTGGACTCTGTGACACAGCCTTTAAGCAATATTGCAGCGGAAATGTCAAAGGTAAAGGGAGATTACAAAGGAGACTATACAGAACTGCATTTTGAAAAATGCCAGTATCCGGAGTTAAATGTGATCGCTGAAACTACCATGGAAATGTCCAAAATGTGAAAGCCTATCTGAGCCGCATTGACAAGGAAAAACAGATCCGTCAGGAGTTTTTCAGCAATGCTTCCCATGAGTTAAAACTCCTATCACATCTATCCAGGGTTATGCAGAGTTAATGGAAAGCGGTATGATCCAGGATGAGAACATGAAAATGGACTTTATCAAAAGGATCAAAAGGGAGGCCATCAATATGGCCGGCCTTATTAATGATATCCTGATGATCTCCAGACTGGAAGCAAAGGATGCAGAAGTGGTTGTATCAGATGTGAGAGTCAGTGTGCTCCTTGAAGAGATCATAGACAGTTTAAAACCTGCAGCAGCAGCTGGACAGGTATTTATACACTGTGACTGCCAGCCTCTTAGCATCAAGGCTAATCCGCAGCAGATGAAAGAACTGCTCTCCAATCTGGTGAGCAATGCTGTAAAATACAACCGGCCAGGCGGTCAGGTATGGGTCAATATCCGGGAAAAAGACGGCAATATGGTTGCCCGTGTGCGTGATAATGGTGTTGGCATCCCTCAGGAGAGTCTGGACCGTATTTTGAACGGTTCTACCGGGTGGATAAGGGCCGCAGCAGAAAACAGGGCGGTACCGGACTGGGACTTTCCATTGTAAAGCACATTGTTAATTTCTATCATGGAACCATCCGTGTGACTTCCCAGTTAGATGAAGGTACAGAATTTGTAGTGACTATTCCTTTAAACTGGAAAGACCTGTAAAATTTAAAAGACCGGTCAAGAATATAACTGGAAAAACTGGAAAATCCATTGGTAAAAACGACGAAAACACTTTATTGCTTTAAATTCTAAGAAATTTAAAGCAATAAAATTGACGTGAGGATTTTTGTAGTATCATACCCTTAGTTCGTATAAAACGAATGAGTTTTATCGAAAAGAGGACGGTATTATGAAAAATCTACAAAGATCATGTCAGTATTATTAGCAGCAGCCTGCGCAGCATCTATGACCGGATGCGGTGGCTCCGGCAGCACAGCTACCACAGCAGCAGCGTCTGAAGCAGCAACAGAGGCAGCTTCTTCTGAAGAAGCAAAGAGCGATGCAGCAGCTTCCACCGATGGAAAACCTACAACGTAGGTATCTGCCAGCTGGTACAGCACGTAGCACTGGATGCAGCTACCCAGGGATTTAAGGATGCATTAACCGATGCACTGGGCGATGCAGTTACCTTTGATGAACAGAACGCACAGGGTGACTCCAACACCTGTTCTACCATTATCAACAGCTTTGTTTCCAATCATGTAGACCTGATCCTTGCAAACGCAACTCCATCTCTCCAGGCAGCACAGGCAGGAACCAATGAGATCCCTGTATTAGGTACCGCTGTTACAGAGTATGGTGTAGCACTTGGCATTGACGGTTTTGACGGTCTGGTAGGCGGAAACATTTCCGGTACTTCTGACCTGACTGGATGAGCAGGCAGCTATGCTTCACGAACTGTTCCCGGATGCAAAGAACGTTGGCCTGTTATACTGCTCTGCAGAAGCTAACTCCCAGTATCAGGTAGATACTGTAAAGGCAGCTCTGGAAGAAATGGGATATACCTGCGAATACTACGCATTCTCTGACTCCAACGACCTTGCAACCATTACTACCAATGCAGCAACCAACAGCGATGTGATCTATGTTCCAACTGATAATACAGTAGCAGCAAACACAGAGATCGTTAATAACATCTGCCAGCCTGCAAAGGTTCCTGTAATCGCAGGAGAAGAGGGCATCTGCTCCGGCTGTGGTGTTGCAACTCTTTCCATCAGCTACTATGACCTGGGCGTTGCAACCGGTAAGATGGCAGTTAAGATCCTTACAGGAGAAGCAAATGTTTCTGAAATGCCGATCGAATATGCACCTCAGTTTACAAAGAAGTACAACAAGACCATCTGCGATGCACTGGAGATCACAGTTCCAGATGATTATGTAGCAATCGAGGAATAATAAGAAAAACTAAGTTTGCAAAGAAACTTTTAATGTAAAAACTTTCATGGCAGACACAGCGGGAAGGCAAATGGGCCTCCCGCTGTATGCTGTTCTAAAGGGAAAACAATGAATATAATGAGTTTATTAAATGCTCTTCCTGGAGCAGTGGCACAGGGCCTGATCTGGGGCATCATGGCCATTGGTGTTTATATCACATTTCGTATACTGGATTTTGCGGATCTGACCGTAGACGGTTCTTTATGTACCGGCGGTGCAGTCTGCATTATGATGATGTTAAACGGACAGAATGTATGGGTGGCATGTTTGCAGCACTCCTTGCAGGAATGGTGGCAGGCTGCGTCACCGGACTTTTACATACTTTTATGGGTATCCCGGCTATCCTTTCCGGTATTCTTACACAGTTAGGCCTGTATTCTATTAACCTGAAAATAATGGGAAAGGCAAACCAGGCGATCAACGTAGACAAGTACAGCCTCCTTGTTTCTTTACGTTTTATCCGCAATGTGCCTCTCTTTAAAAATACCATCCTTTTAGTATCCCTGATCATCGTTGTGCTGATCGTTATCCTTTACTGGTTCTTCGGCACCGAGCTTGGCTGCTCCATCCGTGCAACCGGCTGCAATGACAAGATGGCAAGAGCCCAGGGTATTAACACCGACTTTAACCGTGTTCTGGGTCTGATGATCTCTAACGGTATGGTAGCTCTTTCCGGAGCTCTTCTTTCCCAGTATCAGGGCTTTGCTGATATCAATATGGGCCGTGGCGCTATCGTTATCGGTCTGGCTGCTGTTATCATCGGAGAAGCAATTTTCGGAAAGATCTTCAGAAACTTTGGCTTACGCCTTTTAAGTGTTGCTTTCGGTTCCATTATTTATTATCTGGTTCTTCAGATAGTCATCTGGCTGGGAATCGATACAGACCTGTTAAAGCTGCTGTCTGCAGCAGTAGTAGCCATCTTCCTGGCAATCCCAACATGGAAGGCACGTTATTTTTCAATGGGTTCTAAAGGAGGTAAAGCCTGATGCTTCAGATCAAACATGTATCAAAACCTTTAATAAAGGCACAGTAAATGAAAACAGGCGTTAAGGGACTTAAACCTTACACTGAAAGAGGGAGATTTCGTTACCATTATCGGCGGTAATGGTGCCGGCAAGTCTACTATGTTAAACGCTATTGCAGGTGTGTGGCCGGTAGACGAAGGCCAGATCATCATTGATGATAAAGATGTGACCAAACTTCCGGAATATAAGAGAGCCGCTTTCTTAGGCCGTGTATTCCAGGATCCTATGAACGGAACTGCCGCTACGATGGGGATTGAGGAAAATCTGGCTCTGGCTTTAAGAAGAGGAACTCTTCGTACCTTAAAACCGGGTATCAATAATAGTGAAAGAAAGCTTTACAGAGATCTGCTGTTAAGACTGGGACTGGGACTGGAAGACCGTCTGACTTCCAAAGTGGGACTTCTCTCCGGCGGACAGAGACAGGCTCTGACACTGCTTATGTCTACTTTAAAGCGTCCGAAACTGCTTTTATTAGATGAGCATACGGCAGCTCTTGACCCGAAGACTGCAAGAAAGGTTCTGGAACTGACAGAGGAAATGGTCAACGAGCAGCACCTGACAGCTTTAATGGTTACCCACAATATGAAAGATGCCATCCAGATCGGAAACCGTCTGATCATGATGAACAGCGGCCACATTATTTATGATGTGGAAGGAGAAGAGAAACTGACAGTAGAAGATCTGTTAGCAAAATTCTCTGAAGCAAGCGGAGAAGAATTCTCCAATGACCGTATGATGCTGGCAAAATAAAAATGTGATCCAATGCCCGGAGGGAATGTATACTATGGTATATAGCCCTTTCGGGCAATCTTTTTCTATGTATGTCAATAATTTTTAACATTTTAATACTTTGTTCACTTTTGCAGCGAAATATATGATATACTTACATATAGTGCGCCAGGAGGCGTGTCTATAAATTGCCGTGCATCTGTAAGAAACTGCCGCAGGCAGGTCCTGCAGATGCTCTAGTAATAACAGGAGAAACAAAACAATGAATGAAAATAAGGATTACGTATCTCACCTGAATAAGGCGAGAAAAAGAGAAACCAGAAATGGGATCCCCGTTACCTGCTTTTAGCCATTGTCGTTGTACTGCTCATTGGTCTTGGAGTATTAGCGGCGGTAAATGTAAAGTCGGCGGTTTCAGGCAAGGCAGCGAGAAAAGTGATAATGTGATCGAGGAGCCTGGAACGGGTCTTGAGGCAGCCAGCGCTTCCAATGCAGCAAGAGAGGAAGAAGAGAAGGCAAAAGAAGAACAGGAGATCCAGAGCGCCATTGACGCATACCAGAATTTAGGGATCGTTCAGGTATCCGGTTATGTAAATATCCGTGAAACTCCGGATATGAAGGGAAATATTATCGGAAAAGTTTCAGGAGACGGAGCCTGTGAGGTTTTAGGAGAAGAGGGCGAATGGAGCCATATCACTTCCGGCGGTATTGAAGGCTATATCAGCAGCCAATACCTGGTAACAGGAGAGGAAGCAAAAGAACTGGCAAAAGTCTTGTGAAGAAACGTGCCATTATCATGACAGAAAATGACAATCTGAATATCCGAAGCGGCCCAAGCAAGGATGCAGAGATCGTAGGACAGGCACTTCCTGCAGAGCGTTATGAAGTACTTTCTGAAGCAGATGGCTGGGTAGAGATCAACAGTGGTTATATTTCCGCTGATTACTGTGAAGTAAAATATGCCTTAAATGAGGGACGTAAACTGGATCTGAAAGCACAGGCCATTAACCAGTATGATAATCTGGTCATCTTTAAAAAGAGCGGCTATATGAATGTGCGCAGCACTCCGGAAAATAAAGGTGATGACAATGTAATTGGTAAGCTGACCAGTAAGGCGGCCGGTGATATTATTGAGACGTTAGATGGCTGGTACAAGATCAAGTCCGGCACAGTAACCGGTTATATTGCAGCAGATCCGGAACTGATCGCAACAGGACAGGAAGCAAAAGATCTGGCAATGCAAAATGCTACCCAGATGGCTATTATCACAACGGATGTATTAAACGTCCGTGTGGAACCTAATACTGACTCCAAGATCTGGACACAGATCGTCAAAGATGAGCGTTACCCGGTAGTAGACCAGCAGGATGGCTGGGTACAGATCGACTTAGGTTCTGTGGATACAGAGGATGGCAGCCAGGATGGAGATGAAAAAGCATATATTTCAACCCGCGACAATAACGTAGAAGTACGTTATGCTTTAAATGAAGCCATTAAATTTACACCGGCCAAGGATAGCAGTTCCGGTGCTTCATCTGACGGCTCCGGCTCCAGTACCAAGCAGTCCCGCCGTTCACAGCTTGTAAACTACGCTCTTCAGTTTGTAGGAAACCGCTATGTATGGGGCGGAACCAGTCTGACCAATGGTGTTGACTGCTCCGGATTTACTATGAGGGTTATGGAGAAATTTGGTGTATCCCTTCCACATTATTCCGGCTCCCAGGCACAGATGGGTAAGAAAGTCACCTCCGCTACTATGAAACCGGGAGATCTGATCTTCTATGCAGGAAGCAACGGAAAAGTAAACCATGTAGCGATCTACATTGAAATGGCCGTATCGTACATGCAGCCAGCCGCAGAAGCGGTATTAAGACATCTACATGGAATTACCGTACACCGGTGGCGATCCGCAGTATGTTGGATTAATAGCTGGATCATGACCAGATAAAAATGAAATAGCAAGAAATAGTATTAAAAAGAGATCACCTGAAAGAGGTTTAAAAGCTTTTCAGGTGGTCTCTTTACTTATACCAGCGGGAAGAATAAGGGGATCAAAACCAGATACATAAAAACTGGATCAGTGCATGGGGCAGAGTGTATTTTAAATAATCGGAAAATTTATATCCGGCTACCAGCGTCATACTGATCTGTGCTGCTGCCAGAGGAGTGGAGCAGGCAAGACTTGCTGCAAAGTAGATACCCAGGCAGACAGTCATAGGATTTAAGCCCATGGCAGTTCCAATGGAGAAACCAATGGGAAGTACGATCAGGATCGCCGTAGAGTTGGTGATAAAGTTGCTTAAGATCAGTGTGAGGAAGCAGAGGATGCCGTACACGATCATTGGGGAAGTACAGCTGCCAAGGAAACTGCTTGCAACATCTGCCAGGATCTTTCCGGATCCACCGGTGTTTAAAGCGTCAGCAAGACCTAAACAGAAGGCAAGGAACAGGATAGTATCCCAGTCCATGTTTTGCGGATGCTTTTGTGTTGGTACAGCCTGTAAGGATACACAGCATGGCTGCGCACATGGCGGTCATAGCAGTGGAAAGCCATTCTGTTACATAAAATAAGATCATCAGCCCCAGGATAACAAACATGATGGTGATCTTTTATGATCGGTATTCCCATCACCGGAAATGATCTTCCGGTTGGTATTTTCCAGTTCCATAGCTTCTTCCGGACGATCACTCCATATCTTTTACCAAGGTTGTAGCCGAATAACTGGGTGCCGGCCAGATACAGTAAAAGCATGCAGAAACCAGGACCAAACATGGTAAACATGCTCATATGAAGGCCGGTAGTCTGTTCAAGCAGTGCATTGGCGGTCAGCTGGGGAGTACAGCCGATCAGGGTGCTGGAACCACCGATCATGGCACAGATGGCAATATTCATGGTCAGATTTTTCCGCTTCATATTGCTGGAATTGGAGCATACACTTTCTACAATGGGCAGAAAAGCAGCAATGGTAGCTGTGTTGGCTAAAAACATGGAAAGACAGCCGGCTGTAAGACCGGAGATAAAAAGGAAAAGACGTTCATTATCTCTGGAAAGCCGGATAACCTGTCTGCCAATCAGGGCAGCAGCTCCTGTCTCAAACATGGCATTGCCTACGATCATGGCACCAAAGAGAAGATAGATGATGGAACTGGCGAAGCCGGAAAAGGCGTTAGACAATTCGCATACATGGAAAAGAACCATGAGAAGACAGCCGAGAGCGCCTGTAACAACGGAAGGCAGCCATTCTGTAATAAAAGTACGATACAAAGAAGCAGGATAAGAAGACCTACAATACCGCTGGACATTTTGTACTCCTTTCAGACGCATAGCGCCATAGATTTTATAAATGTTAAAAAGTAACAATGCAGACCATAAAAATCTCTTTTCCCCAAAATCCCAGGGGAAAGAGATGAGGGCATTTTACTGTTCTTTTAATTTTGATCTCTGCAGTAAGAGCAGGAACAACTTCAAACAAGTCACCTGTAATACCGTAATCAGCAATGCCGAAAATAGGAGCTTCCGGATCTTTGTTGATGGCGATAATGGTGTCAGAACCGCTCATTCCGGCTACATGCTGGATCGCACCGGAAATACCGCAGGCAATATAAAGCTTAGGAGCAACCGTCTTACCGGTCTGTCCTACCTGGTGGCTGTGGCCGATCCATCCGGAGTCAACAGCTGCACGGGAAGCGCCTACAGTGCCGCCTAAAACATTTGCCAGTTCCTCTAAGACTTTAAATCCATCCGGACCGCCAACACCACGGCCGCCGGATATGATCACTTCTGCACCTTCTAAATCCACTGCCTCAGAAGCAGCTTCACGGATGGTCTCAAGGATCTTTGTACGGATATCAGCAGTATCTACGTGATAATCTTCACGGATCACTTCTGCCTTATTTTCTGTTACATCTGCTTTTTAAATACGCCTGGGCGGATGGTACCGATCTGTGGACGGTGATCCGGACACATGATAGTAGCCATCAGGTTGCCGCCGAATGCAGGACGGGTCCATGCAACATTTCCGCTTTCTTCGTCAATGTCAAGGGCAGTACAGTCAGCAGTCAGTCCTGTATTTAAACGGCAGGAAACACGGGGACCCATATCACGGCCGTTAGGAGTTGCACCGATCATAAGAGTAGACGGACCGTATTTTTCAACCATATGGCAGAGCGCATTTGCATAAGCGTCGGTAGAATAGGACTTGTATTCCGGTCCTTCTACAGCGATCACCTGATCAGCACCATGGCTTCCGGCAGCTTCCACAGAAGCAGCAATATTGTCACCGATCACAACAGCAACCAGTTTTCCTCCCTGTTTGTCAGCCAGACGACGACCTGGATTTAACAGCTCCAGACCAACTTTCTTAGGACTTCCGTCCTCCTCTGTCTCAATAAATACCCAAAGATCTTTTGTCTTTGCTTCCATTTGTGTGTCCTCCTTCATTAAATCAAGTGGGCTTCACTGAGCATTGCCACAAGTTTCTGTGCAGAAGCCGTATTTGACTCTTCTTTGATCATAACGCCGCCCTGTTTGCGAGGCGGAACAAAGGATTTCTTTACATGAGTAGGAGATCCTTTTAAACCAATGCGGGTCTTGTCAATATCAGGGAATGCGTCTTCTCCTAAAACAGGAATTTCCGCACGGTTGGCAGCAAGTTTCCGCTTGATGGTAGGATAACGTGGATCAAAACTTGGTTTGGTGAAAGTAACCAGACATGGAAGAGAAACAGCGATCTTCTGATTTGCGTCTTCACATTCCTTTAAGATCGTAAGTCCGTCATCTGTAAGTTCTGCTTCCAGAGCATATGTAACCTGAGGCAGTCCAAGATGTTCTGCAATTTCCGGTCCAACCTGAGCGGTATCGCCGTCGATCGCCTGTTTGCCACAGAAGATAGCGTCAAATCCGCCTTCCAGTTCTGCTACTTTTTAATAGCGCAGGAAAGGATATAACTGGTTGCCAGTGTATCAGAACCGCCAAAAGCGCGTCCGCTGATGAGGTATGCCTTGTCTGCGGCAATTCCTAAGCATTCTTTTAATGCATTTTTAGCCTGTTCCGGTCCCATGCTTAAAACGATGATCCTGGTATCAGGATGTTTGTCTTTAATACGGGCTGCTGCCTCTAAGGCATAGCCATCAAAAGGATTTACGATGCTGGGTACTCCATTACGGATCAGAGTATTCGTTACCGGATCAATCTTTATTTCCGTTGTATCCGGAACCTGTTTTACACATACGAGAATATTCATAAATCACAGCTCCTTTTCACATAAATGATGTTCACCTTAATAAACAGCAAGTTTTATGCCAAAAATTAACTACGAAAAATCGGTGATTTTTTCAGATTTCCCTAAAAACCGGCAATTTTTGCCGGTCATGGAAAGAAAAAGGAAAGAACATGCCGGATTAACAAAAAATAACAAATTCTGGAAAGATGATGTGCAAAATGTGATAAAATAGACAAGATATGTTTGGAAAAAGAGTGCATTATTAATAAGGAAAGAACAGCACATTTTAAAAGCAGGAGAGAAAAAGAAAAAGTCTGCTGAAAAATATCAAAGTTGGCACGGATATTGCTCTATATAAAAGTGAGGTTTCGCAGTAGAGACTCGTTAATAAAAGACGATACAGGGATCTGCGAAAAGAAAGGAGAGAACAAGTATGAGTGAATACCAACTTATGACAGAAGACCAGAGAGATATGGTGAAGCTGGTAAAAGATTTTCTGATGAAGGAGTATCTGCCACACGTATCTGAGTACGAGGCTAAGGGAGAGTATCCACTGGAGTTTCATAAGAAACTGGGAGAACTTGGACTTTTGCAATGGATGTACCGGAAGAGTACGGCGGCCTGGGCTTAGATGCAGTTACTACCTGTCTGATCCGTGAAGCCATCGGCTATGTAGACGCAGGCTTTGCATCATCCTTTGCAGCATCTACCTTTGGTATCAAACCGGTCCTGTTAGCAGGAACAGAAGAGCAGAAGAAAGCATACGGCGCAAGACTGGCAGAGGGACAGATCTCCGCTATGTGCCTTACCGAGCCACAGTCCGGTTCTGATATGGGTAACACAAAATGCCGTGCAGTAAAAGACGGTGACGAGTATGTATTAAACGGAACCAAGTGCTTTATCACAAACGGTGGTATTGCTGATATCTACACAGTTGCAGCATCCACTTCACCGGAGCTTGGAAGCGCAGGTATTTCCCTTTCATTGTTGACCGCAATACTCCAGGTGTCAGCGTAGGAAAGAAGAAGACAAGTTAGGTATCCGTACTTCCAACACAACAGATGTTATTTTCCAGGATGTAAGAATTCCTGCAACAAACCTGATCGGAGAAGAAAACAAGGGATTTGCCATCAGCCAGAAACTTCTTGCAAGAACCCGTCCTACCGGTATGGCATCTGCTTTAGGTGTAGCCCAGAGAGCACTGGATCTGGCAGTTGACTACGCACAGCAGAGAGTTACTTTTGAAAGCCAATTGCAAGCCGCCAGGCGATAAAGTTTAAACTGGCTGATATGGAGATCAGACTTCAGACAGCAAGAGCACAGCTCTTCTACAATGCACAGCTGATCGACAAAGGCATTTATGATGGAATGTTAGGTTCTGTAACAAAACCTGTGTATCTGAAATGGTATTTGATGTTGCAAATCAGGCACTGCAGATTTTGGTGGTTATGGTTATAGCAGAGAATATCCGGTAGAAAAACTGTTAAGAGACGCAAGGATCTTCTCACTGTTTGAGGGAACCAACGAAATTCAGAGAATGATCATTGGTGGAACCTTAGTGCCTAAAAAGAGAAACTAAGAAAGCAGATAGAATGATTGAAAATAAGGGGGAATTACGATGCTTTGGAAAGAATATGAAGACGTGCTTCTGGAAAGAGAAGACAATGTAGCTACTATCTTATTAAACAATCCGGCAAACATGAACCCGGTAACTGTATCCACTATGGATCATCTGGTAGACGCTCTGACTCTGTGTGAGGAAGATGATACAGTCCGCGTGATCGTACTTCGCGGTGCCGGCGGTAACTTCTCAGCAGGCGGAAATGTAAAAGGCATGAAGGAACGTCTGGATAAAGGCATCAATACCACAAAAGAAGGCATCCGTGCAGGCGGTGAATTCATGATGCGTCTTCGTACCATCAACAAGCCAACCATTGCCTGGATCGAGGGCGCTGCTGCAGGAGCCGGTATGAGCATGGCACTTTGCTGCGACTTTGCTCTGGCAGCAGAAGATGCAAAAATGGTATTTGCTTTTGTAAATATCGGTTTCGTTCCGGACTGTGGTATCACCCATATGCTTACAAAGAATGTGGGCCGTGCAAGAGCCACAGACCTGTTAATGGGTGGACGCCGTTTTACAGGTGCAGACGCAGCAAAATGGGGAATGATCACAGCAGCAGCTCCAAAGGAAGAACTGGAAGATCTGGTAAAGAAATATATCAAGAAATATTCCCAGGGACCTGCAGTTGCCTATGCACAGATCAAGAGAATGATCAACAGCTGCACTATGAGAGAATTAAATGCCTGCATGCAGGAAGAAGTAGAAGCTCAGTTCATCTGCAGCAAGACAGAAGATTACAGGATCGCTGTTGAAGCATTCTGCGAAAAAAAGAAACCGGAATTTGTAGGTAGATAGGAGAGATACCATGGAGAAAAAGAGTATCATTAATGTTGATGGCCGTTTCTATTATGGCTGGGTCATGCTGATCTGCGGATTTATGACCATGTTTATCTGTTATGTAATTAAAGCAAACTGTACTTCCTTATTCTATACCCCGATCTGTGAAGAACTGGGCGTAACAAGAACGGTTTACACACAGACCAATACCGTGCTTACCATCTGTATGCTCATCGGTTCTTCCTTTATTGGAAAGATCTACAAAAAGTATCCTGTTAAATATGTACTTACAGGCTGTGTAGGCCTGGCTTCCCTGTGCTATCTGGGAATGTCCCGTGCAACCGCTATGTGGCAGTTCTTATTACTGTCCGGTATCCAGGGCTTTGCATGGGCTGGCGCAACCAACCTTCCTGTAGGTATCATGATCAGTAACTGGTTCGGACCTAAGGTAAAAGGTACTGCAATGTCTATCGGTATGTTAGGTAGTGGTGCAGGTGCTCTGGTATGGGTAAACTTTATCAGTAAGATCATCGCAGGCAGCGGCTGGCGTACAGCTTACCTTGCAATGGCAGGTGTAAATGCTTTAATGATCCCGATTGCTCTGATCCTGGTTGTAAGTATGCCAAGTGACAAGGGATTTGAAGTACGTGTAGGCGATCCTTCTCCGGAAGAAGTAGCAAAAGCAGGCGGTGTTTCCACACAGAAGACAGGTATCACAGGTACTCAGGCATTAAAGACAAGCCGCTGGTGGTTCCAGTGGATGGCAGCTATGGTTACCATGATCGGCGCATCCGCATTTAACTCACAGTGTGTAGCTTACTTCACAGACTTAACAGGTGACAAGGCCTCCGCAGCATTAGTTTACTCCGGTGCTTTAGGAACCATGATCTTAGGTAAGTTCTTATTAGGTGTATTCTCTGATGTTCTTCATATTAAGAGAACTGCTGTACTGGCTCCATTGTTCTACGCAGGCGTATTTATCTGCATGGCACTGGCAGCAACCAACATGGGCTTTACAAAGGGTATGACTTTATTCTACATGATCGGTGGTGCTGTTCCTTCTGTTATCCCTGCACTGATCACAGTACATAACTTTGGTGATAAGGAATTCAGCGTTATGAACGGCTGGATGAACATGGCAGGAAACGTTGGACAGATCATTGGACCGACCATCGCAGCATTTGTATTTGACGTAACTGGTACCTACCGTATGGCATGGATCATCTTTGCAGTATTAATGGTAGTAGTAGCACTGTTATACTTTATGTCTAATATCAGTAGCAAGAAGCAGATCGAAGAAATGGGTTATGTAATTCCACAGTAGTGACCACATGACTTTTAAGAGGTGAATGATTATGGCTGAAGAACGTAAACTGCCCTTACAGGGCCTGAAAGTAGTAGAACTGGGTACTCATTTTGCAGTACCCAGCGTTACAAGAATGCTGGCAGACTGGGGCGCAGAAGTAATTAAGGTTGAAAATGTAAAAGGTGACGCATGGAGAATTGTAGGACGCAATCAGAAATGCCCGATTACAGATGAAGAAAATCCATTTTTCATGGTTCCAAATGCAAATAAGAAGTTTGTAGCATTAAATTTAAAAGATCCGGATGGAAAAGAAGCACTGATCAAGCTGATCGGTTCAGCAGAGATCTTTGCCACCAATATGCGTATGGGCGCACTGACCAAACTGGGATTTGACTATGACTCTATGAAGAAACTGTATCCGGGATTGATCTATGTACACTTTACCGGATATGGATACAAGGGACCGGATGCTGCAAAGCCTGGTTTTGACTCGGTTGCATTCTGGGCACGCTCCGGATCCATGATGGACTGGGGAACTGAAGGAAACTTCCCGTTCTTAGCTCCAACAGGTGCCGGTGATGCCATGGTAGGTTCTATCCTGTGTGCAGGAACCCTGGCAGCTCTGATCTCCAAGAGAGAAACGGGGCAGGGTACTCTGGTATCTTCTTCCTTAATGGGCAGCTCCATCTGGTACAACAATGCAGCGGTTGTTTCTACCCAGTATGGCAATAAATTCCCGAAAGACAAGGATCATCCTGCTAACCCCTTTGGCTGGCAGTATGAGTGCTCTGACGGTGAATGGCTGATGATCGGTGTTGTAGATTACGCAGACGCATATCGCAAGATCTTCCATCTGTTTGGCAGAGACGATATGTTAGATGATGAAAGATTTAACACCATTTCTGCTGTACAGCAGCATCTGGATGAGTTTATGCCGATCCTGCGGGGATATTTCAAGACCAAGACCAGAGATGAATGGGTAGATCTGATCGCAGGATTAAACATTGTAGTAGGTAAGATCGGTCACTTAAAAGATCTGGCTACAGATGAGCAGGCTATTGCAAACGAATTCGTACAGGATGTAGAGTTCCCGAGCGGAAAGAAGGTTGCTATGCCGACTGTTCCGATTGAATTTTCTGCTTACGATACCAAGAGCAAGTATGAAAAGACAGGAGAGATCGGCCGTGATACAGAAGCCGTTCTGGGAGAAGTTGGTTATACAAAAGAACAGGTAGAAGCACTGCGCAGCCAGGGTGCAGCGAAATAAATTATAATGTTCTTTCGGAGAACATCAAAATGTCAGGGACTGTGCTGTTTCAGAACAGTCCCTGTGTTTACAGTTATAACAGAAAACAAAGCTGTGTCTGTAAAAGTTGACAGGAAAAATCCTTTACGATAGGATAATAATAGTAAAAAATTGGGAATTATCTTTATAAATTATCATACAGATATAAAGGAGAACACTGCTATGCTTATAAAAAACGACGAAAGCTGTAATTCTGAAAAAACAATCCTTCGCTATCAGGAAAACGGGATCGCGGATCTGCTGGCCAGTGACTGGTACGGCATTATGCTCCTATCTCCCGGCGGGCGGGTATATCTGGATAATTATAATGATATTCATGGGATCGGCAATGATGTTCCTTTGGAGTTTGTAAGAAATTGTGTGGAATGGGACAGCCTGATCCATAACAAATCTATGACTTATACCTATAAAGAATGGAATTTCCTGATCTACTCTATTCGTCAGACAGACAAGGGAAACTGCGTTTTCTTTCTGCATTGCAGGAAGGATAAGCCCTTTGATGCAAGAGATGTAAAATGGTACGAGCTGTACAGTGCCGTAGGCCAGCAGAGAGTGCTTCTGGAAAATGAACTGATCCAGGAGAAAAACTATTTAAACAGTATCCTGGAAAGCTCGGAAGGCTGTATTGCTGTAGTAGATGAGGATAATAACATTGTTTCTGCCAATGATGAGGCAAAGGCTCTTTTTGGAAATAACTTAAGCCAGACACCTTCCGGAGAAATGTTATCCCTCATCAAAGCAGTGAAGCAGGTCCTTTCCCAGAAAGAAAAGATCGTTCTTCCACGTATGATCGTAAACGGGACGGAAAATGAATTTGGCTTTTCTATTTACAAATTTATACTGACACCTTTGCGAAGCAGCAAGGGAAGAGTAGGCTGTGTCGTAGTGGTGGCAACCGACATTACCCATGATTTCATCAATAAAAGACGGGCGACCCAGAGGCAGAATTTCCGTATGGCAGGCAATATTAATTTTGAGACAGCAAAGGAAATGCGTACCCCTCTGATGAACATTGAAGGATGTGCCAGCCTTTTGACCGATGCAGTGGGAGATAACAAGGACTCAAAAGAACTTCTTACCTATATAAAAGAAGAAGTAAATCATATCCTGCAGATCAATAACCGGATGCTTTCATTTTCCAACCTGACCCAGGAAAATACCTATGGTCAGATCGATGTAAATGAGGTGCTGAAAAACTGTGTTTCTGCGTTGTATACACAGAGGACAAAGAAGAAACTGAGTATTGAAACAAAAATGGGTGCAGATCTGCCATTAGTACGGGCGGAAAATGCGGATATCCAGCAGATCTTTTTAACCTTCTGTTCAGTGCCTTTGACAATGCAAAGGAAAAAGGAAAGATCCAGGTAGATAGTCATTATGATGACCAGGCAGGAGAGATCGTAGTAGATTTTGAACATGAGGGAAGCGGAAATGTTTTAGATGACCGTCAATTGTGCCTTCAGATTAACGGAAGGGAAAAAGGGCAGATCGATATTCCGTTCCTTATGGCGAAAAAATGGTATTGGACTGCGGTGGACAGCTGTTCATCCAGGAGAGAGAGACGGAGGCAGCGTGCGGACAGTGAAATTTCCCTGTTCGTAGAAAGGACCGGAGGTAGAGGAAAATGGGAGAAACACTTACCATGAAACGGATACTGGTGGCGGACCATTCTGAAATTGCCAACCGCATGTTTTGCGCCGGACTTTCCAAATATGGTTTTTCTGTCAGCGCTGTGTCTACAACAGAAGAACTGATCCATAAATGTACCACAGAAGAGATCGACATGCTGCTTTTGGATCTGTATTTAGAGCAGACCAGTCAGATGGACCAGATCCATTATCTCAGAGAACTTTGCCCGGAAATGTATCTGATCGTAATGAGCGATGAGCCTGATATTTCCAGTGCAGTACAGACCATGAAAAACGGGGCAGATGATTTTATTGAAAAGCCCTGTGACCTTGATACGATACTGAAAAAGATCCGGGAACTGTTAAAAATGAAAGAGAACTGAAAAGAAACGAAGCAGCCGGCAGATGAGATCCTGCCTGCAGCAGACCGGGCAGTTCAGAAGATCGAGGAAGTAGTAGCAAAAGTAAAAGATTATCCAACCACCATACTGATCACAGGAGAAAGCGGAACCGGCAAGACTATGCTGGCAAAGCGGATCCATAAGACCAGTGTGCGAAAGGACAGGCCCTTTGTTCATGTAAACTGTTCAGCGATCCCTGCGGAACTGTTTGAAAGTGAGCTGTTTGGTTATGAAAAAGGAGCTTTTACAGGAGCTATCCGCATGAAGCCCGGCAAATTTGAAGCAGCGGGAGAAGGAACCATTTTTTAGATGAGATCGGACTGGTGCCATTTCATTTACAGTCCAAGCTTTTAAATGTACTTCAGGAGCGCAGCTTTGAACGGGTAGGCGGAAATGAACCCATTGTTATGAAGGCAAGGGTGATCGCGGCTACCAATGCTAATTTAGAGCAGTGCGTGGAAAACGGGACCTTCCGCCGGGATCTGTATTACAGACTAAATGTGATCCAGTTAGAGATGCCGCCTCTCCGCTACAGGAGAGCAGATCTTAAAACTCTTACTGAAAAGTTCATAAAACGTTTTGCGAGAGCTTTGGAAAACCAGTGCCGGAGATCACAGCTGATTTCTGGAAGACTGTAAATCAGTACAACTGGCCGGGAAATATAAGGGAACTGGAAAATGCCATTGAAAGCGCAGTAGCTCTTTGCGGAGACCAGCTTTCAGCAGACTGTCTTCCTTTAAGAGTGGGACAGGTACGGGCAGAAGAGCGGGGAGAAGAATACCCCAAGAAAGAAGTACCTCATAACCTGAAGCTTTATTTAAAGCAGCAGGAAGATGCCATTATACAGGAAGCACTGGATAAATTTAACGGCCGTAAAGAAAAGCGGCCCAGTATCTGGGAATTTCTGACCGGACTCTCAGATATAAACTAAGCAACATGGGAAAAACAGGAAAAGACAACGATAGTGAGGAATTAGAATGAGCTTGTGGAAAGTATTTGAACGTTCTGTAAGGCTGTATGAGAACAAAACAGCCCTGATCTTTGGGGAAGAACGGATCAGCTACAAACAGCTTTATGAAAAGAGCTGCCACATAGCAGATCATTTATATGAGATCGCAGGCGGAAAAGAGCAGCAGAAAGTATTTATCCTGTCAAAGAATTCTATTGACATGGTAGCTTTGATGCTTGCCTGTATGCGCCGTAATCTCATTGCCTGCCCGGTGAACTGGCGGCTTTCAGCCAGGAACTGGCAGTGATCTTAAAACCACAATTATGTGATCCGCATCTGTGATGAGGAAAACAGGGACTTTAGAGGCTGCCTGCAGCTTTATCCCGGAAGAGACCTTTGTAAAAGCAGATCTTAGGGATCTTACAGATGATAAAAAGCAGTTCCTGCCGTACCGGCGGCAGACCCGGACGGGGAAGATATTGTTATCCAGCTTTTACCAGCGGAAGTACGGGAACACCGAAAGCGATCGGCCACACCAATGCAGGTATGACCGCTTACATGTATGATTATATGAAGGAGTCCAGATGGGAGCCGGAGGATATTTATCAGACCAGTGCCAATCTGTTCCATCTGTCAGGGCTTTCTGTTCTAACCAGCCTGATGGTGGGAAGTACAACGGTATTTTGCAAGATTTGATTTGATAGAATTTTGACAGTCATGGAACGGGAAAAGACCACCAGGATCAGTTTTGTGCCGACTCTGGTGACCAGACTGTTAAATGACAGCCGTCTGAAAAACTTTCATTTTGACAGTGTAAAGAAGATCGTATACGGCGGTTCTCCTATGAACTATACTACGGTAGTGCGGGCAATGGAGCATTTCCACTGCCAGTTAGAGCAGGCGTATGGAGCAACGGAAAGCTGCTGTATGTCCGTTCTTTTGCCGGAAGACCACAGGGACTGTGCAAAAGGTATTTTAGATAAGAAAGTATTAAATTCCGCAGGAAGACCCTTCCAATGGTAAAGGTAAGGATCATTACGGAAAAAGGCTATGAGACCAATGGTCAGGCCTGCGGAGAGATTGAGATCAAAGCCCTTTCCTCTGTTCAGAAAGTATGTCCGTACCGGGCACCAGAACAGAAGACGGGTATTATCCTACCGGAGATATAGGCTATATGGATGAGAAAGGTTTTTATATCTGGTAGGGAGAAAACACGATATGATCATCAGCGGTGGTGAGAATATCTATCCCAAAGAAGTGGAAGACTGTATCGCTTCTTTGAAACAGGATGTAAAACAGGTCTGTGTGCTGGGAATGCCGGATCCGGTCTGGGGAGAGCAGGTCACTGCCTGTATCGTCTTAAAAGAAGGTTCTAAACTGACAGAAGATGATATTGTGGCATGGTGTAAGAAGCACATAGCAAGTTATAAAAGCCAAGAAAGTAATCTTCTTTTCACAGCTTCCTGAAAACGCCAATGGCAAGGTTTCAAGGATCCTGTTAAAAGATCAGATCCAGAAAGGGGAAATAAGATCATGAAAAACTATTTTGATGTAGCTGGCAAGTATGCAGTTGTAACAGGAGCTTCTTCCGGTCTGGGACGTCAGTTTGCGCTTTGTCTGGCAGAGCAGGGATGTAATGTAGCCATCGCAGCCCGCAGAGTAGAGCGCCTGGAAGAAGTAAAGAAAGAAGTAGAAGCTTACGGCGTAAAATGTCTGGTGCTGCCATGTGACGTAACTGATACAGAACAGATCCGTAATTCCGTAGACAAGGTGGTAAAAGAATTCGGACGTATTGATATCCTGATCAACAACGCAGCAGCTTCTTGCAACCCTGTTGTAGAGACTACCGATGAACAGTGGTACAATGTAATGAAGACCAATGTAGACGGCGTTTTCTTCTTTGCAAGAGAAGTAGGAAAGGTTATGATCGCCCAGAATTACGGAAAGATCATCAACATCGGTTCCTTCCACTGCCAGGTAACCATGAATGGTGTTCCGCGTTCCGGTTATTCCACTGCCAAGGGCGCAGTTTTAATGATGTCCAAGGCACTGGCTGCAGAGTGGGCAAAGAATAACATTACCGTCAATGTTTTAGGTCCTGGATATTTTGCAAGCGAAATGTCTGCAAAGGTTGCAAATGAAGCATATGAGGCTTCTATCCGCAACAACTGCCCAATGGGACGCAGAGGAAATCCTGGCGAGTTAAACGGTGCCATGCTGTTCCTTGCATCAGATGCATCCAGTTATGTAACAGGACAGCTTCTGTTAGTAGATGGAGGCTGGACCATTGTATAGTGGGTCTATAATAAATAAAATATAAAAACAGGAAAGACTGTCCTTATGTAACTGTAAATACAGATACAGAAAGGACGGTCTTTTATGGGTAAAAATCAGAAGGACAAAAAGAAGGAAAACAGGAAAATAAAGCGGCAGCCCCGTCACAGGAGCGAAAACTTCAGGAAAAAGAGATTGAAGAGAAAGAAGATACCCGCCTGAAAACTGGGGCAGATGACTTTGGACGGAAATGAAAAAGAGAAAGATCCATCTTTTATCCATCATTGGAGAAGTGGAAGGACATGAAAATGCCTCAGGCGGTTCTAAGACGACAAAATATGACCATGTGCTTCCTGCACTGGCTCAGATCGAGGATGATGCCACAGTGGAGGGACTCTTAGTGCTTTTAAACACCTCCGGCGGTGATGTAGATGCCGGGCTTGCTATTGCGGAGATGATCGCGTCTATGAGTATTCCGGTGGTTTCCCTTGTTTTAGGAGGCAGTCATTCTATTGGGGTTCCTCTGGCAGTTGCTTCGGATTATTCTTTTATCGTGCCTTCGGGGACCATGATCGTACATCCGGTCCGTATGAGCGGGATGGTCATTGAACAGCCCAGACTTATGAGTATTTTGCAATGATACAGGACCGGATCTTAAATTTTGTTTCTTCCCATGCAGATATTGCCTACGACCAGTTAAAGGCTTTGATGCACAATACAAAAATGCTGGCAAGGGATCTGGGAACCGTGCTGGTAGGACAGGAAGCAGTAGATGCAGGTCTTATTAAAGAAGTTGGAGGGATCAGGGAAGCATTAAAAAGCTGTATGAGATGATTGATGAGTCCTGTGCAAAAAAAGGGTTTTAATTTTAATGGGGCAGTGTAAACTATAAAGAGAAGTTCGCCAGGCGCGATTTGGGGAGGATAGAATGAAGATTTTTGATCTACACTGCGATACCATTGAAGCATTAAAAACACAATGAAACCTTTGATAACAGTACCACCCAGTTTACCATGAAGGGACAGGAAAACTTAGAAAAAGCAGTCCAATTTCTGGCTGTGTGGCTTCCTGATCATTTAAGAGGCCAGGAAGCAGTGGATTTTACCAATGGATATTATGAATATATGACAGAGGCTGTGGGAAAGGTTGCAGACAGGGCGGCTTTAGTAGAAGATATGTCTGATCTGGACAGGATATTAAAAGAAGGAAAATGGGCGTTTATCCGTTCGATTGAAAGTGGTGCCGCACTGGGCGGAAAACTGGAAAATGTAGATCATTTTGCAAAACTGAATTTTAAGATGATGACACTGACCTGGAACGGATCAATGAACTGGGAAGCGGTTCCCAGTCAGAAATGGGTCTTACAGATTTTGGAAAAGCAGCTGTGCGCCGTATGGAAGAAGTGGGGATGATCGTAGACTGTTCCCATTTAAATGATGCAGGTTTTGAAGATCTGTTAAACTGTTCTACTAAACCCTTTGTAGCTTCCCACTCGAATTTACGTTCCCTGTGCAGTCACAGCCGCAATCTGCGGGATGACCAGTTTAAGGAGATCGTGGCAAGAGGAGGCCTTTGCGGGATCAATATTTATTCCAGATTTCTTACAGAGCCGGATGACCTGGGAGCCGGGCAGAAGGAGCAGCTCCTTCGTCTCATTGACCGTATGTTAGAACTTGGAGGAGAAGATGTGATCGCCTGGGGCATGGATCTGGACGGCGGAGTTACCTGTGATCCATCCATTGGCACTCCTTATGGTGCTGCGGCATACGGAGAATATCTGGTGGAACATGGGATCAGCCGTGAGATCGTAGACAAACTTTCCTTTGATAATGCCTACCGGTTTTACGAAAGCTTTGTGAAAAATCAAAGCGTTGCAATTCTTACGAATTTTTGTATACTGTAAATAGTCTTTAAAATCAGAGAACATATGTTCTCTGAGAACGTTTTATGGAAATGGGAGGCTATGATTTGTGGCTGATTCAGTAAAAACAGCAGGGAAGAACGGGTAAACCGGGAAGACCTAAGGGAAGTACGACAAAAAGAAACCACAGCAGGAAACAGCAGAAAACGATCCACGGCATCCGGCACAAAAGAAGTTCCTCAAGACAGGCGCCGGAACCGGTTTATGAAGAAGACGATTTAGGGTTTATGAGGGCAGAAGTGATCATTATCTGTTCTTTTGCCGTTGCCATCCTTTTATTTTTAAGTAACTTTGGTTTATGCGGGATCGTAGGACAGATCCTTAAGGGGATACAGTTAGGACTGTTTGGCATCCTGGGATATCTTTTACCGATCCTGATCTTTGTAGGAACCTGTTTTCATTTATCAAATCAGGGAAATATCCATGCAGCTATTAAATTAGGAGCTGTGATCGGGGCGCTGATCACTCTTTGCGGACTGTTCCAGTTGCTTTTGGAAGGATGCCTCAGGGCGGATCTGTAATGCAGATCTATGCAGATGCTTCAAATGGAGGCGCCGGAGGCGGTCTGGTAGGCGGAGCGCTGGCTATGGCTCTTATGTTCTTTGTTGGAAGAGCAGGCGCTTATCTGGTATTTTGGTAATCCTGATCCTGTGCATGGTATGTATAACAGGTAAATCCTTTGTTTCGGCAGTTAAGCAGGGCAGTGGACGGGCTTATCAGTATGCAAGAGAAGATATGGACCGTAGAAAAGAGATCCATGCCCAGAGAGCAGAAGAGCGTAAACTGTTAAGAGAAGAACAGAGAGTACGTGGTGTCAACTTAAATGCCACCAGACTGACGGCTGTAGATGAAGGCAGACGCCCTGTTCCGGAAGATGCAGAATACGATGAGGAAGCTTTTGAGCGGGAGTTTGGTACAAAGCAGGCTGCTGAACCTGAGATGGATGAGATCCCGGAGGAAAACCGGCAGCTACAGGAAAGAACCGGGTAGTCTATGAGGAAGAAGAGGAGATCCCTTCTCCTGCAGACGAGTTCAGGGCAAGATCCAGATGCCATCCGGCTATGAGAAAAATAAGGATGAGAAGGATGAGGCAGAGGCTCTTGCTGACGAGTTAGAACAGCAGTATGAGACGATCCATGTTCCAAAAGATCGACGGACCTTAGAGGAAATGGAGATACCGGCTCCTGATGTGATCCCTGCCGGACGGCCCACTGCCTGGGAGCAGAAAGTATCTGCTGTATCTGAACATGCGATAAAAGAAGAGGAAGAACCCCTTCCAAAAGAAATACAGAGAGTTCCTGTTGAGGAACCGTTGTGGGATGAAGATCTTCCGGAAGAAACAGTCAGCCTGGCTGATCTGGAAGAAGAGAAAAGAGCAGCTGAGAAAGCAACGGAGACACCTGTATACAACAGCGAAAAAGTTAAATATGAGGAAAAACTACATAAATAATGAGGAAAAACCTCAAATGCAGAAAAGCTTTGAACAGTCAGAAGACTGGGAAGAGATCACAGAAGAGCCAGAGGAGTCCCCTGGGATCCAAAACTGGATGAGAGTGTTTCTCCTGATCCACTGGCTGCTGCTTCCGGTTCCATCTATGTACCGGAGGAGAAGAAGCAGATAGTGACAGCTTCAGGAAAAGTGATCGAAGCAGAAACAGATCTGTTAAAGAAGAAGCTGGAAAGCACCCGGGCGGCAGAAGCTGCTGCATCTGTGCCAAAGGCAGATCCTTTTATGGCACCTCGATCTTCCAACGAAAAGGTACGGATTACTCCGCCTTCAGAAGAAGAGTCATCTGAGGCAGTTGCCAAAGAGATCGCAAAACAGGAAGTAGAAAAAGAATACATATTCCCGCCAACAGATCTTTTAAAGAAACCGGTGAGAAATAATAATGCTTTCTCTGAAAATGAATATAAGGCAACTGCTATTAAACTGCAGCAGACGTTACACAACTTTGGTGTTGGTGTTACAGTTACCAATATCAGCTGCGGTCCTTCTGTTACCAGATATGAATTACTGCCGGAACAGGGGTAAAGGTAAGCAAGATCGTAGGCCTTACAGATGATATCAAGTTAAGCCTTGCAGCTGCGGATATCCGTATTGAGGCGCCGATCCCGGAAAATCTGCGGTGGGTATTGAAGTTCCGAATAAGGAGAACAATATCGTATACTTAAGAGAACTTCTTGACTCCGACTCTTTAAGAACCATAAATCCCGCCTTGCCTTTGCAGTAGGTAAGGATATCGGCGGACAGGTAGTTGTTACAGATATTGCCAAGATGCCACACCTTTGATCGCAGGTGCTACCGGTTCCGGTAAATCCGTCTGTATCAATACCCTCATCATGAGTATTATCTTTAAATCCGATCCAAAGGATGTAAAGATGATCATGGTAGATCCGAAGGTAGTAGAGTTAAGTGTATACAATGGTATCCCTCATCTGCTGATCCCGGTTGTTACAGATCCGAAAAAGGCATCCGGAGCATTAAACTGGGCAGTTGCGGAGATGACAGACCGATATAAGAAGTTTGCAGAATGTAATGTAAGAGATTTAAAGGGATACAACGAAAAGTAGACAAGCTGACGGATATTCCAGATGATAAAAGCCAAAGAAACTGCCTCAGATCGTTATCATCATCGACGAGCTGGCAGACCTTATGATGGTTGCGCCGGGAGAGGTGGAAGACTCTATCTGCCGTCTGGCACAGTTAGCCCGTGCGGCCGGTATCCATCTGGTAATTGCAACCCAGAGACCATCTGTAAATGTCATCACCGGTCTGATCAAGGCCAATGTACCATCCAGAATTGCCTTTGCGGTTTCTTCCGGTGTAGACTCCCGTACCATTATTGATATGAACGGTGCGGAAAAACTGCTTGAAAGGGCGATATGCTCTTTTATCCTGCAGGTTTCCCGAAACCTCAGCGTGTTCAGGGCGCCTTTGTCTCTGACGAAGAGGTAGGACGGGTAGTAGAATTTTTAACAGAACAGGGAATGACTGCCCAGTATAATGAAGATGTGATCAGCCGTGTGGCTGCGCCTTCTTCGGATGGAGGCAGTTCCTCAGCCGGACGGGATGAATATTTTGCCCAGGCTGGTAAATTTATTATTGAAAAGACAAGGCATCCATTGGTATGCTGCAGAGAGTCTTTAAGATCGGTTTTAACCGGGCGGCCCGTATTATGGACCAGCTGGCAGAAGCCGGAGTTGTAGGCGAAGAAGAAGGAACCAAGCCGAGAAAAGTATTAATGAGCCCGGAGCAGTTTGAAGAACTGCTTGAACAGGGCAGATAATATCATTATCATATCATTATTCATCAAGGAGGAAGTACCTATGAAAACAGATATTGAGATCGCACAGGAAGCGGTAATGCAGCCAATTAAGGAAGTAGCAGCATCTTATGGTATTGAGAGGATGATCTGGAGCTTTATGGAAAATATAAAGCAAAACTTTCAGATGAACTCTGGGAGAAAGTAAAGGACGTCCGGACGGCAAGCTGGTCCTGGTAACAGCCATCAATCCTACACCGGCTGGTGAGGGAAAGACTACGATTACTGTAGGTCTGGGAGAAGCTCTTGGCAAGATGGGCAAAATGCCATCATCGCCTTAAGAGAACCATCCCTTGGACCGTGCTTTGGCATCAAAGGCGGAGCAGCAGGCGGCGGGTATGCACAGGTACTTCCTATGGAAGATCTGAACCTTCATTTTACAGGTGACTTCCATGCGATCACATCTGCAAACAATCTGCTGGCAGCTCTTCTTGACAATCACATCCAGCAGGGAAATGCACTTGGCATTGATCCAAGACAGATTCTCTGGAAACGCTGCCTGGATATGAATGACCGCGTTTTAAGAAATGTAGTAGTAGGTCTTGGCGCAAAGGCTGACGGTATGGTACGTGAAGACCATTTTGTTATCACTGTTGCATCTGAGATCATGGCCATCCTCTGTCTTGCAAATGATATGGAAGACTTAAAAGACCGTCTTGGCAAGATCATCGTTGCCTACAACTTTGCAGGAGAGCCTGTAACTGCAGCAGATCTTCACGCAGTTGGTTCTATGGCAGCTCTGTTAAAGGATGCTTTAAAGCCAAATATGATCCAGACCTTAGAGCATACAGGTGCTTTAGTACACGGCGGACCATTTGCAAATATCGCTCATGGCTGTAACAGTGTACGTGCTACAAAGACAGCGTTAAAACTTTGTGATATCGTTGTTACAGAGGCTGGTTTCGGTGCTGACCTGGGTGCAGAGAAATTTATGGATATCAAGTGCCGCAAAGCAGGCATCCATCCAGATGCAGTTGTATTAGTAGCAACCGTAAGAGCATTAAAATATAATGGCGGTGTTCCAAAAGACCAGCTTTCCGAAGAAAATCTGGATGCATTAAAGAGAGGTATTGTAAACCTTGAAAAGCACATTGAAAATATCCAGAAATTTGGTGTTCCGGTAGTTGTTACCTTAAATTCTTTCATAACCGATACAGAAGCTGAGTATGCTTATATCAAGCGCTTCTGCGAGGACAGAGGCTGTGAATTTGCCTTGGCAGAAGTCTGGGCAAGGGCGGCGAAGGCGGCATGGCCTTAGCTGAGAAGGTATTAAATACCCTGAAAATAAGAGGGTGACTTTAAGCCACTTTATACAGATGAGATGCCATTAAAAGATAAGATCGGAACCATTGCTTCTGAGATCTACGGAGCAGATGGCGTATCTTATGCACCGGCAGCTTCCAAGGCATTAAAGCGCATTGAAGAAATGGGCTTTGGCAATCTGCCTGTATGTATGGCAAAGACCCAGTATTCCCTGTCTGATGATCAGACAAAGCTTGGAAGACCGGCTGGCTTTACTATTAATGTAAGAGACGCCTATGTCTGTGCCGGAGCTGGCTTTGTAGTGGTTCTTACCGGTTCCATCATGACTATGCCGGGACTTCCTAAAACCGGCTGCAGAAGGCATTGATGTGGTAAACGGAAAGATCACCGGCCTGTTCTAAAGTGGATCCCCTTTGGGGGATCACCGGCAAATATAGCAGAAACAAGAGGTTTAAAACATGATTTTTCGTGATTGGCTGAAAGAACTTGACTATACGCTGCTTCAGGGAAGCGTAGATGTAGAAACAGAAGATGTGATCTATGATTCCAGAAAAGCAGCGCCTGGAAAGGTATTTGTAGCAATGAAAGGGATCCGGGTGGATGGACACAGTTTCATTCCCCAGGTGTTAAAAGCAGGTGTGCGTGTCCTGGTAACAGAAAGACCGGTGGAAGAAGAGCTGAAAAACAGCGGCCTCTCTGAGGAAGAATTAAAACAGGTAACAGTGGTCATGGTAGAAGAAGGCCGTCATGCCCTGGCTCTTTTATCAGCTGCCCGTTTTGACCATCCGGCTAAAAAGCTGGTAATGATCGGTGTAACAGGAACCAAGGGAAAGACCACCACTACCCATATGATCCGTGCTATTTTACTGGCTGCAGGAAAGAAAGTGGGTATGATCGGAACCACCGGTACTGTGATCGGGGATGTGGTGACCCCTACCTTAAATACCACTCCGGAGTCTTATGAACTGCACCAGGCATTTGCGCAGATGGTAGAAGCCGGCTGTGAGTATGCAGTGATGGAAGTATCCTCACAGGGTATTAAAATGCATCGTACAGATGGGCTGTATTTTAACTATGCCATCTTTACCAATATTTCCCCGGATCATATTGGACCGGGAGAACATGCGGATTTTGAGGAATATCTGTACTATAAGACCAGATTGTTAAATATGTGCGGTATTGGTCTTGTAAATAAAGATGATAAACATGCACCGCAGATCATAAAGGCAGCAAACTGTGAACTTTATACTTACAGTGAAGAAAGCAAAGAGGCTGATTTTGTGGCATCTGATATCCGCTATGTATCCCAGCCTGATTTTGTGGGAACAGAGTTCCACATTTCCGGTAAATATGATATGGAAGTAAGACTGGGTATCCCCGGTCTCTTTAATGTGGTAAATGCCCTGGCGGCTGTCAGTGTATGCAGCTTTTTGGGACTGGATCAGGCGCGGATCAGCCATGCCTTAGAAAATATCCGTGTAAATGGCCGTATGGAGATCGTCTATACCAGCGAAAGATGTACAGTTCTTGTGGATTACGCCCATAATGCAGTGAGCATGGAAAGCCTGTTATCCACACTCCGGGATTATAAGCCAAAACGTCTGGTATGCGTGTTCGGCTGCGGTGGAAACCGTTCTAAGGACCGCCGTTATTCCATGGGAGAGATCGGCGGAAAGATGGCAGATCTGAGTATCATTACAGCAGATAACTCCCGCTATGAGAAAGTAGAAGATATCATTGCGGATATCCGCGGAAGCATTGAAAAGACAGGCGGAAAGTTTATTGAGATCCCGGACCGCAGGGAAGCCATCCGCTATAGCATCCTTCATGCACAGCCGGGAGATATGGTAGCTGTCATTGGAAAGGGACATGAGGATTATCAGGAGATCAATGGTGTCCGCCATCATTTCCTGGACCGTGAAGTGATCGAAGAAACAGTAAAAGAACTGGGAGAGAAGGCATAAAGATGAAAAAGATAACAGCAAAGGCTCTTGCGCAGGCAGCAGGAGGCGTTCTGGCCCATGAGGGAAATGAGCCGGTAGCAGAGCATATCAGCCTGGATTCCAGAAAAATGGCAGGAAATGACCTGTTTGTCCCTATTATCGGCGAGCGGGCAGACGGACATGATTATATCTGCATGGCCATCGGAAATGGCGCAACCGTTGTATTTACCAGCCGTCATAAAACCGAAGAGGAAGTACAGGAAGCCATTCTTACCCAGTGTAAAGGTGACAAAGAAAAAGAGACAGCTGCAAAGGCAGCTGCCTGGATCTGCGTTCCTGATACCAGAAAAGCACTTCAGGATTTTGGAGCTTATTGCAGAAGAAACAATCCGATCCCGTTAGTTGGCATTACCGGAAGCGTAGGAAAGACAACGACCCGTGAAATGGTAGCGGCTGCTTTAAGTGCAGGTTTCCTTGTATACAAAACACCTGGAAACAGCAACAGCCAGGTAGGTGTTCCTATTACTGTTGCGGAAATTCCGGAAAATGCAGAGATCGGCGTGATCGAGCTGGGAATGAGTGAGCCGGGAGAAATGACCCGTATTGCAAATGTAGCCCAGGTAAACTGTGCGGTTATGACCAATATTGGAGTAGCCCATATTGAACAGTTAGGCTCTCAGGAAAATATTTTAAAAGAGAAACTGCATATCCAGGATGGAATGTCTGAAAAGGGAACTCTGTTCTTAAATGGAGATGATCCCCTTCTTAGAGATGTAGTTCCGGAAGGCGGCAGAAAAAAGGTTCTGTACGGACTATCTGAAGGCTGCGATTACAGAGGCGAAGACCTGCACTTAGAAGAAGGTTATCCTGTATTTACAGCAGTTCATGGAGATGAAAAAGTACAGCTGCGTCTTCAGGTCATGGGTGTTCATATGGTACAGAATGCCCTGGCAGCTCTGGCAGTAGCAGGAGAATACGGTATTTCCATGGAAATGGCAGCAGAACCGCTGTGCCGTTTTGAAGGCTTTAAGGGACGTCAGCAGATCGTACATCTGAATGGTGTCACTGTGATCGATGACAGTTATAACGCAAGCCCGGTTTCCATGAAAGCGGGGATCGAAGTACTTGGCTCTTTGCCATGTGAAGGAAAGCGGATCGCTGTTCTTGCAGATATGAAGGAATTAGGACCGGATACTGTAAAATTCCATCAGGAGGTAGGTGCTTTCTTAAAAGAGCATCCTGCAGATCAGGTAGTTTTATATGGTGAACTGGCAAAAGAGATCGGTGCCGGTTTAAAGGCAGCCGGTGGAGATATTCCTCTGACAGAAGTAAAAAGCCTGGAAGAACTGGAACAATGGTTGGATGACCATGTAGCTTTCGGGGACTGCCTGCTGTTTAAGGGGTCCAACAGTATGGGACTTTCTAAGGCAGTAGCATATATGAAAGAAAAGTAAGCAGAATAAATATCCGTCTGCTTTTGCAGGCGTGGTTTCTAAACGCGATATTTAGGAAATATGATAGTATTATAAGGAGAAGTTATTTATCATTATGGAATTAACAAGAGAAAACTACAACGAAACAGCAAAGGAACTGCTTACATTTTTACAGAACAGCCCTTCCTGCTTCCATGCAGTGAAAAATGTAGTAGATATGCTTACAGCAGCCGGTTTTACAGAGGTGAAAGAGGAAGAAAGTTGGAAACTTGAGGCTGGCGGCCGTTATTTTGTGACCCGCAATCAGTCTTCTGTGATCGCATTTAAGGTACCGGGAAAAGATTTTAAGGGCTTTCAGATCATAGCAAGCCACAGCGATTCCCCAACCTTTAAGATCAAGGAAAATCCGGAGATGGAAGCAGCTCACTGCATCAAGTTAAATGTAGAAAAATACGGCGGCATGATCTGCGCACCATGGTTTGACAGACCATTATCCATTGCCGGAAGACTGGTAGTTTCTGAGGGAAGCCGTCTGGTATCCAAGCTGGTAAATGTAGACCGTGATCTGGTGATGATCCCAAATCTGGCCATCCATATGAACCGTCAGGTAAATGACGGCTATGCTTACAATGCACAGAAGGATATGCTTCCTGTATTTGGCAGTCTGGAAGCAAAGGGAACCTTCATGTCTCTGATCGCAGAAGCTGCAGGTGTAAAAGAAGAGGATATTTTAGGACATGATCTGTTCTTATACAACCGTCAGCCAGGAACTATCTGGGGCGCAGATGAGACCTTCCTTTCCTGTGGAAGACTGGATGACCTTCAGTGTGCCTTCTCTTCCGTAAAAGCAGTGATCGAAGGAGAAAACAGCTCCAGTATTTCTGTAGCAGCTATCTTTGACAACGAAGAAGTAGGAAGCGGTACCAAGCAGGGCGCAGACTCTACTTTCTTAAAGGATGTTTTAGAGCGGATCAACGACAGTTTAGGACGTACCAGAGAGCAGTATCTTATGGCAGTTGCTTCCAGCTTTATGATCTCTGCAGACAACGCTCATGCAGTACATCCAAACCACGCAGATGTAGCAGACCCAACCAACCGTCCGGCTATTAACGAAGGTATTGTAATTAAATACAACGCAAACCAGAAGTACACCACCGATGCTGTATCCGCAGCTGTTTTCAAAGCATTATGCAAGAAAGTACAGGTTCCGGTACAGACCTTCACCAACCGTTCTGACATTGCAGGCGGTTCCACATTGGGAAATATCTCCAATGCCCATGTTTCCTTAAATACCGTAGACATTGGACTTCCTCAGTTTGCAATGCATTCTCCTTATGAGACGGCAGGCGTGAAAGATACCTGCTATCTTATCAAGGCAGCAACCGAATTTTTCAACAGCTGTATTGTAGCTGAGGGAAATGGAAATTATAGTCTGGGTGAGTAAGAGACAACTCCTCTGTTGGGAAAGGTAAAATAGAATAAATTCAAAAAAGCAGGGCATTCTATAAATAGGAGGCCCTGTTTTTGTATGTAAATGCGCATGGCCACTTCAGCCTCTTGGGGACTACCCTGGTTCTCGCTCGGCTCCCCAGGGCTTTGCCCATCTGCGCCCGTCAGGGCGCGGCCTCACTTCTACTTGAAAAAACTTCCCTATAAGCCACATTGCGTTTGCCACCCAACTATGCTAAAATATTAACGGTTAGAAAAGACTAACTAATGTGAAATGATCATGGCCAAGTCCCCCGGTATGACCTGCCGGGGGAAAACTCCGTTGCCAGAAAGGACAAAATTATGAAGCATTTGGAAATCGAAAAAGTAATCGGAAGAGAGATCATTGATTCAAGAGGTAATCCTACTGTAGAGGCAGAAGTTTATCTTACAGACGGAACGGTAGGCAGAGGAACCGCACCAAGCGGCGCATCTACAGGTGAGTTTGAAGCACTGGAGCTGCGTGACGGTGACAAGAGCCGTTTTGGCGGAAAAGGTGTTTTAAAGGCAGTTGAGAATGTAAATACCGTTATTTCACAGGTATTAAAGGGAATGGATCCTTCTGATGTTTATGCAGTAGACCGTGCTATGATCCAGGCAGACGGAACAAAAGATAAATCAAATTTAGGCGCAAACGCTATTTTAGCTGTATCTATCGCAAGTGCAAGAGCAGCAGCAAATGCACTGCAGATCCCGCTGTACCGTTTCCTTGGCGGAGCAAACGGAAACAGACTTCCACTTCCTATGATGAACATCTTAAACGGCGGCGCTCATGCAGCAAATACCGTAGATGTGCAGGAATTTATGATCATGCCGGCAGGCGCTCCAAGTTTCAAAGAAGGACTGCGCTGGTGTGCAGAAGTATTCCATGCATTAGCTGCCTTATTAAAGGAGAGAAAACTGGCAACTTCTGTTGGTGATGAGGGCGGTTTTGCACCAGACCTTGGAAGTGATGAAGAAGCCATCCAGTGCATCTTAGAGGCAGTAAAACGTGCAGGTTACGAGCCGGGAAAAGACTTCGTACTGGCAATGGATGCAGCTTCCAGTGAGTGGAAGGGCAGTGTAAAGGGCGAGTACATCCTTCCTAAGTGCGGAAAGAAGTTTACTTCCAAAGAACTGATCGCACACTGGAAAGATCTGTGTGAGAAATACCCGATCTACTCCATCGAGGATGGTCTGGATGAGGAAGACTGGGAAGGCTGGCAGTTAATGACCAAGGAACTGGGCGACAAGGTTCAGTTAGTTGGTGATGACCTGTTTGTAACCAATACAGAGCGTCTGTCCAAGGGCATCAGCCTTGGCTGCGGCAACTCCATTCTGATCAAGTTAAACCAGATCGGCAGCGTTTCCGAGACTTTAGAGGCTATTAAGATGGCTCATAAGGCTGGCTATACAGCAATCGCATCCCATCGTTCCGGTGAAACTGAGGATACCACCATTGCAGACCTGGCTGTTGCGTTAAATACCTGCCAGATCAAGACCGGTGCTCCAAGCAGAAGCGAGAGAGTTGCCAAGTACAATCAGCTGCTTCGTATTGAGGAAGAATTGGGTGCAGCTGCACAGTTCCCAGGCTTTGGCGCTTTTAATACAAAAAGATAAATACAGCCGAAACAGTATATAAACGAACTGATACAGATAGGTACTTGTTTTACAGATAAAGAGTGTGCTAGAATAAAAGCCGGACTGGCTGAAAGCCAGCAGACAAAAGATAAAAGTTGAGGTAGTTCTTATGAGTTTTTCCGGCTTATTTCAGACACAGGGAATGCTGTTTCTGCTTTTGCTCATCGGGTATATTTTCGGGAAGAAGGGACTGGCAGATGGCACAGGCAAAAATCTGCTGACTGATCTGGTGATCTATGTTACTCTTCCCGGAAGTATTATCAAATCCTTTCAGATCGAGTTTAACCACCAGATCCTGATTGCCTGTATGACCATTGCTATTGCGGGGATCGTAATACAGACAGGAAGCTCTGTTCTTGGAATGTTTCTTTATAATCACTATGGAGACAGCAAAAAGAAAGTGCTGCAGTATGCCACCATCTGTTCCAATGCGGGAATTCTGGGAAATCCTATCGCGGAAGGGATTTTCGGACAGATGGGAATGATGTATGCGTCCATTTATGTGATCCCACAGCGTATTTTTATGTGGTCTGTAGGTCTTACTTATTTTACAGAGGCACCGGATAAGAAAACGCTCTTTAAAAAAGTAGCCACACATCCATGCATCCTGTCTGTATTTATCGGATTTTTCCTGATGGTAACACAGATACAGCTGCCGGAAGTACTGAACGTGACCATAAAAAATATTGCCGGTGCAAATACATTTCTTGCAATGGCACTGGTGGGCGTGATCTTATCCAGGGTAAAAATGAAGGAACTGGTAGATCGTGATACTATCTACTATGCATTTATCCGTCTGGTATTCATACCCCTTCTGGTGTATGTTGGATGCAAACTGGCTGGTTTAGATGATCTGGTAACAGGTGTATCTGTAGTTTTAGCGGCAATGCCTGCAGCCAGCACAACAGCAATCATAGCGTCCAAATATAAAAAGGATGAGAAATTTGCTACCCGGTGCGTAGTGTCTTCCACACTGCTTTCACTGGTAACAGTACCTGTATGGTGTCTGTTTTTAGTATAATTGGATATGGAACGTGAAAAAAGCAGCGTACCTGTTAATCTTAGGAAAGATCCATAAGACCAGGTATGCTGCTTTTAGTTTATATGTTCACAATACGCATTCAGCGCAGCCATATTTATTTGCTGGCTTTTTCTATCAGATTTTTAAATAAGCCACGCATTCTTGGTTCGCTGTCCTGAAGCTCTTCCGGATGCCACTGCACCAGGATAAACTGTCCGCCATCTGTTTCCATTGCTTCGGGAATTCCATCAGCTGTATGGGCGGTAATCTTCAGACCTTTTCCAGGTTCTTTTACGCACTGGTGATGCATGGTGTTGGTATACACCGGTTCTGCACCTAAAATAGAAGCTAAATGGCTGTCAGCATCCATGGTAACCTGATGGATCAGATAATCGCGGTTCTGTTTCTGGGAATGGAGCATATGGTCCTGGTTCTTATAGGAAAGATCCTGATAAAGACTGCCACCAAAAGCTACGTTTACAAGCTGCAGTCCACGGCAGATGCCAAGGACCGGCATTTTATGCTCTAAGGCATAGTTTGCAGCATGAATCCAGAAACGGTCCATGGCAGAGTCCAAAGAACCTAAAAGGGGAGATGGATCTTCGCTGTAAAAACGTGGATCCACATCTACTCCGCCTGGGATCAGAAGTCCGTCACACATGGCAAGAACCGGATCCATATCTGCCGGATCTTTTAAAACAGGCAGAAGAATGGGGATGCCTCCTGCATTTTCCACACCTGCACAGTAAGCATGATTTACATAGTCAGCAGGCACCGGAGCCGGGCCGCCGTTATTTGACATATGGGCACCAAGGATGCCGATGATCGGTTTTTTCATTTGTATATATCCTCGTATAATAAGTGTATAGCCAGTAGAAATGATGGTTATGCACTTATCCTTTCTATAAATTTATAGATGATCTGAGACACCTGGGATAAACCCTTTCCATCTCATCTACATTGGTTATTAGTTTCATAGGTTATTCTGTGGTATGATATCAGCAGAGTCTGATGTCTAGAGGCACTGCTTTTAATCCTTTCAGCCCGGTCTCCGGTGCCTGCTTATGGAGCTTGCAGCCTGAATCATATGTCACATTCCGCTTACACAGATGTTTCATCCCCTGGCGTACAGCACCAGCAAAAGAGCTGCCAGGGTGCATGCTTATTACGCGAGGTTTCGGTCAGCATATGATTCCCAGGATAAACCTTTTTCTTCAGGTTCCAAGAATACTTAATCGGAAAGGCGGGTGGTATCATGTTAAAGATTAACCCATTATCTACGTTTTACGTCGGTATTGACGTCAGTTCAAAATCCAACTATGTTTGTGCTTTGGATTTTTATAAAAATAAATACATAAACTCTTCTTTTGCTAACAATCAGCCTGGTGCTGAAGAACTAGCCAAGAAGATTCTTGAATGTTTGAAAGAACACCCTGATCTTAATACGATTGTTGCTGCTCTGGAGTCTACCTCTGTTTACAGCATTCACATTGCAAATTTTCTCTCTTCCTGCGAGGAACTGATGCATTTCAAACCTTATGTTTTTGTGCTCAATCCCAAATGCACAGCTAATTACAAAAAGTCTTATATCGGATTAGGTAAGTCTGATCCTATTGATGCCTTTGTTATTGCCGATTATGCACGTGCAGGAAATATCGAAACTGAGCCATGGCGTGGAAGCCAGTTCTTGGCTCTTAAACGCCTCACAAGGCATCGTCTGCATCTTGTTGAATGCATGACCAGAGAGAAAACCTACCTGGTTTCTAATCTGTATCTGAAGTTCAGTGAACTACAGATGTTAGAAGGTGATGACCAGCCTTTCTGCGATATTTATGGAGCAACCTCTTCCAGTGTATTGACAGAATACTTATCTCCTGAGGAGATTATTGATTCATCTGAGGAAGATCTCATAAGTTTTCTCGCACAGAAAAGTCGCAATCGTATCAAAGACATTAGCAAGACCGCAGAATTACTCAGGAAAGCGGCCAGAGATTCTTATCGCTTAGATAAAGCTCTTTATGAACCATTAAATGTATCTATTGCCAGCTCTTTCAACTGTATTGAAACTTTCAAGAAAGAAATCAAGCTTATAGATATTGCCATCGAAAGAGAAATCAGAGGATTAAATCCTAATGCTTTTATTATTCTTCAATCCATAGATGGCATTGGTCCTGTCTTTGCAGGTGGCATTGTAGCTGAAATAGGCGACATCTCTGCTTTTCATTCCTCTGATGCTCTTGCCAAATATGCCGGACTCATGTGGAAGTCAAACCAATCAGGTGATTTCGATGGAGAAGATACTCCAATGAGTAAAGCCGGAAATCGTTATCTCAGATACTATCTTGGCGAAGCCGCCAACAGTATGAGAAAACATAATGTTGAGTACGGAGCGTACTATCGAAAGAAGTACAACGAAGTTCCGAAGCATCAACACAAAAGAGCACTCGCGCTGACTTCACGTAAATTCGTTCGTTTGGTTTATGGATTGCTGGCCAGAAACCAACTGTACTCCGGCGTATCGCTGGATACATCAAATGAATAACTGGTTTTAGCCTGTGTTTTTGCATAGGTCTATTAAAGTTACCCTTTTTCTGAAAAACATATCGAAATCTTTTCAAAAATCATCTTGACATATCACCAGATTGCTCCTGGGTAGTATTTTTCAATGCACTGATTTATATTTTACACTTATTTTGTGAAAAATAGAAGTAATTTATAATTGACTAACCGGCTGATATGGGAATACAATATTGGTACAACAAAGGAAATTAACTGACAATATTAGTTATGAATAACTTAAGTTAGTCAATATTAATTGATTTAGGGGGCATATATATGCAGGCATTAACAGAAATAAAGCCTGGAGAGAGCTGTACCGTTAAATGGATGGTGACAGGCGCAAGGATAGCAGAATGGATGGAAAAACATAGTATTACAGAAGGGAGCCGGATCCGGGTCATACAAAACTGTATGGGGGATCTGATCATTGGAACTGAAAAGGAGAAAGTAGCGGTAGGAAGAGAGATTGCTTTTAGGATAAAGGTATAAAATTCATGTAAAGAAGAGGTAAAAGACAGGACAAAAAAATGTAAGTTATTGAGAAATGTTGGAATTGACTAACTGTGGGTTGATTTGTTAGAGTATCAAATGAAAAAAATAAATTATAAAAATACCTGAAATTAAGGAGGATAAAAATATGATGTTAGATATCGGTAAAGTAAAGAAGATTGGTTTATTCGCAAGTGGTGTACTGTTCGGTACAGCTGGTGTTAAGGTTTTAGGAAGCAAGGACGCTAAGAAGTTCTACATCAACTGTCTGGCAGCTGGCCTTCGTGCTAAGGACTGCGTTATGACTACTGCAACCAACATCCAGGAGAATGCAGAAGATATCCTTGCAGAAGCTAAGGAGATCAACGAGCAGAGAAACAAGGAAGAAGTTTTCGAGGATGAGAGCCAGGCAGAAGAGTCCTTCAAGGAAGAAGAAGCAGCAACCGCTGAGGCTTAATTAAAAACTAATCGGGGCCTGGGGAGAAAAACTTCCCGGGCTTTCTTTTACAGGGAGCGATATACGTATGAAATTTTCTATTAAACATGAGATTAACGGAAGAGTCCGTATCCATGTATTTCAGAGAGGCGTTATGAGCATGCGCCAGGCGGATCTGCTTCAGTACTATCTGGAAACACTTCCGGGAGTACTGAATGCGAAGGTATATGAAAGAACCGCAGACGCAGTTATTGTTTATAAAGGTGACAGAGTGGAGATCCTGGAAGGAGTCAGGACCTTTTCTTATGATAATGAGGAATTAGAGGAGATCGTACCGGTAAACAGCGGACGTGAATTAAACAGAGAGTACCAGGAAAAGCTGTTTAAGCATGTAGCTGTACGTATGGTTACAAAGACCTGTTTCCCATTCTGGTTAAGAGCAGTTTATACCACAGCAAAAGCCATCCGTTATGTATTTAAGGGTATCCGTTGTCTCTTAAAGGGCAAACTGGAAGTAGAAGTTCTGGATGCAACTGCTATTACCGTTTCTATTATAAGAAGTGACTTTAATACAGCCGGTTCTGTTATGTTCTTACTGGGAATTGGCGAGCTGTTAGAGGAATGGACCCACAAGAAGTCTGTTGGCGATCTGGCAAGAAGCATGTCCTTAAATATCGAGAAGGTATGGCAGAATGTAGATGGCACAGAAGTATTAGTTCCTGTATCCAATATTAAAGAGGGCGATCTGGTAACCGTTCATGTTGGAAATGTGATCCCGTTAGACGGTGAAGTTGTAACCGGCGAAGCTATGGTAAACCAGGCTTCCATGACCGGTGAGTCTGTTCCTGTAAAGAAGGAAGCCGGCTCTTATGTATACGCAGGAACAGCCGTAGAAGAGGGAGAGATCACTCTTAAGGTAAAACATGCAGCTGGTTCAACCCGTTTCGAGCGCATTGTACAGATGATCGAAGACTCTGAAAAGTTAAAATCTTCTGTAGAAGGAAAGGCTGCAAGCCTGGCAGATGCCTTAGTTCCGTGGAGCCTTGGCGGTACTGCTCTTACATGGCTGCTGACCCGCAACTCTACAAAGGCACTGTCTATCCTGATGGTAGACTTCTCCTGTGCATTAAAGCTTGCAATGCCATTATCTGTTCTTTCCGCTATGCGTGAGGCAAACAGCCATCACATTACTGTTAAGGGCGGAAAGTTCTTAGAAGCTGTATCTGAGGCGCACACCATCGTATTTGACAAGACCGGTACTCTTACAAAGGCAGAGCCGGTACTGGCTGATATTGTTGTGTTCAATGATATGACCAAGAATGAGATCTTAAGAATTGCTGCCTGCCTTGAGGAACATTTCCCTCACTCCATGGCAAATGCAGTTGTAAAAGAAGCAGTAAACAGAAAACTTGTCCATGAAGAAATGCATTCCAAAGTTGACTATATCGTAGCTCACGGTATTGCAACTTATGTAAATGGCGAGCGTGTTGTTATCGGAAGCCATCACTTTGTATTTGATGATGAGCAGTGTATCATCCCGGATGAGCATAAACAGGCATTTGATGAACTGCCTCCATATTATTCTCATCTGTATATGGCGATCGGCGGAAAGCTGGCAGCTGTTATCCTTATTGAGGATCCTCTTCGTGATGAGGCAAAGGATACCATTGATGCATTAAGAAGCCTTGGTATCAAGAATATTGTTATGATGACCGGCGACAGCGAGAGAACCGCAAGAGCCATTGCTGAAAAAGTTGGCGTTGACCAGTACTTCTCCGAGGTACTTCCGGAAGACAAGGCTGGCTTTGTAGAGCGCGAAAAGGCTTTAGGTCACAAGGTCATTATGATCGGTGACGGAATTAATGACTCACCTGCACTTTCTGCTGCTGACGTAGGTATCGCCATCAGTGAAGGCGCTGAGATCGCAAGAGAAATCGCAGATATTACCATTTCTGAGGAAAATCTGTACCAGCTGGTAACATTAAAGGCGATCAGCAATGGTTTAATGAAGCGTATCCATGGAAACTACCGCTTTGTGATCGGATTTAACCTGGGACTGATCCTTTTAGGTGTTGCCGGTGTGATCGCACCTGCTACCTCTGCGCTGCTGCACAATACATCTACACTGGGCATCAGCTTAAAGAGTATGACCAACCTGTTAAATGAACAGGAAAAAAGAAAAGAATATGAAGAGGCAGAGGCTTAATAAATAAAGATCTGTCTGGAAAAGACTGGAATAAGGTGTTAGAAATAATACTTTGTTCCGGTCTTTTTTTGTGCCAATAATGTGCGTGCTCGCTTTTCCCGGATTTTGATCTGTATAATTTGCCTGCTGATAACACATTCTAAAGAAAAGAGGTTTGCAGAAAAGAAAGGCAGATGAATGGATATGGAGCAGAAAAAGGGAAGAGCCAGCATTTTATTTGAGCATCCACCGGTTATCAAAAGTGTAGGAACAGTGTCAGGTACCAGGGAAGGACAGGGACCTTTGGGACGCTTCTTTGACAGTGTGGAACCGGATGATAAGATGGGAATGGAAAACTGGGAAGAAGCGGAAAGTGCCATGCAGGAAAAGGCGGCAGGTCTGGCTTTGAAAAAAGGAAAGCTGACAGAGCAGGAGATGGATTATTCGTTTGCAGGAGATCTTTTAGGGCAGCTGATCGCTACATCCTTTGGTTCCGGAAGTCTGCATGTGCCATTATTTGGCCTGTATGGCGCCTGCTCTACTATGGGAGAAGCTTTAGGTCTTGGGGCAATGACCGTAAATGCAGGATACGGAAAAAATGTCCTTGCCATGGCATCCAGCCACTTTGCAACAGCAGAGAAGGAATTCCGTTTTCCTCTTGCCTATGGAAACCAGCGGCCTAAATCAGCAACCTGGACTGTAACCGGCTGCGGGGCGGCGGTAATAGGGAAACATGGGGAAAAGGGAATTGCCCAGATCGCAGGGATCACTACAGGGCAGGTAGTAGATGCCGGGGTCAGAGACTCTATGAACATGGGTGCTGCCATGGCACCGGCGGCCTTTCATACGGTAATGCAGAATTTAAAAGATCTGGAGATCACAAAAGAGCAGCTGGAAGGTGGCTGGTACGACAAGATCATTACCGGGGATCTGGGAAAAATTGGAAAACAGGCATTGGCAGATCTTTTACGGAATGAGGGTCTGGAAGCGGAAGGATTTTTAATGGACTGCGGCGTAGAAATCTATGACAACCAGAAACAGGATACCCACGCAGGAGGAAGCGGCTGTGGCTGCAGCGCCTTAGTCCTTGGGGCTTTGATCCTGCCAAATATCCAGGCTGGTATCTGGAAACGGGTACTTTTTGTCCCTACAGGAGCCCTGCTTTCTACTGTCAGCTTTAATGAAGGCCAGACCATACCGGGGATCGCCCATGGGGTGATACTGGAACGTATGGGAAAATAAAATTTTTGTACGAAGGCAAAAGATGTAAAAATAGATAGAAGTATGAAAGGCAGGATGTGAAAATGGATTATATAAGAGCATTTCTTGCAGGAGGTGTGATCTGTGCCCTGGTGCAGATCTTAATGGAAAAAACAAAAATGATGCCCGGCCGTATTATGGTCCTTTTAGTAGTATCCGGTGCGATTTTAGGTGCCATCGGTATCTACGAGCCCTTCAAAGAATGGGCCGGAGCAGGCGCCAGCGTTCCTCTCTTAGGCTTTGGAAACACCCTGTGGCAGGGGGCGAAAAAAGCGGTAGGAGAGGACGGTATCCTGGGCGCTTTTAAAGGCGGGCTTACGGCATCCTCCGGCGGTATTACCGCAGCCCTTGTGTTTGGATACCTGGCATCGCTGGTATTTAAGCCAAAGATGAAGTAAAGAGTGGATCAGATCAAAAAAACAGGGACTATTGTGTTATCAAATACAACAGTCCCTGTTTTTGCGCAGTCAACAGATCACGGTTTTATGTTTGCAGTTTAAAAGCTTAATGTTTGGCTCCCGGTCCTGTATATTCCCATTCCGGCGCAGTGGTAGGCTGATAGCCTGGTCCTACAGGCACTACGGTTGCTTTGGTAGGAGTCGTGGTTTCACCGCCGGAATTATCATTATCTTCAATGGTAGGAGAGATGATGGTGGAATTGCGGCCGTGGATGTTACAGTAACCTGGGATGGAGAAAACAGAGTCATCCGTAGCCAGATCCTCTTCACCTTCCGGAAGTACCATACATACCTTGGTGGTCTTGGTCGGGCAGTATTCGGTGGAACGTTTTCCGGACTCTGCACATACGGTTACTGCCACATGTTTGTCGCAGACTTCAGTAGGAGCCGTTCCTTTTGCAAAATATTCAGTGTAGACAGCATCTCCTCTTGGATCATGGTCACATACGCCGGATACAGCACGTTTTCCGGATTTGCGGCAGATCTCAGCAGTCTCCACACTGTCAGGAACCGTAAATCCGGGATCTTCCAGACCTTCATGTACCCGGTTCATGATATTGCGCCAGATATCTTTGTGGAAAGAGGTTCCGCCGTTGTCCACGCCGCCATGCTTTAACTTCTGGTTGTTGTCACAGCCGCCCCATACACCGGCAGTGTAATAAGGGGTAAAACCTACGAACCATACGTCATTGTTGCTGGTGGTGGTACCACTTTTACCTGCTGCAGACATACCTGTAAGGGCTGCACGGGTACTGGTGGAGTTAATGGATACACCGGAGCGGGCAAATTTCCTGTTTGCTTTCATGGACTCTGACATGGCATCTGTTAACAGGAAAGCAGTGGAGTCCTTTAATACCTGCTTGGTCTCCGGTTCATTGTCGATCAGCACCTTGCCATCGTGGTCTAATATCTTTGTGAAAAATCTTGGGGTGGTGTAAACACCGCCGTTTGCAATAGCTGCATAAGCAGCAGTCAGTTCCATGTTGGAAACACCTTTTGTAATACCGCCTAATGAGAGAGCAGCGCCCAGATCATCCTTGGTAAGAGAAGTAATGCCTAGGTTTTCTGCATATTCCACACCAAGCTGGGGAGTAACAGTTTCCATTAAAGTACGGACTGCTACAATGTTCATGGAGTAGATAATACCTTCACGGATGTTGGAATAACCGGTAAAACCACGGCTCTCTCCCCACCAGTTGCGGAAAGTTTTGGTGCCAATGGTATAAGGCGCGTCATAGTAAACGGTTCCCAGGGTGGCTCCGCAGGTATCAATAGCAGGAGCAAATGCAGTAAGTACTTTAAAAGAAGAACCTGGCTGGCGGTAAACATTGGTAGCACGGTTTAAGGTACGGCTGGCTGTTTTCTCGCCGCGGCCGCCGGAAAGGGCTTTTACCTCACCTGTGTGCTGATCCATGATAAAGAAGGATGCCTGAGGCTGCAGGATCAGGTTTTGACGTTCTGCGATCACGTCATCCCCGTCTTTTAAAAGCCATTCTTTGTACCGGTCAATATCTGCCTGGACTTCTTCTTTGCTGTTGTAAAGTCCTTCGAAAGAAGTGTCTCCTAAAGTGTTCTTACGGTAGGCACGTAAATTTTCTTCTGAATAATGCTGGGTAGTGCCATCTGCATGGTTGACAGAAAGACGGTATTCCACAGAGTATTTAGCGACTGTATAATTGCCTGGATCATTGACTTCTTCATCTACGATTGCCTGGATCTTCGGATCCTGGGTGGTGTAGATCTTAAGTCCGCCGGAATATACCAGATTGCTTGCCTGGCTTTCGGTGTAGCCTAATTTCTTCATTAAGGCTTCTGTCACCTGTTCGATCAGTTCGTCTGTAAAATAGCTGTAGTGGGAGTTGGTCTCCTTGGTAGCGGTATTTACATTCTGGATCCGGTCATATACATCATCAGAAAGAGCATTTTCCATATCCTGTTTGGAGATATAATTCTGGTCTACCATGTTCTGAAGGACGATCTGACGTCTTGTATTGTTGTTTTCAGGATTGGTAATGGGATTATATCGGGAAGGATTGGAAGTGATAGATGCAAGGACGGTACACTCTGCAAGAGTAAGGTCAGAAACTTCTTTGTTAAAATACCGCCGTGCGGCAACCTTAACTCCCAGGGTATTGCTGCCCAGGTTAATGGTGTTCAGATAGTTGGTGATAATAGTTTTTTTTGTTTCTTCTTTGTTTAAACCGGAATTTTTTCCAGCTGGACTGCCAGGTACTGTTCCTGGAGCTTTCGCTCAATACGGGCGCCCCAGCTTGTCTCCATACCGCCGGAAAAATATTATTTTGATCAGCTGCTGGGTAATGGTACTTCCGCCGCCGGAATAATCATCACTGACTACGCCTTTTACAGCTCTGGCAATGGAACGAAGATCAATGCCGTCATGGGTCCAGAAACGGAGTCTTCAATGGCAACAAAGGCATTGACCAGATTTTCAGGAAGTTCTTCGTAAGTGGCTGACTCACGGTTGGAGCCGCTGGTAACAAGAGTTTCCGTCAGATTTCCATCTGCATCATAAACCGTAGTAGCAAAACGGTCCGGCTGGATGTTCATAATATCCACAGAAGGGGCATTATCAATAATACCCTTGATCATTCCGAAACCAACTGCAGCACCTGCAACTGCCAGGAAAAGGAACAGGATAAAAATGCCTTGAAAATATTAAAACAAGTTTGGATGTGTACTTTCCGGTCTTAGATGAAAGGGACTTAAGCCTTCGCTCAGTCTCATATTGTCCGTAGTTCATATAGTCTCCTTTACGCAGTGTGTCGGCATTTTGAACAGAAAATAGCCGATTAAACTCCTACGATTATACAACAATTTTCAGAAAATGAAAAGGGGATACTAATAGCCGCTTGCAAGAGTGGGATAACTATATTATGATAAATATAAATGTTTTATAAGGAGCGTATAAAGTGGCGGAAAACTGTAAGATTATATATAAGGAAGGAATGGGAGAACTGGTGGAGAAAAATCCCGGTTCATTGCCCAGATACGGCCTGTAAAGTCAGAAGAAGAGGCTTTGGCCTTCGTAGAAGAGACCAGAAAGAAATACTGGGATGCAAGGCATAACTGTTATGCCTATATTCTTAAAGGAGAAGGGGCAACGCCTACAGCAAGATGCAGCGATGACGGAGAACCTTCCCAGACAGCGGGAAAACCTATGCTGGATGTGCTTATGGGAGAAGGACTGATGGACGTGTGTGCTGTAGTCACCCGATATTTTGGGGCACACTTCTTGGCACAGGGGCCTGGTAAGGGCTTATTCCGGGGCAGTAAAAGAAGGTCTTGCAAATGCACAGATCCTGGAGAAAAACAGGGAGTGCGTATGGAAGTGATTACCGATTACAATGGAGTGGGAAAAATCCAGTACCTTGCAGCCCAGGAAGGCATTGACACACTGGACAGCCAGTATACAGATAAAGTGGTATTTATCTTTTAGTGCCGGGAGAGCAGGAAGAAAGTTTTAAGGCCAAGCTGGTGGAAAGCACAAACGGCAGGGCAGTGATCCGCACAGACGGGGAAGTGTACTATGGAAAGTGCGGGGAGAACTGATATTGTTATAAAGTACAAAGAAAATACAATGAAAAATCCTTGCAATATGGAGTATGGAATGCTATACTACAAAATTGTGGCTGAGACAAAAGATTCGTATATATAAAGGAAGATAATCACTATGAAGACAAAGAGAAGATGTAAGAAACATTGCCATTATCGCCCACGTAGACCATGGTAAAACAACTCTGGTAGACCAGCTGTTAAAGCAGAGCGGTGTATTCCGTGCCAACCAGGAAGTTCAGGAACGTGTAATGGACTCCAACGATATTGAGCGTGAGAGGTATCACCATCCTTTCCAAGAATACCGCTGTATACTACAAAGATACAAAGATCAATATCATCGACACACCAGGACATGCAGACTTCGGCGGTGAAGTAGAGCGTGTACTTAAAATGGTAAACGGTGTTGTACTGGTAGTGGATGCTTACGAAGGTCCTATGCCTCAGACAAAGTTCGTGCTTCAGAAGGCTCTGGAATTAGACCTTTCCGTTATCGTCTGCATCAACAAGATCGACCGTCCGGAAGCAAGACCGGCAGAGGTTATTGATGAGACTCTGGAACTGATGATGGATCTGGACGCTTCTGATGAGCAGTTAGACTGCCCATTTATCTATGCATCTGCAAGAGCAGGTTTTGCAAGATATGAATTAGATGATACCAACAATGATATGGAACCTCTGTTTGAAACCATCGTTAAGCATATCCCGGCTCCGGAAGGTGATCCGGAAGCTCCAACCCAGGTTCTGATCAGTACCATTGACTACAATGAGTTCGTAGGACGTATCGGTGTTGGTAAGATCGACAACGGCAGCTTAAAGGTAAACCAGGAATGTGTTCTGGTAAACCATCATGATCCGGATAAGTTCAAAAGATCAAGATCGGTAAGCTGTATGAGTTCGATGGCTTAAAGAGAGTAGAAGTACAGAAGGCAGAAATCGGTTCTATCGTAGCTATCTCCGGTATTGCAGATATCCACATTGGAGATACTATCTGCTCCCCTGAAAATCCGGAAGCGATCCCATTCCAGAAGATCTCCGAGCCGACTATTGCTATGTATTTCATGGTAAATGACAGCCCGTTAGCCGGACAGGAAGGTAAATTCATCACCTCCCGTCACTTAAGAGACAGACTGTTCCGTGAGTTAAATACAGACGTCAGCCTTCGTGTAGAGGAAACTGACTCTGCAGACTGCTTCAAGGTATCCGGTCGTGGTGAGCTGCATCTGTCCGTTCTGATCGAGAATATGCGTCGTGAGGGATATGAGTTCGCAGTAAGTAAGGCAGAAGTTCTTTACAAATATGACGAGCGCAACCGCAGATTAGAGCCAATGGAATTAGCTTATATTGATGTTCCGGAAGAATACACCGGTGTTGTTATCCAGAAGCTGACCTCCAGAAAGGGTGCTCTTCAGGGTATGAGCCAGGCAGCTGGCGGCTATTCCAGACTGGAATTCTCCATTCCTTCCAGAGGCCTGATCGGCTACAGAGGCGATTTCATGACTGATACAAAGGGTAATGGTATCTTAAATACAATTTTCGACGGCTACGCTGAGTACAAAGGTGATATCGCATATCGTCAGACCGGTTCCCTGATCGCATTTGAGGCTGGTGAGTCTATTACTTACGGTCTGTTCAATGCACAGGAGAGAGGTACTCTGTTCATCGGACCTGGTGTTAAGGTATATTCTGGTATGGTCATCGGACAGAGCCCGAAGGCTGAAGACGTTGAGATCAATGTCTGCAAGACCAAGAAGCTGACCAACACACGTTCTTCCAGCGCTGATGAAGCATTAAAGCTGACTCCGCCTAAGATCATGAGCCTGGAGCAGTGCCTGGACTTCATCGATACAGATGAACTTCTGGAAGTAACCCCAGAGAGCCTGCGTATCCGTAAGAAGATCCTGGATCCAACTCTTCGTAAGAGAGCTTCTTTCAAAATAAGTAGAAATATATGCGAGCCGCCTGCGTAAGCGAGGTAGACGCGTAGCGCGGGGCTCGTGAGTAATATAATACCCAACTGAGGGAGTAGTGGCACTGCCTGTAAGGGCAGTGTGACAAGTCAACATACTGGTCAAGGACCTGGCTTGTCTTAAATAACGAGACTCATGTATGGCTTATTTGCCATACATGATGTCTCGTTTTTAATATGATAATACAGGGTCAAAAGGTCTAAAATCCGATGCAAGCTTGCTTGCAGGAGGATTTTGAAGATGCGTGAGTGCGAAGCACGGAGCAATCTGGTATTATTGATAACAATAAAATACAAGGAGAAGAAAAATGAAAGACGCGTACACCAAAACCCTGAACAGGTACTTTCAGACCTGCATTCAGACGGAAGCGGCGGCCTGACAAAAGAACAGGCAGAGCAGTCCCGCAAAAGTATGGTTCCAATACCTTTATCCGGGAAAGTCATGAATCCCTGCTTAAAAGATCTGGGATGCTTCCACAGAGCCTATGCTTTTGATGCTGATCTTTGCGGCAGTGATCACCTTAGGAGTAAATATTGCCCGCTATATGACAGGTGGAGAATATAACTTCCTGGAATGCGCCGGTATTTTCGCGGCGATCGCATTATCTGTAGTGATCACTATTGTTACAGAGGGAAAAGTGCCAAAGCTTTCGAGGCATTAAACCGCATCAATGAAGATACACTGGTAAAAGCATTAAGAGATAATTCTCCCCAGCTGATCCCGCAGAAGGACATTGTAGTAGGTGATATCCTTTTAGTAGAAACGGGAGATAAGCTGGTAGCAGATGCAAGATTATTAGAGAGCAATGACCTCAGCACCGATGAGTCTTCTCTTACAGGAGAAAGCCTTCCTGCAGCAAAGAGGCAGATTACGTCTGTCCCCAGTCCACACCTGTGGCAGAGCGCAGAAACATGCTGTATTCCGGCTGCTTTGTATCAAGCGGTACAGGAAAAGCAGTGGTAACTGCAGCAGGAAACAACACAGAGTTTGGACAGATCGCAAAGAATTATCCTCAATTGAAAAGACACCACACCTCTTCAGGAAAAACTGGACCGTCTGGGAAAAGTGATCACAGTTTTAGGCGCTACAGCAGCCTTTATCGTATTTGCCATCCAGATCATCGGTTTTGCCATGTCCCATACCATGAACTGGGAAACAGTGTCTGATGCTTTTATCACCAGTATCGTCCTGATCGTAGCAGCAGTTCCGGAAGGTCTTCCTACCATCGTGGCTGTATCACTGGCATTAAACATTATTAAAATGTCCCGTGAAAATGCTCTGGTAAAGAAGATGATCGCCTGTGAGACTGTCGGCTGTATTAATATCATCTGTTCCGATAAAACAGGAACTTTAACAGAAAATAAGATGACCGTACAGCAGATCTACGCCAAAGGAGAACTGTTAGAGCCTGAGAAGCTTACGGACGTCTGTCTTTGGAAAACTTCTGTATCAACAGCAATGCCAATGTGACGATTGAAGACGGAAAAGACAGCTTTATCGGAAATCCTACGGAATGTGCTCTTTTAGTAGCAGCCAGAAAAGCAGGCTGGGATTATACAAAGAAAAGAGAAGAGACAGATATTGCCCACATTTTCCCATTTTCTTCCCAGAAAAGGATATGAGTACGATCCTGCGTACAGCAGAAGCTTATATGCTTTATGTAAAGGGAAATCCGGAAAAGATCATGAACCTGTCGGTTAATCTGTCTGATGAAGAGAAGAATGCACTGGAAGAAAAGATCACTTCTTTCCAGAGCCGCGCAGGACGTATCCTTGCTTTTGCACATAAAAGCTGGATCAGTACACCGGGAAGAAACACAGGAAGAACTGGAAACAGACCTGATCTATGATGGTTTCGTTGTTATTTCCGACCCATTAAGCCCTGATGTTTATGGTGCCATCGGCCGCTGCCGCAAAGCAGGTATTGAAGTAAAAATGCTTACCGGCGACAATATTTTAACTGCAAGAGCTATTGCAGATGAGCTTCATATGCTGGATGCAGACCACATTGCAGTAGAGGCATCTGAGATCGAAAACATGTCCGATGAAGAACTGGCACAGGCACTTAAAAGATCCAGGTTATTGCCAGAAGTACCCCTCTTGTAAAGATGCGTGTGGTAAAAGCATTAAAGGCACAGGGAAATGTAGTGGCAGTAACCGGTGACGGTATCAATGATGCCCCTGCTATCAAGAATGCAGACGTAGGTATTGCCATGGGTATTGCGGGTACAGAAGTTACCAAGGAAGCCAGCGATATTGTCCTTTTGGATGACTCCTTTTCTACCATCATGAAGGCTGTGCAGTGGGGACGTGCTATTTATGAAAACTTTAAGCGCTTTATCCAGTTCCAGCTGACTGTAAACGTATCATCTGTAGTAGTTGTAGTCTGTTCCATTTTAGCAGGCTTTGAAACACCATTTACAGCTCTTGAACTGTTATGGATCAACATTATCATGGACGGTCCGCCAGCGCTGACCTTAGGACTGGAACCCATCCGTGATGATATTTTAAATCATCCGCCTACAAGAAGAGATGAAAATATTATTTCTAAATCCATGATCAGCCGTATTTTTGTAAACGGTATTTTTATCTCTATTGTATTTATGCTCCAGCATTTTACTAACTTTTAGGGGCAACGCCGGAACAGGAGTCAACCGTATTATTTACCCTGTTTGTAGTATTCCAGCTGTTTAATGCTTTTAACTGCCGTGAACTGGACCGCACACCAATGTATAAGAACCTGCTTAATAATAAGCTGATGCTTGGCATATTCTTACTGGTCCTGATCCTTCAGATCATCATTACACAGGCCGGAGGCGCTGTATTTGAGACAGTTCCCCTGTCTGTAGGATTGTGGTGCAAGATCTTAGGTGTATCCTGCAGTGTGATCGTACTGGACGAGATCTGGAAATTATTTGAAAAATAAATATTGTTAGGAAATCATATGTAAGATCCACCGCTGTTTCTCCTGTCGTTTTATGTCGGAAAACAGAGGTGGATTTTATGCATATCCGGTCTATTTCTTTTCATCTTTTCATAAATTATCTATGTAGGTGTCCAAAGGTACATGGCCCCAAGATACCGGATTGCTACGTGCGTTGCACTCACGCAATCCTAAAACATTCGTAATCCGCTCATTTTTCTTCAAAAATGGCTTCTTACTCATGTTTTGGCGGGTCCCAAGTTGATAAATCCTCCTGCAAGCAAGCTTACGTCGGATTTCCACCTTTTGACCCTGGTATCATAAAATAAAAATGGAAAAGAAGAGGAGAAGTACTATGACAGAAAAATGATCGAAAACAACAAGGTAAGTGTGATCGGAGAGATCGTATCAGATTTCACATTCAGCCATGAGGTCTTTGGAGAAGGCTTTTATATGGTAGAATTATCTGTCAACCGTTTAAGTGAACAGGCGGATATCATTCCTTTAATGGTTTCTGAGCGGCTTGTGGATGTACATAAGGACTATAAGGGCTGTACCATGGAAGCCGTTGGCAGTTCCGTTCCTATAACCGTCACGAAGGTACTAAAACCGCCTGATGTTATCGGTATTTGTACGTGAGATCCATTTTATGGATGAATTTACCGATTACACAAAGACGAACCAGATCTTCTTAGACGGCTATATCTGCAAGGCGCCGATCTACCGCAAAACACCTCTTGGAGAGAGATCGCAGACCTTCTTTTAGCTGTAAACCGTCCTTATGGAAAATCAGATTATATCCCTTGTATCAGCTGGGGCCGTAATGCCCGTTTTGCTTCTGGCTTTGAGGTTGGAACAAGGGTCCGTATCTGGGGAAGAGTCCAGAGCCGGGGTATACAAAGAAGATCACGGAGACAGAATGTGAGAAGCGTATTGCTTATGAAGTATCCATCAGCAAGCTGGAGTGTGATGAATTTTAAATAAATTTTCATATTTAGGCAGGAAAATCTTCTGGAAATCGTAAGAAATATTTGCATTATTACATAAATTGTGCTAGAGTGGTTTTGAAAAATGCTCACATGAGAGAACAGACATGAGGTGCAGAATGATGAAAGAAAATCTGATACAGGTGATCTGCGGACCTGGAAAAGGAAAGACCGCAAGTGCCTTAGGACGAGGTGTGACCGCTCTTTTAAAAGGGAAAACAGTCATCATGGTACAGTTTTTAAAGGGTTCCATGGAAACAGAAGGTATGGAGATCGTAAAACGACTGGAACCGGAGTTCAAATTATTCCGATTTGAAAAATCACCCATCTTTTGACCAGCTTTCAGAGGAAGAAAAGGACGAAGCAAGGATCAATATCCGCAATGGTTTGAATTTCGCAAAAAGGTACTGGTTACAGGAGAGTGCGATATCCTGATCCTGGATGAGATATTGGGGATCCTGGATGAAGGCATTATTTCATTGGAGGAGTTAAAGGCGCTGATCTGTCAGGCAAGACAGTCCGAAGCAGAACTGATCATGACAGGAACCGTTTATCCTCAGGAATTAGATGAGTACGCAGACGAGATCACCAAGGTTCAGACACGTTATGAACACTGTGAGGGTTAAATATTTACAGTTGACATCTGCAACTGATAATGCTAATATTAAGAACATAAAACAGAGTAGAGGTTGCGCTGATCAAAAGTAACCGGCCGGATGTGACAGGCACAGAAGAAGGTCTGGTGAAAGGAAAAGCGCCGAAGAAAGAGGAAACCTGAAAGAGTCTTTTCTGGGCACAGGGTTAAGAACTTTGTGACTGTCATCCGGGTGGATGGAGAGCTACCGAAAGAGCAGATTCGTGAAGATGCGAAACCGTTGGAAGAGCTGACATTTACCTCAGCCCTTCCTTTTCTTTGATGTGATCACCAGATTTTTCCAGATCACATCGCGATAGGAACACTCTGGTGGATCCGGGGACGCGTACTGCGTGTTTCCAACAATTTTACTATATTTAGGAGGAGAAAAGACATGGCAATTTATGAAGGCGCCGGTGTTGCACTGATCACACCATTTAAGGCAAATGGAGAGGTTAATTACGACAAGTTAGAGGAGATCGTAGAAGAGCAGATCGCAGGAGGTACAGATGCCATTGTTGCCTGCGGTACAACAGGTGAAGCATCTACCATGACCCATGAGGAGCACTTAGACGTTATCAAGTTTGTATGTGAAGTTACAAAGAAGCGTATTCCTGTAATTGCTGGTACAGGTTCTAACTGCACAGAGACTGCTATTTATCTGTCCCAGGAAGCAGAGAAGAATGGTGCTGACGGTCTGTTAGTAGTATCTCCATATTACAATAAGGCAACCCAGAAGGGTCTGATCGCACATTTTTCCGCAGTTGCAAATTCCGTAAAGATCCCAATGCTTCTTTACAATATCACCGGAAGAACCGGTGTGACCATCCAGCCTGCTACCATCGCTCATCTTTGGAAAAATGTAGATAATATCGTTGGCGTAAAAGAGGCTAATGGTGATTTCTCTGCTACTGCAACTTTAATGAACTTAACAGACGGCGGTATTGACTTGTACTCCGGAAATGATGACCAGATCGTTCCATTATTATCCTTAGGCGGAAAGGGTGTTATCTCTGTATTATCAAATGTAGCTCCTGCTCAGGCACATGAGATCTGTGCAGCATATTTTGCCGGTGATGTAAAGCGCAGTGCAAAGCTTCAGTTAGATGCGATCCCACTGATCCATGCTTTATTCAGCGAGGTAAACCCGATCCCTGTTAAGGCAGCTATGAACCTGTTAGGAAAAGAAACAGGACCTTTGAGAATGCCTCTTACTGAGATGGAACCTGAGCATCAGGAAGTTCTTAAGAAGGAATTACAGGCATACGGACTGCTGTAAGGAGAAAACTATTCTTTAGGGCAGCAGGAGAAAGGAAAGAAAAATGGTCAGAGTCATCATGCATGGCTGCAACGGTGTTATGGGCCAGGTCATCACCGGAATGGCAAAGGATATGGAAGGGCTTACCATTGTTGCAGGCATTGATCTTAAAATGATAAAGAAAATGGATATCCGGTCTATGCATCCTTAGAGGAATGCAAAGAAGAGGCAGATGCAGTAGTAGATTTTGCTTCTCCAAAGGCAGCAGACCACCTTATGGATTTCTGTGCAGAAAGAAGCTGGGACTGGTACTTTGTACCACCGGGCTTTCTGAAGAGCAGATCAAAAAGTAAAAGAGACAGCAGAAAAACAGCAGTACTGCGTTCTGCCAATATGTCTTTAGGCGTAAACCTTTTATTAAAACTGGTCCAGGAGGCAGCGAAAGTACTGGCTAGTTCCGGTTTTGATATTGAGATCGTGGAAAAACACCACAATCAGAAAAAGGATGCTCCAAGCGGAACTGCCCTTGCACTGGCTGAGTCTATGAACGAAGCTTTAGGCAATCAGTATCACTATGTATATGACCGCAGCAGCGTTCATGAAAGAGAGATCAAAGGAGATCGGCATTGCATCTGTCCGCGGCGGTTCTATTGTAGGAGATCATGATGTGATCTTTGCCGGAAAAGATGAGGTCATTACCTTTAATCATACAGCATATTCCAAGGCTATTTTCGCAAAAGGCGCTCTGGAAGCAGCAAAATTTTTAGCTGGAAAAGAGCCGGGACTGTATGATATGAGTAATGTTGTGCAGCTGTAGATTTTGTCTGGAAAAATTTAACACTATAAAGCATTCTCTGATGTTACATACTAATAGCAGGTAAACGAAAGGAGAATGTTTTATGAAAAAGATCAGACCGTTTTATTTGTATGCATGTTTGTGCTTTTGTCTCTTTCCCTTACTGCCTGTGCAGGAAGAAAAATGGCAATATGAATGGGACGGAGCAGAACAGTGCCACTTCCTCGGCGGCTTCTGAGACTGGAAATGGAACAGGAGCAGGAACCGGGGAAAATGGCATGAATGGAGATACCGCATCCGGCTGGGGCGAAGGAGAAAATGGCACCATGACCGGCGGCACCAATGGAGAGATCGAGACTACCGGAGAAGGGCTGCTCGATGATCTTACAGATGATCTGAGCCGTGGCGCTTCCGATGCAGCAAGTGATGTGGAAGGCAGGTAACTTATGTGATCAATGAGCGTGCAAAGGCACGCTTGTCATATGCGCTGCAGTGATGACTGTCAGGAGAAAGATGAAAATTCTTTTCCTGGCAGTTTTGCTTTTTACAGCCTGTTTTACTCTTGAAGGAACGATAAAAATTTTCTATAATAAAACTGGAGTGCGTGGGAAAGGACTCCCATGAAAAAAGAAAAGCAGTGAAACAATTAAAGAAAATGCGAAAGGCAGGGGTGAGAGCCTGGAAAAGAAGAAAAGAAAGGTAAAATGTTAGCTTTCTTTTTATTTCTGACGCCGTTTCTGTTTTCAACTTCTGCCACAGGGCAGGAGAACTGGCAGGGCTTTCTGTGCCATGGCCGGGAAAAGAGAAGATCCTGGAATACCTGATCCAAAAAGAAGTAGTCCGGGAACAATATGTATTGGAAAAATCTGGAAAAGAACAGGATGATGATACAGCAAATCCGGTTTTAAAAGAAGGCGCTGCTGTTTATCTGAAAGAAGGAAAAGTGTTATTTTTCAAGATCCGGGAGGAAAAAAACAGACTGATTAGAACAGAGGGAATTTATTCATTAGAATTTTAATGAGCCTGTTGCTTGTATTCACAGAAAACGTGTATTATAATTTCTACTGAAAATGACTTCTTTTATCGTTATGACTTATAAATGACAAGACTGTGATAAAAGGCGAAAGCGGAAAGGAAAGACCAATGAACCAGAATCAGATGGACTTTGATATCAGAGGAGATGAAGTGCGGGAGGAATGTGGTGTTTTCGGCATTTATGATTTTGACGGAAATGATGTTGCCTCCACAATTTATTATGGCCTGTTTGCTCTTCAGCACAGAGGACAGGAAAGCTGCGGTATTGCAGTCAGTGATACAGAAGGCCCAAAAGGAAAAGTAAGTGCGCATAAGGGAATGGGTCTTTGCAACGAAGTATTTACACCGGATGTGATCGAACCACTTCATGGAAATATCGGTGTAGGCCATGTAAGATATTCAACAGCAGGAAGCAGTACCAGAGAGAATGCGCAGCCTCTGGTATTAAACTATGTAAAAGGAACCCTGGCGTTAGCTCACAACGGAAACCTGGTCAATGCACCGGAGCTGCGTCATGAATTAGAATACACAGGCGCTATTTTCCAGACTACCATTGACTCTGAGGTCATTGCGTACCACATTGCAAGGGCGCGTATCCATACACCAACCGTAGAGCTGGCAGTGGCAGAAGCTATGAAAAGATCAAGGGAGCATATTCCCTGGTGATCATGAGCCCAAGAAAGCTGATCGGAGCCAGAGATCCATTTGGATTTAAGCCTCTCTGCATCGGAAAGAGAGATAATGCCTATATTCTGGCATCTGAGACCTGTGCTTTAGAGACTATTGGTGCAGAATTTATCCGTGACGTAGAGCCAGGTGAGATCGTTACCATTACAAAGGACGGCATTGCTTCTAATAAAGAACTTTGCTTTACAGATCATGCAAAAGAAGCAAGATGTATTTTTGAATATATTTATTTTGCAAGACCGGACAGTGTATTTGACGGTGTAAGCGTATATCATTCCCGTATCCAGGCAGGCCGTTTCCTGGCAATGGACTCACCGGTAGATGCAGATCTGGTAGTGGGCGTTCCAGAGTCCGGAAATGCAGCAGCCCTTGGCTATGCAATGGAGTCAGGTATTCCTTATGGAACTGCTTTTGTAAAGAATTCCTATGTAGGAAGAACTTTTATCAAGCCAAAACAGAGCAGCCGTGAATCAGCGGTCCGCATTAAATTAAATGTATTAAAAGAAGCAGTGGCAGGAAAACGTGTGATCATGATCGATGATTCTATTGTCCGTGGAACTACCAGTGCCCTGATCGTAGGCATGTTAAGAGACGCAGGAGCCAAAGAAGTCCATGTGCGCATCAGTGCGCCGCCATTCCTTCATCCATGTTACTTCGGAACCGATATCCCGTCAGAAGACCAGCTGATCGCTCATAACCGTACAGTAGAAGAGATCCGTGAACTTTTAGGGGCAGACAGCTTATCTTATCTGGCTTTGGACCGTCTGTATGAAATGGCAGGAGGAAAGGCAATCTGTACTGCATGTTTCAGCGGGGATTACCCGATCGAGCCGCCAAAAGAAGATATCCGTGGCAGCTATGAGAAGTAGATGGTTGTTTAGAAAACGTAGATATGTTATACTGTAACGAGTGCAGGGGAAAACAAGCGGCTGCGAAGCAGACATTTGTTTTTCACAAACCGTTAACGAATGAACCGTCTGCGGAGCAGACAGTAGAGCGCGTTAGCGCGGGGTTCATGAGTAAAAAGCCTACTAAGCAGGCACAGGAGGAAAACCAATGAGTAATGATAAATACGTAAGCCCTCTTTCTGAGCGTTATGCAAGCAAAGAGATGCAGTACATTTTTCACCGGATATGAAATTCAAGACCTGGAGAAAACTCTGGATCGCGCTGGCCGAGACAGAGAAAGAACTGGGATTAAATATTACACAGGAGCAGATTGACGAGCTGAAAGCCCGTGCAGATGACATCAATTATGACGTTGCAAAGGCAAGAGAAAAGAAGTACGTCACGATGTTATGAGCCATGTGTACGCATACGGCGTACAGTGCCCGAAGGCAAAAGGCATTATCCATTTAGGCGCTACCTCCTGTTATGTAGGAGACAATACAGATCTGATCATTATGACAGAGGCCCTGCAGTTAGTCCGCAAGAAATTATTAAACGTACTGGCTGAACTGGCTAAATTTGCAGATAAGTACAAAAATCAGCCAACACTGGCATTTACCCATTTCCAGCCTGCACAGCCTACAACTGTAGGTAAGAGAGCAACCTTATGGATGATGGAATTAAAGCTGGATCTGGACGATCTGGAATATCTCATCGGTTCCATGCGTCTGTTAGGTTCTAAGGGAACCACAGGAACCCAGGCAAGTTTCTTGGAGCTGTTTGACGGAGATCATGAAAAATGCCGTCGTTTAGATCAGCGGATCGCAGAGAAAATGGGATTTTCCGGCTGCTATCCTGTATCCGGACAGACCTATTCCAGAAAGATCGACAGTCGTGTGCTCAGCGTTTTAGCAGGTATCGCACAGAGTGCTCACAAGTTCTCCAATGATATCCGCCTTCTGCAGCACTTAAAGAAGTAGAAGAGCCATTTGAAAAGCACCAGATCGGTTCTTCCGCTATGGCATACAAGAGAAACCCGATGCGCAGCGAGCGCATTGCTTCCCTGTCCAACTACGTAATGAGCGATATGATGAATCCAATGTTAGTTGCTTCTACCCAGTGGTTTGAGCGTACTCTGGATGACTCTGCAAATAAGAGACTGTCCGTACCGGAAGGATTTTTAGCTATTGATGGTATCCTGGATCTGTACTTAAACGTAGTAGACGGACTGGTAGTATATCCAAAGGTAATTGAGAAGCACATGATGGCAGAGCTTCCATTTATGGCAACAGAAAACATTATGATGGATGCTGTAAAGGCAGGTGGAGACCGTCAGGAACTTCATGAGCGTATCCGTCAGCTTTCCATGGAAGCAGGCAGAAACGTAAAAGAAAAGGGTGAGGACAACAATCTGTTAGAGCTGATCGCAGCAGATCCTGCATTCAACCTGTCCTTAGAGGATTTAAAGAAGGCTATGGAGCCATCCCGCTATGTAGGACGCGCACCAAAGCAGGTAGAAGAGTTCTTAGAGGAAGTCATCAACCCGATCTTAAAGGAAAACGAAGAAGTTCTGGGAATGACTGCTCAGATCAATGTATAAAAGATCACAAATTTGAAATAAATGGACGAAGGGGCTGGAGCGAAAGCATTCAGCCCCTTTAATAAGCACAGGGATCCTGCGCTTTATGCAAGGGAATTTTATGAATATCAATCTGGAATACTACAAGGTATTTTATTATGTATGTCAGGAAGGCAGCCTTACGGCAGCGGCCCAGAGACTTTGCATTTCCCAGCCGGCAGTAAGCCAGGCAGTGCGTCAGCTGGAAAAGAGGCGGGAACAAAATTATTTTCCCGTACTTCCAAAGGGTGCTCCTTACAAGAGAAGGAGAACTGTTATACCATTATGTAAAAGGCGGGGTAGAACAGCTGCTAGAAGGCGGACGGATGCTTAAAGAATGCTGGATATGGATATGGGAGAGGTGCGGATCGGTGCCAGTGACATGACACTGCAGTTCTTTTACTTCCTTATCTGGAGCAGTTCCACAAAGAATATCCGAAGATCAAGGTGACAGTGACCAATGCGCCGACTCCGGAGACCATCCGCTGCCTGGAAGAGGGCAAGATCGACTTCGGTGTGGTAACAACGCCATTTTCAGGTCATGGAGCTATCCACAGTACAGAGGTAAAGCCGATTGATAATGTATTTATTGCAGGAAGCAGCTTTAAAGAATTGCAGGGGAAAGAGCTGGACTATTCCATTCTCTGTGATCTTCCCTGTATCTTCCTTGAAAAAATACCAGCACCCGCCTGTTTATGGATCAGTTTTATCCCAGAAAGGCATTGAATTAAAGCCGGAATTTGAGCTGGCTACCAGTGATATGATCGTACAGTTTGCCAGGCGGAACATGGGCGTTGGCTGCGTGATGGAAGGCTTTGCAGAAGAAGCAATAGAGCGGGGAGAAGTATTTGCCCTTTCCTTTAAGGAAAAATGCCGTCCCGTTCCATCTGTCTGGTAACAGGAGAGTCGGGGTTAATGTCCATGGCGGGAAAGCACCTGTTGGAACTGCTTACAGGGAAATAAGAAAAATAGATAGCGGATACAGATAACATAAGCTGATATTATGACATTCATAATAAATAATCACTTTACTTATAGCCTATAATATAGTAAAGTAAAAGAAGATTGATTATTTATTATGATACTGGGCTTATGCCCCAAGGAGGAATTTACGTATGGTTAGAGCAATTGTAGGTGCTAACTGGGGAGACGAAGGAAAAGGCAAGATCACAGATATGCTTGCAAAAGAGTCTGACATTATCATCCGTTTCCAGGGCGGAAGTAATGCAGGTCATACCATTATCAATGATTATGGTAAATTTGCGCTTCATCTTCTTCCATCTGGTGTATTCTATCAGCACACTACCAGCATCATTGGAAATGGCGTTGCATTAAACATCCCATATCTGATCAAGGAGATCCAGTCTATCGTAGACAGAGGCGTTCCGAAGCCACACATCCTGGTTTCTGACAGAGCACAGATCCTGATGCCTTACCATGTACTGTTTGATACTTATGAGGAGGCTCGTCTGGCTGGTAAGTCCTTTGGCTCCACCAAGTCCGGAATTGCTCCATTCTATTCTGATAAATATGCAAAGATCGGCTTCCAGGTAAGCGAACTCTTTGATGATGATCTGTTAAAGGAAAAGACAGAGAGAGTATGCGAGATCAAGAACGTACTTCTTGAGCATCTGTACCACAAACCTCTGTTAGATCCAAAGGAACTGTACGATGAGTTAGTAACCTACCGTGAAATGATCCGTCCATATGTATGTGACGTATCTGCATATCTGCACAATGCCATTAAAGAAGGCAAGAAGATCCTGTTAGAGGGACAGTTAGGTTCCTTAAAGGATCCGGATCACGGAATTTACCCAATGGTAACTTCTTCCTCTACACTGGCTGCTTACGGTGCTATCGGCGCAGGTATCCCACCATATGAGATCAAGGATATTACTACTGTTGTTAAGGCATACTCCAGCGCAGTTGGCGCAGGCGCATTTGTCAGCGAGATCTTCGGTGATGAAGCAGAAGAGTTAAGAAACCGTGGCGGTGACGGCGGCGAGTACGGCGCTACTACCGGACGTCCAAGAAGAGTAGGCTGGTTCGATGCAGTTGCTACCAGATACGGCTGCCGTATCCAGGGCGCTACAGAAGTAGCTTTCACTGTACTGGATGTACTTGGCTACTTAGATGAGATCCCGGTTTGCATCGGCTACGAGATCGACGGCGAAGTAACCAGAGACTTCCCAACTACTGCAAAGCTTGAAAAGGCTAAACCAGTATTTACCAAGCTGCCAGGATGGAAGACTGATATCCGTGGAATCAAGAACTACGCAGATCTTCCAGAGAACTGCCGTAAGTATATTGAGTTTGTAGAAAAGAGATTGAAGTACCGATTACAATGGTATCTAATGGCCCAGGCCGTGATGATATTATCCTGAAGTAAGAATGTGATGAGCGTAGGAAAAACAAGCGGCTGCGTAAGCAGACATTTGTTTTTACAAGCCATTAACGAAGGTCCCGCCTGCGTTAGCAGGCAGTAGAGCGTCAGCGCGGGGACCTGAGTGTTTTAAGTGAATCAAATCTAAAAGACAGTTGCCTGTGTGATTGCAGGCAGCTGTTTTGACAAAAAGCACTTAAAAGGCATATAAAAGGCGCATCCTGATAAAAGATGCGCCTGGCTTAGATTTTGCTCTATTTTTTATTGACGTTATCCTCATTCGGTTCATTGTGTTTTAATACTCGCGTCATCAGCCCCATAGCATAAAACAATACGGAAATAAACACGATAGAGAAAATAACTGCCATCAGCTGATTGGCCGGGGCGCCGGTTATTGCAAGTACAATGGCTGCAATAAAAGGCCTGCTAATAATATTACCATAAGGGCAGCTGATATCCGTTTTAATTTCTTCATGGATTTTATAACTCCTTTTATTCTGCCAGTTCTTCCCATTTCTCATAGAGAACTTCCAGTTCTTTCTGGATGGACTCTTTCTCTTTGTTCAGCTCCATAAGGCGGGAAACATCGGTATATACATCTTCCTGGGAGAGAAGTTCATCGATCTCCCCGTCTCTTGTTTCCAGTTCGTGGATCTTGTCCTCCACCTTTTCAGTTCATTCTGGCGTTTGCGAAGACGGGCCTGCTCCTCTTTCTGGGCTTTCCAGTCCATTTTTCCGTCAGCTAAAGAGCCTGCAGCGGAGGCGGTCATAGGTGCCTGGGAAGAAGCGGAAGATACGCCTGAAACAGCGCTGACACTCTGTGCCTGTGTGCCATTTGCACCGGCTGTACGGTTATTTCCAGCTTCAGCCATCTGCCTAGCGGCAAATGCAGCTTCTACATCCTCTTTCTTTTCCAGATAGTAGTCATAATTGCCGATATAGTTGATAAATGAACCATCCGTCAGATCCAGGATACGGGTAGCAGTACGGTTGATGAAATAACGGTCATGGGATACGTACAATACCGTTCCTGTATAGCGGTTTAATGCGCTTTCCAGGATCTCCTTGGAAGTAATATCCAGATGGTTGGTAGGCTCGTCAAGAAGCAGGAAATTGGCATCAGAGAGCATTAATTTCGCAAGGGAAACACGGCCTCTTTCACCGCCGCTTAAGTCACGGATCAGCTTAAATACGTCATCTCCTGTAAACAGGAAAGCAGCCAGTGTATTGCGGATCTGGGTGTTGTTCATGTTTGGATAGGTATCCTGGATCTCCTGGAACAGGGTTTTATCCATATGCAGTACCTGATGCTCCTGATCATAGTAGCCGATATGCACCTTGGAACCTAAACGGATCTGACCGGAATCAGCAGGGATAATGCCATTGATGATCTTTAAAAGAGTGGTCTTTCCGGTACCATTATTTCCAATGATAGCAACACGTTCCCCGCTTGATCTCAAAGTCCACATTGGTAAATAAGGTCTGTGTGTCAAAGGATTTGCTTAAATCTGTAACGGTCAGAACATCATTTCCGCTGACCACATCCGGCTCTAAGCGGATATCCATAGAATCATTTGCCTGGGTAGGCTTTTCTAACCGCTCGATCTTATCCAGCATTTTTCACGGCTTTCTGCACGTTTAATGGATTTTTCACGGTTGAAAGATTTTAACTTGGCGATAACAGCCTCCTGATGGCGGATCTCCTGCTGCTGGTTTAAATAGGCACGGATGGCAGCATCGCGTAGCATGGCCTTTTATCGCTGTAGGCAGAATAATTGCCTGAAAATACAGTACAATGCCCCATGTCCAGCTCAATGATCTTTGTTACCACACGGTCCAGGAAATACCGGTCATGGGCAACGATGATCACAGCACCGCTGTAGTTTCTCAGATAAGTTTCTAACCATGCGATGGACTCCATATCCAGGTGGTTGGTCGGCTCGTCAAGGAGCAGGATGTCCGGTTTGGTAAGGAGCAGTTTGCCTAAGGAAACACGGGTCTTCTGGCCGCCGGAAAGAGCAGTGATGGGTTTGGAAAACTCATCCTCTGTAAATCAAGTCCCTTTAAAACGCCGGTGATCTCGCTCTGATAGGAATAGCCGTCTGCCATTTCAAATTCATGGTTTAAACGGCTGTATTCAGAAAGCTTGGTCTCTAATTCATCACCGGAAGCGGATTTCATTTCCAGTTCCAGGCTGCGAATGCGGGCCTCCATCTGGATCACCGGCTTTTCACCTCTAAAAGTGCATCGTAAATAGTCTCGGCTCCCTCTAAGTCCTGGTGCTGTGCCAGATAACCGATGGAAGCACCTTTCGCCCAGGTAACAACGCCATCATCAGCGTTCAGTTTTCCGATAAGCACTTTTAAAAGTGGACTTGCCGGCACCATTAATGCCTACAATGGCCGCCTTTTCGTGGTCTTCTATATGGAAGGAAACCTGCTTTAAAATGTCATTTTCCCCAAATGACTTGCAGATATTGCTGCAGGATAATATCATGATAAACTCCTTAAAAACGTAGTAAAATGTAGTAAAATTAAGTATTTTCCCGACAAAATGAGCCGGTTCGCACCAAACAGTATAATATAGGAAAATAATTTTTCAAGAACATACTGAAAACAGATTTGACATTTATTTAACGTCTGATTATAATGGATACTAGAGTTATCATACCCCGATAATGCAAGGGGTGAATCATGAACAAGAAGGAGAGGGTTAAAATGGAACGCAAAGAGATATCAAAAGCAGTAATTTCAAGACTGCCCAGATATTATCGCTACCTTGGCGAGCTGATCGAGGAAGGAGTAGAGCGTATTTCTTCTAATGAACTGAGCAGCAGAATGAAGGTAACGGCGTCTCAGATCCGTCAGGACCTTAACAATTTTGGTGGCTTTGGCAGCAGGGCTACGGATATAACGTAAAATATCTTTATTCAGAGATCGCAAAGATCCTTGGAATTGACCGTCAGCACAATGTGATCATCATTGGTGCAGGTAATCTGGGACAGGCCATTGCCAATTATACGAATTTTGAGCGGAGAGGATTTGTTATCAGAGGAATGTTTGATATCAATCCAAAGCTGATCGGACTGGTGATCCGCGGCATTGAGATCCGTTCTGTGGATGATCTGGAAACCTTTATCAGGGAAAATAATATCCAGATCGCAGCACTTACCATTCCAAAGACAAAGGCTCCGGAGATTGCTGACCGATTGATCAAAGCCGGCATCAAGGCAATCTGGAACTTTGCCCACACAGATCTGGTAGTGCCGGATGATGTAGTAGTAGAAAATGTACACTTATCAGAGAGTCTGATGCGTCTGTCTTACCGTGTGTGCAACATGCAGGAAAAGTCTGATGCAGAGGATACAAAAAGAATAAAAAGAGAGTAAACGTGATGATACTGGGAGTAGGAACGGATCTGGTGGAAATTGACCGTATGAGGAAGGCCTGCGAAAAAGAACATTTTGTGTCACGCACATTTACAGAGGCGGAAAGCCGGCAAGCAGGAGGGTCTGCCTCTAAGCTTGCCGGCTCTTTTGCTGTAAAGAGGCGGTAGCCAAGGTGTTTGGCACAGGTTTTCGCACCTTTATGCCGGGAGATATTGAGGTTTTGCGGGATGAACTGGGAAAACCCTATGTACGTCTTTATGGTGGAGCTTTAGAACAGTTTGAAAAATGGGAATGGAGCAGATCCATGTTTCTATTTCCAATACAAATGGACTGGCAATGGCTTTTGCAGTAGGAGAAGGAAGAGGAGAGCAGAAAAATGAGGACTCTTTTATTAGGAAGAAAAATGAAAGCAACGGATGCCAAAACCATTCAGGAGATCGGTATTCCGTCTATGGTATTAATGGAACGGGCGGCTATGGCAGTGGCTGCAGAGGCAGAAAAGGCAGCAAAAAGATGAGATCGTCTGGGCTGTGTGCGGCAGTGGCAATAACGGAGCAGACGGTATTGCAGCGGCCAGAATGCTCCATTTAAAAGGCTATCCCGTATGCATTTATATGGCAGGGGATGAAAACAGAGGAACAGTGGAATTAAAACACAGCTTTCCATTGCCCGAAAACTGGGAATTTCTGTAAAACCATGGCAGGAGATCGAGACAGAAAGAAAGGAAAACACTGTTGCGTTATCATTGATGCAGTATTCGGAGTAGGTCTTGGCCGTCCGGTAGAAGGAAATTATAAAAGATGTTTAGATGACCTGAACCAGATAAGAGAACAGGAGCATACTTTCTGTGTGGCAGTAGACATTCCTTCCGGTATCCACGCAGATACAGGCGCTGTTATGGGAACTGCTTTAAAAGCAGATGTGACTGTGACTTTTGGCTGGGAAAAATGGGAACTGCCCTTTACCCGGGAAGAAGTTATGCAGGAAAAGTGCTGGTAAAAGATATCGGCTTTCCTGAAATGGCATTAGAAGGGGAGAGGAAGAAGGCGGCAGACCGGAACGGGCTTTTGCCTATGAAAAGAAAGATCTTTGCCACATTCCTGAAAGAAAAGCAGACTCCAACAAAGGAACTTTTGGAAAAGTGCTGATCGCAGCGGGAAGTGCAGGTATGTGTGGTGCTGCCTATTTAAGTGCCCTTACTGCCTACAGAGCAGGAGCCGGACTGGTAAAGATCCTCACAGTAGAAGAAAACCGTCCCATCCTTCAGGGACTCCTTCCGGAGGCGATCATTGCATCCTATACTCCGGATCAGCTTCTTCAGGGAAGAGAAGAATTTAAAGAAATGATCGAGGAACAGATGAAATGGGCAAGTGTAGTGGTTTTAGGACCGGGACTTGGAAGTGAGCCTTATGTAGAATATCTGGTAGAGGATATACTTACCAGTGCCTATGTTCCGGTGATCCTGGATGCAGATGGGTTAAATACCATTGCATCCCATCCTTATCTTACTTCTTATTATACAGAAAATATTATCATTACCCCACATCTTGGTGAAATGGCAAGACTTACAGGACAGACCATCAGCCAGCTAAAAGAAGATCTGGTGGGAGCAGCCAGTGCTTATGCATCCCGGTATGGAGTTACCTGCGTATTAAAGGATGCAGCTACGGTAGTTGCAGGCCAGGAAGGCGGCCTTTATATTAATACCAGCGGCTGCAGTGCCATGGCAAAAGCCGGTTCCGGGGATGTGCTTACCGGTACGATCGCGGGACTTTTAGCAATTGGCATGGAAGAGGAAGAAGCAGCCCGCATGGGTGTGTATGTTCACGGTCTGGCAGGAGAGAAAGCAGCCGGGGCAGGAAGCCACAGTCTGCTGGCCACAGAATTATCCCAGGCAGTAGGGATGTTATGGACGAGGCAGTGAGACGCAATGGGTAAACCGTACCAGTTGCAGCAGAATAAATATGTTGGCAAAACTGATTGAATGACTGGGAAACCTTCTTGAAAAATGCGGCGTATGGTGTATAATTAAAGCTTAGCGCACTTTAGTGCGTTTTCAGAAAGAGATCGTTTAGGAAGGCATGAATACGCCGGGAGGAAATAAAACATATATGAGACCTTACAGCAGAGTATATGCAACAGTAAACCTGGATGCTGTTGCTTCTAATATGAGATCCATGCGGGACAATCTGCCTGCATCTACCCTGATCATGGGATCGGTGAAAGCAGATGGCTATGGACATGGAAGCGTTCCTGTGGCAAAACCATTGAACCTTATGTGTTTGGATATGCAGTAGCTACTATTGATGAGGGCATCATCCTTCGCAGACATGGGATCAATAAGACCATCCTTATTCTGGGTGTGACCCATGAGTCACGCTATGAGGATCTGCTGCGCTACGATATCCGCACTGCCATGTTCCAGTATGAAAAGCAAAAACTGTCAGACCTGGCATTAAAACAGGGCAAAAGGCAGTGGTGCATCTGGCACTGGACACAGGTATGAGCCGGATCGGTATGAAAGCAGACAGAGAACATGCAAAAGAGGCAGCAGCCATTGCAGCCTTAGAGGGCATTGAAGTAGAAGGTCTGTTTACCCATTTTGCAAGAGCAGATGAGACAGATAAATCCGCTTATGAAGAGCAGTACCGCCGTTATAAAGAATTTTTAGGCTACCTTAAGGAACTGGGGAAAGATCCCGATCCGCCACTGCTCCAACAGTGCCGGTATCGTTGAGTCATTAGAGTCCAATCATATGGATATGGTAAGGGCCGGTATTGCCATTTATGGCATGTATCCTTCTGATGAGGTAGATCATAACAGCGTAAAACTGACACCAGCTATGGAGATCAAAGCTGCATTACCTACATCAAGGAGATTGAAGCCGGTACAGCAGTCAGCTATGGCGGCACCTTTGTGGCAGACCATACCATGAAAGTAGCAACCATTCCTGTAGGTTATGGAGATGGTTATGTCCGTTCCCTTTCCGGAAAGGAGATGTGCTGATCCACGGCAAGAGAGCAGCTATTTTAGGCCGTATCTGCATGGATCAGTTTATGGTAGATGTAACAGATATCCCGGATGTACAGGAAGATGATGAAGTTACCCTTTTAGGCAGTGACGGGGCTGAATGCATTACGATGGAAGAACTGGCAGAAAAGTCCGGCGGTTTCCATTATGAAATGATCTGCGATATCGGAAAACGTATACCGAGAGTTTACTTAAAAGACGGAAAAGTAGTGGGTACCAAAGATTATTTTGATGATGTATTTAAGGGATTTGAGTAATTTTCAGTAGGTTACAATAAGTTTTTAATATTAAATTCGTGATATACGGGTAAACAGGCTCCGGAAAGCATTTCTCCTCATATGATAACAGTAGTGTATACATTTTAAAAATGTGTCAATACTAAGGGTAAGAATATGACGGAGAGTGAAGGCTGTGATCATCAGACGCGGAGATATTTATTACGCAGATCTAAGACCTGTTGTAGGGTCTGAACAGGGCGGTGTGCGGCCGGTCCTTATCATCCAGAATGATGTGGGAAACCGGCACAGTCCGACAGTGATCTGCGCAGCGATCACATCAAGGATGAACAAGGCGAAGCTGCCTACCCATGTAGAATTAAACAGGGAAGCTGTGACATGATACGGGATTCCGTGATCCTTTTAGAGCAGGTCAGGACCATTGACAAGCAGAGGTTAAAGGAGAAGATCTGTCACATTGACGGAGAACTGTTACAGAAGGTAAATGAGGCATTAATGATAAGTCTGGAACTGCATACATAGGCTGTGAGTGGTACAGTCCTGCTTTTCCAGGCTGTTCTTATGTAAAGACAACAACAGATAATGGAGATAAAAATGGGAGGAATATTAAAAGTACCTGGGAAATGCTTCATGACGGGCGCTTCTTAAAAAGGCACTTATGATCGCATGCCCGGTGGCACTACAGGGAATGTTAAATACCATTGTAAATATGGTAGATACCCTTATGATCGGAGGACTGGGATCAACAGCGATCGCAGCCGTTGGACTTGCAAATAAGGTGTTTTTCGTGTTTTCACTGCTGGTTTTGGAATTGTCAGCGGCGGTGGTATTTTAGCAGCCCAGTTCTGGGGCAGCGGTGATGTGAAAAATATCAGGAAGGTTTTAGGACTTTGTGTGATGCTTGCTATGGTGGGAGCCATGTTTTTGTGGTCCCGGCCCTTACGGCTCCCAGAATGGTCATGAGGATCTTTACCACCAGTGAGGGAAGCATTGAACTGGGGGCAAAGTATCTTCGGATCGCAGCTTTAAGCTATCCGTTTATTGCGCTTACCAATGTATATGTGGCAATGCTTCGCGCTACCAATAAAGTAGTATTTCCGGTGATCTGCAGCTGTATTGCCATTGTTGTTAATATCTGCTTAAACTATGTGCTTATTTTGGAAAGTTTGGCGCACCGACCATGGGCGTAGCCGGTGCTGCCTGCGCTACACTGCCAGATGCATTGAGGTGACTCTGGTACTTTTCTATGTATATGGGAAGAAACTGCCTCTTGCCTGCGGACCGAAGGGAATGTTTGGCTGGCATAAGGCGTTTATCACTCAGTTTTGGAAACATCCGCCCCGGTCATTGCAAATGAATTTATGTGGGGACTGGGCACTACCATGTATTCCCTGGCGTATGGACGTATGAGCGATGACGCAGTGGCAGCTATTACTATTGCAACCACCATTCAGGACATTGCGGTGGTATTATTCCAGGGCTTAAGCGCAGCCACAGCAGTTATCCTGGGAAATGAACTTGGTGCTGGTAAGTTAAAACGTGCAGAAAAATATGCTACCCAGTTTTTATCCTGCAGTTTATTGTTACTATAACAGCAGGGGTGTGTCTGATACTTGGAAGGTGGAAGATCATCGGTATTTACAGCATTACACCGGAAGTAGCCATGGATGTAAGCCGGTGTCTGCTGGTATTTGTTGCTTATATGCCTGCAAAGATGTTTAACTATGTAAATATCGTAGGTGTACTGCGAAGCGGTGGTGATACCAGGATGTGCCTGTTCCTGGATACCAGCGGTGTATGGTGCATTGGAGTTCCGCTGGCGTTTTAGGCGCATTAGTATGGCATCTGCCTATTTACGGGTCTATGCCCTTGTTATGTCAGAAGAAGTTTATAAGCTGATCCTGGGCTATATACGCTACCGTCAGAAAAATGGCTTAAAATCTGGCGATCCAGGTCTGATTTTATCTTGTCAGATAAAAAATCGTGTTAGTATAGAAAAGATGTAATATCAGAGATGATATTGTAAAATTTCGTAAACGAAAGAAACAAGAAATAAAGAAAGGGTGTTATACCAATGTCAGGACATTCAAAATTTGCTAATATCAAACACAAAAGGAGCGTAACGATGCTGCTAAAGGTAAGATCTTTACTGTGATCGGCAGAGAGTTAGCAGTAGCTGTAAAGAGGGCGGACCAGATCCGGCAAACAACAGCAAGCTTCGTGATGTTATTGCAAAGGCAAAAGCAAACAACATGCCAAACGATACCATTGACCGTGGAATCAAGAAGGCAGCAGGCGATGCAGCTTCCGTAAACTACGAAACACTTACATACGAAGGCTACGGCCCAAGTGGTGTTGCTATTATCGTAGATACTCTGACAGACAACAAGAACCGTACTGCAGCAAATGTCAGAAGCGCATTTACAAAGGGCGGCGGCAACGTAGGAACTCCAGGAAGTGTTTCCTATATGTTCGATAAGAAGGGTCAGATCATCATCGACAAAGAAGAGTGCGAGATGGATGCTGACGAACTGATGATGGCTGCATTAGATGCGGGCGCTGAGGACTTCTCCGAGGAAGAAGACAGCTACGAAGTAATCACTGCACCAGATGATTTCAGTGCAGTACGTGAAGCATTAGAAGCATTAAAGATCCCGATGATGGAAGCAGATGTTACCATGATCCCACAGACATGGGTAGAGCTTTCCAATGAAGATGATATTAAGAAATTAAACCGTATCCTGGATCTGTTAGATGAGGATGATGACGTTCAGGCTGTATATCATAACTGGGATGAGTGATTAAAACGTTTTAGCACATATAAAACTCTTTCCTGCCGCAGGCTTTTGCAGTGGGAAAGGGTTTTGCGCCTGTGGCTGCACTTGACAATGACTGGTTTTCCTATATAATACACTGAATGTGTGGGTATTTTAAGAGATACTGAAGACATTTTTCGTGAAACAAAACAGGGACATGAAAGGTGCAGATAACGCATAGATTGCAATGGGCAGGTTAAAAGATGCCCCTGAATGCATGTTGTAAGCAAATAGCAAAGGAAGGAAGCAGGAAAAATGGCAGACAAGAAACACATTTTGACATATGCCGGACTGAAGCAGTACGAGGATGAGCTGCAGAACCTGAAGGTAGTCAGAAGAAAGAAGTAGCTCAGAAGATCAAAGAGGCAAGAGAGCAGGGAGACCTTTCCGAGAACGCTGAGTACGATGCAGCAAAAGATGAGCAGAGAGACATCGAGCTTCGTATTGAAGAGCTGGAAAAACTGTTAAAGAACGCTGAAGTTGTTGTAGAAGAAGAAATCGACGTAAACAAGATCAACATCGGCTGCAAGGTAAAACTGTTGGACGTAGAATATGACGAGGAGATGGAATTCTATATCGTAGGTTCCACTGAGGCAAACAGCCTTCAGAACAAGATCTCCAATGAAGCTCCTGTAGGACGCGCTCTCATCGGCAAGTCTGTAGGAGATGTTGTAGACGTAGAAACACAGGCTGGAATTATTCAGTACAAGGTACTGGAGATCCAGAGAGTATCATAGTTAAATTTAAAACTTTATCACAAAGGAGCAAAAACGTGGGAGAGCAGCAGAAGTCAAATCAGACAGAGCAGGATTTAAACCATGTACTGAAGGCACGCCGTGACAAGCTGGCAGAACTTCAGGCAGCTGGAAAGGACCCTTTCCAGATCACAAAATATGATGTAACTGCCCACAGCATGGATATTAAGGAACATTATGAAGAGTGGGAAGGAAAAGAAGCAAGCATTGCCGGACGTTTAATGTTTAAGCGTGTTATGGGTAAGGCTTCTTTCTGCAACATTCAGGACCTGAAGGGAAATATCCAGGTTTATGTGGCAAGAGACAGCATCGGTGAAGATGCATACAAAGATTTTAAGAAAATGGATATCGGTGATATCGTAGGCGTAAAGGGAAAAGCATTCACCACAAAGACCGGTGAGATCTCCGTTCACGCAGACGAAGTGACCCTTCTTTCCAAGAGCCTTCAGGTTCTTCCGGAGAAGTTCCATGGTCTGACTGATACAGACATGCGTTACCGTCAGCGTTACGTAGACCTGATCATGAATGCAGAAGTAAAGGATACTTTCGTAAAACGTTCCAAGATCTTAGCTGCGATCCGTAAATACTTAGGTGGCGAAGGCTTCATGGAAGTAGAGACTCCTATGCTGGTTGCAAATGCAGGCGGCGCTGCTGCAAGACCATTTGAGACCCATTTCAATGCTCTGAACGAAGATCTGAAGCTGCGTATTTCCCTGGAGCTTTATCTGAAGCGTCTGATCGTAGGCGGTCTGGAGAGTATACGAGATCGGCCGTGTATTCCGTAATGAAGGTCTTGACACAAGACATAACCCAGAGTTCACTCTGATGGAGCTTTACCAGGCATATACAGATTACCACGGCATGATGGACTTAACAGAAAATCTGTACCGTTTCGTTGCACAGGAAGTTCTTGGAACTACCAAGATCGTTTACAATGGCATTGAAATGGATCTTGAAAGCCATTTGAGCGCATTACCATGGTAGATGCTGTTAAGAAGTATTCCGGTGTAGATTTCAATGAGATCCACACTCTGGAAGAAGCAAGAGCCGTTGCAAAAGAAAAGAATATTGCATTTGAAGAGCGCCACAAAAGGGCGATATCTTGAACCTGTTCTTTGAGGAATTCGTAGAAGAACATCTGATTCAGCCGACCTTTGTTATGGATCATCCGGTTGAGATCTCTCCGCTGACAAAGAAGAAACCGGAGAATCCAGAATACGTAGAGCGTTTCGAGTTCTTCATGAATGGATGGGAGATGGCAAATGCTTACTCAGAGCTGAACGACCCGATCGATCAGAGAGAGCGTTTCAAAGCACAGGAAGAACTGTTTGCTGCCGGTGATGAAGAAGCAAACCACACAGACGAAGACTTCTTAAACGCACTGGAGATCGGTATGCCGCCTACAGGCGGTATCGGATTCGGTATCGACAGAATGTGCATGCTGCTTACCAACTCTGCAGCTATCAGAGATGTCCTGCTCTTCCCGACAATGAAAAGCATTGATAAGTAGGAATGCAGGAAAATCAATGGTTTCAGAGCGTGGATGTACTAAAATATATAGTTGGTCAAGGGTTTTGACCAAGATTTGACCAATTTTGGCATAGTCAAAAAGATTAGTACAGGTTAGTACAGATTGCTTAGTCTGAAAAATTAAAGATTGTATTACTTAGAGGACATTTTCTAAAGAAATTTAGAAGATGTCCTCTTTGCGTTATAGGAACAATTGAAATACCGAAAGGAGAATAGCATGGAACACACAAAGGCATATCAGGAATTTAAGAAGAATGGTAATACAAAGTTTGTAAGATATAGCGAAGGAGCAGAAATGTATCATATGAGCGTATCAAAGTTTATGCAAATGGCTAAGGATGCCAAAGCAATCTATAAGTTAGGACAGTTAGTACTTGTGAATTTAAAAATATTTGATGAGTACATTGAGACATTCCATATAGTTGATGATGAATTTTATAAGTAGGTGAAAAGGATGGTAACACAATTACAGCCGGATGTTAGGGCTTATCTTCATGGTGGGGAGGTAATAAAAGATACATAAGGGTCGAAGAGGTGGCTCATGAATATGGATTTAGTGTTGAGGAAACTGAATATATAGCTAAGGCTGCAAGTTCTTTATACAAGCTTACCCGTATTCATTTGGTAAAAAGGAAAGGTTTGATGAGTTTATGAAACACATATATAAAGTGCCGGGAACAAATAAGCAGATAATCAAAAAGTTTGCGAGAATTGGAGAAGCATCAATTATATACAGTATTGGAAGGCATAGGTTTATCGAGCTGGCTAGAGCAGCAGGTGCTACATATAAAATAAATGAGGGACAGGAGGGACTGTACTGGTTAATTTAGAAATATTTGATAATTACATGGAGCAATTCAGACAACCTGTAAGACCTTTGAAAGAGCCGTTATACGGACAGGAAGAAGGTGAATTGAATGAGTAACTCATATAAGTTCTATTCAGATACAAAAGACATTATGAAAAAATATGTAAATGCTACTGAGGGAGCCATTATTTATGGCATAAGTAAATCAAGGATTATGGTTTTGGCTTCAGAAGCAGGGCAGTATATAAGGTTGGAAATTCAGCATTGATTAATACAGATATTTTTGAAATGTATTTGGAGAAATTTAAGGAACCAACAAGACCATTGCCCAAACATATTTGGAATAAATTGTCAAGCGAAGATAAAAAGACCACAATAGTACCTGTTTTGATAAAAAGACCCGTGATTGTCACTTTCGGCATTATAGAAACTAATGTAATATATGGACATTCCAAGAAAAACTTGGGATGAACAATTTAATAATCAGTTACAGATTTGCAAAGTAGTTTGCACTGCAGAGTATCTGTAGGTAGTAAATTTACGGGCATGTACCTGGAAGATGAAAGTCACAGCTATCATATTAGTAGCCTGATGGATCGAAAGATGAAGGGTGAGAAGTTGGATGGAAATCTGGAAAAAGGATTCGACATGTTGCGTAAGGATAATCAACCACAGAGGGCGAGAAGTTCGTCCTTATCCTCAAAAGGCTAAAAGAGGAGATAGTGCTTCTAATAATTCAGAAGGGCGTCGTGAAACACATTTTGTGGCTCGTCTGTAACTCCCGGAGGTGAGAACACCTCTTTGTACACGGGGCGATATAGGAGTCTAGAAGACTGGCGTGTACCTACATGCTTAGCATTAAGCATAGCCATGTAGACTATATCACTTCCAAATTCAAATTTTGTCTATATGGCAACTAATTTGAAGGAGGATAAAGTGATGATGGGATTTAGCATAGCATTTATAATTATTGTTCTTATTGTATTGTATTCATTAGCAAGGACAGCAGGTGAGTCGGACAGGATATTGGAAAATATAAGAGAGCAATCACTCCTTGGAAGGGAGGAGAGCTCTGGTGGGAACAGTTGAAAAAAGAGATAAGCATAAGAAACGCAGGTTTGTATCTCCAGAAGAAAAGCTTGAAAGAGAATTAAAAGATTGTATGCATTGTAGATTCTTCTGGGGACATAACAACAGATGTGCCAATGGAACATGTTGTAAACCATCTAAGAAAAAAGAACAGAAACTTCCGACAGAATGTGTCGGATGTCCATATTATCAAGGGAATGGTTATTGTTTTCCTTGTATGCGAAAGCTGATAGGAAAGTAGGTGGTTAAGATGTTCAAGTGGCTGTTTAAGAAGAAAGGATGTGCAAAACATATGAATAACAAGTTAGAAGTAATCGGCATTGATCATGGCTGGTCAATGATGAAAACAATCTCTCAGGTATTTGTCACAGGTGTAAAGGAGATTACAACTACTCCGGCACTTTCGGTGATGTACTTGAGTATGAAGGAAAGTTTTACAAGGTCGGAACTGTAAGGCAGGAAGTAAAGGATACAAAGGTCGAAGATGACAGCTTTTATCTTCTCACTCTTGCAGCAGTTGCTAAGGAACTTAAAAGAAGAGGTCTTGCAGAGTCAAAGGTATTCCTTGCCGTAGGACTTCCACTTACAAGGTTTGGAGCAGAGAAGAATGATTTTATCAAGTACCTGACAAAGAATAAGCGTGTAAGCTTCAAATATGAGAATGAGCCATATCATATTGAAATTGATGATGTTGCAGTATTTCCTCAGTGCTATGCAGCAGTAGTGGACAAGATTCTTGCTATGGCAAAGAAAACGCTGATAGTAGATATCGGTAGCTGGACAATCGACATTATGCCGGTAATCAACAAGTCACCGGATGAATCAAAGTGTGTGACGATTCCAAAAGGTCTTATTACCTGTATGCGTTCTATCAATGAGCAGTGTGTAAGACAGCTTAACGGAGAGGTAGACGAGTCAGAGATACAGAACATCATGCGATATGGCAGGTCAGATATTGATGATGAATACTTTGCCATTATCAAGGCAGAGATAGAGGATTTTGTTGATAAGGTATATAACTCAATCCGTGAGTTTGGGTATAACTTAAAGACTACACCGATTGTATTTGTCGGAGGCGGGCGGTTGTGATGAAGAATTTTGGTAGTCACGATGCCAGGAACATTTCCTATAACCTTGATGTAAAGGCAAATGCAAGAGGATATGAGCAGCTTGCCACGATGGGACTTAAAAGCACTAAGCGATTATCATAAGGAGGCAGATGATGGGAAGAAGACTTGAATATGAAGTAAAAACTTCTGTCCGCCTCAACATGAGCAATCCTCAGCATGTGAAAATAAATGATGTGATTCAGAACCTTGATCCGAAGATTTTCAAATCTAAGAACCAGTTCATTATAGATGCGATTCAGTTCTACATTGATAATTATGGAAAAGAAACATTTGTTATCAAGAAGAAAGAAAAAGAGAGGGCTGAATATATCCGGTCAGAAGATATTGATGACATTAAGGAAGAAGTCATTGAAGCAGCAACCAATGAGGCTAGGAAAGAGGTCATAAGGCTGTTAGGCGGAGTGATATCCGGGATGAATGTTGGTCAGCCGGTAATAATGCAGGCAGCCAATAGTGAAGCACAAGAACCTACAGAAGATGTTATGGACGATGCAGATGTTGCAGGACTTGCAATGGGATGGATGTCGAAAGGAGACTGATTATTATGAGAAGAGTTATGGGAGCCGTAGGAACAGTAATTTTAGAGATACTCAAGTGGATATTAAGGATAATTCTTGGAGCGTTGAAGCTGGTCTTAGGACTTGCCAGAATAATTCTTCTTCTATTCGCTATGGTGGCAAGGATATTTCTTTCATTCGTAAGAATGGGCACATTCTGAGAGGAGGTGAGCTTATGCAGGTAAAGGGTTTATTCTTAAATTATAAGAAAAACAGAAGACTTATGCAGTATTTCTTTAAAATAAGAGAGCTGGTATAATGAAAGGAGTTTAAGATGCACAGAATACGGGACAGTCCTATGTGTCCCGTGCATTACAGATAAATAGTTCACCGCAAGGGTGGATGGCACGGAACACAAAGCCCGTCCCTCTTGCGGAGAAGGGATGGGCGATTACTATGAAGAAGATAAGTATTATCTTATTATCCGCAGTACTGGTCTTTTCAATGGCTGCCTGTAATGGTGGTAAGGAAAAGGCTGATAATCAGACAGAGAAACAGACGGAAAGCGTAAAGCCAACTGAAGAAGCAGAAATGGCAACGGAAGCTGTCACAGAGGTCACAACCGAAGCTGGAAGTGAAGAGACAGAGAAAGATATTGCCGAGGTTAAAGATTCAGAAGAGAAGAATGATAAGGAAGATAACCGGTCCGCTGATAATGAAACTGCTTCAAGGCAGGAAGAAAAGCCAAAGCAGAATGACGAGCCGGAACAGAAAGCTTCAGTAAATGATAATGAGGAAGCTGGAGGAAATCAGAGTAATGCAGGTAATGGTGGTCAGACTACAGACAGTCCGAAAGACAATGTGAGCAATCCACAGCCTGCATCCGTGGCATACAGTCCACAGAATGTTGTGTCACTTGCAACAGCAAAGTGTCAGGCAGGAGGGATGATTACCACACAGCAGAATTTACAGAATCATTTGAATGACGGTAGTATCACGCAGGAAGAGTACAATGAGTATTATCCTTACGATGGTATGGAAGGCTCTTATTATAGTGTGTTTGTAGAGACAGACCTCAACAAAGCAAGTACCATTGATGGACAGCGGTTATCATCTGAGGATGCAATCGCAGAATATATTGCAAGTATGTTACTTTTGGAAACAGATCCGGTATTCTACATCAGTTATGATGGAGTTTACACGACAGGCGGCACAGACTATTACGAGTTTCGATGTCACAGATAAATAAAAACGAATAGAAGCAGAATGAAGAAAGATGTAAGCCATAAACTTATGTCTTTCTTTTTTTATGCGTAAATTAAGGAGGAAAGAGCACATGAAACAGAAACTAAAGCGTTTTATGGCAGGATTTATGGCTATGCTCACACTGGTTGGAACACTCTTTACGAATGGAACAACAGCATTTGCAGCCAGTCCGCAGGCAAATATTGCGTTCTGGAATGCGTCAGTCAAAAATTCCGGAGAAGTAAGTGAGCTGAAGCCCGGATATAATCATGGCAAGATTCTGTATTCAATTCTTGACGGAAATTCTGCATATTGTATGAATTTCGGATTAAGAGCAGATGGCGGTCAGCTTATGAACAGCTACGATGATGCGAGCACATCAATGTCAGCACAGCAGAGAAAGCTTTTAAGTTACTGCCTTTATTATGGGTTTAACAGTACACAAAAGGCGGCACCAAGCAACAGTCAGTGCGATGAGTATATCGCAACTCAGGCAATGGTATGGGTTATTGTAGCAGATATCTTTGGAACCGGAAGTGGTGATTCGGCAGCAAGAAAGCTCTGTAACACAGCACCAAGTCCTGATTCTTCATACAGCTATTATGAGAGGCTCAGGGACAATATCAGCAGCTCCTACAATGCAACACTTCCAAGTTTTGCATCACGCAGAACCAGTGAGGCACCAACTTATGAATTAAAGTGGAATGAGGGAAGTCAGAGATTTGAAACAACATTATCTGACAGCAATGGTGTTTTATCGGATTTTGATTTTGGCATCAGCGGATATTCTGTTGATAAGAATGGCAACAGTATTACAATCTCTTCAACGAGCGTGAATACTACAGCTACAACAGGAACATTCACATCCAATGCTGGTAAGGTTGAGACAACATCAAGCTGTGTATTCTGGCTTACGGGCAAGAGCGGTTATCAGGAGTTTATTTCTGAAAGACCGACAGCAGATCCTATCAAAGCATATATCAAGGTCAAGACAGAGAACATCGGATATGGTGAGCTTACAAAGACAGATGAGTCAAGCGGAGTGAAGCTTTCCGGTGCAGTCTATGGAATCTATTCTGACAGCGGATGCACAAACAGAGTACAGACCATGACAACAGATGGAAACGGATATGCAAAGTCAGCTGCACTTGTCGCAGGCACTTATTATGTAAAAGAGATTACCGCACCAAAGGGATATGTCCTTTCCGGTAAAGTTCATACACTTACTGTAAAAGCAGGACAGACAACGGGAATCTCTGCAACAGATAAAGAGCAGCTTGGAGCAATCACAATCTATAAAGAGGGTGAGGTGCTTAGCTCATGGAATGGAAGCAATTTCACTTATGAGAAAAAGAAGCTTTCCGGAGCAACCTTTAAGGTAACTGCCGGAGCAGATATCTATAAGGCAGATGGTACAAAGGTGTATAGTGCCGGCGATGTTGTGGCAGAAAGCCTTACAACAGGAACTGACGGACAGGTGGTATTATCTGACCTTCATCTTGGAACTTATGTGGTAACTGAGATTAAGAGCATTGACGGGTATACAATCAATACCACACCTCAGACAGTAGCAGTTGAGTATAAGGACCAGACTGTGACAGTACAGTATGAATCAACTACGATTGAGAATACAAGACAGAAAGCGGATGTATCTGTCGTAAAGAAGGACTCTGACACAGAGAACCCTCTTGATGGTGGCAAGTACACACTTTATGCCGGAAATGACATCAAAAACTATGCCGGACAGGTTATTGTCACAAAGGGTACAGCTCTTGAGACAGTAACTACAGGTGCGGACGGAAAGGCAAGCTACAGCGTGGATCTGCCAATCTCTAACGGATATTATATCCAAGAGACACAGGCACCATATGCGTATATCAGAAACAGTAAAGATGTTTACAGCTTCAATTTCAATGTATTACCTGAAACACAGGCAAAGGCATCATTCAGTCACACATTTGTGAATGACAGAACTACAGCAAAGATTCATATCTACAAGGTAGACAAGGAATCAGGCAAGGCAGTAGCCCAGGGAGATGCAAGCCTTGAAGGTGCAGTTTATGGTCTTTATGCGAGAAACGATATCGTGCATCCGGACGGAGCAACAGGAGTCGTATTCAAGGCAGGAGACCTTGTAGCAACACTTACAACAGATAAGAATGGCGAAGCAGAGGTCAATAACCTTTACCTTGGAAACTATTATGTGAAAGAAATCACTCCATCAGAGGGGTATCTCTTAGACGAAGAGGAGCACGATGTAGTATGCGACTATGAGGGAGACCTTGTAGCAGAGGTATCAAGAAGCACAACCTCAGCAGAGCAGGTCATCAAGCAGCCATTCCAGCTTATCAAGGTATCTGACAATGGCGATGATACTGAAGCAGGCTTGTTGGCAGGTGCAGAGTTCACAGCATACTTAAAATCTTCTTTATCCGTAAAGGCAGATGGAAGTTATGACTTTGATAAGGCTACTCCTGTGGTAATCGGGGAAAACGGAGCAACAACAATCACATCCGATGAAAAGGGACATGCAGTATCCATTGCAATTCCTTATGGAACTTATGTGGTAGTTGAATCAAAGACTCCGCATAACATGAAGACAATCAAGCCATTTGAGGTAAAGATAAAGGAGAATCATCCAACAGAGCCTCAGACATGGAGAGTTTTCTTGGACAGAGAGTTTACAGCAAAGCTTCGTGTAATCAAGAAGGATTCTGATACAAAGCAGACAGTACTTGTACCAAACGCAGAGTTTAAAATCTTCAATATTGATAAGAACGAATATGTGAAGCAGTACACAACTTATCCGTCAAAGGTAGAGCATACTTCATTCTTTACTGACGATGATGGAGATTTAATCTTACCTGAAGCACTTAAAATCGGTAACTACCGTATTGAGGAAGTATCTGCACCATACGGATATGTTGTAAATGATAAGTATGTCAGCATCTCTGTTGATACTGATACAGCATTTGAAATAGATGGTGATACAAATGATGCAATCATTACTGTGGAATATTCCGATGCCCCTGCAGTAGGAGAGCTGACTGTAGAAAAGAAGGGAGAGGTACTTGATGGATTCAAGGGAGGACTTCTTGCAAGCTCATATGAGAAAGAGTTTGTTTATAAGGAAGGCTCACTTGCCGGAGCAAAATTCAAAGTTTATGCTGCCGAGGATATTTACACAGCAGACAACCAGAAGGATGCAGACGGAAACCGCATTAAGTATTACAGCAAGGGAGACCTTGTGACAACTCTTACAACTGGCAAGGATGGAAAGGCAACAGTTAAGAATCTTCCTCTTGGACAGTACAGAGTTGTGGAAGTGGAAGCTCCATACGGATATGTATTAAATCCGAATGAGCAGAAAGTGACATTCACATATGTGGATGATAAGACACCTGTTATCAAGGAAAGTCTTACTTTCTCTGATGACAGACAGAAGCTTGATATGTCAGTGACTAAGCTTGATGCAGAAGATAACACACCGATTGCAGGTGCAGTATTTGGTCTTTATGCAGATGAGGATATCAAGAATGCTGATGGCAGGGTTATTATCGAGAAAGGTACACTTCTTGAGAAGGCAACATCTGATGAGAATGGAAAGATTGCTTTTGTTAAGGATTATCCATTTGCAAAATATGTTGCAAGGGAGCTTGTAAAGCCTGCCGGATATGTGACAAATGAGGAAGCAGTAAACTTTGATACAAAATATCAGGGACAGGATGTTAAGACTGCTGTATATAACAGCAAGTATAAGAACACTCCTACAACCTTTGAGTTTACAAAGACAGATATCACAAGCGGTGCAGAGCTTACAGGTGCAACACTTACTGTACTTGATAAGGATGGAAATGTGGTAGACACATGGACATCTGATGCTAAGGAAGCACATGTAATCAAGAGACTTGTAGTTGGAGAGACTTACACTCTTCGTGAGGAATTTGCTCCTTACGGATACCTCAAGGCAACTGATATCCAGTTTACAGTAGAGGATACAGGCAAAGTGCAGCATGTAGAGATGAAGGATGAAGTACCTACAGGTTCCATTGTCATCAATAAGGATGGCGAATTTGTAACAGATACTACTCTTATGAAGGGTTACTGGTATGACTTTATCTTCAATTTCTTCAAGGACAGCCTTGCAGGAGTAACTTTTGATGTATATGCAAAAGAGGATATCGTAAGTGCTGACGGACTTGACACTGTATATCATAAGGCAGGAGACAAGGTGGCAACCATCGTGACAAATGATAAGGGTATCGCAAGAATTGATGACCTTCCACTTGGCAAGTATTATCTTGTTGAGACAAAGACCATTGATGGATTTGTATTAGATGATACACCGATTGAGGCAGACCTTTCCTATATCGACCAGAATACAAAGGTTGTTTTCGCAGGAATGGATGTGACAAATGAGCGTCAGAAAGTGCAGATTACTGTTACAAAGACTGATTCAGAGACAAAGAAAGAGCTTGAAGGTGCTGTATTTGGTTTGTATGCGAAAGAAGATATCGTAAATAAGGATGGAAAGGTTATTGTCAAAGCAGATACACAGATTGAGAGAGGTGTTACTGGAAAGGATGGCAAAGTAACATTTACCTCTGACCTTCCGCTTGGACAGTATTATGTCAAAGAGATTGAGGCACCAAAGGGCTATGTGAAGTCTGATAAGATTTTTGATGTGGATGCTTCATATCAGGGAGATAAGGTAAAGGTTATTGAGTTTAAGGCAGCATTTGAAAATGCACCGATCAAGGTAGAGATTTCAAAGACTGATATCACAGGCGAGAAAGAATTACCTGGAGCAAAGCTTTCAGTTATTGATGCTGATGGAAAGCTTGTTGAGAGCTGGACATCAGAGGCAGGAAAGACTCATATGATTGAGAGACTTCCTGTCGGAAAGTACACACTCAGAGAGGAATCTGCACCATATGGATATAAGGTGGCAAGTGATGTAACCTTTGAAGTAAAGGAGACAGCAGAAATCCAGAAGGTATCCATGAAGGATGAGCAGGCAGTCGGTAAGATTGTCATTGAGAAAACTGACAAAGTAACCGGAAAGCCAATCGAGGGTGTTGTATTTGAAGTAAGAGATAAGGACGGAAAGGTGCTTGATACACTCACTACTGACAAGAATGGTCATGCAGAGAGCAAGGAGCTTCCTATCTGTACTTACAACGAGGATGGAACTTTTAAGGAAGATATCCATTATACAGTAGTTGAGACAAAAGCAGCTGACGGATATATCCTTGATGAAACAGCCCATGATGTAACTCTTCGATATGATGACAATGCACCGGATGTTGTTGTAGCAACTCTTAAGCTTGTCAATGTACCGACAGAGCCTAAGCTTCCACAGACAGGCGACAATGCAAATCCGCTTCTTTATCTTGGAATTGGTGCACTTGCACTTATTACAGGTGTTGGAGTCGGACTTCGTGGAAGAAAGAAAAAGAATAAACAGTAATAATTAACCTTGCGGGGAATGTAAGCCAGTGACTTATGTTCTCCGCTTTTTTGATTTGGAGGACAAACAGTGGTAGGAGAAAGAATCAGATATTACAGAAAACGACAAAAAATGACACTCAGGGAACTGGGCGAGAAAAGTGGTTTTGAAAATAGAGGTGATGTAAGAATTGCCCAATACGAAAATGGTTCAAGAGTTCCAAAGACGGGAACGTTGAACAGGATTGCAAAGGCACTCGGTATTCCGCCAGAAGAATTATTCTGTGAGAACTGTAGAAAGTGCATGTTTCTCAAGAATTATTACAGAAAGAAAAGAAAATCTCATACCACTTTTGATATGGGAATCGAAGAAGACAACAGTTACAGAGAACACAATAATCCCGATGATGAGGGAATTTTATATGACAATTTAGATTAAGGAGGAACCGTAATATGATGAATTACGAGATTTTTAAGGAAGTAGTAAAAGAAAAGTTTATGGATTATATGCCTGATAAATTCAAAGGAATGGAGCTTGTGGCAGAGCCAGTGGAAAAGGTGAATGTGACTCTTGATGGCATCATCTTAAGAGAAGAAGGCAGGAACATTTCGCCTACGATTTATATCAATGACATGTATAAGAAGTATCAGGACTGTGGTGATCTTGAGGAAACACTTATGGCTGCATGTGATTTTATGGAAAGGGCATATGAGCAGGCTCCGGTTGTTGATGTGGACAGCATTATGAAGGATGCTAACGAGAAGATTGTATTCCAGCTCATCAATACAGAGCAGAATAAGACATTTTTGGAACAGGTGCCGCACAGAGAGTTCCAGGATCTTTCTATTGTGTATAAGGTAATAATCAGTGCAGATAAGGATGCGGTGCAGAGTTCAAAAATTACAAATGAATTTGCGAAAAGACTTGGAATGAGCGAGGAACAGCTCTTTAAGTGTGCAGCGGAAAACACAAGAAGACTCTTCCCACCTGTCGTTCGTAGCATGAATGACATTATGAGAGAAATGTTTGCAAGAGATGGGATGCCACAGGAGATTGCAGATATGATGATAGCCGAGATTCCACCAGAGCAGACGATGTGGGTGATTTCCAATGAAAAGGGTATCAATGGTGCAGCATCCATGCTTTATGAGAATGAGCTTCATGAGCTGGCAGAGAGTTTAGAGAGTGACCTTTATATTCTCCCTTCGAGCGTGCATGAGGTTATTGCAGTATCTTCAGATATGGGAAGCCCTGAGATGCTTGCACAGATGGTAGTCGAGGTAAATATGCAGGAGGTGTCTTTGGACGAGAGACTTTCCAATCAGGTATATCACTATGATAAGGATTTAAGAAAACTCACACTTGCAACTGATACACCTAACAAGAGACTTGATGGTATCGTTGCAGAACCTCCCTTGTATATGATGCGAAGGAAAAGTCCAGATAGGAGGCAGTTATGGAGCAGGAACTTACAATGGAAGAACTCATTGCTCTCATAAACAGCCAGAAAGGTGATTTTGTTATCCGTGTCGAGTTTGGAGAGGAGGCGGTGTCTGATGCCAAAGAAGAATGACTTCAAGCTTGATGTGGTTTCGGTAAGACTTGTAAAGGATGCTCCGATTTATTCGAGCACACTTTTAACAATCCGGCGGATATAGCTGCTGTCATGGGAGACTGTATGTGCCAGTTTGACAGGGAAGTAGTGTGTGTGGTCAATCTAAGGTCAGATTTAAAACCTATCAATGTGCATTTTGCAAGTGTTGGTTCTTTAAATGAGGCAATGGCACATCCGAGAGAGCTGTTTAAATCAAGTATCCTAAGCAATGCGGCAAGCATGATGTTAATCCATTGTCACCCATCCGGGAACGTATTTCCAAGTAAGGCTGATACCATGATGACAGACCGCATGAACAAGCTGTGTGAACTGATGGGAATACCACTCATTGACCATATCATAGTCGGTGGAGACAATCGTGAATTTTTCAGTTTCAGGGAAAAAGGCATGATTGATAATCCTAAGATTACCCTGAGCACAGATTACCGGACACTTGATATCAAGTCACCGCTTGTAGCAGAGCAGGGAAAGGCAAGGTGAAAGCATGGATGGAAGATTTACGGATGAAGAGCTTGCCATAGCAAAGAGTGTTGACCTGTGTGCAGTTGCAGAAAGTCTTGGGTATACAGTAAAGAGGATTGGCAAATACCACACTTTAAAAGAGATGGATTCCATCCGCATTTACAACAGAAGCCATTGGTACAGATGGTCAAGGCAGTTTGACAAAGGCAACAATGGCGGCTCACAGATAGATTTCTTACGGATATTTTGTGGAATGAGTGTAAAAGAGGCTGTGTTCTGGCTTTTAGATTTTGCAGGATATAGAAGGATCGAGAATCCTGTAAAGCAGCCACTTGTTCATCAGGTATCGCAGAAGCAGGCAGAGGAGAGAAAGCCATTTGTCCTACCGGAACCGGCGGGAGATAATTCCTATCTTATTTCATATCTGAATCAGGAGAGAGGAATCAGCAGGACTGTCATAGATCTGTTTTTAAAAGATGGACTGATTTATGAGAGCAGGCATTACCACAATGTTGTTTTCAAAGGAAATGATAAAAATGGAGTGACAAGATTTGCAAGTATGCGGGGAGTGTTTGATAAGCAGGGTAAGCCATTCAAGTGTGATGTCACAGGAAATGATAAGAACTATGGATTTAATGTGGTAAATGTTAACGGTACAGAGCTTGTAGTATTTGAAGCTGCAATCGACCTTATGAGTTATGTGGATATCTTCGCGGATTATGAATCAAATAAGCTGGCACTTGGGATGCTTGCAGATGCACCACTTGAGACTTTTCTTCGGGAACATCCGCAGATTACTTCCATCCGGTTCTGCCTTGATGGAGATGAGCCGGGGAGAAAAGCAGCAGCAGAACTTATGAGAAAGTATTATGAGCTTGGATATGAGGTAGAAGACTGTCCGCCACCTGCCGGATATAAGGATTACAACGAGTGGCTTGTAGCGGCAAAGCTTAATCTGAACAGGATGAATAAGCGAGCAGATGAACCAGTCAGGGCATGAGAAACCGGATTTTGATGTGTGGGGGCAGAAAGCGCCCCCAAAATAGCAAAGTGGGGGCAGAAAGCGCCCCCAAAATGTCAAAGTGGGGGCAAAAAGTGCCCCCACAATTTGGACACGACAAAATCCGGACTGAAGTAAAAATAAAAGTGGGGGCAGAAAGCGCCCCCAAAATAACAAAATGGGGGCAGAAAGCGCCCCCAAAGTAGCAAAGTGGGGGCAAAAAGCGCCCCCACTTTCATAAACAGAGGGTTTTAGGGAGATTTTCTCCCTAACTAGATGGCATTAGGACAGAGATGTCTCTAATGCGTATCTAGCAGTCGCCGGGGACTAACTGGAGACTGGAGCTTTGGTGAATATTTACTAAACACGGATAAGGAGGTGCAAGGAAGCAATGGATGCAGAAGTTACGCTATTTTCAAAACCAGAAGAACTGATTGCCTGGGCAGACACATTTGATATCTTACTTAACCCTTCGATAGAAGATGCTGCAATATTGCTTAACTATATGGAAGGTCATGATTATGCTATTGGCATAGATTCTGATGGGAAGATGTACAGACAGGATGTAGCTGAGGAGAATGGTGAAATTGAACCATACCCGATAGATGATGTTATAGATACTGTTTGTGAATGGAACTATGAACTGATACTTGATGCTGATGCACACAGGAATGATCCAAAGGATTTTAAAGATTACAGTGAGTTTCAGGATAAGTATGACAGTTTGAAAGCAGATGAAAAGAGGCTGGACAGGTTGTTTGAAAAGACCTGTTATGCAAAGGAGATTGATGAAATGGCGGCTGCTTTGGTGGAATCATTCATTAGCCATCTAAGTAGCAGGGATGATTTGGAAAAAGCTGCGGTGACAGTTGCAGAAGGAATTAAAGATTATAGTACGGGTAAGAGAGGAAGGTGAGTCTATGGCAGATAAAGTTCATTGTATTAGGAAAACACTAAGACTAATGCCAGAGGAAGCCAAGATGCTTGCAAAAAAGGCATGTGATAATGGAATGAATGAGGCTGAGTATATCCGTCTTCTTATCAGTCAGAAACCAAATGATTATCCGGAAGTAAGGAAGATTCTGAAGGAACTCATTAATGAAGTCAACAGGATTGGAATAAATATCAACCAGATAGTATTTAACAATAATGCCGGGCTGTATTCCAAGGAAGATAAGACACAGCTGATAGCTTATATGCGAAAACTGAATCAGAAGGTAGATGAGGCGGTGGTAAAGATTGGCAATCAGTAAAATCCTTAATATGAAGGATTGTGGTGGGCATTTTCACGGAAAACATCTGAAGAGATCTCTTGATTATGTGATGAATCCGGAGAAAACACAGGATGGAAGGCTCGTTGGTGCAATCAACTGTCAGGTCGATTCTGCTTTTGAACAGATGAAAGCTACAAAACGGAAGTTTGGAAAAGTTGATAAAAGGCAGGGATATCATATCATTCTCTCATTTAAGGAAGATGAAGTGAATCCTGATACGGCATTTGAGATAACCCGCAGATTCGTGGAAGAGTATCTTGGAAAATCATATGAGGCAGTATATGTGGTGCATGATAATACAGCACATGTTCATTCACACATTGTATTTAACAGTGTGAGTTTTGTGGATGGGAAAAAGTATCGCTATGAAAAAGGAGACTGGGCAAAGTATATCCAGCCAATCACGAATAAGCTGTGTCAGGAATATGGTCTTTCGATCATTGATGTTGATGATGGCAGTAAGGAAAAAGAGCATGAAAGCTATAAGGACTGGAGCGAATATCGTGAAGGCAGTTTTGTATGGGCAGATATGATTAAGAGAGACCTGGATTCCTGCATACTGCAGGCAGGAAATTATGAGCAGTTTCTGGAGCTGTTATCTGACAAAGGATATGAGGTCAAGCAGGGAAAGTATCTGGCGGTAAAGCCACAAGGAATGACGAGATTTCGCAGATGTAAGACATTAGGTGACATGTATTCTGATGAGGTAATCCGGGAAAGGATAGAAAAAGAGGATATTTCATTTTACCGGGAACAGCAGAAAGAAGTACAACCGGTTCTTTGTAAGTGTAAGGTGAGAAGATACCGAAGGGCAAAGATGTCGGGGCTTCAAAAGAGATACTATGCAAAGCTATACCGGATAGGAAAGCTGAAAAAGAAGCCATACAGTCAGGTATGGAAGTATAAGGATGATATCCGTAAGATGCATAAACTGCAGGAGGAGTATTTGTTCCTTGTAAATCATGACATTCATTCAGCAGAGGAGCTTGTCAGTGTAATCAGCTCATTGACAGATAAAAGAAAAGAAGTTTCAGCAGAGAAAAGCCGCATTTATAAGGCTAGGGAGAGAAGTCGAGAACTTTTGATATAGCAGATGATATGAAAGAGTTAGAACCTGCTGAGAAGTCTTTCCTCCAGGGAGATGAATTTTTACGGATGAGCATCTGCAATGGGAAACTTTGAAACAGAAGCTTTTATCACGGGGATATAGCCTTGAAGAGGTGGAAGCACTGCGTAAACATTATAAAGAGGAGTATTCCAAAGCATGTGCAAAGAAAGGGCAGTATTCAAAGAGTTGAATATTGGTAAATCTATATGGAAGAGTCTTATTCCAGACAGCGTATCAGATGGAAAAGATGCACAGTACAACAAAGAGACAATACGAGACAGGAAAGAGCAGCCAGAACGTTAGGCTGTTTTTAGTAGTTAGGAGGCATATATGGAAGAAAACAGAGAACCGCTTAGTGCGATAGCAATCGAGAAAAATTGCAGCTTCTCCGAAATAAGCATTTTAGTGAAGATACGATTGCTCTTGTAAAAGTGATTATGAATATGGACTGAAAGAGGAGGAGATCAGCCTTTATCTCAATAAGTCATACGACATTGAACAGATGAAGATTTTATCGGAATGTCTGCACAAGGATGTTCCAAAAGATGTGATTGATATTATCAAGAATACCAAGTATTCGGTTCATCAGATGCAGGTGTCCCTTGAATTTTATGAAAAGGGTGTACCTGTTCAGACAATTAAGGAGGTTATGGACAAAGGGAAAACCTATTACCATGCGACGATTATATGAGGAAGTTCTGGAACAGCTGAATAAAGTCAAGAAACAGATTCCGGAAGAGTCTGAGTATGTGAAAGCACTTATTTCTCAGATGGATGAAGTGGTTGCAAAGATAAATCATCAGAATGAAAGGTATGATGCCTTGAATAAGAAGCTTTCTGAAATAGAAACGTCCAAAGATGACGAGGAAGTCAGGGAGCGTCTGGTCAAGGAGAATCAGGATAAGGATGCTCTTATCAACAGTCAGCAGAATGAACTGAATAAGGCAAGCAGTACGATTGCAAGACTCAGGGATGATATTGAGAAAAAGGATAAGGAGATGAAGCGTATGGGAGACAGAATAGAGTCATTGGAAGATAAGATCATAAGTGTTGCCACAGAGAATAAAAAGAAGCAGAAAGTAAGGCAGAGCCGCAGGAAAGCCAGTCCGTATCACAGGCAGATAAAAAGATGGTTGATACAGTTGCAGTTCCTCAGAATATGCAGGCTGTGGCAAACGGGATTCCGTCTATTATCAGATTCCGGTAGTTGATGGTACTGGAAATGTGGTGCAGAGACTTCCGATTGAGAGAAGTGTGAGAAAGAGCAGCAACAGCGGAGTGGTGAGCCTTTTGCAAGACTGTCATTTAAGAAAAAGTCAAGGGCAGACATTGTAAAGCTGGTTGCATCGGGAGACCTTGTTCCGGCGCAGCTTGTGCAGATTAAGAGTGCAATAGAAAAGGGACTTACTGAGTCACAGCTTGTAGAGCTTATAAACAACAACATTTCAGCGGAAAAGATGAAGGAGATCATTGAGATTGCTGTGCTTGAAAACAGCATGGCAGATTAGGAGGAACTTATGAATTTAGCAGTAGTAAATGAAGCAGTAACAGAGATGAATGGTGTGGAGCATCAATTTACAGAGGAAGAGAAAACTTTGTTGTCCAGTTCGCATTCAGAAGCGGCAGCAAGGAAGACACGATTTCTCTTATTGAAGCTTTGGCACATTCAGCGGATAAGGCTGAGTCGGACGAGATTATGGTCACATACAGGGCTAAATATGATATGAAGCCTGCATGGGTGGAACAGGTGGAAAACCTGCTTGTGGCACTTGAAATGTATCGTGTCGAGGAGGAGAAAGCAATCAATCATCTGGCAGATATTTTGACTGCTTATGGTATTGATGTATCAGCCGAGGAAATCCGTACTACAGAGACAGAAACGCTTAAAACAACAGTCAGAGAGAAAGTGGAGGTGCGATAATGGCAGAAGAGATTCAGGAAGCGGTGCAGATCATCCGTGTAGCTTATGATGGCATTGAGATTGCCATGAAGGTAGGAAGCGGCGGCATTGCTGCCATGCAGAAGGCAATAGATTTCTTAAAAGGGATGCTTGATTATGAAAAGTCACTTGGCAAGACATCCATGAGAAAGCTGATCTTAAAAGGTGGCGATTTACAGGTGTTACAGTTTAATACCGAAGATATGAAAAAGGTTGAAAAGATGGCAAAGAAGTATGGAATACTCTATTCAGTACTTCCGGACTGCAACAGGAAAGACGGACTGAGTGAGGTAATCTTTCATACAGAGGCAGTTCCACGTGTGAATATGATGATACAGAAACTCAAGTTTGGCAAGATTGCCACATTTGACGATTATCTGAAGAATGGAGATGAAAAATCCCTTGGCAAGCTAATGGATTTTTGAAGAAACAGCAGGGAAACGAGAAAAGCCACACGATAGAAGGGGATAAGGTAAATTCTGCCATTGACGGACTGATCGAAAAGGTCGGAATGTTTGCAATGGAAAAGAAAGCTATCAGTGTGGATCAGGTCAAGGAGAATTTCAGTATCAATGGTGAGCAGGCTGAAAGTGTTATCAGACAGCTTGAGACAATCGGTGTGCTTGGCAGTAAGAATGAGGATGGCACCCATACAGTCATGATGGACAAGGATGCATTTATCAACCGTGTCAGAGGCTATCAGGACCTTGCTGAGAGAATGAGGGCGGTTGCGGCATCAAAGAATGCGAACCTGTCAGATGTGACTATCAGCAAGAAGCTGATTATAGAAGAGAATGACCATGCTGTTAAGACCAGAGTTCCCGGCACATGGGGAGAAGAGGCAAAATATGTATGGCTCCGTAAGGAAAACATCATGGAGATTCATGGTGGAAAGACAATGCTTACCTTCCTTGATTCAACCAAGGATTATAAGCTTTACGATGAGCAGAATCGTGTGGTGACAACTCAGAAAGGAACCGAGCTTTATACTCACTATGACAAGGTGGAGTCATCTGTCAGGGAGCGTTACGAGAAAGTACAGAAGCAGCAGAAAAGACAGCACAGAAGAAAACTGTTACCACGAAGAAAGCGAGGTAGCAGCCCATGCAGACAACAAAGAAAAGCCTTCACTGATATTCATTCTTGTGGGTGCAGTGTTAGCCGGGTATCTTGGTTATCTGATAAATGGTGCGTGGACGGAAGGGATTGCCTTTAATGAATTTATGGACAGATTCAATGAGGTATGTGCTGTTCCCTTTGCCAACTATTACAATTCCAATACAGTAAAGCAGTAGCCATTGCATTAGGTATCTATGCGATGGCTATTGTCATGTATTATACCAGTCAGAGAAACTATATGCCCGGTAAGGAATTTGGTACGGCAAGATTTGAAAATCCGAAGCAGGTCAACAAGATACTTGCAGATAAGGATGAGAATTTCAACCGGATACTCAGCCAAAATGTGAAGATGTCGCTGGATTTTAGGAGACTCAAGCTCAATGGAAATATACTTATCTGTGGTGGTTCCGGAGCAGGAAAAACATTTTATGAAGTAAAGCCGAATCTTATGCAGATGCCGCATAACTGTTCCTTTATCTGTACCGATCCAAAGGGAGAAATCCTTAGAAGCTGCGGTCAGATGCTAAAGAATAACGGATATAATGTGAAAGTCATAAATCTGTTAGAGATGGATAAATCAGACTGTTACAATCCATTTTCCTATATCAGAGAGGAAACAGATGTGGTCAAGCTGATTACAAACCTTATCAGCAATACGACACCAAAGGGAGCGACACCAAGTGATCCGTTCTGGGAAAAGGCGGAAGGATTGTTCTTACAGGCTATCTTTTATTATGTGTGGCTGGAGGTACAGCCGGCAAAGAGAAACTTTGAGACAGTACTTAAACTTCTTGGAGAAGCAGAGGTTACAGAACAGGGAAAAGCATCAAAGCTGGATGTGCGTATGAAGTTTTTAGAGGAAAGTTCTCCGCTTGGAGCTAATCATCCGGCAGTAAAGCAGTACAACAAATGTATGAGAGGTGCAGGAGATACCGTCCGTTCCATTATCATCAGTGCCAACTCAAGACTTGCATTTCTTGAGAATAAGCAGGTTTTACGATTACTCTCAAAAGATGAGCTTAATCTGTCCGATATCGGTATTGGAGTAAATGGGGATGGTGAGACAAAGACAGCACTGTTTTGTGTAATCCCGGATAGTGATAAATCCTATAACTTTATTATCGGTATGTTATATACGCAGATATTTCAGGAATTGTACTATCAGGCGGACTTTAACTGCGGAGGCAGGCTGCCAATCCATGTGACATTTATGTTAGACGAATTTGCGAATGTCGCATTGCCAGATGACTTCTGTTCGTTGTTATCGACAATGCGAAGCCGTGAGATTTCAAGTATCATCATCATTCAGAACTTTGCACAGCTAAAAGCACTTTTCAAAGATACCTGGGAGACAATCCCTGGCAACTGTGATACCTTTATCTACCTTGGTGGTAACGAGCAGAGTACGCACAAGTATGTGTCGGAGCTGCTTGGAAAGGTACGATTGATAAGAAGTCAAGCGGTGAGACAAAGGGCAGACAGGGAAGCTCTTCAAGAAACTATGATGTATTAGGCAGAGAATTGTTTACACCCGATGAAGTCAGAAAGCTGGATAATAAGAAATGTATTATCTTTATCCGTGGTTTTGATCCTATCATGGACAATAAGTTCATACCGTTCAATCATCCGATGTTTAACCAGACAGCAGATGGCAAGGGAGAGCCTTATGTTCATCAGATAAGAGGAGCAGATAATCTTATCGGTCCGCCATTTGAGATTCTTTCAGACAAGGCAGTTAAGTATTATGAAAAGCTGAAGGATAAGGGCGAGAATGTGTATATAGATTCTCTTACCTATGAGCAGTTTATGATGCTTGGTGATGCGGAATTAAGCAGAAGATTCTCCATGCAGGATGAAGCAGAGCAGAAAGCAAAGATTGACAGGGAGCAGGCGAATGAGCTTGAGTATGTCGATGAATCGCAGAAGTCTGATGCTGCAGAAAGTGCCAACACTTCTAATGGAAGTGCTGGTGCTAAGCCTGTAAGGAATCCTGAGAGGGAAAAACCTAAGTGGGAAGATACCATTACAAACAGAATGCTGCACTGGTCATATACGCCGGAGCAGAAAGAAGAGGTGAAGAAGGCACTTGCGGCAGGAGTTCCAAAGTCAACGATTCTGACGTATTTCTATCCGGAGGTTACTGTGGAGAAGATGAGTTCATATCGAAAGAAGCAGTAATGTTTTTAGATATATTACAGAGTATATGATATAATTTGCTCACATGGTATGCTTCAGCTTATTGGACTACTAACATGTGAGCAGTTACAAAAGACAGAAATTATTTTATATTGGAGGTACAGGATGAATACGGAAAAGACTTTGCAGATAGATTAAAAGAGTTGCGTAATATACGAAACTATACACAGGAAGAGCTGGGTAAGATAACAAATATATCTGTTCAGAGTATACGACGTTATGAACAAGGTAGACTCAATGAAGAGCCAAGTGCGTATAATCTTTACAACTAGCAAAGGCACTAGATGTAACACCTGAATACTTATTGATAGGAGATAATAATATGACAAGTTACACGGAGGCAATTAAGAGAGAATTGAAGCAACTTAATGACTATGGACAAATATCTGAAATTAAAAACCGAGTTGAATTCCACGATTTTATCACATCTTGAGATGAGTAATGATTTAGTAGATGCTGTAAAGACGGATTGGAATGCAAAAGGCATATTTAAGAGGATAGAGAAAGAGGAAGATAAACAGATTGTGGTAGACAGTTATTGTACAAGACCTTATGTACAGGATGTCATATTACGATATTGCCAGAATAGATCTATATTTAAGACAAAGTTTGCAATAATTGATGGAATGCTTTTAGAATAAAGCAAATTTGAGAGTAAATTAGCACTTTAGCCAATATGGGTAAGGTGCTTTTTCATACCTTGAAAGGAGATGGTCACAGCAAAACGCATCGGGGAAAGCCCGATTAACCAGTACAACAGGCATTGCCTGATTATCATAGAGTAACTATCAACAGGACAGAAAGGAATGCATATATTCCGTTCGGAAAGCTAGCCGGATTGGAATATGTGTATTCCTTCTGGCTTTTCCGCTTCTGTCACTTCAAAAAGGAGATTAAACAACATGAGAAAAGAACAGGTTATTTCAACAACAAACAACAATCAGATGGAGGAGAAAGGCATGAAGAGTAGATTCATTCACTTAAAAGAGATTCGTTCCGGCATTATCCGGAGCACTTATGGGAGTGATGCTTATGAGCACTACCTGTTTTGCAGCAGGTACAGGTACTTCCGCAGTAACACAGCCGCTTGAGAATTTAAAGACACTTATCATTGCAGTCATTGGTGCGGTTGGTGTCATTATTCTTGCAAAGAATGTTATGGAGTTCGCACAAGCCTACCAGCAGCAGGATTCATCTACCATGAACTCTGCACTGAAAGGAATTGTAGCAGGTGTCATGATGGCTGGTATTTCAACAGTACTGACATTCTTAGGCTTCTAAGATGGGGAAAAGTTCCCCTTTAGTAAAAGGAAAGAGGTGAATAACAAGTATGGATATTTTTAAGCTTGGAGACAAGATCCTTGCACTTCTTGAGGCGGTGTTTGGGTTTTGGAACAATCAGATATCCCTGGTCTTTGCAATGCTTGGACAGTCACCGGTCAGTTTCAAGGGCGGAGGTCCTTGGGCAGTTATTGAGGGTATTGAGCCGGTCTTTGTAGCGGTCGGTTCATCCCTCGTTGTGCTGTTCTTTGTTATCGGTTTCTGCTCGGAAAGCATAGATGTAAAAGATGAGATGAGGTTTGAGTCTATATTTCGTATGCTTATCCGACTGGGACTTGCAGAATGGTTTGTTGCAAATAATGTCACGATCATGAAAGCGTTTTTACTTCCATAGGAAATCTGGTAGGACTTATATCTGCCGGGACAACGACACAGCTTGCTATTGACAGTACACAGGCAGATATCATTAAGGAACTTGGATTTGGTGAAAGTCTAGTAATGCTGATACTTACAGCTTTGCTTGCAATCATCATTATTATCTGTGGATTTTTCATCATTTACACAGTGTATTTCAGGTTCTTAAAGATACTGATTATTGTGCCGCTCGGTGCGATTGCCTGCTCCACGATGGCAGGAAACAGAATGGTCAGTCATACAATGGCTACCTACTGCAAATATTTTCGTGTGTGTTTGAGGCAGTAACGATGGCACTTGCGATTGTGGTATGTAATGCATTTATCAATGCAGGGCTTCCGGCATTTACAGGAAGTTACGCTGACTGGGCACAGACGCTTATTTATTTGTGTGAAATGACATTTACGATAGCAATGACTGTTGGAAGCGTGAAGGGTGCACAGACACTTACAAGCAAGGCATTTGGATTATAGAAGGAGGTAGAAATGGATAATGAAAAGAAACAGGTTACTTATAATTCAAGCATAACCGGAGAAACGCAGGTGACATTTGATATCCAGCAGTATATGAATAACAGGGCAATGTTTATTGGTCTTATGTGTAATGAAGATGGATATGAGGAACCTTTGGGGATGTGACTGTGAATTTGTCGGTTGCAGCACCAAATTACTGCGGATATCTGAATGTGAATGACATGCCGGATATTGAAAAGTTTATTACAGATAACGACCTTGAGAGTTTACAGGATTCACGCAAAGGAGTGGTTTCTGCGAATATCCGCTTTATCTGTTCAATGTAGATAAGCTTAGGGAATTGTGTCCGGATGGAATGGATAAGTATGAGGCAAATATCGGAATGACAAGAAAGCCAGAGACAAAGGATTTATCAAGATAGGAGGCAGGGACAATGGTAATCGAAGTAAACAAGGATATTGACCGCTATCAGGAATCGGTTGCAATGGGACTTACTGCAAGGCAGCTTATATTTTCCATTGCAAGCGTAGTGGTTGGTGGCGGTATCGTCCTTCTTCTTTACAAGTATATCGGTCTTACGGGTTCTGCTTATGTGGCAATTCCCTGTGTGGCACCGATTGCACTTGGTGGTTTCTATTCCTTTAATGGGATGAATTTCTACGAGTATATGGGAAAGAAACTGCATTTTATGTTTGGCAACAGGGCGCTTACCTATGTATCAACAGAGGGAGAGCCTGCAATAAAGCAGTTAGAAGCAGAACAGAATGAACAGGTAAAGAAGAAAGGCAGAAAGGCTGAACCGGAGACTGTAACAGCTGATTCGGCTGTAAAGAAGCAGGAGGAGTTTGAAGCGATGAAGAAAAAGACGAGAAATATGCTGCTTGGACTTGTCGCAGTCATTGTGGCGGCAGTAGCAGGCATTGCAGCATATAAGGCAATGCATTAGAAACGAATAGTATCTGACCGCAAGGTCGGGAACACAGCCCGCAGGGTGAAGTTCCCGGCGGGCTTTCATTATAAGAAAGCGAGGTTAGAGACATGGGTTTATTACAGACGGATTTAAGTTATTAAAGAAGGCGAGTGAGCCTTTGTATAAGACACCTAAATCCATTCAGGAAACCATAGAGATTATGGCGGTGGCTGAAAACGGCATTTTGAAGTAAGCAAAATAAGTATTCCAAATGCTACCGCTTTCAGGACATCAATTACACAACAGCAACGGAGGATGAGCAGATCGGCATATTTGAGAGATACTGCAAGTTCTTAAATTCGCTGGACTGTAATTATAAGATTACGATCAACAATAAGAACAAAACATGGATGAACTCCGTGACAAGGTTCTGATTGCTGAGAAAAACGATGGCTTCAACAATTATAGAAGAATCTACAATGACATCATTGAGGAGAAGATTATTGAGGGCAGACAGGGGATTGAGCAGGAGAGATACCTGACAATCACGATTGAGAGAAAGAACTTTGAGGAGGCGAAGGCACAGTTTGCAACCCTTGAGGCAACGATACACAAGGCTTTCATTGAGCTTGGTGCGGAGATTGTGCCTCTTAATGGAAATGAGAGGCTGAAAGTGCTTTATGACTATTATCATCTTGGAGATGAGGGCAGCTTTGATTTTGATATCAAAAAGGCAAAGAAGGTCGGGGCAGATTTTAGAAATGACCTGTGCAATGGGATGGTGAAATATTTCCCGGACCATTTTGAGGATGAGAGTAAATTCTGCAAGGCACTTTTTATCAAAAAGTATCCGAGCAGTTTGTCAGACAGATTCATCAATGAGATTACTTCCCTTCCGGTTCATTCCATCACGAGCATTGATGTGGTGCCTGTTCCAAAGGATTTGACAACAAAGGTGCTTCAGAAGAAATACCTTGGTATTGAGTCGGATATCATTAAGCAGCAGAGAGTCCGTAATAAGAATAACGATTTTTCTACGGAAATCTCATATGCCAAGAGAACGGAGAAAAAGGAGATTGAGGAAATCATGGATGATGTCCGTGAGAATGACCAGTGCCTTTTCTTCGTGGGAGTAACCATTATTCTTATGGCAGAGAGCAAGAAGGAGCTTGAGAGTGTATGTGAGACAGTGGAGACTATCGGAAAGCGTAACAGCTGCACGATTGATACACACTACTTAAAGCAGAGGGAGGCACTCAACACAGCGCTTCCGATTGGAGTAAGACAGGTGGAGACAATGCGTACTCTTCTTACCCAGTCGCTTGCGGTGCTTATGCCATTTAATGTGCAGGAATTAAATGACAGCACAGGGAACTATTATGGTATCAATCAGATCAGCAAGAATGTGAATATCGGTAACAGAAAGAAGCTCATCAATGGAAATGGCTTTGTATTTGGTGTGCCGGGTTCCGGTAAATCCTTCTTCTGCAAGATGGAAATGGGCAGCGTATTCTTGTCGGGAGATGATGAAATAATCGTTATAGATCCAATGAACGAATACTTTGATATTGCTGAGACTTATGGTGGAACAGTGGTAAATATGTCCACCTACACGGATAACTATGTGAATCCGCTGGAGATGGATGTATGGAGCCTTGATCCGAATGATTCCAAGGGAATGGTAAGAGAAAAGGGCGAGTTCATGCTTGGTCTTTGTGAGCAGTGCATCGGTGACAGCTTAAATTCAAGACAGAAGTCAATCATCGACCGCTGTGTGAGAAAACTGTATATCGACATTGCAAGGAGCAAAGAGAAGTATATCCCGGTAATGAGTGATTTTTACGATATTCTCATGGCACAGCCGGAGGACGAGGCAAAAGACATTGCATTGTCTTTGGAACTTTTTGTAAATGGTTCGCTTAACATCTTCAACCACCAGACAAATGTGGATGTGGATAACAGATTTACAGTCTATGGCATCAGGGACTTAGGTACAGAGCTTAGTCCTATCACAATGCTTGTTATGATGGAGTCCATTCAGAACAGGATTGTTGAGAATGGTAAGCGAGGCAAGGCAACATGGCTCTATATTGATGAGTTCCATGTCCTGCTTAATTCGGAGTATTCTGCAAAATATCTGCAGCAGCTCTGGAAGAAGGTAAGAAAGCAGGGAGGTCTTTGTACCGGTATCACGCAGAATGTTGTCGATCTGTTGCAGAATTACACAGCAACCACAATGCTTGCAAACTCTGAGTTTGTGGCACTCTTGAAGCAGGCAAATACAGACAGTTCAAAGATGGCGGAGGTTATCGGGGTATCAGAGGCACAGCTTCGGTTCGTAACTAATACCGCCTCTGGAATGGGACTTATTAAGTGTGGTTCGGTAGTAATTCCCTTTGATAATCAGATCAGCAAGGATACGGATTTGTACAGGCTGTATAATACCAACATTCATGAGAAGATTGCGGAACAGAAGAAAAAAGAAGCAATGCTGCAGTGATAACAGATGAATTTTTATAGAATCTATAGTATAATCAAGAGGTCGGATGAATGTCCGACCTTGATGATAATAAATTAGATATTCCCTATTTTTAAGAAGAAAGCATATAAGATTCGATATGAAAAATAAATAAGGAAGCAGTTCTAAAATGTATCATTTGTACCGGAGAACATGTGGCTGGATTTTAAGATATGCTTATCGTACACTTTGACGAGAATATGTTGATTGGGGATGCAGCGGACCTGGATGCATTTATGGAAATGTATGGTGTGGAAGCAATTTCCAAGGAATATTTGTAATTATTAGGGAAAAGAAAATTTTAATTTGCACTTCCATAAGGTGAAATGTATTGACACAAAAAATACAGTATGATAGTATTGCCATTAGAAGAAAGAAAGGCACATTTTGTGTAAGGTGAGGAAATGATTAATAGATAATTTGATTTAAGTAAGACACATATAGTTATTGAGCCTGTAGAGAATAGGTTTGTTTTGTGTACGCTTAAGTTGGATTATCGCAAGAGGCATTTCCTTTGTTTTCCTTTTGGAAAAGAAATAAGGGGCTATTTAGCGAGTCTATTTTTGCGTATGCAAAAAAGACTCGTTTTTGTGTGTTCAAAATAATAATTGGCTCAGACTTCGAAAAGGAGAAACTTTAATGTTGCAGATAAAAAAATTAAATTTAACACATAAAAAAGACCTGAGAATAATTCTTAATGATTTCAACCTTGTGCTAAATGATGGAGATAAGGCAGTTATTATTGGAGAAGAGGGAAATGGGAAATCGACATTAATGAAGTGGATATACAATCCGTCGCTTGTAGAAAACTATATAGAAGCAGATGGGGAAAGGATAATGGGACACGAACGTCTTGGTTATCTTCCGCAGGAGATGCTCGATGAAGATAAGGAAAAAACAATATACGAATATTTTTCTGAAGAGGAAATATTCTGGGAGAAAACGCCTAAAGAATTGTCTGTTATTGCGGGAAAATTTGGAATGAAAAATGATTTTTTCTACAGTAACCAGACAATGGGTAGTCTTTCAGGAGGCGAAAAAGTCAAGACACAACTTATGAGGCTTTTCATTCGCGATGTTTCTGTGCTGTTGTTGGACGAACCTTCCAATGACATCGACATTGCGACGCTTACATTACTGGAAAAAATCATAAATGACTGGAAGCACATTGTGCTTTTTATTTCACACGATGAAACGCTGATAGAGCGTACTGCCAACATGGTGATACATATCGAGCAGATTATACGAAAAACAAAGGCGAGATATACCGTGGCAAAGCTTCCCTATAGACGCTATGTGGAAGAACGGCTTCATAAATTTGAAATCCAAAAACAGCGGGCACTGGTGACCGTAGGGAGAAAAAGATTCGCGATGAAAAATATCAAAGAGTTATGCAGAGTGTACAAGGTGCATTAAGAAGTTGTACCAGACAAGCACCGTCTGTTGCCAAAACTTAAAGGACAAAATGCATACGGTTAAGGCAATGGAACGAAGATTTGAAAAAGAAGATGAAAATATGACTCAGATGCCGGAACAGGAAGAAGCAATCTTTGTCAAATTAGGGGATGAAAACTCACACATTCCCGCAGGAAAAACGGTCATAGAATATGAACTTTCAAAGCTTGTGACTCCGGATGGCAAAAGAATTTTAGCAGAAGGAATTCATTTAAAAATAAAAGGTTCAGAAAAAATCTGTATGATAGGAGCCAACGGGGCAGGAAAAACGACTCTTCTAAAAAAGATAGCGGAAGAACTCCTAAATCGGAATGACATTAAAGCAGAATATATGCCTCAAACTTATGAAGACCTGCTGGATTTGGATGTTACACCGGTTGATTACCTTGATAAAACAGGAGATAAAGAAGAGCGTACAAGAATTAGAACATACCTTGGTTCACTTAAATACACACCAGATGAAATGGAGCATCCGATTCGGGAGTTATCAGGCGGACAAAAGGCGAAAGTGCTTCTCTTGAGGATGAGCTTAAGTGGTGCAAATGTTCTTATTCTGGATGAACCGACAAGAAATTTTTCACCATTGTCCGGTCCGGTAATAAGAAAAATGCTCCGAGAATTTCCGGGGGCTGTCATTAGCATTTCTCACGATAGAAAGTATATTGAAGAGGTGTGCGATAAAATATATCAGCTAAATCCTAATGGATTACAGCTAATTGGTGATTGATAACAAAAAGGATGAAAGACTGACAAATTTCAGGCTTTTAGTGAGTTGGAAAGCATACAAAGATTTGAATTTGGAGGATAGATTATGGTACGTACAGAAGATGCATGTGAAATTATAAAATATGCTTTGCAAAACGAAATTAAAGTATATTTAGATGGCGGATGGGGTGTTGATGCACTTCTTAAAAGAGAATCAAGAATACACAATGATATTGATTTGTTTGTTGAACTGAAACATTATCATGATTATATTTATGTGATTAAGCAGCATGGATTTGAGGAAGTAAATACTGATTATACAACGGATGGTCATACTGTCTGGAAAGATGATAAACAAAGAATCATTGATTTACATTGTTTTGAATTTACAGATGACGGAATTGTTTATGAGGGAGATATATTTCCATCAAAAACTTTTTCCGGTATTGGAAAAGTTGGAGATATAACTGTTTCTTGTATTGAACCATTGAGTCAGGTAATGCTTCATTTGGGATATGAACACGATAAAAATGATGTGCATGATGTGATGCTGTTGTGTGAAACATTTCAAATAGCAATACCAGATGAATATAAGGAAAAGTAAAATTTCAGTTTCATGTTGCTTTTAATAATTGAATATTGAATGATTTTACATAGCCGTTAAGGAGTAATTTTTGCTCCCTAGCGGCTTATTTTATTTTTCAAAGTAGGAGGTGAGAAAATTGAAAATTAGAAAGGTTGATGACAAACCGATGGTCATTCACACCAAGGAGAAAGCCAAGATTCATGCCCACGAACCAAAGGGAGCCAAGATTAAAGGGAGTAACATCTATACAGTAGAGAGAGGTCCTAAGACAGCTGGTGCAAAGGTAACTGATACGGATAGAAAGAAGTCCTATCGCAAGAGTACCATTCATCAGTCGGAGCCGAAGAATAAGGGATTATCAAGATTCAAGCAAAACCTTAAGGAATCAAACACTTCCATCAAGACCAAGAACACGAATCTTCACATTGCAGGAAGAACTGGAGCACTTGTAGCCGGGGCAGTAACAGATCAGGTGGAAGGCGGTCAGGAGGTATCGCAGGCAGCATATCTTGCATATGAAGCAAGCCGCCCTGTTACCGGAACTGCTTCTAAGGGGGCTGCACTTTTCAGGAAAAAGGCGGCAGCCGAGGCAAAGAAGCGTATCAAGAAGGTAGAGGCAGGAAAGAAGCTGGCAAAAAAGACAGCAAAGAAAGCTGCCAAAGATACAGCCAAGACTGTAGCTAAAGAGACGGCAAAAGAAACAGCAAAGACTACTGCCAAGGTTGCAACGAAAACTGCTACAAAGGCAGCTGCTACGGCGGCAGGAACAGCGGTTGCACCGGGAGTAGGCACGGCAATCGGCATGGCAGCCGGATATGCGGCAGGTGTGTCCATAGAGGTCAAGGATGAAAAGATGACAAACCGGAGCAGGAAGATAAAGTTCTTTCTGGATAAGATGAAAGCACAGGAGAATCAGACGGATAGTGTGGCAAAGCTGGTAAAGGATCTGATTGTGCGAAAAGCGATTACCTGGGTAAAGGCAGCTGCACCGATTATCGGATTGGTGCTTTTATTACTTGTTCTTGTAGTTGCCATGATTGCGGTTCCGGTTATAGCGGTGATAGCAATCCTTTACAATTCTCCATTTGCTTTATTCCTGCCACCACTTGAATCAGGAGATACCGTGCAGACAGTAACGAGTGCCTATGTGCAGGAGTTTAACCGGGATGTGAACACGAAAGTGAATGAGCATACCGGATATGACCTTGGAGAGCTTGTCTATGTGGATTATGAAGGTATGGAAGAAAATCCAAGCAATTACTATGACATCATGGCAGTCTATATGGTCAAGCATGGTGTCGGAGATACTGCAACAGTCATGAATGATACTTCTAAAGGCTGGCTGCAGGCAGTTGTAAATGATATGTGTTCATACACCACAAGCACCGGAACAAAGGATGTGGAAGAAACAGATGCAGACGGTAATGTAACTACTGTCACGAAGTCGGTTCTGTATGTGAATGTCACACTCAAATCTTATCGGGATATGATTTCGGTGTATGGATTTGACGCTAACCAGGTGGAAATGCTTGAGCAGATTATGAGTCCTGATTTTATGGGGCAGCTTGGATATGCAGGAAGTGGCAGTGGTGGCGGAGGTGGAAGCCCCGGAGTAAGCTCCATGACAGAGGATGAGATAAATGCAATCCTTAGTGGAATTACAGACAGCAGACAGAAAACAGTCTGCTCTTATGCACTTCACAGAGTAGGTTATCCATATAGTCAGGATTTACGAGACAGTGGTAATTATTATGACTGCAGTTCACTAGCATATTACTCATGGAAGGATGCCGGAGTGGATATAAGTCATGGTGGAGCAACCACAGCTGCGGCAGAGGCACAGGGACTAGATGAGGCAGGAAAGACAGTAACTTATGACCAGCTTCAGCCGGGTGACCTGATTTTCTACAGTTTTACAAGCAACGGAAGATATATGAATATCAGCCATGTGGCTGTTTATGTCGGTAATGGCAAGGTTGTAGAGGCACTTAATGAGAGTCTTGGTGTTGTATATCGTGATGTTGCAAGTACCGGAAAGATAGTTGTGATAGGACGACCATAGATTAAAAATTCAGAGAGGGCAGATGTCCTCTCTGAGAATGGAGGTAAGAATGGATTTAAGAGATGTTGTTCTGGTAATAGAAAATGATAAGGGAACAGAGATAAATATGCTTATGTCATTGGACGATTATAAGAAATTTGTTTCTATTGATGATATGTCAGAACTGGCAGATCAGATGCTTTGTCTTGGCAGAACTCTTGGAGAAGAGGAAAGCTTTACAGAGTATTACAGGGCGGCAAATGTAACGATATCCGCAAGATTCTGTAAGGATGATGTACAGCTCGGACACTTTCTTCAAGGATTTTATAACGATTCCAAAGAATTTCGGTTTGATAAAGAAGCCAGTTCTTATGAATGTGTTGCAAAGCTTAAGGAGATTGGAATGACTGATAAGGGCTGGGTAGATGATTTTAACCTACATTATGAAAGTGTGGACAGATTATTTGAAAGGGGACAGACATTCCATAACTTCAATGACCATGATTACATGGTGCTTGAAGCATTATCACCAAGAAATCTTGTGGTGATGGATATGAAGTCAGGTTCCCTTACAATCGCCCTTGGTGCGACAGAGTATAAGCGTTATCCGAAGGATGAGAAGCCTACAAAGGACAATACCACAATCGGGGTATCGTGGGAGCATGGCATTTATCTTGGTTCCACACTCTCAACCACGAATTTCAAGGCATACAAAAGAGAGTATGGCACACCGGAAAAGATAGAGGATATCTATGATTACCGGGCAAAGCTCAAGCAGAAGTTCTATTTTTATCAGGATATGTCAAAGGATGATGATGTACCAAAGAAGCTGCAGAATGACTTCCTTCACCAGATGTATGAGGATTTCGGAACGATTGAAGAGGATTGTTTTTACGACAGGCTGGAAGATGGAAAGTACGATGGAGGCTTTAAGGAAAGACAGGTAAAGGAGGAAAAGAGCCGGTGATGAGATTTTTACAGGAGGCGATATCATATGGAGCAGGAATTTGATGTTGAGATAAAAGAAGTGCTTTCACGAGTACAGAAAGTAAAGGCAGAGTCGCTTGACGATGCCATCAATAAGGCAATGGATATGTATTATGCAGAGCAGATAGTCCTTGGAGCAGAGGACATGAAGGGAGTTGATTTTGCGCCTATCAGCGAAGGTCAGCTCCCTTCTTCATTAAAAGAAAACGGAGGAAGAACAAGATGAAAAGTGATTCAACAACAGTAATTAAGAACATGGAGTTTTTAGTAAAGGAACTTCATAAGGAGTGGGACAGATCGGGTGATTCTAAGGCATCCGTTATTATTTCCCTTGAGGAAGTAGATGGTATCAATGATAAGTTAAAAGAGATTATCTATCAGACACAGAAGTCAGTCGATGAGGATGAGCTGACCTTTAAACAGAGCATTGCAAAGTCCAAGGAGTGCTATGTGCTTCTTCGTGTGGTGCGTAAGATTGCAAAGAAAAAGGATAAATGTGAAAAGCAGGCAATCGACAATGAATTTGCAATCGAGCTGGATAAGGATGAGTTAAAGCTATTTAAAGGATTGTTTGCAGAGATGTTTAAGTAGAGGAGGACAAAGGTATGGGCGTTGATATGAAGGTCAAAGCGATATACGATTCTGAGATTGGTAACATCACCAGATCAGAAAAGAACTGGAAGGATGTGTTAAAGGTCGCAGGTCAGTTATACCGCTATGAATTTGACAATATCGTTATGGTAACAGCTCAGAGACCTCCGGAAAAAAGCACACTCATGGCAGATTATGATACCTGGAAAAAGGTGGGAAGATATGTAAAGCGTGGTGCGAAAGGCTGCGCCATCTTCCCGTCAAGGGCACTGAATCCACGTATGAGATATATCTTTGATATCAGTGATACCGGAGGGAAGAATGTTAAGCTGACATGGGACCTTGAGGGAGAAAATCTTAAGGATTATGTGGATTTTCTTGTGTCAGAAGGTCAGATTGAGCAGTACGATAACGGCGACAGGGAGTCTCTAAAAAATATATTAAAACAGTTTACAGGAACAGATGTTTGGCTTATAATAAAAGAAAAGTTCGGAGATCGAATGACCGAGCTTATGCAGCTATCAGGTAGTGTGATAAAGGAAGAAAGTAAGAAACGCAATGGCTTACAGCAGGAAATGGAAATGGACATGGAGCAGCTTGTATATGCAAGTGTCATGTATGCTGTAGGGACGAGATGCGGATTTGACTTATCTGTGCAAGAACAGGATTTTAGTCAGATCGTAAATATCAAAGACGAAGAGATCATTTACCGTCTTGGTTCCATTGTATGCGATGTCTCCTGTAGTGTTCTTAGAGAATTTAGTCGTAACTTAAAGGCAATCGAGAGCGAAAGGAGAATTGGATATGTTAGAAGAAATGACTTACAAGGAAGTGGACGGACTGCTTTATCCGCAGATAGAGATGCCGGACGAGACGGAGGATCTCACGAAGCTGGGCAAATACGGAAGGATGGCGATGAGTTATCTTCAGGAGAACGAGCCGGCAAGATACAAGACGCTGATGAGATTCGGGAAGATGTACGAGAAGATGTCAGCGGTAGAGGAGGAAGCGAATCAGCTGTACGACCAACTGGAGATGCAGTATCTGGCGAAGCACAAGCCACAGGATCCGTCATCGACAATGGAGATGTGGAAGATAAGAGAGCAGGCGAAGATGCAGGCAGAGGAAGTGGTACTCCATCAGGTAGTGATGCGATTCCACTAGAATCTGATGATACAGAACTGAATAGGGAACTTGATGAAATCAATTCATTGGGTGTTAGTAAGGAAGCCGAATATACACAGGCTTCCTTTTTTTTCGACCAGAACGGGCAGGCAAGCATTGGCACCATTCATACTGAGGACGAAAACAATAATCAGTTTATGCGTCAGTTCGAACAGGACAGAAAAGCTGCATTAGCAGGTAAATACAATTATCTGAATCCCAAAAGTCTGCAACAGTACCAGGTGAGTATATCAAGCAGGTGCTTATGAGAGGTACAGGTTTTATCGGTGGCAAGGGCAGGGTATGCAAGATTTTTGAAACAGAGATTGATGCAGGAACCAGAGCAAAGCGTATCAAAGCAGAATATGGTCAGGGAGGTGCAGGCTGGCCGGTTGACGGACTGGGACTGCACGGGTATGACACATTTCATGGGAACGGACTGCGTTTTCAGTGGCGAGATGAGGATGGAGAGGTTGAAGGATATGTTTCATGGAAAGATATCGAAAAAGAGCTTGGTGTCCTTATTCTTACAGGGGAATACCAGCCTGAGACACCTCGTATTGATGAGCTTGCGATGGACGGACTCCGTGAGGATGATGAGGTCATTGATGCCGAATACCGGGAAGTGGAACCGGAAGAGGCAGAATCAGAGATTGATGATTATGCAATACCGGATGAGCCGGAGAGCTATGCTTCTAACAGAGATTATGTAAGTGCAAAAGGCATGACACCACAGGAAACTGCCGATGAAGACCGCATGGTAACACAGGCAGAATATGGTGCAGAGATAGAAGCTGAAACATCTGAAAAGATCCATCAGAGCTTCAGTATATTACACCGATTGATTATGCCAAGCGTATTGCAGAGCTTGATGAAGACCTGCGTGATGCGGCGGAGATTCTTGTAACAGATTGCAGCTGCTACACTCCGTTTAGGGCATTCCTTATGGATGTGGTGCAGTCTGATTTTGCATTTATGCCCAATAAACTTGACCTTATCAGGGATATTGCATTAGGGACAGATAATGCAGAAAGAAAGGCATATTCCAACAATAAGTATGGTCTTGTGGAGTACTCAATCAGAAGCGGATATGTGAAGATCAGCTATAAGAACAGGAATGGTGTGCGTAAAGAAGGTGCTCTCGATTGGCGTGAGTTATATGAAATCTTATCTTATATGGTAAAACAGCCATTTTACTGCGGAGAAGACCAGAAGAAGTATTATCAGGAGACAAAGCAGAAGGCTGACAGGGATAAGATGAATCCGGTCTATAAGAGATTCTTTGATATCGAGGATAGTGTAAAAGCCAATCGTCTTGAAACCAGGGAAAGAGCAATAGCGAATGGCTGGGAAACCAAGATTGATGAGAATGGACATGTGGTTTCAGATGATGCAGTATCAGTATCTGTGGAAGATATTCAGGCTGATACAGAATCACAGGAAACTGTAGATTTTACACCAAAGCAGGAGCCAGTACAGCAAGTAGGAAGTCTTGAAAATGAGAAGAATGTTGCCGGGCAGACGAAGCACAACTTCCACTATAATCTCTGGGAAATGGAAAAGGTGGTGCCAAGACCAGATACCAGTGGAATATGGATGCAATCCGCACTCTAAAGCAGATTGAATCAGAAAACAGGCTTGCCACACCGGAGGAGCAGAAAGTTCTGTCGAAGTTTGTCGGATGGGGCGGACTGTCACAGGCATTTGACGAGGAAAACGCAGGCTGGAGCAAAGAGTATGTAGAGCTGAAAGAACTTTTATCTGATGAGGAATACAGTGCTGCCAGGGCAACAGTAAATAACGCCTTTACACTTCACCGGAGATTGCCATGTGCATGAATTCGGCACTTGTCCAGTTTGGTTTCAGAGGCGGCAATGTATTAGAGCCATCCATGGGTATCGGTAACTTCTTTGGAAGTATGCCGGAAACAATGCATGAAGCAAAGCTGTATGGAGTGGAGCTTGACAGCATTTCGGGAAGAATCGCAAAGCAGCTTTATCAGAATGCTAATATTTCTATCACAGGATTTGAGAATACCACATATCCGGATAACTTCTTTGATGTGGTTGTCGGAAATGTGCCATTTGGAGATTATAAGGTATTTGATCCGAAGTACAACAAGTATAACTTCCGTATCCACGATTATTTCCTTGCAAAAGCACTTGATCAGGTAAGACCGGGAGGCATGGTTGCAGTAATCACCACAAAGGGAACACTTGATAAGGCAAATCCTACTATCCGAAAATATCTGGCTGAAAGAGCAGAGCTTGTGGGAGCAGTAAGACTTCCGAATACTGCATTTAAAGACAATGCAGGAACCGAAGTGACAGCAGATATCCTGTTTTTGCAGAAGAGGGAGAGAAAGATTGATATTGAGCCTGACTGGGTGCACCTTGGTGTGACCGAGAATGGCATTGCAGTCAACTCTTATTTTGCAGAGCATCCGGAAATGATGCTTGGGGCTATGGAGTATGACACAAGGATTTACGGACAGGACAGCAGATATACAGTCTGTGTGAATGATGATGAGAACTTCAATATGTATGAAGCATTAAACAAAGCTATCGGTAATATCAAAGCACAGATGACAGATTTTGAGAGAGTGGCAGATGAGGCGGAGCAGACGGAGGAAGTTATCCCGGCTGATCCGGATGTGAGAAACTACACTTACACATTTTGAAGGAAAGCTCTATTACAGGGAAAATTCCGAGATGGTAAGAAAAGAAGTATCACAGACTGCCGAGGAGCGAATCCGAAGCCTTGATGAAATCAGACAGATAACAAGAGAGCTGATTGATATCCAGATGGATGGCTGCAGCGAGGAGGAGCTTTCTGATAAGCAGAGACTTCTTAATGTAAAATATGATGCTTTTGTAAAGCAGTATGGAGCCATTACTTCAAAAGCAAACAGAATCGCATTCAGGGATGACAGCGATTACCCGCTTCTTTGCAGTCTTGAGGAAGTAAATGAAGACGGGGAGGTGAAAAAGCGGATATGTTTTATAAGCAGACGATTAAGGCAAAGACTGTCATAGACAGGGTTGAGACTGCTGTGGAAGCATTAAATGTATCCGTCAATGAATTTGGATATGTAAACCCTGCCTATATGCTTTCTATCTATGAGCCGGATATTACTAATGCAAAGGAAAAGCTTGCAGAAAAGTCCGGGCAGACAGCGGATGAGATAACGCTAAGTGATGATGCTTTGGCAGAGCTTAGAAGAGCAGTTCTTGTGGAAGAGCTGGATGGACTGATTTTCCTAAATCCTGACCGTTACAACGAGAACAATCCGGACATCGGCTGGGAGACAGCAGACGAGTATCTGTCCGGAAATGTGAGACAAGCTTCGTGCAGCAAAAGCTATGGCAGCGGATACAGACAATCCACAGGCAGAAAGATTTGCAGGCAATGTGGCAGCACTTGAAAAGGTGCAGCCGGAATGGATTGAAGCATCAGACATTGATGTAAAGATTGGTACGACATGGATTGAGCCGCTTGATTATGAGCAGTTTATCTATGAACTTCTCAATACGCCAAGGAGGGCAAGGGCAGTCAGAAGCCAGTTTTACAATACAGGCATTCAGGTACACTTAAATAAGATGAGCATGGAATGGTTCATCGAGAATAAAAGCATGGATAAGCATTCAGTGGCAGCTACTAAGACTTATGGTACAAGCCGCATGGATGCTTATTCTATTTTGAGGATACGCTGAATCTTAAAACTGTAACAGTAAGGGACAGGATTGATGACGGAGATGGCAGGTATCATTATGAAGTCAATAAGAATGAGACAATGCTTGCAAGGGAAAAGCAGAACATGATCAAGGAAAAGTTCAAGGAGTGGCTGTTTTCAGAGCCGGAGCGTAGACAGAAGTATGTGGAATATTACAACGAGACATTCAATAACATCCGTCTGCGTGAGTATGACGGAAGCCACTTACAGTTTCCGGAATGAATCCGGCGATTGAGCTAAAGCCACACCAGAAAAATGCGGTGGCAAGAATCCTTCTCGGGAAACACACTGCTGGCACACTGTGTAGGTGCCGGAAAGTCATTTGAGATGATGGCTGCCTGCATGGAGCAGAAGAGACTTGGACTTGCCAATAAAACCATCATGGTTGTTCCAAAGCCGCTTATCGGTCAGACTGCATCAGAGTTTTAAGGCTTTATCCGTCAGCAAATATCTTAGTCGCTACAGAGCGTGATTTTGAAAAAGCCGCAGAAAGCAGTTCGTATCAAGGATTGCAACAGGTGACTATGACTGTATTATCATGTCGCACTCGCAGTTTGAGAAAATCCCAATCTCAGCAGAGAGAAAGGAGCGAATGCTTAATGAGCAGATAGAGGAAATCAGTTATGCGATTGATGAGATGAAGGAGCGTAACGGAGAACGCTGGACTGTAAAGCAGATGGAAAGCCAGAAGAAAAGCTGGAGGAACAGCTTAAATCTTTATCTGATGAGAGCAGAAAGGATGATCTTATAACCTTTGAGGAGCTTGGCGTGGATTCTATCATGGTAGACGAAGCACATAATTTTAAGAACCTTGCGATTTTTCCAAGATGAATAATGTGTCCGGTATCAGCAGTTCGGGGGCAAAGAAGTCAACGGATATGCAGCTTAAATGCCAGTACCTGTCAGAGATAAATGATGGCAGGGGCATTGTATTTGCAACAGGTACACCGATATCAAATACCATGTGTGAGATGTATGTCATGCAGCTTTACTTACAGAAAGCGGCACTTGAAGAGATGGGGATTTATCACTTTGATTCATGGGCAGCAAACTTTGGTGAAGTGACAACAGCACTTGAACTTACTGTAGAGGGAAGCGGATTCCGCTTTAAGAGCAGATTTAATAAGTTTACAAATCTGCCGGAGCTTATGAATATCTTTCGTGAAGTAGCTGATGTGCAGACCGCAGACATGCTTGACCTGATGTGCCAGCCCTCAGAGGCGGCAAGCCTATCATAGTGGAGTCGGAGCCTGACTGGTATGTAAAGCAGGTCATGGAAGATTTTGTTGTGAGGGCAGAGCGTATCAGAGGCGGTGGAGTTGATCCAAGCGAGGATAACTTCCTGAAGATTACCCATGAGGCAAGACTTCTGGGAACCGATGCAAGGCTGATTGATAAGGATGCACCGAACAATCCGGATGGAAAGCTCAATAAGGTAGCAGAAAATGTCTGGAAAGAATATGAGAAAGGAAATGCCAATGGTCATATAGGCTGCCAGCTTATTTTTTCGGACATCGGCACACCGGGACCGGATAAGGACTTCACCATTTATGATTATCTGAAGGAAACACTTATCCAGTATGGTATTCCGGCAGATGAGATAGCTTTATCCATGATGCCAAGACCGATGCACAGAGGGACGCACTTTTAAGGAGATGAGGACAGGTAAAAAGAAGGTGCTTATCGGTTCAACGGATAAGTGTGGAACAGGTGTAAATGTGCAGACACACCTTGTTGCAATGCATCATGTGGACTGCCCGTGGAAGCCAAGCTCCATTGAACAGCGAGAGGGACGAGGCATCAGGCAGGGCAACGAAAATGAAGAGGTTGCAATCTACAGATATGTCACCAAAGGAACCTTTGATGCATACAACTGGTCGCTCGTCGAAAATAAGCAGCGATTCATCAGTCAGGTCATGACAAGTAAGGCTGTAAGCCGAAGCTGTGAGGATATCGACGAGGCAACACTTTCCTATGCAGAGATTAAGGCAGTCGCTACAGGTAATCCCTTGATCAAGGAAAAGATGGAGATTGACAATGATGTCCAGAGATTAAAGCTCTTAAAGGCATCCTATGACAATCAGAGATATGGACTTCAGGACAACTTTATGATCAAGTATCCGAAGCTCATTAAGACAGCAACAGAAAAGCTTGCCAATGTCCGTGAGGATGTAAAGGCTAGGGATAAGGAGCTGATTGATAATCCGGAATTTGCCATTACCATAGGCAAAGCAACCTACACAGAGCGTGTGGATGGTGGAACCATGATGCTTGAAGCAATCAGCAAGTGTAAGACCGGAGAGACAACTGCAATCGGTAAATTCCATGGATTTGAGCTGCTTGTGGAAAAGAACTTCCTTGACATCAATTATATGGTGCTTCGTGGAAAGACAGAGTATAAAGCAGAGCTTTCCACCAGTCCGGTCGGCAGTATGGTGAAGCTTGAAAACCTGTTCAATGGACTCCATGAGAACATTGATTTCTTAGAAAAGAAGATTGAGCAGTACCAGAATGACCTTGAAGCATCAAAGACTGAGTATGATAAGCCATTTGCATACAGCACGGAGCTGGAAGAAAAGCTGGCAAGACAGTGTGAACTGAATGCCCAGCTTGACCTTGAGAACGCAAAGGCTGTGGATGCAGACCTGAGCGGACCGGAGGAAGAAAGAGAAGCAGATGACAGGATGGAAGCTGCAGCAATTGTAGCTGAGGATAAAGGCACTTATTCAGCCGACAGAGAGGGCAGAACACGATAGGAGAGTGAATAATATGAGCATAAGAAAAGTGGTCGCAGGACTACTGATTGCAGCAGGGATTGCCATTATGGCAGTCCCTTTTTTCTGGAGGACAACCGGAGAAAACAGACAGAACAGCTCATAAGTGAATTTGAGCAGACATTGGAGGATGATTACGATGAAGAAACAGATGTGGAGGAAGAGCAAACCTCCATTAGTGAAGAGGATGAAGCCATTCTTAAAGAAGGCGGTGTTATCGGCATCATTGAGATACCGGGCTTAAATATCAGGTATCCGGTAATGGAAGGTACCGCAAGTAAAGTGCTTAATGCCGGGATCGGTCATATAGAAGAAACAGCAGGAATCGGAGAAAGTGGCAACTGTGTATTGTGCGGTCATAATGGCAGCAGATATGGCACATTTTACACCACTAAGTCAGATATCCATAGGTGATGAAATAATGATAACCGACAAAAATGGGCTGAAGCATATCTATGAGGTAACAGAGACAGAGATAGTAAATCCGTATGATAACAGCATCAAGACACAGGGAGATGAAAAGAACTAACTCTTTTACCTGTTCCCAGAAAGGAACCATGCGTTTTGTGGTCAGGTGCATTTATAAGGAGGCGGTGATGGATGAATAAGAGATACCGGTTAGGTGAGATAGAAGAGGCAGTATCAGAAATGGAAGAGCTAATCGACATCGAGGATGATATTGCAGAGATTGATGATGACTTTCAGATAGTCGTAAGCGGCTGGTCTGTGTATGTCGAAAGCCTGAATCTGACACTCAGACAGGGAATAGCCTGTGTATGGGATGCAGAGGAAGGATTATTCATGCCTGATTTTGATGTGACCATCGTGTATGAGGGAACATTGAAACACAGGAGTGGCTCTATTATGAGCAGGATGGAATGGTTGTTACACTTGGCAACTGGCTTAATGGCAGATTGTCTTGTGAACAGATAGAGCAGCTTTGGTGTGAGCTTATCATACCGGAGAAAACAAAGAACAAAAAGAAAGCGAGGAATAGCATATGAAGTATTCAATTAAGGTAAACGAAGTAAGAGCAAAAGAGGGCAGCAATATCAAAGGATTTGCAACAGTAGTATTTGGTGATTCATTCAAGATTACCAATATAGCAATCCTTGAGAATAAGGACAAGGGAGAGTTTTTCGTATCAATGCCTAGATACCGCTCCAATGAGCGTGATGAAAGCAATGGCGTGATCTATAAGGATGTGTGCAATCCTATCACAGCAGAGTTTCGAGAGGAACTCTATACTAATATCCTTGATGCCTATGCAAGAATCAAAGAACCGGAGAAAGAGGAGACACAGAAGCAGGACAGAACACAGGAAATGCCTGAGTTTTCCGTAACTGTGACACCTTATGAGAGGGAAGGCAGTAACATCAAAGGACTTGCCCGCATTTACTTTGAAAACAGTTTCATTGTAAATAATATCAATATCGTGCAGGGAAAAGAGAAAATCTTTGTATCAATGCCTTCTTATAAGACAAAGCAGGTGGACGAGCAGGGCAAGCCAATCTATCAGGATGTCTGCTATCCGGTCACAAAGGATTTCAGGGAAAACTCTATAATGAGATTATCTCGGAATATGAGAAAGCAAAGGATAAGAGCAACGAAAAGGCGAGGGAGAGTGCAGAGAAACATCATGGCAATCCTGATAAAGATAAGGACAAAGAGGCAACACCCTTTCGATAATTAGTAATCAAGGTACAGGGGCGGCCAAGGCTGCCCCATTTACAGAATGGAGGAAACAGAATGGATATGGAAGCAGGAAAACACTTACCAATGAGGAGGTTATAAGGGAACTTCTCGAATTATTAAAGAAAAATGCCATGAAAGAGCAGGCAAACGATGTATTTGAGATATGCAGCTATGTGGATGGACTGGAGAAAAAGATTGATTCCATGACGGAAGAACTTACCAATATGCAGAACCAGATCAAAGAAATGCAGGAAGACACACTTGTTAATAATGCAAAAGGCATTGTCAGAAGCACAGGAGCGACTTAATGTCAGATGTGAGCAGATAAAGTCACAGGTATTGGAAGTGAAAGCACAGGTCAAATCTACAGCAAAGAGCATAGTTGATGAAGCAAAGGCAAAGGGAAGAGCTGCATTATACAGGGTGTCGGAGTTCTTAGAAATTAAGAAAAGACTTCTTGATATCCGGGAAAATGTAAGAGGTGCAATCAAGACCACGGATAAGGATATAGCAAAGACAGCACTTCTTGCAAAAGGATTTCGTGAAGCAGGGCAGACAGCAGCCAATGCATTCCGCACTTTGCTGACAAATCGGAGGTGGATTATTTACAGAAAGAGCAGAAACATCCAATTACAAAGGCAGTGCTTGCCCCTATGAAAGCAGTGAAAAGATGCTGGTATCAATGGAGCTTCATCTGGATGCATCGATTGATAAGCTGGATAATCTGGCTATGAATGTGCAGCTTGATAAGGAAAAGCATATGGAGAATGCGAAAGCACAGGAACAGACAGAGCCGGAGAGGGCAGAAGCTGAGCGAGTAGAAGCAGAGGTTGTATATTCACCTATGGTCGCTGAATCACAGGAGTATCAGTATAATGCAGATGCATTTGAGGCTAGAGACGTGGATGAGGTGAAGCAGGAAGCGGCACATAAGGAAGTATCGAAGGTAAGAGAAGATAAAGCCAGATAGATGTGAGGACGTGGGAGAGATTCTGCGTCCTTTTAATGCGGATAAATATGATAGATGTTATAATGTGAAAAGATAAGTGCGAAACATGTGCTATACTAGCAAAAGTTGTTAATTACATAAAGGTGGGAGAAATTTGACAAAAGTAAAAAGACAAAACACATAAAAAGATAGATGGTCAGCTTTACAGATGAATAAGACATTTAGTAATCTCAAGATGAAACAGAAGGATAAGATTACAGGCTGGGTGTTTGAGGAATACAAAAGATATGTTACAGAGCATGATAAAGCACCTGATTTACTGGCAGATGAACAGATTGTTGAAGCTGTACTTGATAAGATAAATGAGGCACAAATCTGGATACCTGATGGAGAGATATACGATTATTATCGAAGAAAGAAACCACAACTTCAAAAGAGGCTAGATAATGAAAAGGTGATTAAGTTTAAATCCTATGTCAGTTTTATAAGAGCATTGTTGATCAGGACAGGGCATCCGTTGTTATATGCAATCTCAAGCATGAGATTATCTACATGAATCCGGCAGCTGTTATCAGCTATGCAAAGCGAGGTGGCGATAAACTTATTGGAAGAAGTCTGTTAGATTGTCATAATCCGGAATCCAGAGATAAAATACAGCAGGTAGTGGAATGGTTTGCAGCAAATGAAAGCCATAATATCGTCTATACTTTTCATAATGAGAAACAGAATAAAGATGTTTACATGGTGGCACTCAGAGATGAGGGCAAGCTGATAGGGTATTATGAGAAACATGAATATCGAAATGTAGAAACTATGAAACTATACGATTTGTGGTGATGATATGACGAAGGATGAATGGTATCGGCAGTTATTTGAGCGACTGGATAATTCCAGTTCCGAAGCAGTTTCCATCTGAAGCAGAAAGATATTGATTACATAAATGAAAAAGGGTTGGAAACAATCAGACAACATGCAAAGGATTTTATTACAAAAAAGCTCCGGCATATATAGCAAATGATGGTAAACAGACACCAATGCGTGGTCATCCTGTATTTATTGCCCAGCATGCAACGGCAACATGCTGCAGGGAGTGTATCCGAAAGTGGCATAAAATGCAGTCGGGAAAGGATCTAAGTCAGGTACAGCAGGATTACCTTGTAGATGTAATTATGACATGGATTCAACGAGAAATGGAGAGGCAGGAACATATAATATGAGTTTGAAAAATGTATTGATTATTGTTGATAATATTGACGAATCAATTGATTTTTATGAAGAACTGTTTGGACTGCGTGTGATTACAAGGCAGGAAGGTAATGTGATAATGTCAGAGGGGCTTGTATTGCAGGATGTAGATGTATGGTATGATAGTACAAAAATACATACAACTCCACATAACAATATGACAGAACTTTATTTTGAAGATAATGATATAGAAGGTATTATTGAAAAACTGGAGTCTGGCAAGTATGTTGTAAGTTATGTTACGGAATTAATGGAACTTGAAGGTGGACAGAAGCTTGTAAGATTTTATGATCCATCAGGAAATCTTATAGAAGTACGAACACCAATTAACTATAACTGATATGAAATGGATTCAAGGAGAAAATGCAGATATTTGTAGATTCAGATGCGTGTCCGGTAGTGGGCATTGTCGAGACAATAGCAGAGAAATACAATGTTTCTACCACCTTGTTGTGTGATACGAATCATATTTTGTATTCTGATTACAGCGAAGTGATTGTAGTAGGTGCAGGAGCAGATGCAGTAGATTATAAACTAATCAGCATTTGTCATAAAGGGGATGTAGTAGTATCGCAGGATTATGGTGTCGCTGCGATGGCACTTGGAAAAGGTGCATATGCTATTCACCAATCTGGTAAGTGGTACACGAATGAGAATATAGATCAGATGCTTATGGAGCGACATCTTAATAAAAGGCAAGACGTAGCTCTCATAAGAATCATATGAAAGGACCGAGAAAGCGTACAGAAGAAGATGATGTACGCTTTGCACAGTCCTTTGAAAAACTTATACTGATGGCAAAGTCAAAGAAGGTGCTCAAAGTGGGACTATTTAGGAAAAGACAGTTACAAAGACATATGATAAAGAAAATAAGAAACCAGTAATCAAAGCGAGCATATGTAATGGCGAGCAGGTTGCAGGCTTTAAGGACATTCATACAGGTAAGATAGAAGAGATTATGCTGATTAAAAATCAAGCAGATCTTGATGTATTCAAGAAAATGTATGGAATAGATGGTGAGATAGAGAAGGAATATTAAACAATGTATTTGATAAAAACGATAAGAGGTGACATAACAAAAGTAACAGAGGTGCAGGCAATTGTGAATGCAGCAAACAACTCTCTTGGCGGAGGCGGTGTAGATGGTGCAATTCATAGAGCAGCAGGACCGGAGCTTTGGCGGAGTGCAGGACACTTCACGGATGTGAGACTGGAGAAGCAAAGATAACAAAAGCCTATAATCTGCCATGTGATTATGTGATACATACTGTAGGACCGATGTAGGACGGATTTTGCGGACATTCAAAATAAAAAGAATGTGGAGGTAACAGACAATGGCAAAATCATTATTTGAGGAACTGGGCGGCAAATACGAAAGGCAAGGGATTATTTGATACCGTGCTTAACTGTACCCGCCGAAGAAGAACAGGCAATAGGCATCTGGGGCAACGGCATTTAGATTATCTAAAACAGTACCGTAAAGTTACATACACCAATCTTCTTACAAGCGGCAGGCTAAACGCCTACCTTGCCGACATCAACAGACAGGCACAGGAACGCTTTGAAAGGCTCATAGAGGGTATGAAACAGGCACAGGGCATAACGGAACAGCTAAAGGCAGAAAACGCCTTAGAATGGACAGGATGCCTCAATAACATAAGGGCTTGTGCGAGGGAGATTGTGGAAAAGGAAATTATTTTGCATAAACAGATGATTAGTGGCAGGGGAAATCCTGCCGCTTTTTCTGCTTTAGTTTGTCAGCTTGGCTTCATTGTAAAATGAAATGCGACAAGAGTTATTAAACTCTATCGCATTTCTTTTTATACCATAAAACGAGAAAATGCGTTGAGGTTTAACAACCTTGACGCATTTTTAAGTTGTTCTGAAAGGAGGGTAAGGCAATGCGTAAAGGAGATAAGCGATTAAAGTACGAAGATAGAAAAGAAATTGAAAAATGAAGAATGACGGCGTAAGGGTCGTGGTCATTGCCGAAAAATCGGAGTACACCGAGCCACAATTTACAACGAGTTAAAACGTGGCGGGACACCTTACAGAGCGGAAGTAGCACAAAAACAATATAGGAGAATATGAAGAATCAAGAAATAGAAGAAAAAGCTAGAGAGTTGGCGGATATGGTCGGTTCTGTGGCGGTAGACGAAAACCTACCGTTGGAAGTTATAGAAATGACCGCAGATATTTTAAAAGAAGATTGCGAGCAGATAAGACAGGCAGCAGTTGATATAGCGGAGGAAGAAAGGGCAATACGCCTTGGATATAGCACGGACACAACGAAAGGAGGGGCAGCATGGCGAGCAGCAGAACAGAGAAGCACACAGCGGTATACCGAAACGTGAAGCGGTGCGAGTTTCATAATATCGGGGATTATATCGTAGTGACAAGCATTATAGGCGGTACAACCTTTTGTGCGTTTTTCGATTCAGGATTACACACAGAAGAAAGTATAAAAGGCGTGGAAGTATTAAGTTACATTCCATTTATGCAAAACATTAAAACAGGAGGACAAGGAACAATGAACGCAGTAGACCACAACAATGTAGTAATTTTTGATAATAGAGGATTCCCTCATTATGTGCAGATTCGTAAGACCAAAGGATACCGAAGAGGTCCCGGCAGTATTCAAAATCGGGGATAAGGTAGCGGATGCCATTTACATATCAAAGTACCCGAATATCGTAATTGACGGCAGAGCCTACAGTATGCCAATGGCAGACCCGACCGTAAATATCACATTTGACGAAGCGGTACAGGCTTGCAGATGCAAAGGGTTGGGTTGGCATCTTATGACCGCTGTAGAGTACGAATATCTGTTAAATCAGAGCAGAGAAAAGGCACAATGCCACACGGTAACACCGATTGGGGCAAGGACTACTACCACAATGACGAACAGGGCAAGGTAAGTAATCTTGGAAGAACATACACAGGTACAGGACCGGTTACATGGAATCACGACCATACACCTTATGGAGTATCAGACCTTAACGGTAATGTATGGGAATGGTTGGCAGGATTAAGGATTAAGGACGGAGTAATAGAGTTTATCCCGGACAATAAAGCAGCATCCCCATATTGTGACCTGTCAAAGGATAGTGCCGAATGGCAGCAGGCGGAAACATCCAAGGGACCGGTAAGGGCAAATGTGGAATGTGGAGAAATCACAATTACGGATGCTGTGGCAGCAGATGATTACGAGCCGGATTATGACGGAGCACGAATTGAGGAATTAGAGGTTGAGTTATCAGAAATTCCACAGGTGCTTAAAGATTTGGGAATTATCCCGGATAAAAGAGCAGAGGAAGAGGGAAAGACCTATGTATACTTTGATGCCACCGAGGGCGAATATATGCCTATCCGTGGGTCGGCGTTCGACAATGCTTCTGGTTCGGGTCCGTCCGCTCTCGGCTTGATGACCCTCGTTCCAACTCGTACGGCGACGTTGGTTTCCGCTCCGCTTTTATGAGGTAAACGGAAAACTGATTACTGAATAACTGTTAAGGGTGCGGTAGCACCCTGTACTTGAAAGGCGGTAACTGTGAAGCGAAGCGAATTAGAAAAGCACATAGGCGAGAGCGTGGAAGTAAAGCTATTTGACGGCGATACAATGCAGGGAGTTTAAGGAAAACAGGCACGGAAGAGGTAAGAAATAACCCCAACCTGTACTTGAAAGGCGGGTATTACTTTTATCTCACAAAGATACCTATGTATGTAAATCCTGTTTATTCCGAGTATCCCATATCAAGAGCCTAAAAGTGCTACAGGAGGGATAAAGTGAAACCAATAAAAGAAAGTACAAGCCTACAATCGTATGCGATAAGTGCCATAAATCAATAGGAAAGATAAAACCGAGTTATAAAAAGTCGGGGAAATCGAATACAGGTATTGGCGTTGCAGACATTGCAGCACCGTATATGTCATATCTGCCACGGATGCGGAGTTAAGAAAAAGATACAGGAATATCAAGAGTTTGTAGACGGGTACAAAGACAAGGAAATGCCACAAGAGGAAATGCAAAAGGCACAGCTTATATTACAGACTAATGTAGAGCGTAGCCGTGAGATTAAAGAGCAGTACCCTCTTACGCTAAAACCTTGGGAAAGGTAAGGAAATGAAGTACAGAGGATTGACATACAACAGGGAAAAAGAATCTTACGAGTGGGTCTACGGTCTGCCGTCTTACGGATATGCAACGGATGAAGTTGCAGAGATTGGCACGGTCTACGGAGATTTTAGAGATATTCCCGGACACCTTGGGGAACAGACACCCTACAGGGATAAAACGGCAAAGAAATTTACACAGGCGATATTGTAGCCTTGGAAGTAGACGGACAGATAAGAGAATTTGTAGTAGACAAGGCAACAGTTGACAGGGAATATAATACGCTTCCGAACTTTGAGGGCGATACCGTAAAGGTTAGGCTTGCGGATGTGGTTATATTCCGTTGGATTGACCCCGAGGGAGTGATACATCAGCTTTTGCCGTGCGTGAATGAAGCGGGAGTATCCGACACGGCATTCATGGAGATTATCGGCACGGTTGCGGAAAGAGGGGTACAGGAAAGTGAGAGCAAAGGCAAAAGCAGTAGCACACCGTACCCAATATGGGTAGAGGGCGAATATATAACAGAACCACCCATAAGACCGAGTGACGGGGCAGTACGCCCCGCAGGTCATTACATAGACAAAGGCGGTTATCCGGGTGCAAATGTGTATGAGGTAGATATAAATACCATGTGCAGACAGACGGATGTAGCCGACAGATTCGGAAACCGATTTATGAGCAGGATATATTGCTTTATGAAACGGCGGAAGAAATAGGCTATTTCATAGTGCAGGACTTGGAAACAACGGTAGACATAGTAAACGGCGAGATTATAGAGGTCGGGGGTTTGGATACCGAGAACATAAAGAACATTGGAAGTATGGTAGATTATTCAGATTTTGTGGAGGGCATCAGATACCACGCAGATAACGGCTTGGAGATACCATATATTCCTTGTTTGGACGTACAGGTAACGGCATTACCGTACTTTAAACTTAAATGCTTAAAATGCGGTCAAATATCGCTTAGTTGTGCGTATATGGCAAAGCATAAAGGTTGTGGAGGATATTACACGGTAGATTTTGCAACTAAGATTTACAGGAAAGGGAAAAGAAAAGGAACTTGCATAGTGGCTTATGCAAGTTCCCTGTTACCGCCTTATAGCGATAATTACACCTATTCAAATTATACTATAAGGCTTGCACAAAGTCAATAAGAAAGCCTTGAAATCACACGCCAAAAGGCTATAAATGAGGGCGTGTTAAGGACCTTGTATGGGGTATTAACATCTAGGACATTCATAAAACCATATACTTATATAAGTATATGGTTTAGTAGGTTACCCTTGTGGACTTGTAGTATAAGGAGAATGAACGGTATGGCAAAGAAGAGAAAGAACTTTATCCGTGAGAAGAGGATATATTGCGGAGAGGAATACTTAGAGGTTGATATAGTAGCAGTTACGAATATGCCGGAAGCAGGTAAGGGGAAAAGGGTAAATCCTCACAGGCTCAAAAACCTTAATGACAAGAGAAGTAAAAGAAGATTCGTACAGATTGCCAATACTAATTTTGGTACAAATGATTTTCATATATCAGCTACATACAACAATGAGCATTTGCCTATGTCCTTGGAGGAAGCGGAAAAGAATGTGCATAACTACTTAGACCGCATCAAAGGAAAATGAAGCGGGAAACAGGCGAGAATTTAAAGTATATGCTTGTTACCGAATACACCCGGAAGAGGAAGAGGGCAGCTTACATTACAGGGGATTGATGCGGACGATAAGACAACAAAAGCCGTAAGAATCCACCACCATATCATTATCAACAACGGAGGGTTAGACCGTGACGATTTAGAGTTAATGTGGAGTACCACAAGGATAAATTGGAAAAAAGCAAATGACCCGGAATACAGAGCCAATGTAGATTATTACGGATTCGTAAACTGTGATAGATTGCAGCCAAACGAAAACGGATTAGAGGGCATAGTAAATTACATAAACAAGCGTAAGAAAGGCTGTAAAAATGGTCTACATCAATGAACCTTAAAAGCCAAAGGTAAAGAAAAACGACCATAAATGGGTTTTAGAAAACTCCGAGTATGCAAAGACCCCGGAAGATAAGGAGGTATGGAGAAAGCTGTATAAGGGTATGAGCCTACTAAGATAGATTTTGAGTACAACGACTATACGGGGTGGAATTGCTACCTACGATTACGGAAAGTGAGGGATTAAATTGATTGCAACTATTGATTTTGAAACAACAGGATTAAAGGCGGGAGAGGACGAGGTATTACAGGTATCAATTATTGATGAAAACTATAATGTCCTGCTTAATGTTTATTGCAGACCGAACAATAAAGACAGTTGGGAGGATGCACAGGCGGTACACGGCATTACTCCACTTATGGTAGCCAATGAGTTACCGTTTGAAAGATATGCGCCTACGGTGCTTGATATTCTAAGCAAGGCGGACAAGGTAATAGCCTATAATGCAGCGTTTGAAGATAGTTACCTAAAGGCATACGGAATAGAGGTAGACCCGGAAAAATGGATTGACCCTATGATTGTGTTTGCAGAAATCTACGGAGAATGGAACGAACGCAGAGGTAGTTACAAGTGGCAGAGCCTTACCAAGTGTGCAACATACTACGGTTACGAGTTTAAGGCTCACGATTCCTTAGAGGATGTAAAAGCAACCTTGTATTGCTACAAAAAATGGAAGAGGACATAGAAAGGAGAAAGGGAAATGCTGATAGGCGGAAAAGAGTACAAAACAGGACAGCGTATTAAGGTAATCAATGCAAAGTCAATATTGCATTACAAGTACGGAATGACAGGGGATTACAACAAAGATATGACAGGAATAACGGGAGTTATCACGGCGGAATCAACTTATGATGAATACGCAAGGGCAAATTTGAGAGTAGACGAGCCACACAACGAACATTACAGAAATGGAATGACAAGGCTATTTTGTGATGATGAAATAGAACTGTTAGAAGAATAGGCAGGAGGAAAATATAATGCTGATATTACCGATTAAGGGTAAGTGGTTCAATATGATTCTTTCCGGGGATAAACAGGAGGAATACAGAGAGATTAAACCGTATTATACAACGAGGTTTAAGAAAATATTTGAAATGTACCCAAACTCAAATATTCCTACAGGACTTGATAAACAGTTAATAGGATTCAGAAACGGATACGGCAGCAGTAGACCACAGTTTACCGCCGTATGTTCATTGGATATTAAGACAGGTAAGGAAGAGTGGGGAGCAGAACCCGAAACGGAATACTACACGCTACACATACACGAAATCGGAGAAAGGAAAGATTGTTAAATGCAGCAGGCGATATTTACGGCACATTGCCCTTATGAGTTGGGCGATATTGTAGAGGTTGCAATAATTGAGGGAATGGCTATTACAGGGTATCCAAGAAGATTAGGCACGGCAGAAATGAAGATAACGGATATTATCACAGAACACAGCTTAAAGAATGGCACGGTATCATTTATTTACGAATTGGACGGTAAAAGCGTATGCGGTTGATACCGTGGAATGAATTGACGAAAAGGAGTGAAAAACATTGATAAATCAAGGATTTGTGACCGATTCGGACACGGAAAAAGAGTTAAAGAAGTGGCAGCAGGCAAGAACCACGGCAGTAGACGAAGATAAATTAAAACAGCAGTATAAAACAGGCTCAACAATGCACAGGGCAGCACTTTGAAAGAGATTTTAGCCGGGTGCAGAATGTACGAGAGCCACGGTATAGCAACTATTGATAAAACACCCGAACCGTTCAGAGTGACAAGTAAGAACCACAGGACAGGAGAATTTACCGGGCGTTTCAGCACACACACAACCCGACTTTCAAGGGACCTTATACGGTGGGCGTTCGATAATGTTTGAAGCAAAGAGGACAAGCAAAGACAGGATAACCCGAAATGTGCTTACAGATACGCAAATGGACGTATTGGAAAAGCATAGCCGATTAGGGGCGTTATGCGGGGTGTGTATCTGTATACAGGATGATTTTTCTTTATCCCTTGGAATGTATGGCGTGATATGAAAGAAATGTACGGCAGGCAGTACCTAAAGCCGGATGATATAGAGGAATACAAGGTTAAGTTTGACGGTGCGGTACATTTCTTGATGCACACCGAGGAATTGAAAGGAGCATACGAAAATGCAGAGCGAAAAAGATAAAATTATGGAACTGTTGACAATTACAGAGGTTAAAGAGGGCGGAGGGGTAATATTTACAGACCGTTCAATAGAAATCTTACAGGAGTTAGGGCAGCAGTACAAAGAAACACCGCTTTTAAGAAATCAAGGCAGGATAACCCGGATTGGGAGGGATGCCAACGCAGGTTTATTATTCGTGTATATGTGTGAAAGATTGACGGAAGCACCGAGCAGAATACATACAATGATAGTTTGCAAGTTAATGATTCCTCTGATTTGGGAAAGGTTGGAAAAGGAGTTGCAGGACACGGCAGCAGTAGCGGATAAGAAGATTGAAGAGGAAACGGCACAGGGAGGGTTATTAAGTGCGACTTAACGGAATTGTAGGGGCGGAGATTCCGTATTACAAGATGATGAATAAAGCAATGCCAGGACCGGCAAAGGACACAAAGAGGAAACCAAAGAACGGCAGACTTACGGAGATTGACCCAAAGACCAATAAACCGAGATTAAAAGCGGTGTGCCGATAAGCCGGGCGGTAGAAGTCCTTTATATGTTTGAGAATACGGACGTATTGCCTTATCAGATTGAGGAAATGAAAGTAACCATAAGCAACCTACAGACAAGAGTTAAAAGTTGGAGGATTGGCAGGAATGAAAACAGCAATAACAGTAATCTTAATTATCGTTGCCGTGGCAGCAGTATTATTTTTCTTCCACTCATTATTATGTTTTCTCTTATGTATTTGGTATTGATATGGACGAGGACGGCGGATTACATGAATGTATCGGGTGTCCGAATGAAAGCGATTATTGCACAGAAGAGTGCAGGATATACAAAAAGTACCAAAAGAGATTGGCAAGAATGGAAGAGGACAAAGAACAGGAAAGATACTTACAGGAATACGCCAAGAGAAAACAGGAGAAGAAAAACAGAAAGGAGGGCAAGCGTTGAAACAATTAACACTAGGTAGCCTGTTTGACGGTATCGGAGGTTTCTGCTATGCAGCAGGAATACCGAGCGGGATAGATACAGGATGCACCATTAAACCGTTATGGGCCGCAGAGGTAGAACCGAATTGCATTGACATAACAAGATACCGTTTTAGGGATGTAATGCACGTTGGGAGCGTTACGGAACTTAAAGGGATGAAATACAACCCGTGGATATTATAACTTTTGGAAGTCCTTGCCAAGATTTAAGCATAGCAGGAAAGAGAAAAGGACTTAAAGGCAATCGTTCCGGGTTATTCACACACGCAATAAAATTATAAGAGAAATGAGGTTAGCAACGAATGGAAAATATCCAACTTTCATTATTTGGGAGAACGTACCCGGAGCTTTTCAAGTAACAACGGAGAGGATTTTAGAGCCGTGCTTGAAAAGTCACAAACGCCAATATTCAATGCCTGCAAGTGGCAAATGGGCAACCGCAGGAATGGTTAGAGGGGAGGTTGACACCGCTTGGAGAATCCTTGATGCTCAATATTGGGAGTACCCCAGCGTAGAAAACGAATCTACCTTATCGGAGATTTTGGAGGACAACGTGCCGGAGAAATATTATTTAAGTCCGAGCGTGCTTGGGTATACTCCGAAGAGCAAAGAACAAAGGGCGGAAGCTGCCAGACAATCTACGAATAGCCTTAGAACAGAAAGTAGCCGAGGGGAGGTCTTAGGGCTTGATTTTGCACATGCTGACAGCGTGGTAAGAACCTATAAAGACATTACCCCAACCTTAGTACAGAATATGGGGCGTGGCGGAGGTCAAACACCTTGTATTATGTATGAGCAAAGAACCATTGCAATAGACCAAGGCGGAGGTAAAAGCCAATGCGGTATAACAACGGAATTATCCCCGACACTCACATGTACGCACGGTGGAGAACCTGTAATATATTCCAAAAAGAAATGTTATTCCTTTGAGGGATGAAGTTACAAGAAATAAGGCAAGCAACGGATTGGGCGTTGGAAAAGTCGGGGACCTTGCCCGACACTTACAACGGCAGATATTCACAGCGTATTTTACGAAGCCTACCAACACAACGGATACAGAGAGCGATACAAGCGGAACATTGACCGCAGGACAGAACAATACCGTAAGGAGATACCCCATTGATTGTAACCGATAAGAAAGCCTTTGAAGAGAATCAGCACGGAGGATACAGGGAAACACAGATTAACGGCACTTTAAGGGCAGCGGGGGTCTTACGGCGGAGGGTCGGAAACTCTGATAACAGAGAGTACCAAGACAAAGGGAATATCCCTAGCACTCCGAAGCATTAAAGACCTGTTGAAGAAAGCAACACAGAAAGTTGTATACATAATCCGCAGGCTTACACCTGTTGAGGGAGAACGATTACAGGGATACCCGGACGATTGGACGAAATACGGAGCAGACGGCAATATTATAGCCGATACGGCACGATACAGGGCGATAGGCAACAGTATATGCGTATATTGTGCGGAAAGGCTATATATAGGCATTATACGAATCCTACAGGAGGAAGAAAAGGACAATGAAAGAAAAGACGAGAGCCTTTTATAAGGCGGTATTTAAGTATTGGTGGCACGAAAGGGTATTGAAGTTCTTTAGAAAATAGGAGTTGGTACATGAAGAAATGTAGCTTATGTGGAGAAAAGGCATTGGAGGGCATAGAGATATGCCCGGAATGCCTGAAAAGGGCAGCAGTTGCCCCAAAACAGATAAAGAGGTTACGACAGATAAGCAACATATTAAGCATAACGGCAGATACAGACACGAATATAAAAGCCTGCATGCAGAGCATAACGGAAATTGCGGACGATTTGGAAAGGGGCAGTTATGGCGAAGAAGAGAAGAAACAGGAAAGTAATACCATTCCAACAGGAAAGGACATTGACATATAACAAGGCAAAGCCGAACCGACAGGCAAGGAGATTAGGGATTAAACCCGAAGAACAAAAGAGAGAAAAAGACGGTAAGCAAGGCAACGGTATTAAGTCAAAAGCGAAACAGGCAAGAGAAGCACAAAGAAGAATCACACCGCCGGGAATGACATACGGCGAATATATGGAATACCTAAAAGGTAAAAGGCGGCAGTTGGAAGAGAAGAAAAGAGCATACAGGAATGATACTTATATAAGTATACAAGTTGCACAAAAGAACAATGTACTTATATAAGTATATTTGTTGATTATCCGGGTTGTAAATATACTTATATAAGTATATAATAAAATCATCAAAGGAAAGCAAAACGGAGGTAAGGAACAATGGAAGAAAAAGGATACACAATTAGATGTGGTGGTCATAATTACATAACACTTGAATTGAACGGAAAGTTCATTTTCTGTTTGGATAACGATATGCAATACGCAGAGGAAATGATATACAAGATTGAGAAAAGAACAGGAATGAATTTTAAAGATATTCCAATCAAAGGAAAAAAGACGATTTTTCGGGATTAAGATTTTTCAATGGTGGTTGGAAAAGAGATTTTTGGAATGAGTTTCCAAGCAAAGAAGAAATTAGCGGATATATGAAATTGAAAAAGGCATAACTAAATAGCCGAAACAGCAAAGGGCAACCGCCCGAGCTGTCAAGACAGGTCGGCAACCTGTTTTCTGACGAGGGCAAGCCAATAGCCGTAGCAGGGATAGAGTGAAAAATAGCAGTGGGTACGCCAACTAGAGAGCGTGCGGTAAGTCAACAGGTTTTAGTAATTTTTAATGCGAAAAATTGCAACGCCTATCACATAGCCGGGAAAGGCGGTGGATATATGCCAAGAAGTCCACCCGAAAAGGCTATTGCACACCTTATAGAGTGCCTAAGCCTTTAGAGATTGTATAAAGTGTGCAATGCACGCAGGAGGTAGCCTATGGAAAAATACCAATGACACAGGAGGATAGGGATTATTTCAAAGCGGAGTAAGAACCCTATGCGGTATCGAGGTAATACAAGCTAAAAATATCATAAACGACCCGGAATTAAAGGTAGTATTTACTTCCGAGGATTTGGACTTTATGAACAAAGAACTTGGTAGACAGGCAGGGGCGGTATTTGCCCGAATCCTTAGAGCGATTAAGAAAAGGACTTTAAGGAAACACAAAGAGTAATCACAGGAGGTAAAAGCAGATGAAAACTATTGCAATTATTAACATGAAAGGCGGATGTGCCAAAACAACAACAAGCGTAAATATGGGTTATATCTTGGCAGAGGATTACGACAAAAGGTATTGATTATTGATAATGATAAGCAGGGCAATTTATCCAAGGCGTGCGGTGTGTGGAATGATGAAGCACCAAGTTTTGCGGATGTACTTACAGGAGATAAGACATTAACGGATGTAATGCAGCTTGGAGCGAACGGAAACATTGCGGTAGTGCCTGCCAATATGACACTTTTAACCGCAAACCTTGAGGTAATCAAGAATGAAGAAATAGACCAGGTAACAATATTGTCTAAGGAATTGGAAAAGGTAAAAGATGTATTTGATTACTGCATTATTGATTGTCCGCCGGATATAAATATATCTGTTATCAATGCCTTAGTGGCAGCAGACGAGGTTATTATACCGATTAAGATTGACGGTTACGCATTTGACGGTATGAAAGAGTTAGAAGAACAGATAAACAATGCAAAGCAGCTTAACCCAAAGTTGAAGTTTAGAGGATGCCTTGTAACAATGTTTTACAACCGTGATGTATGCAGACAGGAGAGGAATACTTGCAGAATCAGAGATACCCGGTATTCAGAACACACATTAGAAGAACAGAAAAGGCGGACGAGGTTACATTTACCACACAAAGCCTTATGCAGTATTCTCCGAGGTCGGGAGCAGCAAGAGATTATAAGACATTCGTTAAGGAGTATTTGGAGGGATAGAATGGTATACAGAAACAAGGAGGAATATGCTGACCCCACAGCCGGGGCAGCAATCCACGAAGCAGAACCAAAGGCAAAGAAAAAGGAATACAACCCGGAAGTGACAAACCTTGTAAGCGTATTAAAGCAGATGATAGATATTGCAGGGTATGAAATGGTCGGACGTATCGTATTGAGAAATAAGGACACAGGAAAGGAGTATAGATAGTGGAGATAGGAAAAGGAAAAGTGATAGAGCCGTTAGAAACAGAAGAACCATTAAGGATATTCGCAAGACCGGACAACATGGTACAGATACCATTATCCGAATATAAGCGATACATAGAAGATACCATAAAAGGGCCTACGGTAGAAATACCGCTTAGTGAGTATATGAGCCTTAGGGAAGAGGTGGGAAATCTAAGGATAACAGTAGAACGCCTTGACCGTGAAAATATGGAAATGAGGAGCAAGGAACGAGTAAACAGAGAAGTAACCAACATTGTAGAAAATGCAGAAAAAGGATATTAGAGGAAATAAAAAGTGACCGAATCGGACACATTGAGAAGAACGGAGGTTTAAGATATGGCAGGATTCAACATTAACGATTTACTCAATGCAAAAAGCAAAGGGGCAGCAGTACAGGCAGAGGAACCGGCAGAACAGGAACAGGAATTTAAGGTAACTATGCTTGATGTGGAGGACTTAATACCGAGCAAAGATAATTTTATTCCACGGAAAACATAGACGAATTAGCAATGTCTATTGAATTGGTCGGACACATTGAGCAGAACTTGGTAGTAAAGCCGGAAGCACACGGAAAATATGAAGTAGTCGCAGGACACCGCCGTAGACTTGCAGCCTTGAAGTTGGTACAGGAGGGCAAAGAGGAATATAGAAAAGTGCCGTGCCTTATCAAAAGGAATCAGACACAATCAAGGATAAGTTAAGCCTTATATTTACCAATGCAACGGCAAGACAGCTTACGGATTGGGAAAAAGTGCAGCAGGCAAAGGAATTAAAAGAAATCCTTACCGAGTATAAGAAAGCCTTACAGGAAGAAAACAAGGATAAGCCAAAAGAGGAAAGGGAGAAAATGGGGCGTATCCGTGATATTGTGGCACAGATGCTTAATACATCAACTACACAGGTTGGAAGAATGGAAGCCATTGAAAACAATTTATCACAGGAGTTTAAGGATGAATTGAAAAAGGCAATATCAATATTTCTACCGCACACGAACTTAGCCGACTTGATGAAGAGGGGCAGAAACAGGCTTACGAAAAACGAGGAAAAGGCGAGTTACATATAAGTGATGTGAAAGAAGAACCGAAAACGGAGATTACAGACGAACAGGCGGAACAGGTGCAGAAAGCAATTAAGGAAGCCTTAAAGGGAGAGGTAAACCGTGCGGTATTCAAAGTAAAAGGAAATGTGGCAGCAGTTGAAAAGGAATTGGTTAAGCATTTTCAAAGACATTTACCGCCAAGACCTTAGAACTTAATGGAAAAGAATTTATTTACAGATTCCAAACGGAGGGAATGGCAATACAGATTAAGGAGGATTGGAGTACATATATTATCGAGTATTCCGACCTTGCAGAAATTGTTGCATTGATGATAGAAACGGAAGAATTAGCCTATGACGATTCCACAGAGGAAGCACCACAGGGACCGGCAGAGGAAGAGGATGCCGAGGAACACAGGAAAGCGGTTTTATGAATGAGCCGGAAGAAACACAGGAGGACGAAGAGGAAAACGATAATTTACCGGGGCAACAGGATATGAGCGATTACCCGGAATATGTACCCGAACCACAGGAAAAAGGATTATCCTTTACAGAGTGGATAAGCAAGAAATACGGAACAGGACAGTATAACATGATACAGAAAGAGGTACGAAAGGTTATTATGACAGAATCCGAAAACGGAAATATCTGCCCGGCAGAATGGGAAAACAGATTAACTAATGCCTTATCTGTATGGGTAATGAGCAGAACAGCAGAGTATCAGAAGTATTTACAGGGTTAGGCGGTGCGTATGGACCGTACCGAATACAAGGAGGGTATTATTTGGTGCGGAGAAGAAAAGGCAAGCAATCAATTATCTACATTGGTTGCCTGCCTATCCGCACAAATTGGAAAAACAGAAAAAGAAACGTGCGATTTAATAAATCAATGTATGCAATCCTTTGATTTGCTTATGGAGAAAATAAAAGACCTTGCAGAGAGGTTGAAAGATATTTTCGATATAGCGGAATCGGATATTTGCGAATCTTGCGAAGCCAAGAGGACGAAGCACGGCAGCAGTTGTATAGCAGAAATCGAAGCTACAGGAAAAGCAAATATCAAATGGTGTGAAAAATACAGACCACCATAAAAGAAAGGATAGCATAAAATGAAGAATTGGGAAGTAGAAGCAATCTTAAAATTTTACAAAGATATTGACCTTGATATTAAGGTTACAGGCGAGTGGCTAGAGCAGTACGAAAGCGTGTATGATACCACAGGGGCAATTAACTATGACGGTATGCCACACGGAAGTAATACAAGCGATTCTACGGCTCTGCTTGCAATCAAAATAGCAGGTACAGATACCGCAGAAAGAATTAAGGAATTAAAGGGCAGAATACAGGAGTTAAAGAAGTTGAGAACGGAAATATCAAAAGAGATTTATTCCTTAACTCCGATTCACAAGGCTATAATATGCGGATTTTACTTACAGGGTCAAAATGGGAACGCATAGCGGAACAGATTAGTTATTCTGTCCGACAGAGTAAAAATATAAGGTGCGTTGCCTTAGAGGTCTTAGGCGGAAAATTAGCAAGGAATAGAAATATATCACGAAGCAAAATTTTGAAAGAGGTTTTGCATTAAAGATTGCCCGCTATTGCCCGATTTTATGTAGTATAATACTAAGATGAAAAGCGAAGCAGGGCAGCAGGATTTTATTGTTAAATCCTGTTGCCTTTTCGTGTTATAAAATTTGAATTTGCAAAATGCGAAGATTCCGAAAGAACGGAAAGCCGAAAACCGGGAAAACAAACGAAAGGAGGTTTTGACTTGGCAAGACAGAAAGACGAAAACAGGGAAAAGGCGAAGCAACTTTTTTAGATTCAGACGGTTTAATGAAGAATACAGAAATTGCGGAAGCCTTGGGGATTGATTCGGCAAAGGTGCGAAAATGGAAGTGCGTAGACAAGTGGAATGATGCACTTGAAAATAAACCCAAAAGAGGGGCGGACAAAAGGCAATAAAACGCCAAGGGTCACGGGGCCCCTGTAAGAAATAAAATGCTGAAACACACGGGGCATATTCCAAGGTGTATTTTGATGAATTATCAGAAGATGAAAAAGCGTTGATAGAATCAGTTACCCTTGATACAGGGGAAAATACATTAAGGGAATTACAAAGCCTTATAGCCAAAGAAAAGATTTGGAAAAAGGATAAAAGAATTAAACACGGATACCACAGGCAACCTATATACAGACAAGGTTGTAGAAATGCGTACCCCCGGAAAAGAGGGAGAGGATGCAGACCCATACGGTGCATACAATGAGGACGGCAAGGAAAAGGCACAGGGACCGGCTCTAAGCGTGGCTATGGAAACAACTATTAAATCCTCTGCCTTTGAAAGGGCAATGAAGCTAGAGGACCAGCTTAATAAAGTACACGGCAGAATCATAAAACTATTGGATACAATAAAGTCCTATGAGTTAGAGCAACGCCGTATCACATTGGAAGAGAAGCGGTACGCATTGATGAAACAGAAGATAAGCGGGGAGTATGATGTAGACCCCGATACAGGAGAGATAGACGATAGCTATACAGAGGACAGCGAGGACGGCGAGGTATAGGCGTAGGCACACGGCAGCAGTAGCCACGCCACGCACCGCCACACGCTCACGCACGCACAGGCAGGCACGCACCGCACACAGCACCACAGGCGGACACAGGCACACGCCACGGACGGCGAGGGTGCGTAGGTACTGTAAGCCGTCTGAACGGCGTGAGGGTGCCGTGACCCCAAACGCTTCCTAGATTCGAGGTCGAAAAAACGACTTCCAAAAATCCGCAAAATTTTTTAAGGGGGTAGGATTTTGAAACTCTACGATAAAAATGCGGTCGCAAAATTCTTAGATATGACCCCTAAAAATGTGGAGAGGTTGACACAGAAAGGAATTTTGCAGACGAAGCAAGGAAACCTGTACGCCTTGGCGGAAACCAATAGGGCGTACATAAAATATTTGAGGGACCGTAACCCGGAATCACAGGAAGCGGTAGACCTCAACGAGGAAAGAGCAAAGCTAACCAAAACCAAAAGGCTTAATGAAGAGTTAGACCTTGCGGTAAAGAAAGGCGAATTGCATAGGTCGGAGGACATAGAAAAAGTAATGACAGCTATGTTAATCAATTTCAAGAGCCGATTAAGTGCCATTCCGGCAGAGGAAGCGGACAAGTTGGCAGCAATGACGGACAAAGCAAAGATTTTTCTATATCTGAATGACAAAATAAAAGAAGCACTTAACGAGTTATCCGATTTTGAGGGTATGTTTAAGGAGGAAATAAAAGAAGATGAAGAGGGAAACGATTGACCTTTTCAACAGAATATTTAAGGTCTTAGAGCCACCGCCCGACTTGACATTATCACAATGGGCGGACAGATACCGCCGTTTGTCCTCTGAATCGGGTAGTAAAGGCGGTAAGTGGAATACAGAAAAAGCACCTTGGCAGCGGGAAATTATGGATGCAATAACAGATATATCCGTTGAAAAGGTTGTGGTTATGAGTGCTGCACAAATGGGAAAAACGGATGCCTTTTTGCTTAATACAATAGGCTATTATATGCACTATGACCCATGCACTATATTGTGTATGCAGCCGACTTTATCCCTTGCGGAAACAATGAGCAAGGACAGGCTTATGCCAATGGTACGAGATACCCCGGCATTAAGGAATAAGATAAATGAGAAAAGCCGAACCGCAGGAAACACAATCTTTAAAAAAGCGTTTCCGGGCGGACGTATCACAATGACAGGTGCAAACTCTCCAACAGAGTTACGAAGCCGACCAATCCGTATATTATTGGCGGACGAGATAGATGCTTACCCACCAACAGCAGGAGCGGAGGGGGACCCTCTGATACTTGCAGGGAAACGACTTACAACATATTGGAATCGAAAAGAGGTAGACACAAGCACGCCAACGATAAAAGGGGCAAGCCGTATAGAAATGGAGTACGAACATTCCACTATGGAAGAATGGAATGTGCCTTGCCCGAGTTGCGGAGAATTACAACCGTTGGAATGGAGTAATTTAATCTATAAAGTGGATGCAGACGGGGAAATAGAAAGTACAACCTATGTATGTGCGAAATGCGGAGTAGTACATACAGAAGTTGAGTGGAAAGAGCATTTTAATGAGGGGCGGTATGTGGCAAAATATCCAAACCGTAAAGTGCGAGGATTCCACTTTAATTCCTTGGCATCTACTTTTTTTGGTTGGGATAAGATTGTAAAAGGCTTTATCGAAGCGGACCAGGCATTAAAAAAAGGCAATATCGAACTTATGAAATCTTGGGTTAATACCGAATTGGGGCAGACTTGGGAGGAACAGGGCGAGAAAGCAAGTAAAGATGACCTGTTGAAGCGTAGGGAAAGATACCGTTGCGAAGTGCCGGACGAAGTTATAGCAATCACGGCAGGAATAGATACACAGGATGACCGCTTTGAGGTCGAGGTGGTAGGTTGGGGCGTGGAACACGAAAGCTACGGCATAATCTACAAGAGGATATACGGAGATTTGAAACAATCGGAAGTATGGAAGAACCTTGACGATTTTTTAAAGCAGACATTTAAGAAAGCAGACGGTACGGCAATGAGAATATCATGTGCCTGTATGGATTCGGGTGGACATTTTACTAACAAGGTATATAGATTCTGTAAGGCGAGAACTGCAAGAAAGATTTTTGCGATAAAGGGAGGTAATGAGGGTACGGCAAGACCGTACATATCAAAGCCAACAAAACAACAGGGAGCAGGCGTATTTATTTACCCTTGAGTTGATACAGGTAAATCCCTTTGTTACAAAGGTTGCAGATTGAGGAAGAGGGCCCCGGATACTGCCACTTTCCGAAAGACGAAAACGAATATATCCGAGGATATGACGAGGATTATTTTAAAGGTCTTACAGCGGAGAAACAGGTATTGAAATACAAAAGGGCAGACCGTATTTTGTATGGGAACTTACAGGAGAAACAAAACGAAATGAGCCTTTAGATTGCAGAAACTACGCACAGGCAGCAATAGAAATTACAGGATTAACCCTAAAAGAGCCACCGAAGAAAAAACAGAGGTGCAGGTAACACGAAAACAAACAAGACGTAGAGGAAATAGAAGCGGAGGTATAGCATAATGGCAGCAATAACACTTGAAGTTGCAAAAACACTTAGAAATGTGGTTGGAAGCGGAAAGCGAGGTAGCAATAAACCAATCATACACAATAGGCGGAAAGTCCTTTACAAGGGCAAATTTGGCAGAAATCCGCAAACAGATAGAATATTGGAGTAATAAAGTGGCGGAATTGGAGAATTTAGCAAAGAAAAAGGGCAGAAACAGGGTATACAGGATTGTACCAAGAGATTTATAGGCAAAACAGCCGAAAAGGGCGGAAATACAAGCAAAACAGGAAAATAAAAGATTGCCCGCCATTGCCCGATTTTTGTGATAATATATAAAATAGCAAAGCACCAAGGAGATATAGAAGTACCCAAGGTGCTTTTTCGTACTCAAAATACGGAGAAAGGAGGTTTGAGCCTTGAATTTTATTGATAAAGCCATAAAAGCAATATCCCCGGAAAGGGCATTAAAGCGAGAAGTGGCAAAAACGCCTTAGTATGATTAACAGCGGTTACGGAAACTACGGTGCAAGTGCCACAAAGAAAAGTCTTATAGGTTGGACGCACGGCGGAGGTAGCCACAGGGAGGATGTAGAGGACAATATAGACCCTTTAAGGCAGAGGTCTAGGGATTTGTTCTATGGTGGCTCAAATGTTGCCACAGGGGCAATAAAAGGCTTAGAACCAATACTATAGGAATTGGGTTACACCTAAAAGCATCAATCAATGAGGAAGTATTAAAGATTGAGCCGGAGGAAGCAAGGGAGTTAGAGGAAACGATAGAAAGAGAATTTGCACATTGGGCGGATTCTACGAATTGCGACCTTGAAAGGATAGACAATTTTATCAGTTACAGCAGTTGGCATTTTAAATGCCTTGCTTAGTGGCGATTCGTTCGCACTAATGACAACAACCAAGAGGGTAGGGAGCGTTTACGACCTTAGAATACAAACCCTTGAAGCAGACAGGGTAAGCACACCGGATAACGAAAGGGTAAACCCTCTGTTTTGTGAGGGTGTGGAAAAGAACAAAGCAGGAGAGGTTGTTGCCTACCATGTATCAAAGTTTCATCCGCTATCGTTTACAGATAGAGAACCGAGAGAGTGGGTAAGGGTACTTGCATACGGAGAGAAAACAGGACGAAGAAACATATTACACATTATGAATAGGGAGCGAATCGGACAAGTCCGAGGAGTTCCCTTTAGCACCTGTAATTGACACAATAAAGCAGTTAGGACGATACACCGAAGCGGAAGTATTGGCAGCAGTTATTAACGGATTGTTTACCGTGTTCATTGAAAAGAAAGTGCAAGTGATGATGTGCCGTTTGGGGAAAGCATCGGAAGAGATGCAGGTAGACCAAGAGGACGAAAACAGTATTGAGCTTGCACCCGGGGCAGTAATCGACCTTGGAGAGGGAGAAAAGCTAATATGGTAAACCCGGGCAGACCAAACCCGAACTTTGACCCGTTTGTAATTGCGGTACTAAAGCAGATAGGGCAGCCTTGGAAATTCCATACGAAATACTGATTATGGCTTTTCAAGTAACTATTCCGCATCAAGGGCCGCAATTCTTGAATTTTCAAGGTTGTAAAGATGTATCGGGCGTGGTTTGTAGCTGATTTTGCCAACCAATCTATGAAGAATGGTTAAGCGAAGCGGTAGCAAAAGGAGAATAAAAGCACCCGGATTTTTACAGACCCGATTATTAAAGATGCCTATTGTTCGGCAGAGTGGACGGGACCGAGTGCCGGACAGCTTGACCCGACAAAAGAGGTTGAAGCTGCCGAGAAGAGGGTACAGGGCGGTTACTCCACAAGGGAAAGAGAAGCAAGGGAACTTACAGGCACAGACTTTTACAAAATATCAAACAGCGAAAGCGTGAAGAGGAATTGTTAAAGGAGGTAACAGGAGGTGCAAAGACAGACACACAAACCGTTGAGAATATTAACGGACGTGAGGAATCAGACACAGAAAACAACCCCGACAATGACGGAGGGCAGACAGAGGAAGAAACCGAGGAATAAGAACGAAGTGCAAAGGTTTTGGAACTTTGTGCCGGACGAAGAGAACAACACGGCAGAAATGCTATTGTACGGCGAAATCTCCGAGTATTCGTGGTATGGGGATGAAATCACACCAAGCGTATTTAACCAAGAGTTAAAAGACTTGGGGGCGGTAGATGAAATAACCGTGCGTATCAATTCGGGCGGAGGGATGTATTTGCAGCAGTAGCAATATATACCCGATTAAAAGAACATAAGGCGAAAATATCGGTAAAATTGACGGTTGGTGTGCAAGTGCAGCAACCATTATTGCTATGGCGGGCGATACCATAGAAATATCTGTAGGCGGTGTATTTATGATACACGACCCATTAGCCGGATTGATTGGATACTACAATACAACAGATTTGGAAAATATCGTTAAGGAATTGGAAACAATCAAACAATCTATTGTTAATTGCTATATGACCGTTACGGACAAGTCAGAGGAAGAGATAAAAAGCCTTATGACAAACGAGGGCGAATGGTTCACAGGCGAGGAAGCAGTAGAAGCAGGCTTTTGTACCGCAGTAATGTTTACAGATGTGGATACAGAGGTAGAAAATGCGGAAAAAGTAATTGTAAATTCCGTACCTATCGGCTTGGAGAGATTCAGCACGATACCAAAGGATTATTAGGCTACGCCAATAGCCATAATAATAACTATAAAACCAATGGAAAAACAAGGAGGGCAATAACATGACATTGGAAGAGTTTAAAAGAACCACCCGGACGTAGCCAATGCGTATAAAACCGAGATTTTGGCAGGAGCAAAAGACAACGCCGGAGCGGACACACAGGCAGCAGTAGAAGCAGAAAGGGCAAGAAATAAGGCGATTGATGAAATCACATTGCCGGGATTTGAGGATTTGGCAAAAAGCAAAATATGAAGAGCCTGTAAGTGCGGAAGCGTTTGCAATGCAGATTGTAGCAGCACAGAAAAAGACAGGGCAGGCGTTTTTAAACAACCGTGAGGATGATGTAGATAAATCGGGAGTAAAAGACGTAACCCCAACTTCTAACAATGGCGGACAGGGAGAAGATAACGACCCATTCGGCGATATTATCGACCAGATGTATCCACAGACAAAATAACAGGAGGTAAAGAACAATGGCAGGAAAAGAGAAGTTAGAAAGCTATTCTCCTAAAATGGTACACGCCGGGGATTTTCCCGTTGTGACCGATTCGGGCACAGTAGCAAGCGGAGAAACAATTCACGAACTTATGCCTATTACACTTGGGGCAGACGGAAAAATCAAGGCGGTAACAGCAGATACCGTAGCAGATGTATACGGACTTGCAGCAGAAAACGCAGAAGAGGGAGAAGAGGTAGTATATTACCTCACAGGCGAATTTTTCGGTAGTGCGATTGAAGTACCTACAGGCAAAACGGCAGCAGACTTTAAAGCACCATTTAGAAAAATTGGTATTTTCCTCGTAGATACAGACAACGCAACAGCATAGAGAAAAGGAGATAAATAAAAATGGCAAATATCAGCATTTACGACCCTAGAACAATGGGGAAACTTGTAGAGCGTATGCCTAAAGTGCAGACGTTCATTAAGTCTACTTTCTTCCGAAATGTCGAAACATTCGATACACAGAAGATTGATGTAGATTTTAAGAAAGGAAATCGACAGCTTGCACCATTCGTACATAAAAAGATTGGTGGCGTGACTATCGACAATGAGGGATACGAAACAAACACCTACGAGCCACCACTTGTAGCACCAAACAAAATTACAACCGTAGACGATATTTTAAAGCGTACACCGGGCGAAAGTCTTTACGGCGGTAAATCCCCGAATCAGAGAGCGGTAGAGAAAATGCAGAGGGATTTTACGGAACTTGACGAAATGATTACACGCCGTGAGGAATGGATGTGCTGTCAGGCTTTATTCACAGGTAAAATTCCTATCCTTGACAAGGACGGAAAAGAGTTACAGGCAGAAATTGATTTTAATTTTACTAACAAAGTAACATTAAAGGAAGCTGAAAAGTGGAATAAGACGCAGGGAGGTAAATTAAAGCAGTTAAAGGCTTGGCGTAAACAGGTACAGAAAACAGGTTTTGTAAACTGCAATGTCTGCATTATGGGAGATGAAGCGTTAGAAGCGTTCATTATGGACGAGGAAGTACAGAAATTGCTTGATGTGGAACGCTACGACCTTGCAGTAATCAAGCCTAGGGAGTTGCCGAACGGTGTAACTTATATCGGGACCATACAGGGAGAGGGAATGGATATTTATTCCTACAATGAGTGGTTTTTAGATAACTGGACGAATAAGGATAAGCCGGAAAACAAGCCTTTAGTGCCGACAAATGCGGTTGCCTTGTTATCGACCGAAGCCAACTACTCTATGTATTATGGTGGGGTTGGAGTTGTGGACGAAACCGGAAAGACGATTGCGGTAGTCGAGGGGTCGAGAATCCCGGAACAGTGGGTAGAAAGACGCCCGCCGAGAAGATTCTTGCAGTTAAATTCAGCACCTCTTTGTGTACCTCACGAAGTAGATTCTTGGTATGTTGCTACCGTCTGCTAAAGGCGGTGGCAGCCTATGAAGAATTTTAAGGAAATGCTTGATAAGGACCTGGACCGTACTTTTTACAACACGGAGGAATTTGCGGAATTGCAGAGAGTCCGCATTGACGGAATAGACAGGAATGTACCTGTTATATTTGATTCGGATGCAGCAGAAGCACGCCGACAAATGCTATCCGGGGACCATGCACAGGGTATATACCAAAAGTTGCTTGTAGTACGCATCCGATTATCTGATTTGGAAAAAGAACCAAGGCAGGGTATGAGAATGTGGATAGGCAGCGAACTGTATAAAATATCCGAGGTTACAACGGAATACAACGAACTTATTATTGAGTTGGTGGGGGAGGATGAGTAAATGATAGACATTGAAGTATCACAGGAAACCACCAACAGGCTACACGCTATTTTATCCGGCTTGGGAAAAGCGGACGAAAAAGTATTAAAACCTGCTATGCAAAGAGGATTGATAGCGGGGCGGACGGCTTTTAATAAGCAGATTAAGAGCGTGTACTATGTAAGTCCGGCGGTTATATCGAGGTATTCACATATTGGGTATAAAAAGGTTGAAATGCGGAGTGACGGACTGATAGGGAGCATTGAGTACGCAGGTACGGTTATCCCACTTATTAAGTACAATGTCACACCGCAGAAAGCAACATACGGTAAAACACCTGTAAAGGCAGCGGTAAAGCAGAGTGAAAGCCAAGTAGAACTTGCAAAATCATTTACCGCACAGATGCCAAACGGTCACATAGGAATATATGAGCGTAAGAGTGATTCAAGCTATCCGATTAAACAGCTTTACGGTCCGTCCGTGCCAAGAATGGCGGAAAATGCCGTTGTATTAAAGACGGTCGAGGACAGGGTAAACGAAGTAATCAACAATCGTATGGAACATGAACTTGATAGAATTTTGAACGGAGGTAGTTAATGACAGCGATTGACCTATTAAATGCACTTAAAGCCTATATGGAAGATAAAGTAAAAGATATGCGGTTAATCGCAAGAGTGCCGGAGAATGGAACAGACCCCGGAGAGCGACCGCCGTTAGTTTTTATCGGGAACTTGCCAAACAAGGAACAGGAAAAGAAAGCAGCACCCTACATACTTCTTAAATTGCTTACCAAAAAGGTAGATGATGAAGAGAATGTATGCAGGGTGCGTATTATTTGCGTTACATTTTCGGAGGATAAAAACGAGAATTATATGCAATGTCTTAACCTTGTCACAAAGATAGAAACAAGCCTGTTAGAGGATGTGGTAATAGATGAACATTATTCCTGTCAGAAGCCGATAGAAACAATTATCTATGATGAAAATATGGAATTGTACCAAGTCGGAGAACTTATGACAATTTGGGAGTTGCCACAGATTCACAGGGATGTAAGACAGTATTTAGAGTAAAGGAGGTTGGAAAGTATGCCAAGAGCGAGCAGAACAGCCACAAAGGCAGAAGAAACCGAACAGGCGGTAAATTCTACGGCAGAAACAGAAAAACCACAGGAAACGGCAAATACGAATGCCACAGAGGAAAGATTTATTTATATCGGACCGACAACAAACACCGGGTTGGTAGAAAATACGATTTTTACAGGAAACAGGGAAACAGTTGAAAAGTATTTAGAACCGACCATTGAGAAGTTACCACAGGTAAGATTGCTTATTGTGGCAACGGAGAGCCTTGCGGTATGCAAACCAAAAGTAAAGACGGCAGGAACATTATTGAATAAATATTACAATGATGTTTTAAGTCTTATGAGAAAGCCAAAGGAGGACTAAGGTAAATGAGTAATTACTATCACGGAGCGAAAGCAAGTAAACAGGCTACAAGCGTTTCAACACCTGTTGTTGCGGACAGCAGTATACACCTCATTGTAGGTACTGCCCCGGTACATACAGTAGGCGGAAAAGCAAACGAGCCTGTATACGCTTCCAATTATGCGGAAGCGGTGGCAGCAATGGGATATAGTGACGAATGGGATAAATACGATATTTGCGAGGAAATCTATTCATCATTCAAGCTGTATTCTAATGGACCTATTATTATGGTTAATGTCCTTGACCCTGCAAAGCACCTTAAAGGAGCGGAAACGGTAGAAAAGACATTAGCCGGAGGAATCACAGAGTTACCGTATGAAGCGGTAAGTGATACGGTAGAGGTAAAAGGATATGACGGCGAGGATTCGCTTACAGAAACATACACAAGGGGCGAAGATTACGACCTTTTTTATACAGACGGAGTATTAAGATTGGAACGTATCGAAAGCGGAAAAATCAAAGCGGACAACGCAAGACTTAATATTAAGTTTAATTCCGTTGACCCTAGCAAGGTTACAAAAAAGGAAATTATCGGAGGATATGACACAAATACCAATAAATCAAGTGGTTTTGAGTTGGTAGATTCCGTATATCCTAAGTACGGCGTTATCCCTACACTCTTCCTTGCACCGAACTTTTCTACAGATTCGGAGGTAGCTGCAATTATGGCAGCAAAGGCGGAGAACATTAACGGATTATTTACAGGAAAAGCAATCATTGATGCAGACACAGAAACGGTAAAGGTATATTCGGATGTTCCGGCGTGGAAGAGCAAGAACAATATCACACAGCCGTCACAGCTTGTTACATGGCCCAAGTATACGCTTGGCGGTAAAATCTACCATTCATCCGTACATCAGGCGGGCGTTATGTCAAAGACGGATGCTACAGAGGACTTAGGCGGAGGTTCGCCGTGCGAATCAGCAAGTAATAAGACTATTCAGATTGACGGAATGGCACTTGCAGACGGCACAGAGGTACTTTTAGACCTCGTAAAAGCGAATTACCTTAATTCAAACGGAATTATCACGGCATTAAACCTTACAGGCAGTTTTGTATCTTGGGGCAATGAAACAGCTTGCTACCCGGCAAATACAGATGTTACGGATTATTTCTATTGCGTAAGCCGTATGTTTAGCTGGGTAGCAAATTCCGTTATCCTCTCAATGTGGAGCAAGGTTGATAAGAAGTTAAATAAACGCCTTATCGAATCCGTTACACAGAGTATTAACATTTGGCTCAACGGCTTAATGGCGGAAGAGAAGATTTTAGGCGGTCGTGTTGAGTTCTTGGAGGAAGAAAACACCACAGCGGACTTATTGGCAGGCAAGGCAAAATTCCATATCTACCTTACACCGCCAAGTCCTGCAAAGGAACTTGATTTTGTATTAGAGTATGACGTAAGTTATCTCGAAAATATTTTTGCGTAGGAGGTAAAACAGGATGCCAAAGATTGACGAAACAGTAATCGGGTTTGCGGTGTACGAAGATGCAACGGAATATATCGGAATCTCCGAAGTTACATTACCCGAAATTTCAAATATTACCGAAGAAATCAGCGGGGCCGGCATTGGCGGTAAAATCGAATCTGTAATTTTAGGTGCGATTGAAGCAATGAGCCTTACCCTCAATTTCAGAACGGTAACAAATAATGCGATTAAATTACATGAGCCTAGACAGCACAATATTGATTTAAGAGCAGCACAGCAGCAGAAAGACACCGTAAAGGGTACTACAGAGGTTGTATCTGTAAAACATATCCTTGTAGTAACCCCGAAGAAACTTAACCCCGGAAAAGTTGCCACGGCAGCGGCAGCAGAGGTAAGCGGAGAGTATGCAGTAAGTTATTACGCTACATACATTGACGGCAAGAAAAGTTGGAGATTGACCCACTTAATTATATCTACTATGTAAACGGAAAAGATTACTTAGCGGATGTAAGAAAGGCACTTGGAAAATAAGCACGGGAAACCGTGCTTTTCTGTATTTGATAGAAAATTGGAGGATTAAACACAATGGAAGATGTAAAACAGACAGCAGTAGCAACAGAAGAAAAGAAAACGAATGTGACCGAATCGGACACAGACGGATTAAATTACACCCATGTATTCAAGAAGCCTTTTGAATTTGAGGGAAAGACATACGATAAGTTGACTTTTGATTTTGAGGGCCTTTTAGGTTCGGATATGATTGCCGTTGAAAATGAAATGGCAGCAGTTGGCGAGTATGTATTATCGCCGGAAATTTCAACATCTTTCCTGTCTAAAATGGCAGCGAGAGCAGCAGGCGTAGGAAGCGACCTTATCGAGCATTTACCTATCCGTGATTTTGGAAAAATCAAGAATAAGAGCAGAGATTTTTAGTGACAACAGGCTTAACAGATTAAACCCGGAACTTGGGTAAGAGAAAATGCACTTTTACTTTCAAGACAGACACACACAGGGTTGATTATTGGGTAAGCCTTACAATCCGTGATTTAAGAGGGTGGATACGAAGCCTTAACGGATTGATAGAAAAGAGAAAGCACAACAGCAGAACAACCAATAACATATCCGCCCTTGAAACACAGGGCGGATTTTAACAAAGAAAATAATCATAATTTACATAGATTCAGCACTTGCACAGGCAGGTGCTTTTATTATGCCCGAAAGGAGGTAAAGGCGTGGCGAGTGCAAGACAATTTCAATTTTTCTTTCAATTAACCGCAGCCTTGGGGCCGAACTTCTCTAAGACCTTTAAGACAGCAAACAGCACTATGACCCTTTGGGCGATAATCTGAAAGAGGTTAGAAATAAGTTAAAGGATGTATCGGCGTATCAGAAACAGCAGACAGCAGTAGAGAGAAGTAAGCAGAGAGTTACAGACCTTGAAAAGAACACGAAAGGTTACAGGCGGAGTATGATGCAACGGGCGGAGAATCCGAGAAACTTAAAAAGAAATTAGAAGCCAATACGGAAGCATTGGCAAAGGCAAGGGATAAGGCAGCAGACGAAACGGAAAAGTTGGAGGAAATGGGGCAGGCACTCCAAGAAGCGGGCATAAATACAGATAACCTTGCCAAGAATACAGAGGAATTACAAAAGCAATATGACAGGTTGCAGAAATCACAGGAAAAAGTTGCAGCCATCAACGAAAAATAGATAAGAATAACGCAGCGATAGCACAAACAAAGTCACAGTTGACAGGAACAATAGGAGCAATCGCAGCAGTAGGAACGGCGATATATGCCGGACCGGTTAAAAGGCAGCCGAATTTCAAGAGCAGATGTCGGGAGTAAAGGCAATATCGGGAGCAACAACCGAGGAAATCGCCCAACTTTCAAACAAAGCTAAAGAAATGGGTGCATCAACAAAGTTTACCGCAACAGAAGCCGGACAGGCTATGGAATACATGGCTATGGCGGGGTGGAAAACCGAGGATATGTTAGGCGGTATCGAGGGTATTATGAACCTTGCGGCAGCTTCCGGGGAAGATTTGGCAAGTGTATCCGATATTGTAACGGATGCCTTAACAGCTTTTGGGTTGAGTGCATCAGATGCCGGACATTTTCGGACGTATTGGCACAAGCATCAAGTAATGCAAACACCAATGTAAGTATGATGGGGTCAACATTCCAAAAGGTCGCACCTGTAGCCGGAGCATTAGGTTACAGCGTAGAGGATATGTCTTTAGGTATTGGACTTATGGCAAATGCAAGTATTAAGGCAGAGGTCGCAGGTACAAGTTTAAAGACAGCGTTAGCCAATATGGCAAAGCCGACAGATGCACAAGCGGCAGCAATGGAGAAATACGGCATAAGCCTTACAAATGCAGACGGCTCTATGAAGAGTTTTGGGGATGTAGTAAAGAACCTCCGAAGCAGTTTAGGCGGATTGTCCGAAGCGGAACAGGTGGCAGCAGCAACAACGATTTTCGGAAAAGAAAGTTTTGCGGGTATGCTTGCTATCGTAAACGCATCAGAAGCAGATTTTAATAAACTTACAGATGCGGTATATAACTGTGACGGTGCAGCCAAACAAATGGCAGAAACCAAGTTGGATAACCTTAACGGAAGTATCACATTGGCACAATCTGCCTTTGATGCTTTACAGGTAGAACTTGGAGAGTTGTTATTGCCGACCCTTACAGAGGGTGTAAAGAAATTTACGGAAATAGTAAACGCAGTAACAAATTTTGTAAGAGAGAATCCGCAGGCAACAAAACCATTGCCAAAGTTGCGGTTGCATTAGCAGGGTTAAAAGTCGGAGGACTTGCAGCAAAGCTAGGTTTCCTTGAAGTAAAAGGCGGGATACTCAATGTTCAAAAAGCCTTTGAAATAATCAAGGGAATTGGAATGAATAAGTACCTACAAAGCCTTACAGGCGGATTTTTGAATTTTAAGAATATCGGTAGCGGTATTCTTGGATATTTCACAAGCGTAAAGAACGCAGCCGGGGCGTAAGCAGTGCATTAGGCGGAGTGTTAAGCAACAGCACCCTGTTTACAAAGATTGGCAGTGTATTTAGCGGTATCGGTGGAAAAATCGGCGGTACTGTAATGGGGGCGGGTTCAAAATTACTTAACCTGTTTTAAGTCCGTTTACACGAATGGGCGGTAAACTTGGCGGTATCCTGTCGGGAGTTGGAACAGTTATAGCAAATTCGCCTTTAGGTAAGGTTGGAAATCTCATAGGTGCAGGATTCGGGAAAATAACGAAGTTTATAGCACCTGTAGGAAATGCAATAAAAACAATGCTTGGACCGTTGGGAAATTTGGCAAGTTCCGTATTTGGTCCGCTTGGTGGAGTGGTAGGTAAGATTTTGCCGATTGTTGGAGTAATCACAACGATTATTACTGTTATTCAGTTGGTAAAAATCACTTACAGGAAATCAGAGCATTTATAGAAAAGACATTCGGAAGTGAAGCGTTGGCAATCTTTGACAAGATTGTAGCGGTTATTACGAATGTTGGAGATACCATTAAAAATATTTTCTCTGATAGCAATATCGGAGAAGCGAGAAACAAGATACAAGAGATTTTCGGGGATAAAGGCGTACAGGTATTTGATACGCTTGTAAATATCCTTGGAAAGGTAAAACGGCGGTATCAGATGTAATAGCATTTGTGACAACCTATGTAGTTCCTGTTGCGGAACAGGTATTACAGGTAATTATAAATGATGTTGTGCCGGGTATTGTGGGTTTCATACAGGCAGCAGCACCTACGATAATGTCAATCATTCAAAGCATTGTTGATTTTGTCGGTGCGGTCATTCCGATTATTGCCGATTTTATAGCCGGATTGATGCCGATTATATCGGAACTTATCTCGTTTTACAGACCTATGTATTACCGATTATATCGGAATTGTTCAGTTTTATAACAAGTACCGTACTGCCTGCTATATCGGTAGCAATTCAAGCAATTTTGCCTGTAGTTACTAATGTTTTATCGGTATTGCTTCCGGCAATTCAAACCGCCTTAACAACGATTTGGAACATAGTAGCACCAATCGTACAGGGAATTTTACAGGTGGTGCAAGCTGTAATGCCTGTAATTTTATCCGTGGTTCAATCTGTGATTGGTTCGGTGCAGGGCATAATACAAAATCTTATGACCGTGTTAAGCGGAATTATAGATTTTGTGACAGGCGTATTTACAGGTAATTGGTCACAGGCTTGGAACGGAATTAAGTCTATCTTTTCGGGAGCGGTTGGAGGTCTTGGCGAAATTATCAAAGCACCATTGCGAGCCGTTGTATCAGCGGTTAATACCGTAATCAGCGGACTTAATAAATTGAAAGTGCCGGATTGGGTTCCCGGACTTGGCGGAAAAATTAACATACCTTTGATTCCGGATTTGCAAAGGTACAGACAGGACACCGGGTACATTTATAGCCGGAGAGAATGGACCGGAGTTGATTACAAACGCTGCCAACAGAAAAGTATTTACGGCAGCACAAACAGGACAGATATTTAACAATATCTCACAGGCACAGACGGCGGATAATGTATCCGCAAGAATGAGCGGGCCGGCACAATCGTTATAAATGTTCAAAATTCGCCAAGTGTTGTAGTAAACGGAAACGGCGAAGCGAACAACATTAAGCAGCAGTTAGAACAGTATGACGAAGCATTTTAGAAAAGCTACGAGCAATCATTGTTGCAATTCTGAAAGAACAAAAGAACAGGAGGACAGGGTAGTATATGCTTAATAACACTTATACAACGGTATCCGGGGATACTTGGGATATTGTGGCTTACAAAGCCTACGGCAATGAAATGTATATGGATACTCTTATTAAGGCGAATATTGAGTATAAAGATACCTATATTTTTCCGGCAGGGTTGTATTGACCTTGCCGGAAATTGAATTGACGGTATCGGAATCCCTGCCACCGTGGAAACAGGGGGTAACGGTAAGTGAGTAACAAGAACTACGCAAGGCGTACCGTGGTAAAACTGTACTTTAAGGGTGCAGATATATCCAAGGAATTATCCAAGTATCTGTTATCCCTGTCCTTTACAGACAAAGAAGAGGACGAAACGGACGATATAAGCCTATCCTTGGACGATAGGGAGGGTAAATGGATTAAAGATTGGCTCAATACGAGCAAAGCGGTAAAAACGAAAACAGAAACGGTTACTACAGGCGGTGGAGAGATAAAGGTAGGTGCTATTGTGAAATTCAAGGGCGGACCGGTATATATATCCTCTATGGCAGCAGAACCGACAGTAAACAGGGTGCAAGCACCTGTAAATGCACAATAGCGAATCACAACGCACACCCATATCATCTTATATCACAGGACGGACAAAGGGTATACGGTTGGTGCAATGCTTCAGACGTAGAGGGAGGACAGGCAACAACCACAACAAAACGACCGTGATTAAGGAAAAGAAAGCATTTAAGGGCACGGAGATACACGCTATTGTAATACAAAAATCCGTATTCAGACGGAAAAGATAAGGTATTAGATTGCGGAAAATTTGAGATTGATAGCGTAAGTTATCAAGGACCACCGCAGAAATTAACCATAAAGGCTACATCAATACCGTACAGTACAAAGTTACGGCAGGAAAAGAAATCTAAGACTTGGGAGAATACCAATCTTAAAAATATAGCAGAAAAGATAGGCAAGGGTAACAGTATGAAAGTAATGTATCTTTCAAGCCATAACCCAAGCTACAAGAGAAAAGAACAGGTAAACACGGCGGATATAGTTTTTAAAAAACTATGCAAAAATGCAGGTATTTCCTTAAAGGTTACATCAAAACCATTGTTCTTTTGACGAAGCAGATTATGAAAAGAAATCATCCGTTAAAAAGATAAAGGCAGGGAAAGGAAATATATTAAGCTATAGTTTTTCTACAAAAACGGCAGATACATCCTATTCAAAATGCCATGTATCATATACAGACCCGAACACAAAGAAAACTATTGAAGCTACATACACAGCACCGGGAGCAGACCCGGACGGACAGACATACGAATTTAAGCATAAGGTAACAAGCCAAGCGGAAGCGTTGGAGTTGGCAAAGTGCCAGTTGCGACAGAGAAATAAAGGCGAAACAACAGCGGAATTTACCTTAGTCGGAGATGTGGACTATGTGGCAGGCATAACCGTAACTGTATACGGATACGGAGAATTTGACGGAAAGTACATAGTAGAACAGGCACAACATAGTATCACAGGCGGATACAAGGTACAGATAAAGTTGCGTAGCGTGTTGGAGGGGTATTAAATGACAGGATTCAGCAGTACAGATATGCAGGAACTAAAAGATATTGTAAGAATCGGACAGGTAAGTAAGGTAAACGCCGGAGAAATGACCGCAAGGGTACAGATTCCGGACCAGGGCATAGTTACAGGAGATTTAAGGATTGTAAAACGACCGCCAACCGTGGAATGTGAAACAGGATGCAAGATTAAAGTAAAACCTTGGATTCCAACCGTAGGGCAATGGGTATTGTGCATATTCAAGCCGGACGGAGAGGGGACGGTTTTGTTATAGGAGGTATCTAATGGCAGAGATTGGAACACTTGGGGATATTGTCTTTAAGGTATCGGCAAATAAGGTAAGAACCTTTGACGATTTGAAGATAGACAGTAAAACCAATTATGCAAAACACACAAGGCATCTTAAAAGCCGTTATTAGAGTTTCAATACAATGATGCAGACACGGCGAGCCTTACCATTTATCTATCCGCATTTCTTGGGGTAAATCCCAAGAAAATGCAGAACAAAATAGACAAGTACAGAAAGAAAGGAAAAATCCTTACGCTTGTTATCGGCGGTGAGAAATACGGCAGCCAATGGGTTATCACAGGACATACAAAAGATTATGAGAAATTCGATAATCAAGGAAACCTGTTGATAGCCAAAAGCACCTTATCGCTTGAACAGTACGCAAAGAGGTAGAAAGGCAGGCAGGAATGAGTTTTACGATAGATACCGCACAGGAACAGCCTATAAACCTTGCACCTCAAACACTATACGAGGAAGTGATACAAAATGTTTGGTTTTGCTATCCTCGTTAGAATATGACATACCGCTTAACCGTGAGTTTGGATTAAATGCAGCTTACATAGATAAACCGATTACAACAGCAACGGCACTTGCAACGGCAGATATTTATGACAAAATCGGAGAATATGAGCCGAGAGCAGAGATTGTAAGTATAGATTTTACGACAGACTACGAAAGGGGCATATTAAAACCTAAAGTGGAGGTAGAAGTAAATGGCGAATATGACGAATACGACGAGGAATATACCGAGTGAGTTACCCGAGGTTGAGTTTGTGGATACCGATACGGAAGCACTTGTAAATAAACTGATAGCCGGATACGAAGAGATTACAGGCAGAACCTTATACCCTGCCGACCCTGTAAGAGCGTTTATCCTTTGGCTTGCAAGTGTAATCATACAGGAAAGGGTAAATATCAACGAATCGGCAAAACAGAACTTACCAAGATATGCCACAGGGCAAAATTTAGATTCATTAAGTGAAATATTCCATAACACATACAGGCTACAGCCTACGGCAGCAAGGACAACGCTTGATTCAGTATTACAACGGCACTTGATAAGGAGTATGTGATAACGGATGAAATCGAGGTAACGGTAGACGGATACATAAACTTTGTGACAACGGGATACTTGACATTCCCAGCAGGAGAAACATACGCAGAGGTAGAAGCGGTATGCACGATATTAGGAGAGGACGGAAACGGCTTTACACCCGGACAGGTAAACAGACTTGTTACAGAGGAATTTTTATATTTTAAGGAAGTGGTAAACACAACAGAAACAGCCGGGGAAGCGGAGAAAGCGATACCGCATATTACAACCGTATGAGAGAATCCGAAGAAAGCTACACTACCGCCGGACCGAGAGGGAGTTATATATATCACGCTAAGGCGGTATCCTCACAAATAAGTGATGTATCCGCAGAAAGTCCGCAGGACGGAGTAGCAGATATAAGGATAATGCTATATGGCGGAGAGTTGCCGAGCGAGGAACTTATAAAAGAGGTGCAGGCATATTTAAGTGCAGATGATATAAGACCTATGACGGATAAGGTAACGGTCGCAGCACCGACAACGGTTGATTTTGATATTGAATTAACATATTACATACCGAAAGACAAGGAAGCAAGCACCAAAGAAATCAAAAGGGCGGTTGATTTGGCGGTGGAAAGCTACGAATTATGGCAGACCTCTAAAATGGGGCGGGATATTAACCCGTCCTATTTTTGCAATCCTTATGGATTCGGGCATAAAGAGGGCGGATATTAAAAACCTGTATTCACGGAGATACCAAAGGGAAGCGTTGCAGTATTAAAAAGTGTACCGTAACCTTTGGAGGGTCGAAGATGAATAGTTTAAAAGATGCCGATTTTACGCAACATTTCCGCCCGCCTTGAAAAGGATGAAAAATGGTTGCGTTGGGTCGGCTCATAGCGGACGAACTGCACCAAACAGTAGAGCAGACAAAAAGAATATCATATACGCCAATATAAACGAGTTATCGGAAACGTGGCTTGATGTATTGGCGTATGACCTCCATGTAGATTGGTACGATTACGATTACCCGATAGAAGCGAAAAGGGCGATTATCCGGGATAGCGTAAGAGTGCATCAGAAATTAGGCACAAAGGCAGCCGTTGAAATGGCTTTGGGTGGAATACACCCAAAGAGTGAGATAGAAGAGTGGTTCGACTACGGAGGAAAGCCGTACAGATTCCGTATTGTACTTGATACGACAGAATCAAGGGTTGCAGCAGACTATGACGAGATTATAAAGACGGTTGACATATACAAGCGTTTAACGGCTCATTTAGACGGTCTTTATTACCAAGGGTCTATTACTGTGGTAGTAATGCCTAAAACGGAATTTTGGCTATATTCCGTGCCTATGACAGGGCAATTAAAGGCAGGAACAGAACCACACAGAAATACGGTTGGTGCGGTTGAAAATACGGTTATAGATGTAATGACACAGGCAGCGGGATATACGGCAGAATTTACACCGACAGGAACGAAGCCGGACAGGAATATTACATTTGCAACAAAGGATACCGAGATTGTGACCGAATCGGACACAATGGGATACCAATATACGAGCAATCAGACAGGACAGGCAAAAGCCGGAACGATACCGCAGAGAAACACGGCAGGAGGTGTAGCACAGGAGGGAATAACCGCACAGGCTACAGGGCAGGCATATAAGTTTGATTCAGAACTTGCAGGAACAAAGCCAGATAGAAATATACAGTATCAAATGGCGGATGTGGCAGCAGTTGGAGAAACAGAAGTGCAAGCCTATCTGTTTGAAAGCATATTTACAGGAACAGCACCCAACAGGGCGGTAACTGTAAAGGACAGAGATATACAGACGGTGGCAGACACCGAAACAGAACAATACCCTTATGAAACAGATATGACAGGACAGAAAAAACAGGCACAGAACCTTATACAAACACAAAACCCGGAATATCTGATAAGGGAATGGCAACCACGGCAGAAACCGAAAGCTACCAATACGAGGTAAAGCGTTGCGGTAAGAATCGGTTATAGCAAATAAAAGCAAAGGAGAGTAAAGAAATGCTGACAGAAAGAGCCTTAGAGTTTCAAGCAGTTTGTAGAAACCAACATTGCTTACGCTATGGTCGAGTATGGCGGTACTATGCACAAGGCGAAAATCTTAACAAGAGAACGCTTAAAAGACGGCAGGGTAGCGTTGAGTATTTCCATTACCCCGGAAGTATCGGGGACCACAACAATTACGAAAATTCAGTTGTACGATACGGCTAGTAAGTTGTGGGCGGAAAAGAGCGAAGCAATCAAATTAAAAGGTACACAACAGGGTGTGTTGTACCGATTCAGTTTTAATTTTAAGGAGGAATAGAGCAAATGGGATTATTTAAGATTTGGAAAGACCATGTAACGCAGTATTCCAACCGCTACAGGGAAGTGCAGAACGCAGACGGTACAATCACACACGAAGCCGTAGAGGGCGAAGTGGTGCAGGAGGGTACACCGCAGAACGCACAGAACTTTAACGATTTGGAAGAGAGTATTATCAGCCGGGTTAATCGCCAATCTTGCAATGCTTAAACTTGGTGCAGCAGAAAGCAGGATTAAGGGATTACAGGGAGAGATTGTAGAAGCAACCCTTACCAATACAAAATCATACCCTTTAACAATTCCAAAAAGACCCTTGCACTTACCACACCAAGGGGAAATTTGGACTATACCGTAAATGTTGAAGCGGAAGCAAAGGACGCAGGCGGTGTAGGAGAAATCCGTATTACGGATAAGCAGTTAAACGGATTCAAGATTGAGTATACCGGGGCCGCCAAGGAAGTAACGGTAAAATGCACAGTACAGGGAGGTTACGCATAATGGCAAATGTAATTATCAAAAGTGATGAAAGAAAGGCAAATACGGCAGCAGTATTACAGGCTTACGGAGTAAGAGGTAATGCCACGGCATCACAGAGAGAAGCAGCAGAACACATTGCGGTGCGTTCACAGGAAGCCTACAGAGAATTAAGAAGAATGGGAGGTAACAGATAATGGCAGCAGCAAAGATTATTGTAGTTGAGAAAAACGAGGGCGAGAAAATCGCCTATGACGTATCCACGACAAAAATTATTTTCGGGGATGATGATTTAATGGTAAACATCAAGAACCGAGAGCGTGACGAAGAGGTAACGCTTGATATTTGCAAGGATACACAGGACGGTTTAACCGTTGGTGTGAATACCGAAGCAAGGGAGTATGTGGCACAGGTCATTATCCCGGCAAGGGAATACGAGATTGTGGATACAGGAGAAAAGGACGAGGACGGAAAAGCGATTACAAAGCGTGAACCTGTACCGTTCGATATGAAGAAATGTACGCTTGTATTATGGGCGTTAATTTAATTTTAAGGAGGATAAAATACAATGGCAAACTTTGACGATTTACAGGGTGCAGTAGCACAGTTTGGTGCAAACAACAAGGTAATTTTTGATGATACCGGGATGCCTAGCATTATGGTAGCAGTACCAAAGGCAAAGTATAGTGATGTAATCACGGGCGGAACAGATGAAACATTACCATTTTGGATTATGGACGGAGAGGAAAAGAGCGTAATTTATGTGTCTAAGTTCCTCAATATTGTAGAAAATGACCGTGCATATTCTTTAGGCGGATACCTGCCTAGAAACTATATCAACTTTGACCAGTCTGTAGCAGCTTGCAAAAGAAGGGGCAGGTTGGCACTTAAATCAGGCAGGTGTATTTGCGTACCTTAACCTGTTATCACAGAAAATGGGTACTGTACCACACGGAAACACGAATTACGGCAAGGATTATTACCACCCTTACGAGAGGGAACAATGCCACAGGAGAATCACAGAGAACACTTACAGGAAGCGGACAGCCTACATGGTATCACAATCACGATATGTCGGGCATTGCAGACATTAACGGCAATCTTTGGGAGTGGACCGGTGGATTACGCCTTATGAATGGAGAAATTCAGATTATTCCTTACGGCAACTCTATGAAACTTGATTGTGATATGTCGGCATCAAGCACACTTTGGAAAGCGATTAAGCCGGACGGAACTTTAGTAGAGCCGGGAACAGCAGGCACATTAAAATTGACCGTACAAGTGCGAGTGATGCAACATTGCGTATCAATACAAGCGTTACCACACAGACAACAGATAGCAACGATACATCAGAAGTATTTAAGAATGTAAAGGCAGTTTCCGGGTAGCAATCCCTAAGTTACTCGTTGCACTTGGTTTATACCCGGACAGCGGTGTAACAGGATATGGCAACGACAGATTTTGGGCGAGAAACAACGGCGAAAGGTTGCCTTTCCGTGGGACGGCGTTCAACTATACTTCTCGTTCGGGTCCGTCCGCTCTCATCTTGTCTGACCCTCGTTCCGACTCGTACGACAACATTGGTTTCCGCTCCGCTTTTGTTGAGTAACTGTAAACTGAACACTGAAAACTGATAGGGCGTGCGATAGCACGCCCTTTATAAATACATTACAGTTAGGCGGTTGCAAAAGTGGAAGAGATACAACAGGAAGAAAAGAAACATAACGGCAATGATATTTTTCATATCAAGGAAAAGATTTATGAAATGATATTGTACGGCAACCCTCAATTAAAGGACTTTCCGAAAACGGAGAGGTATGTACTTGCAGGCGATATAAGAAAGACAATGTATACAATGTTGGAAATGGCGGTGCGACTTGAAAAGAAGTACCACAAGAAAACCACATTGCAGGATTTGGATATTGAAGTTGATGTATTAAGAAATCTGCTAAGACTTGCAAAAGACCCGAACCTATACCCAAACCAAAAGCCTTGTTTGAATTTCCACACTTGGGAAGTATGGATGCGAAAGGTAGACGAAATCGGTCGAATGATAGGCGGTTATTCGGAATGGGTCAACAGCAGGGAAAGACAGAAATAAAAATACATAGGGAAATAATCACAAAGTTACGGTGGTTGCCTATCCGTGGGTCGGCGTTCAACAATACTTCTAATTCGGGTCCGTCCGCTCTCAACTTGAATAACCCTCGTTCCAACTCGAACGACAACATTGGTTTCCGCTCCGCTCTGCCCCTATGTCAAGAAGCCTTACGGTTACGACCGTAAGGACAGTACAAACAGGGTTAAAGGGTTATTTTCCGTTCCTGTAGACAGGAAAAAGATTGAATTGCTGTAAAGACAGTTAGTAAGCGTAAGCCGAAAAGAAATATATTTGTCACGTCCGAAAGGGTTAAAACTGATTAGGTTTGTACGGCACAAATTTACAAGAGGTATGCAATGCAAAGCATAAAGAATATATACGAAAAGATTTATGATTTTGAAAATTTACATAAGGCTTGGGAGGAAGCGAGAAAAGGAAAGAGGTACAGGGATGATGTATTGATTTTCAACCGCAACTACGAAGAGCAGTTAATAAATATTCAGAATCACTTAATTTATGAAACATACGAGGTAGGAAAGTATCACACCTTTTATGTTTACGAGCCAAAGAAAAGGCTCATCATGTCCTTGCCATTTAAGGACAGGATAGTACAATGGGCGATTTACAGGCAGTTATTTCCGTTGTACGAAAAGACATTTATCTTTGATTCCTACGCCTGTCGCAAGGGTAAGGGAACGCATAAGGCAGCCGACAGGTTGCAGTATTGGTTAAGGCAGACCGAAAGGAAGCCAGAACGGTACTATTATCTGAAAATGGATATATCAAAATATTTCTACAGGGTAGACCACGATATTTTATTAAAGATTTTAGCACGCAGGATTAAAGACCAACGATTACTTAACCTGTTAGAAAAGATTATAAATTGCGAATCTATGAATTTTGGATTACCGCCCGGAAAAGAGCCGGACGAAGTGGTAGTATCGGACAGATTGAGCAATAAGGGGATGCCGATAGGCAACCTTACCTCACAGATGTTTGCAAACATTTACCTTAATGAGGTAGACCAATACGCAAAACATGAGTTGGGATTGCATTACTACATCCGATATATGGATGATATTATCATACTTCACCACGACAAAAGTATTTGGCAGAGGTCAAAGAGTTGTTAAGGACATTCTTATCAGACGAATTAAGGTTAGATTTGAATAATAAAACGACTATCAGACCGTGCAGTATGGGCGTTGATTTTGTAGGCTTTAGAATATGGTCTACACACCGCAGATTAAAGAAGAAAACGGCGGTAAAAATCAAGCGTAATCTTAAAAATCAGATTGCAAAGGTAAAGGCAGGAGAAGAAAGAAAAGACAGGTTAGACCGTTCGGTAGCTTCATATCGTGGTATCCTGTCACATTTTAACAGTTACGGACTTAGGCAGAGCCTTAACACCCTGTTTAAGGAAAATAGTATGGTGGAGAAGAAAGAAGAGGTAAGCAGATGCACAGGAAATTGTGATAACTGCCCGAACTATACCGAAAGTTATTTTTGTGGATTTGCTACACCGTATTGCAAACTGCAAGGAAAGGAAATTACACACAATGTATATTGATTCAGCAGCAATTATAACTATCGCAAGCGTATTAGGGCATTAACTGCCATTGGTGCGGTTGCGTACAAGATTATCAAATGGTTTCAGGCACAGGAAAAGCAGACAACCGATATTGAGGATTTAAAGAAGCAGGAGAAAGAGGACATAAAGGCAATGGAAGATGAATTATGTTTACTCACTTATGCGGTATTGGCGTGTCTGAAAGGACTTAAAGAACAGGGATGTAACGGACCGGTCACGGAAGCCATAGGAAAGATTGAAAAACATATCAATCAAAAGGCACACGGACAGGAAACATAGGAGGAAAAACAGAATATGAAATATCTTATTTGCGGAATCCTTGGCATTGCTATAGGATTCTTTGTTTTATTTGCTATTTAGGATTGCGAACAAAGACAAGTTATGCAAGAAGCTACAGGACGGAAGTAAAAGAAACTTCCGAAGCCGAACTTTACAAAACTTGTATTGGTCGCAGTCCTTTTACTTACTTTGTGGGTTTGTATATCGGTATCAAAGTAACACTTATCGACTATTCACAATTCGGGGTGCTTGCCACATACATAGCAACCCCGACCACTACAGTAATTGCCTTGTATTGTTGGAAAGCCAAGGCAGAAAACATTATCAAAATCAAAAGGGATACCCGGAGGAAACAAAGGATATTTCTGTTGATTTAAACAATATCAATATTTAAGGAGGTACGGCGTTATGGGAAAAACAATAACAGCCGGATTTATCAGCGATACAATTAACGGTATCGGGATAAATTCAAGTATCAAATGCAACAACGACAATCTGAACAACGACACAAGCCGAAGCGTAGCCTATGTGGTAATGCACTATACAGGCAATTCAAAGGATACGGCAAAGGCAAATGCAAATTATTTCAGCGGTGCGGGGCGTAATGCTTCCGCTCATTTTTGTAGATGATGCGGAAATTTACCAAAGCGTAGAGTTAAGGGATACCGCTTGGCATTGCGGGGCAAAGTCTTATAAACACGGCTCTTGCAGAAATGCGAACAGTATAGGTATTGAAATGTGTTGTACTGCTGGAAACTACAGAATTTCAGACAGGACAAAAGAAAACGCTGCATACCTTTGTGCATTTCTTTGTAAAATGCTTGGAATTGGTGCAGGTGGCGTTGATTCCTATGTATTACGCCATTATGACGTAACAGGAAAGAATTGCCCGGCTCAAATGGTAAGCAATCCTACAGAATGGCAGGAGTTCAAAAATAAGGTTAAGGGTATCTTAGGCGGTTCGGTATCCGCAGGAGGACAGCAGCATACCGCACAGCCGACAACGGACAATGTGGCAAGCTACAAAGTGAAGATTACCGCAGATGTATTAAATGTGCGTATCGGTCCGGGAACAGATTACGGAGTAGCCACACAGGTAAAACAGGGCGAGGTATACACAATCGTAGGCGAGGTAAGAAATGGTAACACCACTTGGGGCAAATTAAAGAGCGGTGCAGGCTACATAAGCCTTGGATATACGGAGCGAATAGCGGAACGACCGCAAATACTCCGCAGGATACAAGCTACAGGGTAAAAATCAATACCGCCGTTCTGAACGTCCGAAAAGGTCCCGGAACAAATTACCCGGTAACAACACAGGTAAAACAGGGCGAAGTATATACAATCGTTGGAGAGGAAAAGAACGGTAACACCACTTGGGGCAAATTAAAGAGCGGTGCAGGGTATATAAGCCTTGGATATACACAGAGAGCATAGGAGGTACACTATGGCAGCAACAGCAGCACAGGTAAAAAGTTGTTAAGGTCGCAAGCGGTATTATCTACTCACAGGAGGGTAATTATGGAAGCGTAAACAAAAACGACAACAACCACGGAATGAGCATAGGTAAGTGCCAATGGAACGCATATTGGGGTAGAGCGTTGCCCCTTTAAAGTCCATTGTTGAAAAGGACCAGGAACAGGCAAAAGAGATATTAGGGGATGCCCTGTATACAGAGATTGCCGGAAGTAGTGCGGATGCGTGGAACAGACAGGAGAGAAAAGCAACCGAAGAGGAAGCCAAGGCAATATCTAAGTTACTCACAACCAAGGACGGAAAGGAAGTACAGGACGATTTAGCGGATGCAGATATTACAGGATATGTAAAGAACGGCGTAAAATCGGTTTAGTATCCTTAAAAGCACTTGCCTATTTTGCAGACTTAGAGAACCAAGGCGGTAGCGGTGTAAGTTCACGCATTGCCAAGACGGCAGCAGAAGCCACAGGAGGGGCGGAAAAGGTAGGACTTGAAGAAATACACGCCTATGCCTTAAAAGATGCCACAATGGGGCAATATGAAAGCCGTAGAAGCAAAGTATACGAAGCGATAAAGGGAAGCAACTTAACGGACGTATCACACACCAAGACAGAAGAGAAGCACACACCGCAGAAGCCACAGGAAACGCCTACAGGAGTTTCAAAAGGCGATATAGTGACATTCACAGGCGGAGGGTCTATATCTCTTCTACGGCAGAATATGCAGCCAAGGAAAAGGATGTGGTAAGCACCTGTAAGGTAACGGCAGTAAATGAGAAAGGCACACATAAATATCATTGCATTTCACAAGACGGTAAAGGCGTGTACGGTTGGGTCAATGCGGAATCTATCAAGGAGTTATCCTCTAAGGCACACAGCGACCCTGCAAGCGTTTCAAAAGGCGATATAGTGACATTCACAGGTGGAGGGGTTTGCGAGTCCTCTACGGCGGAATATGCGAGCGTACAGAAGAATGTCACAAGCACCTGTAAGGTAACAGCAGTAAACACAAAAGGCACACACCCTTATCATTGCATTTCACAGGACGGTAAAGGCGTGTACGGTTGGGTTAATGCAGCAGATGTAAAATAGACCGATTCGGTCACAAAACGGAGGAAAATACTATGCAGATTTTAAAATGGTTACTTGTTAATTGGGATTCTGTATTACTTATTGCTATGGTTGTAGCCTTGATTATTTATTTAATCAAGACAGGACAGACCAAAATCTTAAAACAGATTGCAATTAAATTTGTCACAGATGCAGAGGGAGAGTGTGGGGCCGGCACAGGAATTATTAAGTTGTCGGAAGTAGTTGCGAAAATGTACGCATACCTGCCGAGCGTGGTTAGAATCCTGTTTACAGAAAAGCAGTTGGTACAGATTGCGGAATCTGTATTAGCGGAAGCAAAAAAGAAATGGGAAGCTAACGAGAACCTTACAACCTACATTGAAAACAAACAGCAGACAACCCCGGCGGTAGTGCCACTTGCAGAAAATACAAAATAACAGAATATGCAGTAAACAAAAACGCCCCCCTTGGCTTGAAGCCTTGGGGGTTATTTTTATATTCTGACAGGATAGGGCAGCAGTACAAGAGGGGCAATACTACATTCAGAAAGTTTATATATTTTATGGGAAATACTAACACCGCTATCAATCCATATCATAAAACTTTGTTCCTGTAATAATTCAGAGTGGTTTGTAAAGACACAACCGCAATTTATAAGATTATCAGCAACCCACTTTTCACATTCGGCGAATTTCTTTTCTATTCGGAGGTTGTTTTCGACCGTTACCGCCTTACGGTCATTCATATATTTTTCGTATTCTTTATAATCCATAATGTCCTCCTTATGTTTTGCCGGGGCAGCAGTACCGCAACCCCGGACAGATATTTAGTTGAGTGGTTGAAGCCAAACCACATTATCAAAATTTAAGAATCCGCCGGAACGAATGATAGAAAGTAAGGCTTTCTTACCACCGCAAGGCATATATGGCTCTGTATCGCCCTTAAAGGCAAAGAAACCTTTAACAGGGTGCTTGAAGCAGTAGCCACTTGGACGAGTATAGCCAAGCGGATGTTTAAATTTAAGTTCACCTTTAAGTCTGACAACCTCTAAAGCGTTATTGATAGTGATTGTTTCTAATGTTCTTTCCATAGTGAATACCTCCTAAAATGTGGATAATGTGAATAACTTTGTGGGTCTGTCTTATTCCCTGTTCCTTATGATGTTATTATATACTTATATAAGTATATTTACAACCCGGAATAATTACCAAAATACTTATATAAGTATATAAAGTTATTTGTGCATTTTATATACTTGTATAAGTATAATGAATGTGATATGATAAAGAAAAACCAACGAGCAAAGGAGGTGCAGCAGTTGGCGGAGGAAAAGACAGGCGGAACGCCTGCGACAAAGGCAAAAAATAAATACAATGCAAAGGCTTACGACCAATTTCTTGTAACGGTCCCGACAGGACAGAAAGCAGAGATTGACAAAGAAGCAAAGAAACAGGGATATAAGAGCCGTAACGAATTTATAGTTGCAGCAATCGAAGAGAAGAAAGCGAGGGGATAGAATGGATGAATTGTTGAATTGCTGCCCTAAGTGCGGAAGCACATTGGAGTTTAGCAATTTAATGCAGTATTCAGACGTTTACAAAATAACAAGAAGTGGGAAATTATCTAAAAAGAATAAGAAAAGAAGATTGCGGGCCTATGGAGTGCGGATATATTTCATGCACTAATTGCGATTTTGTGACAGATGCGGAATTAGACTATCGGGGAAAGATGAAGAGATAAGGATATATCAGAAAGAAGATAAGTATTACTACAAAAATACTTATATAAGTATAAAAACTGTTGACAATATACTTATATAAGTATATAATATAATTGTAGCAAGGAGATAGCAGGAAAGGAGTTAAACAATGGAGGATAACAAAATGACAAACAACCAGTTCAAAGGGATAATAAAATGATAATAGCACTGATAAGAAATGATACACCGAAAGAAGAACTAATCGAGTATCTCACAGAATTGATTAAGGAATAAAAAACTTAATAAGGGTCAACACAAGGGCGAACTTCATAACATTCCTGCTAATCGCCCCGAGTGCTTTAAAATATATTAGCAGGAAAAAAAAAAATCAAGGTCGAATAGACCGAATCGGACACAAAGGAGGTTCAACATGAAAAACAACACATTATAATCATTGCTGTAATTGTGGTCTTTTGGATAGGTCACGGGATAATTGCAAGCAATAACAGGCAAACAGAAAACACCACAACCGAAAATCAAACAGATGTTCGGGGTACTGCTGAATTAGAAAAACAGAAGTGCCGGAATCCGAGAAACAGGAGGAAACGACAGAGCAGAAAGAAACAACGGAAGCAATTACGGAAGAGCCAACGGAAATAGTGGAACACAGAACAGGGGATAATATTGTAGGTATAAGCGATAAGGATATTACTACGATATATTCAACGAAGTACGATACCGTAAGGAATGATGTTACAGGTAATTGGAAATGTATTGTAATAGCAGAAAACAACTTTAATGTTGAAGATTATGCGTTATCGTGTTATAAAATTACTTTGATTCTGATAAAACTATTTTGGCGGTTGAGAACTTAACCACAAAACAAGCACGAGTATAAGTGTTGTATCCGGCTTGTTATATGTATCAGTGTATGAATATACTAAAGGCGAGGAACATGATGCCAAAGCAATGTTTGGCGGAACACATTTAGTAGATTACATTGTATACACAGACAACGGAGATATTGAAAAAGTAACCGATTCGGAATAAAGACCGAGGGCAGCAGGTAATAACTGCTGCCCTTTGGCGTAGGAGGTGCGATATGAAGAAATTTAAACAAATGAGTAAAAGTGACCGTATCAAAATGGAAGCACTTTTAAACGCCGGGTTGTCAAAGGCAGCAGTAGCAGAACAATTACATTTTCACAGAAGCACAATATATAGAGAATATGACAAAGGTAAATATATGCACCGAAACTCTGACTATACAGAGGAAGAGCGTTATAGTAGCGATTTAGGACAAAAAGCACACGATTACGCCCAAGAGGGAAAAGGCAGAAGTCTAAAATAGGAAATGATAGAAAATTAGCGGAATATATAGAAAACAAAATTGTAGATAATAGATTTAGTCCGGAAGCAGCATTAGCAGAGGTTGCACGTTCGGGAATTGAATTTAAGACAACAATAAGTGTTAGAACACTTTATAGATATATTGATAATGGAATTTTTTGAAACTTACAAACAAGGATTTGCCTATTAAAAGTAAAAAGAAAAAGCATAACAAGAAAATACAGGTACAGAAAAGAGCCGCCGCAGGAAAGCATAGAAAACAGACCAAAGGAAATAGAAAAACGAGAGATATTCGGACATTGGGAAATGGATACGGTAAAAGGAAAGAGAGGGGTTACAAAATCGTGTATGCTTGTATTAACGGAAAGAAAAACCCGTGATGAAATCGTTATTAAGCTGAAAGACCAAGGGGCAGCTTCGGTAGTGGATGCGTTAGACAGGTTAGAGAGAAAGTGGGGGATATGTTTTATAAGGTATTCAGAAGTATAACGGTTGATAATGGTGTAGAGTTTTCAGATTATGAGGGAATGGAGCGTTCTGCATTGAAAGAAGAAAAGAGGACTTTGTATTTTACTGCCACCCGTATAGCAGTTGGGAGCGTGGCACGAATGAAAATAACAATAGGCTTATACGCAGGCATATACCAAAGGGAGTAGATTTTGAGGATACAACAGATGAAGAAATAAAATATATAGAAACATGGATTAACAATTACCCAAGAACTTTGCCGGAGGAGTTGCACCGCCGGACAAGGTGGAGTCGGAGGTGGACACAACTTGAGTATTTATATGTCAAGAGCCGAGTTGGAAGAAATCAGCGAAGGCTTGATAACAGCTTATGCTAATAAGTTTAGCAATCGAGTGATTCAATCCATCGACATAGAACATTTCATTACAGAATTTCTTATGTTACGAATTGAATATAAAACATTGGAAAAACACTGGGGATACTGGTGCAGATATATCTATATTAATCGATATATGGATGCACCAAAACCGGTATATCAGAACCTGTATGATCTGGTAAAAGAAAAAGATTATTTTGTACTGACGACAAATGTGGATCATTGTTTTCAGAAAGCAGGATTCGCTAAAACAGAATCTTCTATACACAGGAGATTACGGCTTGTTTCAATGTAGTGAGCCTTGTCATAAAGAAACCTATGACAATGAAGAAATCATAAAGAAAATGGTGCTGAGTCAGGGATTTCAGATGAAAGACGGGGAACTGCAAAACCGGAAGACGGAGAAATAAAGCTTACGGTTCCGACGGGTCTGATTCCATATTGCCCGCGCTGCGGTAAGCCGATGAGTATGAATCTCAGATCTGATCAGACATTTGTTGAAGATGAGGGATGGCACTGGGCAGCAGAACGGTACGAGAAATTTATACAGGATCATAAAAGCAGAAAATAGTGTTTCTTGAACTTGGTGTAGGATATAATACCCCTGGTATTATAAAATATCCGTTTTGGCAGATGACAAACACATTTCAACATGCATTTTATGTGTGTCTGAACCAGGGTGAAGCATATGCACCGGAAGAAATAAGGAAAAATCTGTCTGCATGAATGAAGATATTGGAGAGATCCTGAAAGAACTGTAGACTTGTGATAAAGGGCGGCTGTGAACAGAGTGAATAGTGACAAGAGAGGGATGATAAAATGATAATACAAACAGGAATGAGAACAGATATACCTGCATTTTATTCAAAATGGTTTTGAATCGGATAAAAGAGGGATATGTATGCGTGAGGAATCCCTATAATCCAAAACAGGTGACGAAATACAGCCTTTCACCAGAAGTTGTGGATCTGATCGCATTCTGCACGAAGAACCCTCTTCCAATGCTGCCGTTTCTTGATGAGTTAAAACCGTATGGTCAATACTGGTTTGTAACAATTACACCTTACGGACGGGATATTGAGCCAAACGTTCCGGATAAAGAAACTGTGATGGAAGGTTTTAAAGAATTGTCGGATGTCGTGGGCGCAGACAGTATGGGATGGAGATATGATCCGATTTTTATAGATAAAAACATTCTGTGGAGTGGCATATATCTGAATTTGAAAAAATGGCTGAAATTCTTGCTGGATACACAAAGACTTGTGTAATCAGCTTTATAGATATTTATAAAAGGTGGAACGCAATTTCCCAGAAGCAAAATCGGTACGGGCAGAAGACAGGGCTGTGATAGGAAAAGCATTTGTAAAAATAGCGTCAAAGTATGGAATGGTGTTAAAGCCTTGTGCAGAAGGAGAAGATCTTGCAAAATATGGTGCAGATTGCTCCGGATGTATGACTGTTCATACATTTGAGACAGCTCTCAATAGCAGACTGGAAGTTCCAAAGAGAAAGAAAAATCAGAGAAATGGGGAATGCGCATGTCTTTTGGGGACAGATATAGGTGCCTATGATACTTGCGGACATTTATGTAAATACTGTTATGCGAATGTAAATCCGGTTTTGGTCAAAGAAAATATGAGAAAGCATAATCCGGACTCTCCGTTTTAATTGGTGGATATATGCCAGGTGATATTGTTTGTGAGGCAATTCAGAAAAGCTGGATTGACAGACAGATTCGATTGGAGTTTTAGAAAAGGTCAGGTGTCGTCTGCCAGCGCATGAAATTATGAAAATAGATTGCGAATCGCCTGCGTAAGCAGGCAGTAGAGTGCGTCAGCGCGGGGAACCTGAGTATAAGATATGATAAAGTAGGTGATTGCGAAACTCAAACCTGTGAATGAGCGTTTCAGGCTTCGAATGTATTTGTGGCAGTTGATTTTATCAGCAAGAACAACGGTAATGAGTTGGGTGATTCCTGTAAGGATGAGATCTGCATGGAGTGTTTCATTCTGGGTTCGGCGCCCGGCGAGGCAGAGATGCTCTTTGATGTGATAAATCCCTCGCTCAACAACAGTTCTGATTTTGTATGTATTATCCCATTCTTCGGTGCCACGGATTGCTCCAGGATAAGCACGGAGATCTTTTCGGGATAAATATAGACCATACGGCCACATCTTGAAGTGGTACAGGGATTTTTACAGCAGCATTGTCTGTGAGCCCGCCGGATGGATTTGTCATAGATCCAATTCATTTTGGGACAGACAAATTTATATCGAACAACTCCGTTTTGGTTTTGGAAGTACATTCGTATTTCATGGGAAACGTAGCATCGTGTGGACAGCAGGGAATGCCATTTTCATTTATTGTATAATCCGGATTTTAAGGCCGGATCGTATATTAAGTGGAATGTATGCTTTCTGAAAATGACGTTTTCGCCAAAAGTATTTCCGGAAAGAAGGGCTTTGTAAAGTTCCATGGCATCAAATGCAGCGTCTCCCAGAAATGTTTTGGGATTGATCAGAGGATGTTTTATGAAAAGGTCCTTCAGAGTTGGGATTAAAAGCCTTGAATCATGGACGCTTTTATCTTCATCTGGAGAATCCGATTTCTTTTGTACAAGAATCTCAGGATGGGAAGCCAAAAATCTTTGTTGTAAAACGAAATGTGGCGAATAATTCCCAGACCATTTGTGATGATGCCAAAGACGTAACAAAATGACTATTGATGTATAGCTGTTTAAATTCAGGATTGGCAGAGGCGTGGGAAGGCATGGAACCATAAGCAGCTTTATAAGGATCATAGGATTTCCCTAAGGCACGAGATTTTGCAAAAGTCTTAAGCTGCCTGATAATACGGTTAGCATACTTGGGATTGTTTTCTGTAACAAACGCTTCGATGCCAGAAGAATCAAAGATGGTCATGTCCGCTTTAGCAGAATCGATGGCCTGGCAGACTGGTTCTGTGATATCAACGAGGTTATCGAAAACAAGCTGCAGATCATCTAAAAATCCTGTTTAAAACGGGTGATCTTAGAGGCATCAGGAACTTTGGTAAAACCACAAAAATCACGAAGAGGTTTTGAGTAAGCAAGAAAAGTTAAAAGAAGCTGATCTGTTGGAATAGAGAAAATACGTTGAATAATCAAAGCCCACAGAAAAGCTTGCAAAGGGTATTTACGGATCTGCCCGTTGATGCATAGAAATGATTTCGGAAAGAAACAGGAATCATTTCATCTAAATCGATATGGTTATGTAAGAGAGAAAGAAAAGCAGGTTTATCATCTTGAAATTTTTCTTGGCAATCTGTAAAATATCTGTCAAAGAAAGCTGTTTGTATGGTATCATAGATATCAGAATAACTCCTTTCTTGGATGATGGTTTTAGTTTTTGATCACAATACAGGAAGCAAAAAGTCTCATTGATAGTTATTATGAAGAAAGACTAGATCATATGTCTGATGATGAGCGTATCGAAGAAGCTGATAAGGTATCTTCCCGTATTGCGGAAAGCCTTTCTGAAAGAGCATTTTCGTTTTCGCCGAATGAGTATATCTCTATTCATCGTAAACTTTTTCAAGGTATTTACAAACACGCCGGAAATATCAGAGATTATAACATAACAAAAAGAGTGGGTGCTTGATGGAGCAACTGTTATGTATGGAAGTGCTTCAGAATTGAGAGCAACCTTTGAATATGATTTTCACAGGAGAAAAATTTTAGTTATAAAGGTCTTTCGATGGACGAGATTATTCATCATCTTGCGGTGTTTATTTCAAATTTATGGCAGATCCATATTTTTGCGGAAAATGCATGGTATTTTAGAAATGCGCTTGTCCGTGCAAATTACACGAATCTGCAGAAAGGTATTCATGAAACAACAGAATATCTTGAAGTATTCCTCCGAAATCTACTTTTAAATGAGAAGAATGAGCTCCATAATCGCAATCTTCACATAAGTGGACTTTTAAATGAAGAAAAGTGGACAATGTAAATGTAAAAGTGGACAGGTGCTTCCAAACTTCTTTCTAATTTAGTGCAGGCGGATATTATTAGACCGGTACCTGGTTATGGAAAAGGAAAGTATAAATTTAAAAAGTAATTTAAACGAAGTTTTAAAGGATATGATCATAAGACATTATTCGCAAGATATCCTGGGGACTTAATATTTTGCCGCAATATATCCAAACAAAATTGATATATTGCGGTAAAATGTTTATAATTGCGGATATTGAAAGGGATATTGCAGTCGGCAGGATGATCTGCAAATTAAATCAATTAAAATACAAAGGATGGGGCACACACAATGAACACAGCAAGCAAAACAAGAATGACAGAAGGAAGCATCTCCCAAAAGATCATCTTTTTGCCATTCCACTGCTTTTAGGAAACCTGTTTCAGCAGCTGTATAATACGGCGGATTCACTGATCGTGGGGAATTTTCTTGGAAGTAATGCACTGGCGGCGGTCAGCTCATCCAGCAATCTGATCTTTTAATGGTTGGATTTATTAATGGTATTGCAATGGGAGCCGGTGTTGTCATTGCAAGGTATTATGGGGCGAAAAACAGTGACAACCTGCACAAGGCGATCCATACCACAGTGGCTTTTGGTTTTGTGGCAGGAAGCGTACTGACTGTAGTGGGGATGTATTTTGCGCCGAAGATCCTGGTTTTGATGGGAACGCCGGCAGAGGTGCTTCCTGAGTCAGTGGCATATTTTCGCACGTATTTTGCAGGCTCCCTTGGAGTTGTTATGTACAATATTTTGTAGGAATTTTGCAGTCTGTAGGTGACAGCCGTCATCCGCTGATCTATCTGATCTGTTCTTCCTGCATCAACGTTGTGCTGGATATATTTTTATTGCAGGTCTTGGAAAGGTGTTGGGTCAGCGGCCCTTGCGACAGCTATTTCCCAGTTTACAAGTGCGATCCTTTGTATGATCCATTTGATACGGACAAAAGAAGAGTACCAGCTGCAGGTTGGTAAGATCCGTTTTGATGGACCGAGTTTGAGCCAGATCATTCAGAATGGTGTACCTTCCGGCTTCCAGAACTCTGTGATCGCTCTTGCAAACGTGTTTGTACAGTCAAATATCAACGCATTTGGAAAAATGGCAATGGCAGGCTGTGGCTCATATTCTAAAATCGAGGGATTTGTATTTCTGCCTGTAACCTGTTTTAATATGGCACTGACCACTTTTGTCAGTCAGAATTTAGGTGCGAAGCAGTATGACCGTGCAAAAAGGGCATGGTTTGGTATCCTTTGTTCTATGTCCATTGCGGAACTGATCGGCTTTGCAATTTACGCAGTATCTCCGGTTCTGATCGCAGCTTTTAACAGCGACCCGGAGGTAGTCCATTATGGCGTTATGCAGGCAAAACCATTTCGCTGTTTTATTGTGTGCTGGCTTTTTCACATTGTATTGCAGCTGTGCTCCGCGGTTCAGGAAATGCTTCTGTTCCTATGGTAGTTATGCTTTGCGTATGGTGTTTATTCCGTGTAAGTTATATTACAGTGGCAGTCCATTTTATCCCGGATATCCGTATGGTATTCTGGGCGTATCCTCTGACCTGGAGCATCAGTTCTGTTATTTTCCTGTATTTGTTTCTCCGTGGAAAATGGATCTATGGTTTTGAAAAAATGCAAAGACCTGAATATCTGGATATAAGATATGAATGAAATTTATAAATAAGTATGTTATACTAACAGACAGGTTCAATATTCTATGAAACAGGATGCATGAAACGCGAATATATATAATAAAGGAAACAACAATACATGAGCAACCAAAGAAATATAATCGTCATCGGAGGCGGTGCCGCAGGTATGATCGCGGCTATTGCAGCAGCAAAGGAAGGCTGTGCGGTAAGCCTCTATGAAAAAATGAAAAGCTGGGCAAAAGATCTTTATTACAGGAAAAGGCCGCTGCAATGTGACAAATGCCGGTGATATGGACGAGCTGTTTGCAGCTGTGATCACCAATAAGAAATTTATGTTCAGCAGCTTTTACGGCTTTACCAATGAAGATATGATGCAGTTTCTGGAAGATGCAGGACTGCGCCTGAAAACAGAGAGAGGAAAGAGGGTATTCCCTTTATCGGATCATTCTTCCGATGTGATCGCAGCCTTAGATCGCACATTAAAGAAAGAAAATGTAAAAGTATATCTTCGCAAGGAAGTAAAAGGTTTAAACTTTATAACAGAAGAAGATAAGACCATCTGCAAAGGCATTTTCCTGGAAGAAAATGGAAAAAGACAGCTGTGGATGCGGATTGCGTCATCGTAGCAACCGGCGGAATGTCTTATCCATCTACAGGATCCACAGGAGATGGTTATCAGTGGGCCCAGGCTGCAGGACTTAAGGTAACAGCCCTTTCACCAGCCTTAGTGCCATTTGAGACAGCAGAGCTTGAGATTGTAAAATCCCTTCAGGGCCTTTCTCTTAAAATGTGGAAGCTACTGTATCTAACGGCAAAAGGAACTGTACCGTGACTTTGGGGAAATGCTGTTTACACATTTTGGAGTCAGCGGCCCTCTTATGTTAAGCGCCAGTTCTTTCTGTGCCAAGGCCATTGCCAAGAACCTGTTAAAGCTGTCTATCGACTTAAAACCGGCTCTTACAGAGGAACAACTGGATGAGCGCATTTTAAGGGATTTTGCAGAGGCAAAGAATAAACAGTTTAAAACAGCTTAAACCATTTATATCCTGCCAAATTGGTCCCTGTGATCATAGAGCGCAGTGGCATTGACCCGGATAAGCAGGTAAATGAGATCACCAAAGAAGAACGCCGCCGCCTGGTAGAAACTACCAAAGCGCTGACGTTCACACTGACAGGGCTTCGGCCGTTTAAAGAGGCTATTATTACACAGGGCGGCGTAGATGTAAAGGGGATCAATCCGTCTACTATGGAAGCGAAAAAGGCAGAAAATCTGTACTTTGCAGGAGAAGTCCTGGATGTGGATGCAGTGACCGGCGGATTTAATCTGCAGATCGCCTGGTCTACCGGCTGGGCAGCGGGAAGGCGGCAGCGGAGAAGATACAGGAAAGCTAAACAAAATTAAATAAAACAGACAGATCGCCAGACAGGCGGTATTGCTATATGAAAGTTAAAGGAGAACACCCAGATGAACCATTTTAATATTGCAGTAGACGGACCTGCAGGAGCAGGAAAAGCACCATTGCAAAGCTGGTGGCAAAGGAACTTGGCTTTGTATACGTAGATACAGGGGCAATGTATCGCGCTATGGCCCTTTATTTCTTAAGAAAGGGCGTAGATCCAAAGGCAGCAGAAGAGATCGAGCGCTCATGCCCGGAAGTAGATGTGACTATCCGTTACCAGGACGGTGTGCAGCAGGTACTTTTAAATGGTGAAGATGTTTCCGGCTTGATCCGTACAGAAGAAGTAGGAAACATGGCATCTGCAGTATCCGGCTATATGCCTGTAAGAGAAAAACTGGTAGAGCTTCAGAAACAGCTGGCAGCAAAGGAAAATGTGATCATGGACGGAAGGGATATTGGTACCTGTGTTCTTCCAGATGCACCTGCAAAGATCTATCTTACAGCTTCTGTAGAGGTAAGAGCAGCTCGCCGTTATAAGGAATTGTTAGAAAAGGGAATGAAAGCAGATTTAAAAGAGATCGAAAAGGACATTGAAGACAGAGATTACAGGGATATGCACAGAGAACATTCTCCGTTAAAGCAGGCAGAGGATGCAGTGTTGTTAGATACTTCTTCTATGACTCTGGCCCAGGTAGTAGAAGAGATTTTAAAGATCGTCCGTGAAAAGGGATACAAAGCAGACGGAGGACAGGCATAATGGAGCGCCAGGTCATTGTTGCTAAAAGTGCAGGTTTTGCTTTGGAGTAGAACGGGCAGTAGCCCGGGTCTATGAGCAGATCCAGGCTGTAAAGAGGGAAAAGCCCAGGGTCCCATCTATACCTATGGTCCCATCATCCACAATGAGGAAGTAGTCCGTGATCTGGAAGAAAAGGACGTCCAGGTATTAGATACGGAAGAAGACCTTGAAAACCTGCCGGAAGGTCAGGGAACCGTGATCATCCGTTCTCACGGAGTCAGCCGTCATGTTTACGATATCTTAAATTCCCGTGGGGTAAATGTGGTAGATGCCACCTGCCCTTTTGTAAAAGATCCATAAGATCGTAGATGAACATTCGCGGGCCGGAGGGCTGTTATCATCATTGGAAGCCCGGTGCATCCGGAGGTGGAAGGTATCCGGGCTGGGGCAATGGTGACACTGTTGTTGTGGAAAATGAGGCTGATGCAGAAGATTATAACCTTCCAGAGGGCAAAAGCTATGTATCGTATCCCAGACGACATTTAATTACAACAAATTTCAAGAATTAGTTGAAAAATTTCAAAAAGGGTTATGATAGTAGTGTTTTAAATACGATTTGCAATGCAACACAGGAAAGACAAGTGGAGGCAGCCCGGATAGCATCTTCGGTGGAGGCTATGATCGTCATTGGTGGCAGACATTCTTCCAACACCCAGAAGCTTTACGAGATTTGTCTCAAGGAATGTAAAATACATTTTACATTCAGACACTCGGCGATTTAGATCCTGACAGTGTATCTTCTGTGCGCAGCGTAGGTATTACAGCTGGGGCATCCACCCCAAAAAGATTATTGAGGAGGTTCATACCAGAATGGCAGAGCAGAGTTTTGCAGAGTTATTAAAGGAAGAGGAAGAATCAACCAAACCAATACGTACAGGAGAGATAGTTACCGGTCAGGTCATCGAAGTTAATAAAGATGAGATTATTCTGAGCATTGCGGGCAACAAGTCTGAGGGTGTTATCACCCGTGACGAGTACAGCAATGACAATAGTGTAGATTTAACTACCAAGGTACAGGTTGGTGAAGAAATGGAAGCTAAGGTTATCAAGCTGAACGATGGTGTTGGCATGGTATCCTTATCTTACAAGCGTATGGCAGCTGACAGAGGCAACAAGCGTCTGGAAGAGGCATTTGAAAATCAGGAAGTTCTGACTGCGAAAGTAGCTCAGGTATTAGACGGCGGTTTAAGCGTTGAAGTAGAAGGCTCCAGAGTATTTATCCCAGCAAGCCTTGTATCTGATACTTATGAGAAGGATCTTTCCAAGTACGCAGGACAGGAAATCCAGTTCGTAATCACTGAGTTCAATCCTAAGAGAAGAAGAATCATTGGCGACAGAAAGCAGTTGTTAGTTACTGAAAAGGCTAAACTGAAAGAAGAACTGTTCTCCAAGATCCAGGTTGGTGATAAGGTAGAAGGAACTGTTAAGAACGTAACAGACTTCGGCGCATTCATCGATTTAGGCGGAGCTGATGGTCTCCTTCACATCTCTGAGATGAGCTGGGGCCGTGTTGAAAATCCTAAGAAGGTATTCAAGTCCGGCGATAAGGTAACCGTTCTGATCAAAGATATCCAGGGCGAGAAGATTGCATTAAGCTTAAAGTTCCCAGAGGCTAATCCATGGGCACATGCAGCTGAGAAGTATGCAGCAGGCAGCGTAGTAACCGGTCGTGTTGCTCGTATGACTGACTTTGGCGCTTTCGTAGAGTTAGAGCCAGGCGTTGATGCACTGCTTCATGTATCCCAGATCTCCAGAGAGCACATCGAGAAACCAGCTGATGTATTAAAGATCGGCCAGGAAATCGAAGCTAAGGTTGTAGATTTCAACGAAGATGATCACAAGATCAGCTTAAGCGTAAAGGCTCTTCAGGCAGCTCCTCAGAACGAAGATGTTGCTGACGTAGATATCGATTCTTACGCAAAGTAATAACTGAATGTAAATGATGAAAGGGCAGTTCCTTGCGGGGCTGCTCTTTTTTTTTGCATTTTGGAAAAACAGCCGACAGCAGGTGCCGTCTCAGTGTTTCCTGAATGATTTCCTGTAAAAAGGGCATACTTCTTATAACAGACCAATGAAAATACATCACGTATTAAGTCCAGCGGTGTGATGTCAAGAAAATAAATGATTTAAAAATCATACATTTTTGATATATACCGCAAAGACAAAAAACACCCACCTAAGCCCTGTCGACCAGATTTTTTAAATGAGCAGGGCGTAGTTCATCAGCAAGCAGATGGAATCTACTTTGCTGGACAGTATAGGCGGTTGTCTTTCAGCAGTCGAAAGACTAAACGCACAAATTTACGGGCAGTTAATGCGAGTGCACGTTTGTGTTGGCATCTGTTTACCTCTTTGTATTTGAGGTGGTAGAAGTCGCTGTATTTCTTGTCGCATCTTACAAGAGAAAATGCGGCTTCACACAGATAATACTTTAAAAATCGGTTGCCTGATGGAATGAGCCTTGTAACTTCGGCTTCAAATCCACCGGACTGGTGTTGTTTCCAGGCAAGCCCGCATATTTAGCAAGCGATGCCTGATTATCAAAACGATTGATATCTCCGATTTCAGCCATGATACCGGCTGAATATACAGGCCCAATACCTGGAATGGATATCAATACATTTGGCAAGAGTTCCATCAGGGCTTTGATAGCTTTATCGAACTCTTTGATTTGAGATTCCAATGCCTTCATAGAGGTTATGGATATTGAAAGCACCTGATTAACAGAGTCATTTACCGTCTTGGGTAAACGGTAAGAACTGCGGGCAGCTTTCTGAATGGCTTTGGCTACTGCATCAGGATCAGGAAAGCGATTCTTTCCTTTTTCAATGATGAAGTCAGTAAGCTCATGTAAGTCCATATTTGCCAGTGCTTCTGCGGATTCAAATTCATCGTAGACAGCAAGGGCAGTAGTGCTGAAGGCATCGCTGAATACCTTCTCCTGCGTCATAGTAGAATACTTCTTGAACAGCACATTCATGAATCGCTGCTTTTCTTTGACAAGATTCTGAACAGCGAAGAAACGTGCCCGTGTGAGGTTTTGGAGAGCTTTATAACGGTAGTCTCCCATATATACCTCTTTGTTGATTCTACCGAAACGCAGGCAGTCAGCAATAACAAAAGAGTCCACATAATCATTCTTTGGCAAGTCATTGTAAGTATCGTGAAACTTCTTGACTTGCTTAGGATTGAGGACATGAATCTTTCTGTTAAACGGTGCCAGAGTGGCATCTTCCCTTAAGAAGTACACGAGATTGTCTCCGTAAACTGAGGTTGCTTCAAGACCGATCAGAACCGTGTCAAGGGAATGTGAAGTTAAAGCAGAATAGATTTTTTTTACCAACAGGGTAGAACCTTCATGAGAGTTAGCAACAGAAAAGTTGCTGTGTTTATCTCCATTTGGAAGCATTAAGTAAACGACATTGGATTTGCTGCTTACATCGATACCGACGTAAAGTGTGTTCATTGTAATCACCTTCTTTCGTTGTAGATTAAAGTGTTCAATCGGCTTGGTAAAACCCATGATCATGGAGCATCGACACCCTCGCATATAAGAATCCAGCTTAAGATGGACAGATGCGAAACCACACTGCTAGATGGTTATCCATGAACTTAAGCAAACAGCCAGCCGGTTTGAAGCTAACTTCCATGTCAGGGGAACAGACTTAGTATGAAGAAACCATTACTGGTTCAACAGGAGTGAAAAGAACTATTACCTGATTGACACTGGGACAATTATATCATGGGCTTTACTAAGCCTATTGAACAAATATTTATTTAGTAACTTATTAACCAAAATATATGTATTTATGTATCTAAAAGATATTATACGAGGAGTATAGACCTATGGGAAAGTCAAAAAAGAAAAAAGAATTTGATGTCCATAATATGACACCGGATGAACAGTTAAAATTTGAGATCGCCCAGGAACTGGGATTAGATGAAAAAGTATTGCAGAAAGGCTGGAAAAGCCTTACTTCCAAGGAAAGCGGCCGCATTGGAGGGATGATCACCGGCCGGAAACGGCAATTAAAAGAGGAAGCATTGAAAGAAAGCTGAAAATCCAGTATACTGATACCAGAATGTAGGAAAAGCTGGTGATCAGAATGAAACTATATGTTCTGATCCGGATTTGATCCAAGAAGGTACAGGTAGCAGGATGAAATATGCAGTGATCTGTTTTACAGAACGAGGCGCCTGGGTTTGCAGGCGTCTTTTTCATAAATTAAAAGAAACGGGCGAAGAATGTGAAGCGATTATTCCCAAGCGTTTCTTAAGGGAAGAGTGGAAAAAAGAAGGACTGAAAGAACGGGAAGAAGAGTCTTTATCCCAATGGACAGGCAAGATGTTTGCAGAAAAGCGTGCAATGATCTTTGTAAGCGCCACAGGTATTGCAGTGCGGGCTATTGCGCCATGGATCAGGGATAAGATGACTGATCCGCCGGTAGTTACAGTGGATGAAGGAGCGCAGTTTGTGATCCCCTTGCTATCAGGGCATGTAGGCGGGGCCAATGAACTTGCAAGGCACATTGCAGACTGGCTGGAGGCAGTGCCTGTGATCACGACAGCAACGGATGTAAATGGGAAGTTTGCGGTAGATCTGTTTGCATCTGCCTATCATATGACGATCACAGACCGGAAAGAAGCGAAGAACATATCAGCAGCAGTATTAGAAGGAAAGCAGATCGGTGTTTTCAGTGATCTTCCAATAAAAAAATTGCCAGACGGCTTTGTGATGGATAGATGGTGTGAAGAAAATATTTGTATCACAGTAAAGGATCCTTCTTTTCCGGAAAAAAAAGCTTCTTATTTGCGTCTTGTTCCCAGGGCGGTTGTCCTTGGTGTTGGGTGCCGCAGGGGAACAGATCCGGAATTTATGAAAGAAAAAGTTTTTGCCTTATTAAAAGAACATGGGATCGATCCGGCCGCTGTGAAAGCTATTGCTTCTGTAGATGTAAAACAGGATGAACCTGCGGTATTAGACTTAAAACAGCTATTTGACGGAGAATGTTTACATCAACCCTGTGAGCATCGTTTCTATACGCCAGAGCAGTTAAATCAGGTTCCAGGCGATTTTAAAGAGTCTGCCTTTGTAAAAAAACAGATCGGGGTAGGAAATGTATGTGAACGGTCGGCCTGCGCAGCAGGTGGGAAATTGTTGGTTGAAAAACAGGCAGGCGATGGGATCACTTTAGCTGCTGCACTGGAATGGCAGGGTGAACTTGATTTTTCAAAAGGGTTTGGAACGACTGTGCGGGGGAAGGAATGTTTATGGGACCGAAATACTCAGTTTTATATTTTAAAGAAAATTTAATGCAAAGAAAGAACCAGATGAATGACAGGCTGCAGAAAATGTTGTTGAAGAAGTATGCTTTGACCAAAAATCAACGTTATCTTGCCTGATTAGAGCAGCAGTCCCAGATGCATATTTCCACCATAGACAGTCTGGCATATGATCTGTTTAAACGGTTTGGAACCGATGTTGGTTTTGGAAGAGATCTGAGCATTAAAAATCTGGAAAGGGATAGAAAGTAAGTGAATACAAAGTATGAAAGACCGGAAGAGCTGTGAATGGGAGTCACAGCTCTTCCGGTTCTTATATTGTTATGCAGATAAAAAGATATTAATTCGACAATATCAACGTCCTAAGCCCATCCGTACTTGACGGCCCGTTAAACATATATAATGTATAAGATCCGCCGGTCTTTAACGCTGCTGAAGCTGCTGCAATGGCATTATTGTTGTTAAATGCATTGGTGCGGAATACGTAGATGGAATACCAGCCGGATGCGAAACTGGAGAACGGGGTTACTTCCTGGAAGCGGACGTTGGTGAAGGTGCGGTAGGAATTGCCGCGGTTTTCTAAAGCTACATCAAAAGGCCCAAGGTCCGGGGAAAGGTTGCAGGCACGGATGCAGGCAGTGCCGGATGGTCCGTTGCAGGAAAGGTCGGATATTTCCATCAGATCCAGCCCGGTGCTGGTATTGATGATCGCAACGGTAGAGGCAGAACCGGCACGGATGGTGATCATTTTCTGGATATAGATATAACCGTTAGTGCCGGATACTGTAACCGTCTGGAAGCCGGAGGCTGCCTGTACATAGCTGGTGAGATCCCCGTTATCCAACTGCTCTCCAATGCGCCAGTTTCCTAAAGATACGTTAAATGCCGGATAACCGGAAGAAGCATTTAAAATGCGTACCCGGCCAAGGCTTGAGGAGGTAGTGCAGTTGTAACAGGGGAAACTGATACCTGGGAGAACGGTAATGGAGCCATTAGACGGGAAGACAGGACGGTATACCGGTATCTGGGAATTCCCCGGCTGTCCCATACCGCCAGATGGACGGTTGTAATTAGGACCATTGTATACAGGTCCGCCCTCTCCTGGATTTGGCAGGGGGATAACAGGAACAGAACTCAGATCATCGCCGAACGAGCCGTTTCCGCCGGAGCCATTATCCATGGGATCATTATTCATGGAACCATCATATACAGGTCCGCCTTCTCCAGGGTCCGGCAGAGGAGTTACAGGAATATCTTCTTCATTTGTCTGAGCTGCTTTTACCATGGAAATGGCTTCAGAAGCAGGATTTAACTTAGAATTAGTCATAAGAACCTCACAATCATTCTTTCCCTATTAGTGTATTCTTAAAAGAAAAAATGGGTGCAGAAAGCCGTAAACAGCCAAACTGGCATTTCAGGGCCGGGGATGTCATATAATAAAAGGAAAAGGCTCCGGGAGAAACGGTATGAGAGAGGACAGAAAACGGGCAGCAGTGGAAGCTCTTGGTCTTCCAAGAGATGTAATACTGGGGGATGTTCTGCTCCATTTTACAGGTCCTTATGAAGTAGTAGCGGAAAATTTCAGGAGCCTTCTTATCTACACAGATACGTATGTGAAAATAAAGGCAGCAGGCTGTATGGTAGTGTTTAAAGGGCTTCATCTGGAGATAGAGACTTATACGGAAGATGCTTTAAAGATCAAGGGACAGATACGATCGGTAGAGTTTGATGATCTGTTATCAGAAAGGAGGGTGGAGGGATGATCCGGTATTTTTTTCGCCTTTTAAAAGGTTATGTAAGAATACAGATCAAAAGCATCAGCCCGGAATATTTTCTGGAACGGTGCAGGATAAACGGGATATTTTTCTGGGAACTGGTATGCTTGAAAAAGGGAGAGTACCAATGTTCCCTTTTTTTAAAGGATTTTTACCGGTTAAGGGGCTGCGCCAGAGGTAAGGGTGTCCGCCTGCGTATCTGCGAACGCCGGGGACTGCCGTTTTTTCTTCAGAGAAACCGGAAACGATGGTATGCGGCAGCAGGTCTTTCCAGTTTTTTCCTTTTGCTCTATATTATGTCTTTGTTCATATGGGATATCCATTTTCAGGGCAATCACCATTATACTGCAGATACGTTGGTGCGCTATCTGGATACACAGGATGTGCGCTATGGGATGAAAAAGAAAAAGATAAACTGTGAGGAGCTGGAAGCTGGGATGAGGGAAGCGTTTCCTCAGATCACCTGGGTATCGGCCAGAGTATCCGGCACCAGGCTGGTGATCCAGATCAAGGAAAATAAGATCATACAGGCTAAAACAACGGTGAAGGAAGATCCCTGTGATCTGGTTTCAGATGTAACTGGCACGATTACCTATATCATGGTGCGCCAGGGAATTCCTAAAGTGAAAAAAGGAGAAGAGATCCAGCAGGGACAGGTCCTTGTCAGTGGCCGTGTTCCTGTAATCGGGGATGATGAGCAGGAGATATCTGCTTTTTATGTGCAGTCACAGGGGGAGATACTGGCAGAAACAGTAGAAACTTATGAAAAAGAACTGCCTCTGACCCGGGACGTGCGTTATCCTACAGGAAGGAAACGCTATGGTCTGCGCCTGATCGCAGGTCCTTTTTCCTTTTCATTTCTTATGCCTGAATGTTTGATCCCTGAATTGGGGAAAAATGGAAATAAAGAAAACTGGGATTACACCGCAGATATGATCCAGTTAAAGCTGTTTTCAAATTTTTATCTGCCGCTTTTTGTGGGAAAGATAGCAGGGAAATATATGACGGTTTACGAGAAAGGTTATACAAAAGAAGAGCTGGAACAGACAGCTTCAGAAACAAATCGGCAATTTGTTGAAAAATTAAGGGAAAAAGGGGTACAAATTCTTGAAAATAATGATAAAATAGAAAAGAATATATCTGGTTACAGGATCAGCGGAACACTAAAGGTAATAGAGCCTGCGGCAGCCAGCGTCCCTGTTTCTAAAACTCAAGGAGATTAAACAGACGGATGAGTGTAATTGAAACCATGATCGACATTCCGGCAGAACATGAGAGAAATGTCTGCGGGCAGTTCGATGCATATTTAAAGAAAATAGAACGGACCCTTCATGTGACCATGATCGCCAGGGACGGCGAGATCAAGCTGATTGGTCCGGAAAAGACCATTGGTCAGGCAAAAAGCGTATTTAATAACCTGATCCAGCTTTCCATGCGGGGGAATACTATTACCGAGCAGAATGTGGACTATGCCCTGTCTCTTTCCTTTACGGAAAATGATGACCAGATCTTGGAGATCGATAAGGACATTATCTGCCGTACCATTATGGGAAAGCCGGTAAAGCCAAAGACTTTAGGCCAGAAGCATTATGTGGACTCCATCCGCAAGAAGATGATCGTATTCGGCATTGGACCGGCTGGTACCGGTAAGACCTATCTTGCCATGGCTATGGCCATCCAGGCTTTTAAAAACGGGGAAGTAGGCCGTATCATCCTTACAAGACCTGCGATTGAGGCAGGAGAAAAGTTAGGTTTTCTTCCAGGTGACTTACAGAGTAAGATCGACCCTTATCTGCGCCCGTTATATGATGCCTTATATCAGATCATGGGAGCGGAAAGTTATCAGCATAATTCCGAAAAGGGTCTTATTGAGGTAGCACCTCTTGCATACATGAGAGGACGTACCCTGGACAATGCATATATCATCCTGGATGAGGCACAGAATACCACACCGGCCCAGATGAAGATGTTCTTAACAAGAATTGGTTTTGGCTCCAAGGTCATCATCACCGGAGACCAGACCCAGAAAGACCTTCCTTCCGGTGCAACTTCCGGTCTGGATACAGCTTTAAAAGTCCTTAAAAACATTGACGATATTGGTTTCTGCTATCTGACCAGTTCTGACGTAGTCCGTCATCCTCTGGTACAGAAGATCGTCAAGGCATATGATGATTATGAGAAGAAAACAGCGTCAAAGACCGCCAGAGGGGAAAGAAAAACTCCGGCAGTGAAAAATACACGAAAGGGGAATAATCGGTAATGACAGTTTCCATTGAGTATGAAGCAGAGAAAAAACTGGATCTTCCCTATGAGAAGATCATAAAGGAGATCGTAGAGGCGTCTCTTGATTTTGAAAAATGCCCTTATGAGGCAGAGGTGAATGTGATTCTGACAGACAATGATGCCATCCAGGCCATCAATAAAGAGTACCGTCAGATCGATGCGCCTACGGATGTGTTGTCTTTTCCAATGGTTGATTATGAGAAACCTTCTGATTTTGACCATGTGGAAGATGCAGTGGAAGATTATTTCAATCCGGAAACAGGAGAACTGATGTTGGGGGACATCGTGATCTCTGTAGACAAGGTGGAGGAACAGGCTGAAAAGTACGGTCATTCCCAGACAAGGGAATTAGCATTTTTAGTAGCGCACAGTATGCTTCATTTATGTGGATATGACCACATGGTAGATGAAGAGCGGCTGGTTATGGAAGACCGTCAGAGACAGATACTGGACACAAGGGGGTACACCAGATGAAAAAAGGGAGCAGAAGTAAAAAGGCAGTACGAAGGAAAATGATGTTAGGAACGATCCTTTGCATAGCGGCGCTGTGCGCAGGATGCGGGAAGAAAGCGTCAGAAGAAGCAGCACAGACGCAGGTTCCCACAACACAGGAAACAACCACTCAGGCAGCCACTTCTGCTCCCAAAATCCTGATCCAGTCGGATGAGGAACAAAAGGAAGAAACGAAAGATTTGCCGGACTATAACTTACCAGAAGAACGGGAAGAAAAAGACGGCATGATCCGAAGCTTCCTTACAGGTCAGATGGTACCGGTAGAACAGGCAAACCGTCGTCCTATCGCTATCATGATGAGCAATGACAAAGAGGCAAGACCTCAGTACGGTATGAACCGGGCCGGTGTGGTCTATGAGGCACCGGTGGAAGCGGAAATGAACCGCTATATGGCAGTGATCGAGGATTATGATGATCTGGACCGCATTGGTTCAGTGAGAAGCTGCCGTACCTATTATACTTATTTTGCAAGAGAGTTTGATGCGATCTATGCCCATTTTGGCCAGAGTACCTTTGCAAAGCCTTATCTTAATAATGTGGATAATATCAATGGTCTGGATGCTATTGGAAATACTACGTATTACAGAAGCAAGGATAAACATTCTCCTCACAATGCCTACACAAGCGGAGACCGTCTGAAAAAGGCGATTGCGACTTTAGGCTACAGTACAGAGTATGATGAGTCTTATACGGGGCATTATCTTTTTGCCAGAGATGGCGTGGAGATGTCTTTAGACGGAAAGCCGGGCGTGATGGATGCTGCCCATGCAAAACCTGGATATACTATGAACAAGCCGGATTTTGTGTATGACAGCAGTGATGGCCTGTATCACAGATACCAGTATGGGGATGTACACCGCGGAAGTGAAGGCCCTGTAGCAGTGAAAAATGTGATCTTCCAGTACTGTCAGAGCGGTTTCTATGCCTCTACCCAGTATTTGAACATCAATGTACATACCGGTGAATACGGGTATTATATCACAGACGGAAAAGCCATCCCTATCACCTGGGAGAAAGACGGGGAATTTGGTGTGACCCATTATTACGATCATGACCACAATGAGATCGTATTAAATCAGGGAAAGACCTGGGTCTGCATCATCCCTACTAAAGACTTTGATAAGTCTGAAATTAAATAAAAAACGTGGCGATACACGTTTTAAGTAATAAACATGGAGCACAGTAGAAGATAAATGAAAGCAGTACAGGGAAAAAAGAAAAATAAGGCAGCAAATTTCGTAATACAGGGAAGTATCCTGGCTATGGCCGGTATCCTGGTGCGTATTATCGGTATGCTTTACCGTATGCCTTTAAATGATATTATCGGAAAGCAGGGAAATGGATATTATACATCTGCGTATAATGTATACAACATTCTTCTGATCCTTTCCTCTTACAGTATGCCGGTGGCTATCTCAAAAATGATATCCGCAAGGCTTGCAAAAGGAGAATATGAGAACTGCCGCCGCATCTTAAAGGCAGGCCTTCTCTATGCAACAGTTACCGGCGGACTTGCAGCCATTATTCTTTGGTTTGGTTCTGACTTCTTTGCAGGACTGATCAAGACGCCTTATTCCAGTTACGCCTTAAAAACACTGGCACCTACCATCTGGATCATGGCGTATCTGGGAGTTTTAAGAGGTTATTTCCAGGGAACAGGAACCATGATCCCTACTGCGGTTTCACAGATCTTAGAGCAGATCGTTAATGCCATTGTCAGCGTAGTTGCAGCGGGACTTTTATTCCACGTAGGAGAAGGGATGAATGCGGCCCAGGGAGCAAAGAATTATTCTTATGCGTTAGGTGCTGCAGGCGGAACCATTGGTACAGGTGCAGGCGCTCTTACTGCATTTATCTTCTTTATCTTCCTGACAGCAAAAAGCGGCCGTTCTGTTTTAAAACAGCGTATTGCGACAGAGGAGTTATCAGAAGAAGCAGCGAAATATGCAAGAAGAAAGCGGACACGCTATAGAAAACTGATCTATGCCCTGACGATCACAGTACTTCCTATTGTAGTCAGCAGCGGTATTTATAATTGTTCCAATGTAGTGGACAACTTCCTCTTTGGACAGGGAATGGACAAGTTAGGATACAGCGGGGAAGAGATCGCTGTATTCTGGGGAGCTTTAGGACAGTATCAGCTGTTATTTAATATTCCGGTAGCTGTTTCTAATGCCCTTTCTTCCTCTCTGATCCCGTCTCTTACAAGAGCGGTATCTGCAGGAGACAGGGAACAGACTTTAAAAAGGATCGCAGCAGCAGTACGTTTCTCTATGCTGATCTCTATCCCGGCAGCAGTAGGTATTGCGGTTTTAGCAGATCCTGTGTGCAATCTGCTGTTTATCAGCGAAGATAACAGTCTTTTAATTAAGCTGACTATGGCAGGTTCTCTTGCGGTTGTATTCTTCTCTCTGTCCACAGTGACCAATGCAGTGCTTCAGGGATTAAACCGTATGGAAGTGCCGGTACGCCATGCAGCTGTTTCGCTGGTGATCCATGTGGCAGTATTGTGGGTACTTCTTATGGTATTCCATATGGGTATTTATGGTGTTGTATTTGCAAACATTGTATTCGCCTTTGTAATGTGCGTTTTAAATGCCCGTACTATTGCAAAGCATGCAAGATATCGTCAGGAGTATAAGAAAACATTTGTACTTCCGGCGATCAGCGCCTGCGTTATGGGCGGGGCAGCCTGGGGTGTATACAAGGTTCTTACCTTTATCCTTCCGGCAGCGCTTCTAAGAGGACGTTCCGGCAGAGCGATCGTGGTATTCCCGGCAGTGGCAGTAGCAGCTGCTGTTTATGCAGTACTTTTAGTGGGACTTAAGGCAATTGATGAAGAAGAACTGCGGGATATGCCTATGGGAACAAAAATGATCCGCATTTTAAAGAAAGTAAGATTACTGTAAATGGTATTGCAAACAGTGCCAGGACATGTTTAAAATGGTCTATTATGGCAGATACTATTTCTGAAAAGGTCAGTAAATGAACGTATATGACTTGATACAGGAGGTAGTATCCATGAAACATTTTTTATTTGCCCTGGGACTGTTCAGTATATCAGCTGTAGTATCGGTTCTTGTGATCTACGGGGCGGCACGTTACCAGATGAGGGAAGAAGCGCCGGTACCTAATACAGTGATCGAAACAGAAAGTGTGAATGAAATGGAAGGAAGGGCAGCTGCCAACCAGGAGAGCATTACTCCGGTAAGTTCCCGGTATTTTCTCGTCAGTGAGTCCGGTTTCCTTCTTGTATTTTGCAGTGATAAAAGCACCGTCTGTCTGTACACCCATATTCCGGTAACTGATTTCCCGGAAAGTGAAAGAGCCCGACTGATGGAAGGCATCTGGTTTTCAGATATGATGGACGTATACCATTATCTGGAGTCGTATACAAGTTAAAACAGGAGTTAAAAAATATGAAGAAAAGAGTAGGAATTATTGGCGGTGGCGCATCCGGGCTGGTGGCTGCTATAGGAGCAGCCCGAAACGGGGCGGAAGTGACTGTCATAGAACATATGGACCGCGTGGGAAAAAAGATCCTTTCTACAGGCAACGGCAGGTGTAATCTTACTAATTACAAAATGGAAGAAGACTGCTACCGCTGCGGCAGGAAGGATTTTCCTATGCAGGTAATAAGGGGCTTTGATGTAAAAGAGACGCTGGATCTCTTTATGGGACTGGGGATCGTTCCAAAAGACAGAAACGGTTATGTTTATCCTAATTCCGACCAGGCTGCTTCTGTTTTAGATGTGCTAAGGACAGAATTAGAGAGACTGAAAGTCCGTATCCTCCTTTCCTGTCAGATCGAAAAGATCGAAAAAAAGAAAAACGGTGGCTTTCTTGTACATACAGATCAGGGAAAGGTAGAAACAGATGCCCTGATCCTTGCGGCTGGTTCCAAAGCAGCGCCTTCTACAGGCTCAGATGGCAGTGGTTACGAATATGCCAGACAGTTAGGACATTCTGTGATCAAGCCACTTCCGGCTCTGGTCCAGCTTCGCTGTCAGGGAAATTTATACAAACAGATGGCAGGGATCCGCACGGAAGCAGAAGTGAGATTGCAGGCAGACGGTATTACCCTGGCAAGTGACAGAGGAGAGCTGCAGATCACAGATTACGGTCTTTCCGGTATTCCTATCTTCCAGGTAAGCCGTTATGCCGCAAGGGCGTTAGATGAAAAGAAAAAGGTAAGAGTTTATGTGGACTTTATGCCGGGCTGGGATGATAATGAAAGTTTCCGGCTTTTAAAGAAAAGAGCCCTTTTGCTGGCTTACAAACCGGCAGAAGAACTATTTACAGGAATGTTAAACCGCAAACTTGCCCAGGCTCTTTTGAAACTGGCAGGCATTGATCCAAATACGTCCTGTGGCTCTTTAACTGGAAAACAGTTGGAAAAGATCCGCAAAGAATTAAAAGAATATGAAGCAGTTGTCATGTCTGTTAATCCTTTTGCCAATGCCCAGGTGTGCTGCGGCGGTGTAGATGCTAATGAGGTGGATGGAACTACTATGGAGTCAAAGATCTGTCCGGGGCTTTATCTGGCAGGGGAGATCCTGGATGTGGATGGTATCTGCGGTGGCTACAATCTTCAGTTTGCCTGGTCCAGCGGCATGATCGCAGGAAGATGTGCAGCGGGAAATGCCGAGAAGAAGAGTATAGAGAAGAAAAGCATAGAAAAGAAAAATATAGAAAAAAAGAGAAACATAAATAAGAAACCGATGGAAAAGAAACCTGTTAAAAAGTACGCAGAGAAGAAATATACACAGAAAACCAGGAGGACTGCAAGAACATGATACGTATCAGTCAGTTAAAAATGCCTCTGGGACATACCAGAAAGGACCTGCTTTTAAAGGCGGCAAAAGAACTTCGTATCCAGCCTGAGATGATAAAAGAAGTAGAACTGATCAAACAGTCTGTGGACGCAAGAAAAAAGCCGGAGATCCATTATAGTTATATTGTAGATATTGCTTTAAAAAGCGGTGGCAGAAAAGAAGAGGAGCGCATTGTAAAAAAGAAAAAGGACAGAAATATTACAGTTCATGAGGAAAAGCCCTATTCTCTTCCTGAATGTGGAAATGAGCCTTTAAAATATCCTCCTGTGATCATTGGAATGGGACCTGCAGGACTGTTTTGTGGCCTTGCCCTTGCAAGAAAGGGGTACCGTCCCATCCTTTTAGAACGGGGAGAAGATGTAGATACCAGAACAGAGCGGGTGGCAAAATTCTGGAAAACGGGAGAGTTGAACCCTTCATCTAACGTACAGTTTGGAGAAGGTGGTGCAGGTACTTTCTCCGACGGAAAGCTGAACACCCTTGTAAAAGATACCTTTGGAAGGAACAGGGAAGTTTTACGTATCCTGACAGAGTTTGGAGCAGACCCGTCCATCTGCTATGCCAATAAACCTCATATTGGAACGGATGTGTTAAGCCATATTGTAAAATCTATCCGAAAAGAGATCGAAAGCCTGGGAGGACAGGTCCGTTTCTTAAGCCAGGTAACAGATTTTGAGATAACAGAAGGGAAACTGACGGCGGTTACTGTAAATAATACAGAACGGATCCCGGTACAGGCAGCAGTTGCAGCGATCGGCCACAGCGCCAGAGATACCTTTGAAACTCTTTATGGAAAACAGGTATCTATGGAAGCAAAGCCATTTGCTGTAGGTTTCCGTATCCAGCATCCACAGACCATGATCAATGAAAGCCAGTATGGAATGGCAGAATGCAAAGAATTAGGACCTGCAAGCTATAAGCTGACAGCACAGACTTCTTATGGAAGAGGTGTGTATTCTTTCTGTATGTGCCCCGGCGGCTATGTAGTTAATGCTTCTTCTGAGGAGAAACGTCTGGCAGTAAATGGAATGAGCTATCATGACAGAGCAGGGGAGAATGCCAACAGTGCTCTGATTGTCACAGTAAATCCTGAGGATTTTTCTCACGATATTAAAGGCCGGGAAGAGGTACATCCTCTGGCAGGTATTCATTTCCAGAGAGAGCTTGAGGAAAAGGCATATGAGGCAGGAAATGGAAAAATACCGGTTCAGCTGTATGGAGATTTTAAAGACGGAAAAATCTCAGAAAAATTTGGCAAAGTTCACCCGGCTTTCTGCGGAGAATATCAATTTGCAGACCTGAGAAAAATCCTCATAAACGAACTTTCTGAAGCATTCATAGAGGGAATGGAAAGTTTTGGCAAAAAGATCAAAGGATTTGACCGCCCGGATGCAATTTTAGCAGGTGTGGAAAGCCGTACCTCCTCTCCTGTGCGTATTCCAAGAGGAGAGACATTAGAAAGTTCTGTCAGGGGTTTATATCCCTGCGGGGAAGGCGCCGGATATGCAGGCGGTATTACTTCCGCAGCTATGGATGGTCTTAAGGTAGCGGAAGAACTGATCAGAAGATACAAATTGACGGAGTAATAAAATTGGTGTAAGATAGTGGAAAAGTCCAGTCCTGCGCTGATTTATGTGATAAGATGTGTTGCAAGCTTGCTTGCAGAAACAGCTTATTGCAGAAATCAGCATATGCTTGACAAAGCATGCTTCTTGGTTTCATGGAACATGAAGCCAAGAAGATAGGCAGGACGAAACCTATGCAGAAGGGAGCTGACAGAAGATACCTATGGAAGCTACAAAACGTAACAGTTTAAAAGATAAAAAAAGAATTGTAATAAAAATCGGTTCCTCTTCCCTGACCCATCCGGAAACGGGAGAACTGAATTTAACAAAGATTGAGAAGCTGATCCGTGTGCTCAGCGACCTGAGGGGCGAAGGCAAAGAGGTAGTCCTTGTTTCTTCCGGTGCTATTGCAGCAGGCAGACAGGCTTTTGGACATCATAAAAGACCGGACAGTTTAGCGGAAAAACAGGCTTTTGCAGCAGTAGGACAGGCCAGACTGATGATGGTCTACCAGAAGCTTTGCAGTGAGTATAACCAGACAGCGGCCCAGGTCCTTTTGACAAAGGATACTATGGTCAATGACAGTTCCCGCTATAACGCACAGAACACCTTTGATGAACTGCTGCGTTTAGGTGCAATCCCTGTTGTAAATGAAAATGATACGGTATCTACCTCTGAGATCCCTTATGTGGACAGTTTCGGTGATAACGACCGCCTTTCTGCTATTGTTGCAGCTCTCATCGGAGCAGACCTTCTGATCCTGCTTTCTGATATTGACGGCCTTTATACCGATGATCCAAGAAGCAATCCGGACGCTAAATTTATCAGTCTGGTGCCGGAGATCAGCCAGAAGTACTTAAATATGGGAAAAGAGACTTCCGGAAGCAGTGTGGGAACCGGCGGAATGTCAGCAAAACTGGCAGCAGCCCGCATTGCCACAGACAGCGGAGCTGATATGGTGATCGCCAATGGTGACCAGGTAGATGTGATCATGGACATTATGAGTGGAAAAGAAAAGGGAACTTTATTTTTAGCTCATCCTAATCTGGACTTTGATCTGATGCATTATCTGAATAACGAGTATTAAAATGCTGTGGCAGAACTACAGCAATATCATTAAGGAGTAAAATTATGGACTCAAGCAAGATCGACAGAATTAACGAACTTTATCATAAATCCCAGTCTGTAGGCCTTACAGAGGAGGAAAAAACCGAGCAGGCAGCTTTAAAAAAGGAATATCTGGCTGCCATCCGTGCGAATTTAAGAAGCAGTTTAAATAATATCTCTATTAAAGAGAAAGATGGTTCTATTACAGACCTGGGCAAAAAATACGGTGGCATCAAGGAAGTATAAGCAGTATAAAAAAATCCGAGAGTATATTTATAGCCAGAAGGAGAGATGGTTATGACACTGGAAGAGATCGGAAGCCGCGCAAAAGCTGTTTCCAGAACATTAAATAACTTAGGTTCAAGAGAGAAAAATATAGGACTGGAAGAAGCAGCCAGAGCCCTGTTAGAGGGAGAAGATGAGATCCTGGCAGCGAACCAGGCAGATTATGAAAAAGCAGAAAGTTCCGGCATGAGCAAAGGCATGTTAGACCGTCTGGCTTTAAATCCGGGACGGATCCAGTCTATGGCAGACGGCCTTTTAAAAGTAGCTGCCTTAGATGATCCGGTAGGAGAAGTGATCTCCATGAAACTGCGTCCAAATGGGTTAAAGATCGGCCAGAAGAGGGTGCCTTTAGGTGTCATTGCCATGATCTATGAGGCCCGTCCTAATGTAACAGCGGACGCTTTCGGCCTCTGCTTTAAATCTGGAAATGCAGTGATCTTAAAAGGCGGCAGCGATGCCATTGAGTCTAATAAAGCGATCGCAAAATGGCTGCGCACTGGTCTTACCAGAGCCGGACTTCCAGAGGATGCCCTGCAGCTGATTGAAGATACCAGCAGAGAGACTACAAAAGAACTGATGCGTTTAAACCGCTATGTGGATGTGCTGATCCCAAGAGGCGGCGCAGGACTGATCCGTTCGGTAGTGGAAAACAGCACCGTTCCTGTGATCGAGACAGGTACTGGAAACTGCCATATTTTTGTAGATGAGACGGCTGATTTTAATATGGCATTAGATATTATCTATAACGCAAAAACACAGCGCATTGGTGTATGCAATGCCTGCGAGTCCCTGATCGTCCACAGAAAGATTGCGGACCAGTTCCTTCCACTTCTTAAAAAGCGTCTGGCAGAAAAAGAGGTAGAAGTAAGAGCAGACGAGGCAGCCAGAGCGGTTGTACCGGAATTTACTCCTGCAACAGAAGAAGACTGGGGTACAGAATATCTGGACTATATCTTATCTTTAAAGATTGTAGACTCTGTAGAAGAGGCCATTGAACATATCAATAAATACAATACCGGACATTCTGAGTCTATTATCACATCGGATTATTTTAATGCCCAGAAGTTCTTAGACGAAGTAGATGCTGCAGCAGTGTATGTAAATGCATCCACCCGTTTTACAGACGGAGAAGAATTCGGCTTCGGGGCAGAGATCGGTATCAGTACCCAGAAGCTTCACGCCAGAGGCCCTATGGGCTTAAAAGAACTGACTACCACCAAGTATATCATCTATGGTGATGGCCAGATCCGTTAGGTATAGAAAAGAAAGAAGAGGAAACCACCAACATGTCAGAAGAAGAAAAGAAAGGCCGCAATCGGAGAAATTCCGAGGAAGAGCCGCAGGAGGAGACCAGTCTGGGAAAAGAGATCTTAAGCTGGCTTCAGATCATTGTGGCTGCGGTAGTCATTGCTTTTGTTTTAAATAATTTTGTCATTGCCAACAGCCGCATCCCAACCGGATCCATGGAAAATACCATTATGTCCCACAGCCGTGTGATCGGCTCCAGATTGTCTTATATAAAAGATGATCCGGAAAGAGGAGATATTGTGATCTTCCGTTACCCGGACAATGAAAAAGTATATTATGTAAAGAGAGTCATTGGACTTCCGGGAGAGACCGTTGAGGTGAAGGATGGAAAGGTCTATATCAATGGTTCTGATACACCTCTTGATGAGCCTTATCTGCCGGAGCCAATGGAAGGTTCCTACGGACCTTATGAAGTGCCGGAGGGCTGTTATTTCATGATGGGCGACAACCGGAATAATTCCCTGGATGCCCGTTTCTGGGATAATAAATTCGTTGCCAAGAACAAGATCGTGGCAAAAGTGCTGTTCTGTTATTATCCATTTAACAGGATAGGAAAAGTAAACTAATTACAGAAAGCAAAGATACAACTGGCTGGGTGATATTCTGCCCGGCCTGCTTGTGTGTTTTAGATAAAGAAGATTTTTAGATAATTGAAAGGTGAATTTAAAGGAGATCTATATGGAAAATAAGACCCCATTTATGACGGAGATACCGGAACAGGAACCACAGCGTCAGCAGTATTTTATGGCTCACGCAAAGGAACAGTTACACATTTTAGAAGAAAACCTGGGCAGACCTCTTACCTGCTGTATTAATACCTTTGGCTGCCAGATGAATGCAAGAGACTCTGAAAAACTGTTAGGTATCTTAGAGACCATTGGCTACCAGGCAGTAGAAACAGAGGATGCAGACTTTGTTCTTTATAATACCTGTACAGTCCGTGAAAATGCAAATCTGCGTGTTTACGGAAGACTGGGCCAGTTAGGTGCCAGAAAGAAAAAACATCCACACATGATGATCGCTCTCTGTGGCTGCATGATGCAGGAAAAGGAGGTAGTAGAAAAGATCAAAAAGACTTACCGTTTTGTTGATCTTATTTTCGGAACCCATAACATTTTCAAGCTGGCAGAATTAGTAAGCCTGTGTCTGGAAGAGCGTTTAGAGGAACTGGAAGCCCAGGGCCGGGAAGACAAGAAGCCAAAGCACAAAATGGTAGTGGATGTATGGAAAGATACAGACCAGATCGTAGAAGACCTGCCGGTAGAGCGAAAGTATTCCTTTAAATCCGGTGTCAATATCATGTTTGGCTGCAATAATTTCTGCAGCTACTGCATCGTACCATATGTACGTGGCCGTGAAAGAAGCCGCAGACCAGGTGAGATCATTGGTGAGATCAAAAATCTGGTGGAAGACGGCGTAGTAGAAGTTATGCTGTTAGGTCAGAATGTAAACTCCTACGGAAAAGGACTGGATGAGCCTTTAAACTTTGCTGAACTTCTGGAAGAAGTAGAAAAGATCGAGGGACTGGAGCGCATCCGTTTCATGACCTCTCATCCAAAGGATCTTTCTGATGAACTGATCGAAGTGATGGCAAAATCAATGAAGATCTGCCGCCATCTCCATCTGCCTTTACAGTCCGGTAGCAGCCGTATTTTAAAGGCCATGAACCGCCGTTATACAAAGGAACAGTATCTGGCACTGGCTGAGAAGATCAAAACAGCTATTCCGGACATTTCATTGACAACGGATATTATTGTAGGTTTCCCGGGAGAAACAGAGGAAGACTTTCAGGAGACCTTAGACGTAGTAAGAAAAGTACGCTTTGACAGCGCCTTTACCTTTATTTATTCCAAACGTACCGGTACACCGGCAGCTGCTATGGAAAACCAGGTACCGGAAGATGTGGTAAAGAACCGTTTTGACCGCCTGTTAAAGGAAGTTCAGGATATTTCTGCTGAAGTCTGTGGAAGAGATGTACACACCGTTCAGACTGTCCTGGTAGAGGAAGTAAACGACCATTCACCGGAACTTGTAACTGGAAGAATGTCAAATAATACCATTGTACATTTCCCTGGAGATGCATCTCTCATTGGAAAGCTGGTAGATGTATACTTAGAGGAAAGCAAGGGCTTTTATTATATGGGACGGCTGAACCAGTAATCTGATGACCCGCCCATACCTGTATTTTTACAATTATGACAGACAAACGGACAGATAGAAAGGTTACAGTTTGGCCATGGGTTGGTTTGTATGAACTGTAACAGATGGACAGATACACATAGAAGAGAGGAACACCATTGGAAATCGATTATTCACAGCTGTCTCCCATGATGCAGCATTATATGGAGACAAAAAAAGAGTACCCGGACTGTATCTTATTTTACCGCCTGGGGGATTTTTACGAAATGTTCTTTGATGACGCACTGAAAGCATCCAAAGAACTGGAGATCACACTGACAGGTAAGGAATGTGGTTTAAAAGAACGTGCGCCTATGTGCGGCGTACCTTTTCACGCGGTAGACTCCTATCTTTACCGCCTGGTACAAAAGGGCTATAAAGTTGCTATTGCAGAGCAGATGGAAGATCCCAAGCTGGCAAAAGGACTGGTAAAACGAGAGGTGATCCGTGTGGTAACACCGGGAACCATTACCAGTGCCCAGGCTTTGGACGAGACAAAAAATAACTACCTGATGGGCATTGTATATCTGGACAGCCGTTATGGTATTTCCACAGCGGATATCAGTACCGGTGAGTTCCTGGTAACAGAGGTGGAGTCAGACCGGGAATTATTTGACGAGATCAATAAATTTTCTCCTTCTGAGATCATCTGCAACAATGCCTTTTATGTATCCGGTGTAGATCTTGACGAGTTAAAGAACAGGTATCAGGTGGCGATCTCTGCTCTGGACAGTCATTTCTTTTCAGATGAGTCCTGTAAAAAGGTATTAAAAGAACATTTTAAAGTAGGTTCCTTAAGCGGACTGGGACTGGATGATTATCCTACCGGTGTGATCGCAGCAGGTGCTGTGATGGAGTATATGTATGAGACCCAGAAGAGTACCCTGGAGCACATTACAACCATAACCCCATATTCTACCGGCCAGTACATGGTCATTGACACTTCTACCAGAAGAAACCTGGAATTGGTGGAGACTATGCGTGAAAAGCAGAAGAGAGGAACTCTTTTGTGGGTGCTGGATAAGACCAAGACAGCTATGGGAGCCAGACTTCTGCGCAATTATATTGAGCAGCCTCTGATCCACAAGAATGAGATCCTGCGCCGTCAGGATGCAGTGGAAGAACTGAATATGAATTATATTTCCAGAGAAGAAATCTGCGAATACTTAAATCCGGTGTACGATCTGGAGCGCCTCATCGGCCGTATCAGCTATAAAACAGCCAATCCAAGGGATCTTCTGGCATTTAAGACTTCCCTGGAAATGCTTCCTTATATCAAAAAGCTGTTAGGAGAGTTTCAGTCAGATCTTTTAAAGGAATTAGAGTCAGAATTAGACCCATTAGAGGATATTTATGAGCTGATCGGAAAAGCCATTGTAGACGATCCGCCTATTACCATCCGTGAGGGCGGCATGATCCGAGAAGGCTATGATGAAGAGGCAGACCGCCTGCGCCATGCAAAGACAGAGGGCAAGACCTGGCTTGGTGAACTGGAAAACAGGGAAAAAGAAAAGACCGGCATTAAGAATTTAAAGGTCAAATTCAACAAGGTATTTGGCTATTACTTTGAAGTCACCAACTCCTTTAAAGATATGGTTCCTGATTATTTTGTAAGAAAACAGACCCTGACCAATGCAGAGCGTTTTACAACAGATGAGTTAAAGCAGTTAGAAGACGTGATCATGGGAGCTGAGGAAAAGCTGGTATCTTTGGAATACGATCTGTTCTGTCAGGTCCGTGACTCCATTGCAGCCCAGGTAGTGCGGATCCAGAAGACTGCAAAAGCCATTGCAGGTATTGATGTATTCTGCTCCTTATCTTCCGTTGCAACCAGACGGAACTATGTAAAACCTTCTATTAATGAAAAAGGCGTCATCCAGATCAAAACGGCCGTCATCCGGTGGTAGAGCAGATGATGCGGGATGACCTGTTTGTGGCAAATGATACTTTCCTGGATAATGGAAAGAACCGCCTTTCTATTATCACCGGCCCTAACATGGCAGGTAAGTCTACCTATATGAGACAGACGGCCCTCATCGTGCTGATGGCCCAGCTGGGAAGCTTTGTACCGGCCCAGGAGGCAAATATCGGTATCTGCGACCGTATCTTTACCAGAGTAGGCGCTTCTGATGACCTTGCAAGCGGCCAGAGTACCTTTATGGTGGAGATGACCGAGGTTGCCAATATCCTGCGAAATGCCACCAGAAACAGCCTGTTAGTCTTAGATGAGATCGGCCGTGGAACCAGTACCTTTGACGGTCTTTCTATTGCATGGGCCGTAGTAGAACATATCAGCAATACAAAGCTGTTAGGCGCAAAACCTTATTTGCCACCCATTACCATGAACTGACAGAGTTAGAGGGAACCATTGCCGGAGTAAAGAATTATTGCATCGCTGTAAAGAACAGGAGATGATATCGTATTCCTGCGCAAGATCGTCCGTGGCGGCGCTGACAAGAGCTATGGTATCCAGGTAGCAAAGTTGGCAGGTGTTCCGGACTCTGTTATTTCCAGAGCAAAAGAGATCGCCAGTGAGCTGACGGAAAATGATATTACAGCAAAGGCAAAGGAGATCGCCTCAGTCAGCGCCAATGTGGTACAGCACAAGGCAGTTCCAAAGCCGGATGAGGTAGATATGCAGCAGATGTCTTTCTTTGATACTGTAAAAGATGATGATATCATCAAAGAGCTGGACGGACTGGAACTGTCTACCATGACACCGATTGATGCCATGAATACCTTATACCGCCTTCAGACCAGGCTTAAGAACCGTTGGAAGGAGAATTTATGAATTTCCATATATTAACATTATTCCCTGATATGGTGGAAAATGGTTTAAAGACCAGTATCACCGGCCGAGCTATTGAAAGCGGCGCCATTTCCGTAGAGGCAGTGGATATCCGGGATTATACAACTGACAAGCACAGACATGTAGATGATGCCCCTATGGGGCGGCGCCGGAATGGTGATCCAGCCGGCACCTGTGTGTGATGCATACGAGGCTCTTTGTAAAAACTGGGAAAACGTCCAAGAGTGATCTATATGACTCCACAGGGTCGTGTGTTTAACCAGTCCATTGCAGAAGAACTGGCAAAAGAAGAAAATCTGGTATTTTTATGCGGCCACTATGAGGGCATTGATGAGAGAGCGTTAGAGCTGATCCAGGCAGAATATCTGTCTGCAGGTGATTTTGTCCTTACAGGAGGAGAACTTCCTTCTATGGTGATGATCGACTGTATTTCCCGTCTGGTACCGGGCGTGCTGGGAAATGGGGACTCCGCAGAGGTAGAGTCTTTTACGACAATCTGCTGGAATATCCTCAGTACACAAGACCGGAGGTTTATGAGGGAAAGCCTGTGCCGGAAGTCCTTCTTCCGGACATCATAAAAATATTGAAAGCTGGCGCAGGGAGCAGTCCATCCGCAGGACTCTGGAAAGACGGCCGGATCTGTTAGAAGATGCATCCCTTACATTAAAGGAGCAGAAGTTTTAGACAGTCTTTTAAAAGAGCAGGAGAGAGCCGGTTAAAAGAGTTAGAACAGCTGGTAAGAGAAGCAGTAAAAGCGATGAAACTCCTGGAAGCGACCGGGAATATTACCAGCAGATGAAGAAAGTAAAAACTTCTCAATGAAAAAGGCTACCTTACAGGAACTGAAAGGCTATTATAAGGTTCTTGGAGCGTTAAAACAGGAAATATAAGTTATATTAAGATTTAAGGAGATTGTGAGAAATGGACCCATCAGGCAATACGATTGTCCTGCGTATCATTATTATTGTTATTTTACTGGCGTTATCTGCGTATTTTTCCTCTGCGGAAACAGCACTTACCATGGTAAATAAGATCCGTATGCGTACCCTTGCTGACGACGGAAACAAGGCGGCGGCCTGTGTTTTAAAACTTCATGAAAATAAAAGCAAGATGTTAAGTGCCATCCTCATTGGAAATAATGTGGTAAACCTGTCCACTTCCTCTATTATGACCATTCTGGCAGCTGATATTTTCGGAAATGCAGCTGTTGGTATTGCTACCGGTGCTTACGATCCTGATCCTGATCTTTGGTGAGATTACACCAAAGACCATGGCTTCCTTAGAGGCTGACAAGATCGCAATGAAAAGTGCAGGAAACATTTATCTTTTAATGACGATCCTTACACCTGTGATCTGGGCGGTCAATAAGATGTCAGGCTGCATCCTTCGTCTGCTCCATGTGGATCCCAATAAAAGACGGATGTCATGACAGAAGACGAGCTTCGTACCATTGTGGCAGTGGGTCATGAAAAGGGAGTTATTGAGACAGATGAAAAGAACATGATCAATAATGTGTTCGACCTGGATGACTCCGTTGCAGGGATATTATGGTTCCCCGTGTAAATATGACCTTTATTGATATTGACGCAAGCTATGAAGAACTGATGGAGAAATTCCGCAAGACCCGGTATACCCGTTTCCCGGTTTATCAGGACAGCAAGGATAATGTAGTAGGAATTATCAATATCAAGGATCTTTTACTGGAAGAAGAGGGAGAAGTCTTTTCTATTAAAGACCACCTGAGAAAGCCGCTGTATACCTTTGAGGCAAAAAGTTTCTGAGCTGATGCTGGAAATGCGGAAAACTTCCAATAACATTGCTGTAGTCTTAGATGAATACGGAACCACAGCAGGCCTGATCACGTTAGAGGATATCCTGGAGGAGATCGTAGGCGATATCCGTGATGAATATGATGCTGACGAGGAAAAGGATTTTGTAAAACTGGGTCACGGCGTTTATCTGGTAGACGGTGCCATGAGCCTGGATGATGTAAATGACAGACTGGGACTTTCCCTGTATTCTGAGGATTACGACTCCATTGGCGGTCTTATGATAGAAAAATTAGACCATATCCCGGTCCAGGGAGAAGTAGTGACAGTAGGAAATATCCGTCTGTCCGCCCACAGGGTCAATGGAAACCGTATTAAGAAGGTCTGTATCCAGATTTTAAAGACAGATGGAAAATCCGGGAAAGAAGAAGGAAAAACAGCGAAAAACAGTAAAAACGTAGAAAAGTGCTTGCATTTAGCAGGAAACTATGATAATATTAATTCGTTGTGACAAGAATAGATGGTCCTCTGCTACTGAAGTATTATGAACGGGATTTTATGATACAGAGTATTAAGAACATCCAATAGATGAAGGAGGTTCACACCATGAACGAAATTATTAAGAATATCGAAGCAGCACAGTTAAAAGAGAACGTACCTAGCTTTAATGTTGGTGATACTGTAAAGGTATACAACAAGATCAAAGAGGGTAACCGCGAAAGAATCCAGATCTTTGAAGGAACTGTTATCAAGAGACAGAACGGCGGAGCTAGAGAGACTTTCACAGTAAGAAAGAATTCCAACGGTATCGGCGTTGAGAAGACCTGGCCATTACATTCCCAAGCGTTGACAACGTAGAAGTTGTTCGTAAGGGTAAAGTAAGAAGAGCAAAACTGAACTACTTAAGAGACAGAGTAGGTAAGGCTGCTAAGGTAAAAGAGTTAGTTAAATAATTGAAGTAAGAATGATCAAAAGGGGCAATGAAAATTGCCCCTTTTCTCGTAATGTACTCTCGGAATCTTTTGTACTTGATTTTGCGAGAAGATTTTTGTCAGTTGTGCCCAAATTTTGAGGCGTACGCGGTGTGTACGTTGATAAAATTCGGGTGCGACTGGCGGAAAATCGGCCGCAAAGGCAAGTGCATGAAAGACTCCGAGAGTACATCATATAAGACAGGTTGCAGACAGGTTTATTTTTCGGGGTAACAGTGGATTTCTATATTAATGATGATACAGCCTGGCTGCGAAAAGCTGTAGGCTGGGTAGTGAATATTGTGGTAGCCATCGCCTGCGGCTGGTTTTAGTTTATGGATTTGGAGAGCAGATCCTTATATCCGGCAATTCCATGCAGCCCCAGTTAAGTGCCCGGATGTGGTCCTTATGAACCGTATCACCTATGTAACAAGAGATCCGGGACGCTTTGATGTGGTGGTATTTAAGAGGGAAGACGGAAAGAAAAATGTAAAACGTATTATCGGTCTTCCGGGAGAGACGGTGCAGATCAAAGATGGTCTTGTATATATTAACGGGGAAGCTTTAAAAGAAGATAAAATGGGGAAGTATCCCTGGCAGGAAGAGCGGCAGAACCGGTGCGTTTGGGAGAAAAGGAATATTTTCTTTTAGGAGACAACCGCAGCAGCAGTGAGGACAGCCGTTTTCCAAATATTGGAAATGTAAAAAGAGAACAGATACTGGGCAAAGTGTGGTTTCGCATGCTTCCGCTGCTGAAGCTGGGCTTTGTATCGTAAAGGAGTTAAATAGTATGAATATACAGTGGTATCCAGGTCATATGACCAAGGCAAGAAGGGCAATGCAGGAAGATATCAAGCTCATCGACTTAGTGATCGAGCTGGTGGATGCCAGAGTCCCTTTTCCAGCCGTAACCCGGATATTGATAAACTTGCAGCAGGAAAGGCAAGAATGGTCCTGTTAAATAAGGCAGATCTGGCAGATGAGGCAGAGACCCGTAAGTGGGCTCAGATGTTTGAAGACATGGGGATCCATGTAGTAAAGATCGATGCCCGTAACAAGGGAACCTTAAAGCAGGTACAGGCTGCCCAGCAGGAAGCATGTAAGGAAAAGATTGAAAGAGACAGACGCAGAGGTATTTTAAACCGCCCGATCCGTACCATGGTAGTAGGTATCCCTAACGTAGGAAAGTCTACTTTTATCAATTCCTTTGCAGGAAAAGCCTGCGCAAAAACAGGAAATAAGCCTGGTGTTACCAAGGGTAACCAGTGGATCCGTTTAAATAAGACTTTGAGCTGTTAGATACCCCTGGTATCTTATGGCCACGTTTTGAGGACCAGCAGGTAGGTCTGCACCTGGCTCTCATTGGTTCTATTAATGATCAGATCTTAAATAAGGACGAACTGGCTTGTGAACTGATCAGCCTTTTGGAAAAAGATTATCCACAGGTGGTAAAAGACCGCTTTGGCATTGAAAATGTGGAAGAGGACCGTGTGAAAGTATTAGAAGAGATCGCAAGAAGCCGTGCCTGCCTGATGAAAGGCGGGGAATTAGATCTTGCGAGAGCTTCTGCATTGCTTTTAGATGATTTCCGCGCAGGCAAATTAGGCCGTATCAGCCTGGAAAAGGCAGAGGATTACAAAGACAGGATCAAGGTGAAATAAATGCCAGAGAGTTAAAAGGGGAAAACTGGAAAAAGAGCTTTTAAGGCTGGAAGAAATGAAAGCCTATGAAAAGAAAATGCCCAGTATGAGCTGATCTGTGGTATTGACGAAGCCGGAAGAGGACCTTTAGCAGGTCCGGTAGCAGCAGGAGCTGTTATCCTTCCAAAGGACTGTCAGATCTTATATCTGAATGACTCTAAAAGCTTTCTGAAAAGCGCAGGGAAGAGTTATTCTTGGAGATCAAGGAAAAGGCTCTTGCCTGGAGTGTAGGAATTGCCACACCGCAGCGCATCGATGAAATCAATATCCTGCAGGCTACCTATGAGGCTATGCGTGAGGCAATCAAAGGACTTGGCGTACAGCCGGGACTTTGTTAAATGACGCTGTGACCATTCCCGGATTGAAATTCCTCAGATCCCTATTGTAAAAGGCGACGCAAAAGTGTATCTATTGCAGCAGCCAGCATTTTAGCCAAAGTTACCAGGGACCATATGATGATGGAATATGATGAGATCTATCCAGGCTATGGCTTTGAAAACACAAAGGATATGGCACAAAAGCACATATCGAGGCATTAAAGACACTTGGCCCATGTCCTATCCACAGAGGAAGCTTTATCGGCCATTTTGTTGAAGTATAGGGGAAAATATAAAAGATTTGATGAATAAAAGAAAATTGGCAGCCGTTACGAAGAAGCAGCGGCTGCTTTTGCAAAACAGGGATTTCGCATTTTAGGGAAAAACTTCCGCTGCAGACAGGGGAGATCGATCTGGTGTGCAGGGAAGGAAAAGAACTGGTATTTACAGAGGTAAAATACAGGTCCGATGCATCCTGCGGTTCACCTTTGAGGCAGTAGATTTTCGCAAGCAGGAGAAAATACGGCGCACAGCCCTGTTTTATCTGTGCCGCTACGGCTATCCGGAAAATACGCCCTGCCGTTTTGATGTGGTGGGAATAACCGGAAGTAATATACAGCTGATACGAAATGCTTTTAAACAAAGTATCCTTGTAAAGGATCTTTATATTGATTTATATAGAAAAGAGGCAGACAGATGATCCCATGGAACTATAAAAATGAGAAGAATATATTTATACAAAGGGAAGAAAATGGGGTTCCCTATCTTTCTTTGCTGCCTTGGAAGAGACAGGCCTTGTGGTAAATGGATTTTCCACCCGTTTAGGAGGGCAAGCAAGGGAAAATATGCTACTATGAACTTTGCCTGGAATAAAGGAGATGATCCGGCTGATGTGCTGGAAAACTACACCCGTATGGCAAAGGCATTGGGAGTTGACAGGGACCGTATGGTGGCATCCCAGCAGACCCATACCACCAATGTGCGCCTTGTGACAGAAGAAGACGCTGGAAAAGGTGTAGTGAGAGAACGGGATTACACAGATGTGGACGGACTGATCACCAATGTGCCTGATCTTACACTGGCAACCTTTTATGCAGACTGTGTGCCTTTGTATTTTGTGGATCCGAAACATAAAGCCATCGGCCTTTCCCATTCCGGTTGGCGGGGCACTGTAAACAGAATGGGACAATGTACCATAGATGCCATGAAAAGCCTTTGGAACCAGCCCTAAGGATCTGATCACCTGCATCGGGCCAAGCATCTGCCAGGACTGTTTTGAAGTAGGAGAAGAAGTGGCAGAGGCATTTATGGAAAGTTTTAAGCCGGAGTGGCACAATGAGATCATTGCCCTGGAAAACGTCCGGACAAATACCAATTAGATCTGTGGCGGGCCAATGAGATCATTTTATGGAAGCCGGGGTAAAGCCGGAAAATATCCACACTACCAATATCTGCACCATGTGCAACCATGAATATCTCTTTTCCCACCGTAAAGTTGGAAATGAAAGAGGCAATATGGGTGCTTTTCTGTGCCTTAGGTGATGTATTTTTAAGGAAATGTCCTGGAATACTTGACCCTTATCGTGGAAAATGGTATAAAACAATAGGATAAAGGACTATTATTAGGACTATTAGGACCATTATAGGACAAAGGAGTATGCTTTCATGGCTAATAATTTTGTATTCAATGACTCTCTTCCAGTAGCACCTTTAAAGTTAGCTGCACTGGAAAGCTGCAAGGACTTTGCATCTAAGGTAGATTCTCACATCGTTCAGTTCCGCCGCAACGATATGGAGGAATTAAAGCGCCGCAAGGCAGATCTGCATTATCGCGGTTATGATGTGGACTCTTATCTGTTGGATTTTGAGTGCCCGAGATTTGGTACCGGTGAGGCAAAGGCAGTGATCAATGAGTCTGTCAGAGGTACAGACATTTTGTAATGGCAGATGTAATGAACTACAGCATTCCTTACACTGTTTGCGGCTACACCAATCACATGTCACCAGATGACCATTTCCAGGATATGAAGCGTGTGATCGGTTCCTGCGTGGCAACTGCGCACCGCGTAAATGTAGTTATGCCTTTCTTGTATGAAAGCCGTCAGCATAAGAGAAGCAAACGTGAATCCTTAGACTGTGCTATGGCATTAGAAGAGTTGATCCAGATGGGCGTTGAAAACATTATTACTTTTGATGCTCATGACCCAAGAGTACAGAATGCCATCCCGCTGTACGGATTTGACAACTTCATGCCAACTTATCAGTTTGTAAAGACACTGTTTACTCATGATAAGACCACTCAGATCGACAAAGATCATCTGATGATCATCAGCCCGGATGAAGGCGCTATGAACCGTGCTGTATACCTGGCAAACAACCTGGGAGTTGATATGGGTATGTTCTATAAACGCCGTGACTACTCCAAGGTAGTAAACGGACGTAACCCGATCGTTGCACATGAATTCCTTGGTTCTTCTGTAGAAGGAAAGACCGTTCTTATCATCGACGATATGATCTCCTCCGGTGAGAGCATGTTAGACACCTGTAAGGAATTAAAGGAGAGAAAGGCAGCAAAGGCGATCGTATGCTGCACCTTTGGTCTGTTCACCAATGGTCTTGAGAAGTTTGACGAATATTATGAAAAGGATATCTGGACTATGTAATTACCACCAACTTAAATTACCGTCCAAAAGAACTTTTCGACCGCAAGTGGTATCTGGAAGCTGATATGAGCAAGTACACTGCAGCAATCATCAACTCCTTAAACCACGACCGTTCCATCAGCGCATCCCTGTCTCCAACAGACAAGATCCAGAAGCTGGTACAGAGACGCCACAATGGGGAGATCTAACGACCCATCTGCGACAGCAGGCAGTGGAGCGCGATAGCGCGGGGTCGTGAGTGTATATACTAGCAATCATCATGCCGCAAAACAGAGGGTAAATCTGCTTTGCGGCATTTTCGTGCTGTAAATCTGGTTTACAAAACTTTCTAAAATTGTTATGATGTAATGAGCGAAGGGAAAATAAGCGACGCCGAAAGGTGGCATTTATTTTCACGAGCCATTAACGAAGGTTCTGCCTGCGACAGCAGGCAGTGGAGCGCGTCAGTGCGTGAACCTAAGTGAACTAACGAAATACACAGAGGTTATATGAATATGAATAAAAACTGGAAGGACATCCGATCTCAAAAGTAGATCCGGGTTCCATTGGAGAGGAACTGGAGCTGGAGCCGGGAGACAGGGTCCTTACCATCAACGGAAATCCCGTTGAAGACATTTTTGACTACGAATACTATGTAAACAGCCCGTCTATGACCATGGTGGTGCGAAAGGCCAACGGGGAAGAATGGGAACTGGATATAGAAAATGATTATGAAGATCTGGGACTGACTTTTGAAAACGGTCTGATGAGCGATTACCGTTCCTGCAGCAACAAATGTATTTTCTGCTTTATCGACCAGATGCCGCCGGGAATGAGAGAGACCCTTTATTTCAAAGATGATGATACCCGTTTATCGTTCCTTCAGGGAAATTATGTTACACTGACCAACTTAAAAGATAAAGATGTAGAGCGTATCATCCGCTTCAAACTGGCGCCCATCAACATTTCCGTACAGACGACCAATCCGGAACTGCGGTGTATGATGCTGCACAACCGGTTTGCGGGACGGGCCTTAAAGATCATTGACCGCTTATATGAAGCGGAAACTCCTATGAACGGCCAGATCGTTCTCTGCAAGGGAGTAAATGACGGGGCAGAGCTGGAACGTTCCATCAGTGACCTGTCCAAATATGCCCCTGTTATGCAGAGCGTTTCCGTAGTTCCTGTAGGACTTTCCAAATACAGAGACGGCTTATATCCATTAGAGCCTTTTACAAAGAAGACGCCTGCGCTACTATTGATATGATCGAACGGTGGCAGAAGAAGATCTACGCAGAACACGGGATCCATTTTATCCATGCCAGCGATGAGTTTTATACACTGGCAGAAAGGGAACTGCCGGAGGAAGAACGCTATGACGGCTATATCCAGCTGGAAAATGGCGTGGGAATGCTGCGTCTTATGGCTACAGAGGTAGCAGATGCCTTAGACAAGGTAGAAGGAAATGACGAACCGGGACTGGTATCCCTTGCAACCGTCTTCCTTATCCTTATATGGAAAAATATGCTGGATGGATCCGGAAAAATTCCCAAACAGGACCATCAACATTTATCCCATCCGGAATGATTTTTGGGGAGCGTATTACGGTTTCAGGTCTGATCACTGCAAAAGACCTGATCGCCCAGCTGAAGGATAAAAATCTGGGAGAATATCTCCTTCTTCCTATTAATATGTTCCGTATCGGTGAAACTGTATTCTTAGATGACTTAACAGCAGAAGATGTAGAAAAGGCTTTACAAGTTAAGATACGTATAGTAAAATCAGACGGGCAAGATTTTGTCCACGCTATCCTTGATCCATCTTCAGAGCCGGAGCCTGAACCAAAGGAAGAAGGGCTTCCTGGAGAAGAATATGGTTATGAAGGCTATGAGTTAGATGAGATATGGGAAGATGAGGATGAGTATATAGAGGACGATGAAACAGAAAGTGAAAGATAATAAGGTCGTCGGCAGCTGTGAATGCTGCGGAAACTATGTATATGATGAAGAAAATGAATACTATGTCTGCGAAGTAGATTTAGATGAGGACGATATGGTGCGCTTCTTAAAAGGAGATGTGAGAGCCTGCCCTTATTACCAGTCAGATGACGAGTATAAGATCGTGCGCAAACAGATATAGTGGTGATAAAGCGCAGGCAAAGCATGGCGCTTGACAAAGTAAGGAGGAAAACAATTGAGTAAACCGGTAGTGGCCATTGTAGGAAGGCCAAACGTTGGAAAATCCACCCTGTTCAATGTAATTGCAGGGGATACTATTTCCATTGTAAAAGATACACCAGGTGTTACCAGAGACAGAATTTATGCAGACTGTACCTGGCTGAACATGAACTTTACACTGATCGATACAGGTGGTATTGAGCCTGACAGCAGCGATATCATTCTTTCACAGATGAGAGAGCAGGCGGAGATCGCGATTGCTACTGCAGACGTGATCGTATTTATCGTAGATGTACGTCAGGGTCTGGTAGACGCTGACTCGAAGGTAGCAGATATGCTGCGCAAGTCCCACAAGCCAGTGATCCTGGCTGTAAACAAGGTAGACAGCCTTGCAAAATTCGGCAATGATGTATATGAATTCTATAATTTAGGTATCGGTGATCCGATCCCCGTATCCGGTGCTTCCCGTTTAGGTATCGGCGATCTGTTAGATGAGGTAGTAAAACATTTCGATGCTTCCCAGATGGAAGAAGAGGAAGATGACCGTCCAAGGATCGCAGTAGTAGGAAAACCAAATGTGGGTAAATCTTCTCTTATCAATAAGCTGTTAGGTGAGAACCGTGTGATCGTTTCCAATATTGCAGGAACCACCAGAGATGCAGTAGATACAGAGATCATCCACAATGGTGTTCCCTATGTATTTATTGATACAGCAGGACTGCGCCGTAAGAATAAGATCAAAGAAGACCTGGAGCGCTACAGTATCATCCGTACTGTAACAGCAGTAGACCGTGCGGATGTAGTCATTATTGTAATTGATGCAAAGAGGGCATCACAGAGCAGGATGCAAAGATCGCAGGTATTGCCCATGAACGTGGAAAAGGTATCATTGTTGCTGTAAACAAGTGGGATGCCATTGAAAAGAATGACAAGACCATTTATCAGTATACCAATAAGTTAAAAGAAACTCTCTCTTTGCCATATGCAGAGTATATCTTTATCTCAGCAGAAACAGGCCAGAGACTTCCAAAACTGTTTGAACTGATCGATGCAGTGCGCCAGAACCAGAATATGCGTGTAGCTACCGGTGTGTTAAATGAGATCGTATCCGAGGCAGTTGCCATGCAGCAGCCACCGTCTGACAAGGGTAAGCGCTTAAAGATCTACTATGTGACCCAGGTCGCTGTAAAGCCGCCTACATTTGTAGTCTTTGTAAACGACAAGGAACTGATGCATTTCTCTTATACCAGATATATAGAGAACCAGATCCGCAATGCCTTTGGTTTCAGAGGTACATCTTTAAAATTCATTATCCGCGAGCGGAAAGATAAGGATAAATAGTTAATAAATAGACAATGTAGATCAGCAGGGCCTGCTGCACACAGCTTTAAAACAGCTGGCGCAGCAGTCCCTGAATTGCGTTTTGGTTGCAAAAGCAAATGTGCGTATTACACGGACAAATATCTATGCTAAAAAGTGTAAAAACATGTGAAAACGCAAAAATAAAATGTGATAAAATTACATAAGGGTATGAAAATGGAACGTCTTGTATGTTTGGCAGTGGGTATCTGTTTGGTATCTTCCAGACTGGTTATATTTATGGAAGGGTCCACGGGATCGACATCCGCAAATACGGAAGCGGAAATTCCGGCAGTACCAATGCGCTGCGTGTAATGGGAAAGAAAGCAGGCCTTACTGTATTTTTGGGAGATTTCTTAAAACAGTGATCCCCTGTATGGCAGTGCGCTTTGTTTTAAAGACCAGCCGGACTATGCATATGTGTATATGCTTTATATTGGTTTAGGAGTTATCTTAGGACATAATTATCCTTTTATCTGCATTTTAAAGGCGGAAAGGAATTGCGGCAACAGCCGGTATCATTTTCTCAATTGACTGGAGACTGACTGTTTTATGTCTGGCGGTATTTGTACTGATCGTGGCTGTAACACGTTATGTTTCTTTAGGTTCCCTGGTGGTTTCTGTGATCCTTCTGGCATGGAATATCTACATGGGAAGATGCGGAGCTTACAGTTTAAGCGCTATTTCTTCTATAGAATATAGCGCAGTGACAGCAGTGATCGCTGCTATGGCATTCTGGCGGCACAGGGCAAATATCGTCCGTCTGATCCATGGAAATGAAAATAAGATCGGCGCAAAAATCATAAAAATGGCAAAGGATGGTGGGGTTATGGCATCAGTTGGAGTAATCGGATCAGGAACATGGGGAACATCACTGGCGATCCTTTTAAACGGAAATGGTCATAAAGTGCAGCTCTGGTCAGCAGTTCCCGCAGAAGTGGAAAGTTTATCAGTAAACAGAAAGCATCCCAATTTAGGAGATACGCCAATACCGGAAGCAATTGAGATCACCGGTGACTTAAAGGCGGCTATGAAGGACAAAGATCTGTTGGTCCTGTCCGTGCCATCTGTCTACGTGAGACAGACAGCAGCAAAATGAAACCATGGTTAAAACCAGGTCAGATCGTTACAAATGTAGCAAAGGGAATTGAAGAGGCAACTTTAAAAACTCTTTCAGAGGTCATTGAAGAAGAACTTCCAGAAGCAGAGGTAACCGTCCTTTCCGGACCGAGCCATGCAGAAGAAGTGAGCAGAGGTCTTCCTACCACCTGTGTAGCAGGCGCTCACAGCAAGGCAGCAGCAGAATATGTGCAGAGTTTATTTATGAGTCCTGTATTCCGCGTATACACGAGTCCGGATATGTTAGGCATTGAGCTGGGCGGAGCATTAAAGAATGTCATTGCCCTGGCGGCAGGCACGGCAGATGGTTTAGGATGTGGGGATAACACAAAGGCAGCCCTGATCACCAGAGGTATTGCAGAGATCACCCGTTTAGGAACGGTTATGGGCGGAAAGCCGGAGACCTTCTCAGGACTGACTGGTATCGGCGATCTGATCGTTACCTGTGCCAGCATGCACAGCCGTAATCGCAGGGCAGGTATCCTCATCGGCAAAGGCTATACCATGGATGAGGCAATGAAAGAAGTAAAGATGGTAGTGGAAGGCGTTTATTCTGCAAAGGCAGCTTTAAAGCTGGCAGAAAAATACCATGTGACCATGCCCATCGTAGAACAGGTGAATGAAGTTTTATTTGATGGCAAGTCTGCAAAAGATGCCCTGGCAGAGCTGATGCTGCGGGATAAGAGGATGGAAAATACCTGTCTTGTCTGGGATAAGGAATAACTCCCATAACTACAGGTTATGAAACAACCTATCCTTCTCATATTTTTTATAAAAGGTATTGACAAGGCAATAGTCAGTTTTATAATGTAAAAGTTTAAGAACAAATGTATCTGTATGAAAGACATATCAGATACAGTCATGTGAGGAGGAAACTATTATGAAAAAAAGATTCTTAAGCGCTGGTTTAGCAGTAGTTATGGCAGCATCTTTAACCGCATGCGGCGGCTCTGACTCCGCATCTACCACAGCAGCAGCTGCTGGTGAAAGCAAGGCAGAGGGAGAAAGCGCAGCAGCAGGCGAAAGCAGTGCAGCAGCAGATGGCGCTGTATTTAAAATCGGTGGCATCGGCCCTGTAACCGGTGGTGCAGCAGTTTATGGTCTGGCTGTACAGCATGGTGCAGAAGTTGCTGTTAAGGAGATCAACGAGGCTGGCGGTATCAATGGCGCACAGATCGAATTCCAGTTCCAGGATGATGAGCATGACGCAGAGAAGTCTGTTAATGCTTACAATACTTTAAAGACTGGGGCATGCAGGCTCTGGTAGGAACTACTACCTCCGCTCCATGTATCGCAGTTGCTGATAAGACCGCAGCTGATAATATGTTCCAGATCACTCCATCCGGTTCCGCAGTAGAGTGTGCCGCAAATCCAAACGTATTCCGTGTATGCTATTCTGACCCGGCTCAGGGTACTGCATCTGCTAAGTACATTGGTGAGCACAAACTGGCAAGCAAGGTTGCTGTAATCTATGACAGCTCTGATGTATACTCTAGCGGTATCTATGAGAAGTTTGCTCAGGAAGCTCCAAACCAGGGCCTTGAAGTTGTTGACGCAGAAGCATTTACCGCAGACAGCAACAAGGATTCTCTACTCAGTTACAGAAAGCAAAAGAGTCCGGCGCAGAGCTGGTATTCTTACCAATCTACTATACAGAGGCTTCTCTGATCTTACAGCAGGCTAATACCATGGGCTATGCTCCACAGTTCTTCGGATGCGATGGTATGGATGGTATCTTACAGGTTGAGAACTTTGATGTAAAGCTGGCAGAAGGACTGATGCTGTTAACTCCATTTGCTGCAGATGCTACCGATGATCTGACAGTAAACTTTGTAAAGAGCTACGAAGAAGCATATGGCGAGACTCCAATCCAGTTCGCTGCAGATGCTTATGATGCAGTTTACATCATCAAGGCTGCTATGGAAGAAGCAAATGTAACTCCTGATATGTCCGCAAGTGATATCTGCGACGCTATGGAAGGCGTTATGACCCAGATCAAGGTAGACGGTCTGACCGGTTCCAACATGAGCTGGACTGAAGACGGCGAGCCTGAGAAGGATCCTAAGGCTGTTCAGGTTGTAGACGGCGCTTACAAGGCAATGGAATAATCAATTTCAGAAGGTTTAAAATCTGATCAATAACCCAAAGGAGGGTTGTCGTTAAGACAACCCTCTTGGTTTTATAGGGAATTTAAACTTTCAATATTTAATGAAGAGGTGTATGTATGAGCTTTATCAACTATTTGATCAATGGCGTCAGCCTGGGCAGTGTATATGCGATCATCGCACTGGGATATACCATGGTTTATGGTATTGCGAAGATGCTGAATTTCGCTCACGGTGATATTATTATGATAGGAAGCTATGTTGTGTTCGTCACAGTCAGCTCCATGGGGCTTCCGCCTATGTTAGGCGTCCTGCTGGCAGTAGCAGCATGCACATTGTTAGGTGTTGTCATTGAGCGGGTGGCATATAAGCCATTACGTAGTGCGTCACCTCTTGCTGTACTGATCACAGCCATCGGTGTCAGCTACCTGCTCCAGAACGTAGCACTGCTGATCTTTGGCGCGGATACAAAATCATTTACTTCTGTTGTAAAGATCCCGGCATTAAAGCTGGCAGACGGCCAGTTAAATATTACCGCGAGACCATTGCAACCATTCTTTCCTGTATCGTGATCATGGTATGCCTGATGGCATTTATTAACCGTACAAGAGCAGGACAGGCTATGTTAGCTGTTTCAGAAGATAAGGGTGCGGCAACCTTAATGGGTATCAATGTAAACGGAACCATTGCTTTAACTTTCGCTATCGGTTCTGCACTGGCAGCCATTGCAGGTGTGCTGTTATGCTCCGCTTATCCGTCCTTAACCCCATATACAGGTTCCATGCCAGGTATCAAGGCATTCGTGGCAGCAGTATTTGGCGGTATCGGATCCATCCCAGGCGCTTTTATCGGAGGCGTTCTCTTAGGTGTGATCGAGATCCTTTCCAAGGCGTATATTTCTTCCCAGCTTTCAGATGCCATCGTGTTCTCAGTACTGATCATTGTACTGTTAGTAAAACCCACCGGTATTCTTGGCAAGAAGATCAGTGAGAAAGTGTAGGTGCGGGTATGAAAAGTAAAGCAAAGCAGAAGACATTTATCAACAATATGATCACATATGCCATTGTGGTTGTGGCATATATCGTTGTTCAGATCTTAATGGGCACCGGACATATGTCCAGCCTGATGAAAGGACTTTAGTTCCTTTCTGTATCTATGTTATTATGGCAGTTTCCTTAAACCTGACAGTAGGTATCCTGGGTGAGTTAAGCCTTGGACACGCAGGTTTTATGTGCGTAGGCGCTTTCGCCGGAGCGTTGTTCTCCAAGTGCATGAAGGGCTCTATGAATCCGACGGTTTCTCTGATCATTGCAGTAATCATCGGAGCGGTAGTAGCAGCTGTTTTCGGTATTCTCATCGGTATCCCGGTACTCCGATTAAAAGGTGACTACCTGGCTATCGTAACTCTGGCGTTTGGTGAGATCATTAAAAATATCATCAATGCTGTATATCTGGGAAGAGATGGTTCCGGCTTCCATATTTCTTTAAAAGACTCCATGTCCTTAAATATGGATGCAGACGGCGAAGTGCTGATCAAGGGTGCCCAGGGTATTACCGGTACACCTCAGGCAGCAACTTTTACCATTGGTGTGATCCTGGTACTGATCACTTTATTTATTGTAATGAACCTGGTCAATTCCCGTACAGGCCGCGCTATCATGGCTATCCGCGATAACCGTATTGCAGCAGAGTCTATTGGTATCAACATCACAAAATATAAACTGATGGCATTCAGTATTTCCGCAGGTCTTGCTGGCGTGGCAGGTGTTCTCTATGCACACAACCTGACAACACTGACCGCTCTGCCAAAGAACTTTGGTTATAACATGTCCATTATGATCCTGGTTTATGTAGTTCTTGGCGGTATCGGAAGCATCCGCGGTTCTGTGATCGCTACCGTTATCCTGTATCTCCTTCCAGAGATGCTCCGAGGACTGAGCAATTACCGTATGCTGATGTACGCCATCGTGCTGATCTTAGCGATGCTGTTTAACTCTGCACCTCAGTTTGTAGTTATTCGTGAGAGAATGTTTGCAGCATTAAAGGGAAATAAGAAACCGGCAAAGGAGGCAAAATAATATGGCATTACTGGAAGTAAAGAATTTAAGTATATCCTTTGGCGGCTTAAAGGCAGTTGATAATTTCCATATCAACATTGAAAAGGGACAGCTGTATGGACTGATCGGACCAAACGGTGCCGGAAAGACCACCATTTTCAACCTTCTTACAGGTGTATATAAGCCAAATGCAGGAAGTATCGTTTTAGACGATGTAAATATTACCGGAAAAAGTACCATTGAGATTAATCAGGCCGGTATTGCAAGAACCTTCCAGAATATCCGTCTTTTCAAGGATATGTCCGTTCTTGATAATGTAAAGGCAGGACTTCACAATCATCATAAATATTCTACAGTAGAAGGTATTTTCCGTCTTCCGAGATATTTTAAGATTGAAAAAGAGATGGACGAAGAGGCCATGAACCTGTTAAAGGTATTTGACCTGGATAAGGAATGTGATTTTAAGGCTTCCAACTTACCTTATGGTAAGCAGAGAAAGTTAGAGATCGCAAGAGCCCTGGCAACAGAGCCAAAGCTCCTTCTGTTAGATGAGCCGGCAGCGGGCATGAACCCTAACGAGACAGCAGAACTGATGGATACCATCCGTTTTGTACGTGACAATTTTAACATGACTGTACTTCTTATTGAGCATGATATGAAGCTGGTAAGCGGTATCTGCGAGAAGCTGACCGTTTTAAACTTCGGACAGGTCTTAAGAGAAGGCGCTACCAGTGATGTACTGCATGATCCGGAAGTTATCAAGGCATATCTGGGTGAATAAGGAGGAGAGATAGTATGGCAATGCTTGAAGTAAAAGACCTGGAAGTATACTATGGTGTGATCCAGGCTTTAAAGGGAATCTCCTTTGATGTAGACCAGGGAGACATTGTAGCGCTGATCGGTGCCAATGGTGCAGGAAAGACCACCACTTTGCATACCATTACCGGCCTGTTAAACGCAAAAGCAGGAAAGATCATTTACGAGGGAAAAGACATTACCCACATTCCGGGCTATAAGCTGGTAAGTATGGGAATTGCCCATGTTCCGGAAGGACGCCGTGTATTTGCGACCCTTTCTGTTTTACAGAACCTGATGATGGGCGCTTATACCCGCAGGGATAAAATGAGATCGAAGAAACATTAAAGATGATCTATAAACGTTTCCCACGTCTGGAAGAGAGAAAGAATCAGTTAGCAGGAACCTTATCCGGCGGCGAGCAGCAGATGCTTGCTATGGGCCGTGCTCTTATGAGCCATCCGAAGGTAATGGTATTAGATGAGCCGTCTATGGGACTTTCACCTATTTATGTAAATGAGATCTTTGATATTATCCAGCAGATCAACAAAGACGGCACTACGGTCCTTTTAGTAGAGCAGAACGCAAAGAAAGCACTTTCTATTGCTAACAAGGCATATGTTCTGGAAACAGGAACCATTGCCCTTTCCGGCGATGCAAAAGAACTGATGAATAACGACCGTGTAAAGAAGGCTTATTTAAGCGAATAAAGATCATACCCTCTTGCATATGTTATATAAACGTGCAAGGGGGTATTTTTATGGACAATTTTAATGTATACAAGGATATTCAGGCCAGAACAAAGGGAGAGATCTACATCGGTGTGGTGGGACCGGTGCGTACAGGAAAGTCTACCTTTATCAAGCGTTTTATGGAGCTGGCTGTGCTTCCGGCTATGGAAGATGAAAGTCTAAAGGCAGTAAGTACCGATGAACTTCCCAGAGCGCAGGGGAAAACGGTGATGACAACGGAACCGAAATTTATCCCCAAAGAGGCGGTGCAGATCACTTTGGGAGACGGGATCCAGGCGAAAGTGCGCCTCATCGACTGTGTAGGCTATATGGTAGACGGGGCTGCAGGCCATGTGGAAAATGGGGAAGAGCGGATGGTGAAAACGCCCTGGTCTGAAAAGAAATCCCCTTTACCCAGGCGGCCCAGATCGGCACCAGGAAAGTCATAGGGGATCATTCTACCATTGGCATTGTAGTGACTACGGACGGCTCTGTTGGGGAATTAAAGCGCTCTGCCTATATAGATGCGGAAAAACAGACTGTAGATGAATTGAAAAAGCTGGGGAAGCCATTTATCCTTCTTTTAAATTCTACGAAACCCTATTCAGATGAAACCTTAAAGCTGGCAGAACAGCTGGCAGCTGATTATGGGGTGACAGTTCTTCCCGTCAGCTGCGAGCAGCTGAAAAAGAAGATATTTTCCATATTCTGGAAAGTGTTTTAAAAGAATTTCCTGTTACGCAACTGGATTTTCATATTCCCAAATGGCTGGAAGTCCTTCCGGCTACCCACTGGCTTAAAACCCAGGTGATCGATATGGCAAGGGAACTTTTAAAGAAAGTCAGCCACATGAAAGATGCAGCTTCTCAGATAAAGACATTTGGCGGCTCATCAGGACCTGTGGAAAAGATCACGATCGAAAAATGGAAATGGCAGACGGTACCGTATCCTTACAGGTACAGATGGATGACAGCTATTATTATCAGATATTAAGCGACTATGTAGGACTGCCTATAGAAGGTGAGTACCAGCTGATGCAGACTTTAAGCACTTTAGCAGGTATGCAGAAAGAGTATGATAAAGTAAAGAGGCCCTGGCCCAGGCCAGATTAAAGGGATATGGGGTCATGATGCCTCAGAAAGATGAGATATTATTAGATGAACCGGAAGTGATACGTCATGGAAATAAGTACGGCGTGAAAATGAAGGCCCAGGCGCCCTCTGTAAACCTGATCCGGGCCCAGATCGAGACCGAGATCGCTCCTATTGTGGGAAGCGAGCAGCAGGCAAAGGACCTGATCGCATACATAAAATCCAGTTCCAAAGACAGTGAAGAAGGCATCTGGAATGCCAATATCTTCGGCAAATCCATTGAACAGATCGTAGAAGACGGCATCCAGGCCAAGATCTCCCAGATGACCGATGAGTGCCAGCAGAAATTGCAGGATACACTGCAGAAGATCATTAATGACAGTAATGGGGATGATCTGTATTATCATATGACACACCAGGGGACAAAACTCAAAATCCGATGCAAGCTTGCTTGCAAGAGGATTTTCGAGCTTGGGACCCGGTGGCATATGCGTAGTAAGCGACATTATCAGAAAACTTGTCTAATTTATGCAAAATAACTGAAAAAGTTTGCAAATAAACATGCAAATGTGCTATACTAGAGTCAGCAAAAACGAGACCCTTATAATAACAATAAAAGGGGCAACAGAGGGAGAATGCTTATGAAACTGACCTTTATCGGAGCAGACCATGAAGTTACAGGCAGCTGTCATTTTCTGGAAGTAGGAGATACAAAAGTCCTTATTGACTGTGGTATGGAGCAGGGGAACAATCCTTACCAGAATGCGGAACTTCCGGTCAGTTACAGCGACATTGACTACGTATTTCTGACCCACGCCCACATTGACCATGCAGGCATGCTTCCCTGGATCTATGCCAGAGGATTTAAGGGGCAGATCATAACCACCTATGCGACTGCAGACCTGTGTGGCATTATGCTTCGGGACAGTGCCCACATTCAGGAGATGGAGGCAGAGTGGCGCAATCGTAAAGCACGCAGAGCCGGCAAAACAGAGGTAGAAGCCCTTTATACCATGCAGGATGCAGAAGGAGTTCTGGGCCATTTTGAAGGTGTGGCTTATGGACAGAAGTTTAAATTAAACGAAAACATCACCCTGCGTTTTACGGATGTAGGCCATCTTCTTGGTTCAGCCTCTATTGAGATCTGGGCGACAGAAGGGGATGAACAGCGAAAGATCGTCTTTTCCGGTGATATCGGAAACAAGAATAAACCGCTGATCCGGGATCCCCAGTATATTTCTGACGGCGATTATGTAGTGATGGAGTCCACCTATGGAAACCGCTATCACAAAAGGGCGAAGACCATGTAGTAGGTCTGGCCCGTATCATCCAGCAGACCTTAGACCGCCAGGGCAATGTAGTGATCCCGGCCTTTGCAGTAGGCAGGACCCAGGAACTTCTTTATATGATCCGCCATATTAAGGAAGAAAAGCTGGTTACCGGTCACGATGGCTTCCAGGTATATGTGGATAGCCCGTTGGCAGTAGAAGCTACCCATGTATTTAAGCAGAATATGGTGGAATGCTATGACGAGGAGACAAAGGCGTTGGTAGAACGGGGTATCAACCCAATTGATTTCCGGGATTAAAGCTTTCCGTTACCAGTGAAGAGTCAAAAATATCAACTTTGATATGACCCCGAAGGTGATCATTTCCGCAGCAGGTATGTGTGATGCCGGCCGTATCCGCCACCACTTAAAACATAATCTGTGGAGGGAAGAATGCAGTGTGGTATTTGCCGGATACCAGGCAGAAGGAACCTTAGGCCGTCTGCTTCAGGATGGTGCCCTGCTGTAAAGATCTTTGGTGAAGAGATCGATGTGAAGGCGCATATTGAGACTTTGGATGGTATCAGCGGCCATGCAGACAGAGACGGCCTTCTTACCTGGGCTGCAGCCTTTGAACAAAAGCCCAAATATGTATTTGTAGTACATGGAAATGACGAGTCCTGTGAGTCTCTTACGGATGCTTTAAATACCCAGCTTGGCCTTACAGCAAAAGCACCTTATTCCGGTTCGGAATTTGACCTGATAAAGGGTGTATGGATCAAGGAGACCGAGCCTGTTCCGGTAGAGGCAGAAACTCAGGCAACCAGAAAGGCAACAGGCGTTTACACCAGACTGGTGGATGCAGGACAGATGCTTATGGATGTGATCGCACGCAACCAGGGCGGGGCAAATCAGGATCTGACCCGTTTTACAGAGCAGATATTAGCTCTTTGCGAAAAATGGAACCGATAAACAACAGGAGTACAGAGAAAAATGACAGAAGTAAAGATCTACACAGATGGATCAGCAAGAGGAAATCCAGACGGACCGGGAGGTTATGGAGTGGTCATGCATTATGTGGATAAAATGGCCAGTTACATGAAAAGACCTTATCTGCAGGTTACAAAAGACCACCAATAACCGTATGGAGTTAATGGCAGCCATAGCAGGCTTGAAGCTTTAAATCGCCCTGTAAGATCGAGCTGTATTCAGACTCGAAATATCTTACAGATGCCTTTAACAAAAACTGGATCAGCGGCTGGATCGCCAAAGGCTGGAACCGGGGCAAAAGCGGACCGGTGAAAACATTGACCTGTGGAAGCGCCTTTTAAAGGCAAAAGAGCAGCATCAGGTCACATTCATCTGGGTAAAAGGCCATGCCGGACATCCACAGAATGAGCGGTGTGACCAGCTGGCTACTACAGCGGCAGACGGAAATAATTTAATAGAAGATGAGGGCTTATCCTTATGATCCATGGGGCTGTTTCAACACAGCCCCAATTTTACGCAAATCTTACAAAATATTACTCCTTTCGAATTTGTATTCACAAGCACCTGATTTTGTGGTACTGTATGACTGGAAAACATTACTCTTTATCAGGGATGTGAAAGAATGAAAGACAGAAGGATATGGGTCATCATCGGTTGTATCCTGGTAGTAGGGATCGCCATTACTAGCTATACAAGTTCCGTTGTAAAAAGTCCCACAGGAACAGAAAATACAGGTTCTTTCTGAGACCACGGCTGAAACAGCAGTGGATAGTGACTCTGCGCCTTTGCAGGCAGTCCCCGGGAAGCACAGGCAAAAATGAAAGCAGGTGATCCGGAACAGACAGAGGCAGCGGGTGCCGGGATACGTTCTGAGAAAGAAACAGAAGCCAGGACGGCAGAGGAAACAGAAGAAAGCAATTCCTCAGAAGATCAGGTGCAGGTCCAGGCGGCAGATCCTCCGGATGAAGGTTTGGAGCCGGTTTTACATGATGCAGAACCGGAACAGGAAAGCTATACAGACCGCCTGAGAAACTTAGACAGCCAGATCCAGAAAATGCAGGAACAGGAAACAGACTCCAATGTTTATTCCGCTAAAACTTCTGCAGAAACCCAGTTGAAAATGTGGGATGGGGAATTAAGCACTGTATACAATGCATTATTAGAAGCCCTTCCCAGGAAGAGGCCCAAAGCCTTGCAAATGAGGAAAGAGACTGGCTGAAAAAGAGAGTCAGACGCAGCTGACAGCTCCGGAAAAAGCGGAAACAGTTTAAGTTATGCCTCAAGCATGGTCAATCAGACCAGAGAGAGGGCCTATGAGCTGGCAAAACGGTGTGATGCACTGGCAGAAGAAAATTAAATAGAGATCTGTTACAATGAAAAATGACTTTGGACATAGTTCCGAGTCATTTTCTTGCTAATTCAGCGCTTATATGGTAAAATTCCGATTATGAGTTTATATACATGGTTTGTTTTAGGAGGGCATTCACAGGCGAAGTCTGTTCTGCCCGGATTTTGCTGTCCTGAAATATTTACTGAAAAACCCTAAATCAAATTTATATAATGGAGGAAGAAAAAGTGAAACAACCACAGTACCGCGGAGTGAACGAGCTGCGCCGTATGTTCCTTGAGTTCTTTGAGAGCAAGGGTCATCTGGCTATGAAGAGCTTTTCACTTGTACCGCATAATGATAACAGCCTTCTGCTGATCAACTCCGGTATGGCACCTTTAAAGCCTTACTTTACCGGACAGGAGATCCCGCCAAGAAGAAGAGTGACCACCTGCCAGAAATGTATCCGTACAGGTGATATTGAAAATATTGGAAAGACCGCACGTCACGGTACTTTCTTTGAGATGTTAGGAAACTTCTCTTCGGTGATTACTTCAAGACAGAAGCGATCCACTGGTCCTGGGAATTCTTAACAGAAGTAGTCGGACTGGATCCAGACCGTCTGTATCCATCTGTTTACCAGGATGATGATGAAGCATTTGATATCTGGAACAAGGAGATTGGTATTGCACCAGAGAGAATTTTCCGTTTTGGTAAGGAAGATAACTTCTGGGAGCATGGTTCAGGTCCTTGCGGCCCATGTTCTGAGATCTACTACGACAGAGGCGAAAAGTACGGCTGCGGCAAGCCAGGATGTACCGTAGGCTGCGAGTGCGACCGTTACATCGAAGTATGGAACAACGTATTCAGCCAGTTTGATAATGACGGTCATGGCCATTATTCCGAACTGAAGCAGAAGAACATTGATACAGGTATGGGTCTGGAGCGTCTGGCAGTTGTTGTCCAGGATGTAGACTCCTGTTTACTGTAGATACCAACAAGGCTCTGTTAGACAGAGTATGTGCTCTTTCTAACAAGGAATACCAGAAAGACCATGAGACCGATGTTTCCCTTCGTATTGTTACAGACCATATCAAGTCCTGTACCTTCATGATCTCTGACGGTATCATGCCTTCTAATGAAGGAAGAGGCTATGTCCTGCGCCGTCTGCTGCGTCGTGCGGCACGCCACGGAAGAAAGCTTGGCATCGAAGGCAAGTTCCTTGCAGAGCTTTCCAAGACTGTAATCGAACTTTCCAAGGACGGATATCCGGAACTGGAAGAAAAGCAGTCCATGATCTTTAAGGTACTGACGGAAGAAGAAGATAAGTTCAATAAGACTATTGACCAGGGTCTTGCTATCTTAGCTGAAATGGAAGATGCTATGGCAGCTGCCGGTGAGAAGACTCTTTCCGGTGAGAATGCATTTAAGCTGTATGATACTTATGGTTTCCCTGTAGACCTGACCAAGGAGATCCTGGAAGAAAAGGGCTGCACCGTTGATGAAGAAGGCTTCGCAGCAGCTATGAAGGAGCAGAAGGATAAGGCTCGTAAGGCTCGTAAGACTACCAACTACATGGGCGCAGATGTAACTGTATATCAGTCTATTGACGCTGCGATCACCTCTGAGTTTGTAGGATATGATAAATTAGATGTAGACTCCAAGATCTCTGTTCTGACTACAGAAGATGAGATCGTAGAAGCTTTAACAGATGGCCAGAGAGGAACCATTATCGCAGACCAGACCACATTCTACGGAACCATGGGCGGCCAGCAGGGCGATAAGGGTACCATCCACAGTGCAAACGGTGAATTCAAGGTAGAAGAGACCATTCATTTACAGGGCGGAAAGATCGGCCATGTAGGTGTTATGACTAAGGGAATGTTAAGCATTGGCGAGACAGTTACCTTATCTGTATGCCCGAAGAACCGTGCATTAACAAGCAAGAACCACAGTGCTACCCACTTACTGCAGAAGGCACTGCGTACTGTATTAGGAAGCCATGTAGAACAGGCTGGTTCCTATGTAGATGCAGGACGTCTCCGTTTTGACTTTACCCATTTCTCTGCTATGACTCCAGAGGAGATCAAAAGGTAGAGGATATTGTAAATGAAGAGATCCAGGCTGCGCTTCCGGTTGTAACAGAAGTTATGACTATAGATGAAGCAAAGAAGACCGGTGCTATGGCACTGTTTGGTGAGAAGTACGGCGAAAAGGTACGCGTTGTAAAGATGGGAGATTTCTCCACAGAGCTTTGCGGTGGTACCCATGTAGCAAATACAAGCACCATCGGATACTTCAAGATCCTTTCTGAGGCAGGTATCGCAGCCGGCGTAAGACGTATTGAGGCTCTTACCTCTGACGGTCTGATGAAGCATTATGCAGAAGTTGAAGCAGAGCTTCACGAAGCAGCTAAGGCAGCTAAGACAATTCCTGCAGCTCTTACAGCTAAGATCCAGTCCCTGTTAGACGAGATCAAGGCATTAAACTCTGAAAATGAGAAGTTAAAGAGCAAAATGGCAAATGACTCCTTAGGCGATGTATTAAGCCAGGTAAAAGAAGTAAATGGCGTTAAGGTACTTGCTTCCAAAGTAGCTGATGTAGATATGAACGGTCTTAGAAATCTGGGTGATCAGTTAAAGGATAAGATCGGTGAAGGTGTGGTTGTGATCGCTTCCGTTATGGACGGAAAAGTAAGTCTGATGGCAACTGTAACAGATGAGGCTCAGAAGAAGGGCGCTCATGCAGGCAACCTGATCAAGGCTATTGCTGGTCTTGTAGGTGGTGGCGGCGGCGGCCGTCCAAACATGGCTCAGGCAGGCGGAAAGAACCCGGCTGGTATTGAAGAAGCCTTAAAGAAAGCCGTAGAAGTAGTAGAAGAACAGACCAAATAAGCCTGTTTGAATAAAAGTGCAAAACGCAGAAAAATATAAAATTTTTCTTGACGTATGGGAATTTTATGCTATAATCATAGCAGTGCTAAAAATACCCAAACAGTTGTATTATGCACAATTACACAACTGGAGGGAGGTTAGGTGTGAGCGATGTCAAACGTAATTGTTAAAGATAACGAGAGCTTAGACAGTGCTTTACGCAGATTTAAAAGAAACTGCGCAAAGGCTGGCATTCAGCAGGAAATTCGTAAAGAGAGCATTACGAGAAGCCAAGCGTAAGACGTAAGAAAAAGTCTGAAGCTGCTCGTAAGCGTAAGTACAACTAATTCTCGCACGGAATTGGTTCACTTGAAGTAAAATAAATCGGCCGGTCGTCAGGTTTGCCTGATGGACCGGCTGTTTTATTTTGTATAAAGTTTTGATTTATACCCCGCCATCTGACGGGGCATGCTTAGCTATTTCACTTCTTTTAAATCACATCTCGGTGAAGCTACCAGGAGTAGTTAGTATGATAGATTACAAATCCCGGTGCAGCTCCTGCCACTTTCTTAATGTTCTTCTTCTGGATGTAGTCGATCTCAACCTTATCATTTTCACGGCCTTTGGAATAATAAGCTGCTAAAGCACCAGCTTCTTCAAAGACCCGGTCTGGCAGATCTGTTTGTCCGTTACTTTTACGATCACATGGGAGCCTGGAATACCTTTGCATGGAACCACCAGTCGTTGCCGCTTGCCACTTTGAAAGTAAGCTCTTCGTTCTGATAGTTGTTCTTTCCTACGAAAATATCATATCCGTCAGAAGAAATATAATGGAAAGGCTTGCTTGTGATCTTTGGCCGCTTTTCGTTGGCACGGCGTTTCTTCACATAACCAAATTCCATTAATTCTTCCTTGATCTGCACCAGATCATTTTCCTCTAAGGCAATATCAAGGGCAGAACTTACAGACTCCAGATGGTCAACTTCGGCTTTGGTTTCCATGGTCAGCTGGCTTAAGGCTTCATAAGTACGTTTTAATTTATTATACTTGTCAAAATGCTTCTGGGCATTCTCACGGGCTGTCAGCTGCGGGTCTAATGGGATCGTGATCTCTTCATTATCATAATAATTAATACATTTAAAAGATTTTTCCCCACCCTTTAACTCGTAACCATAGGTGTTTAACAGTTCTCCGTAGATCCTGTATTTTCACGCTTTTCGGTATCTTTTAACTGCTTTAACTGCAGGTCGTATTTTTGCAGCTGCGCTCTAAGGCAGTCTGAACAATACGGCGCAGGTCAGAAGATTTCTGACGGATACGGGTAATGGTATCTCTGGAGGCGTAATAATTTTCCAGGAGAGTACTTATAGACTCAAACGTTTCCCTGCGGTATCCCTTTCCTTCATAGCAGGTCAGGGGAACAGAAGCATATTCTACAGGTGTATCCCCGTCATATACAACGGCAGGGCTGAAACGTCCTTCTTTGACATCCTCCATCATCAGCTGGAAAGTATGATACAGATGAGTCAGTTCCGGGTCCGTCAGTTCGCCGGCGCTTCGGTCGGAGTCGATGGAAGCCAGATGGCAAAGTTCCTCCGCAACAATAGGGCTGATGCCGGTAAGGTGACCGTATAATGCCTTCTGCACAGAAGTAGGAGAGGATAAAATACAGCTGCGGAACACAGTTCCTGTAATGGTCAGAGGATTTTCCTTTGCAATGGTCTGCGGAATAAAATATTCCCGTCCCGGAAGCACTTCACGCACAGAACTCATGCTGGCAGATACATGCTTGATACTGTCAATGATGGTTCCGTCTTCTTTACAGAAGATGATATTGCTGTGTTTTCCCATGATCTCTACGATCAGGCGCTTTTACACAGATCCCCAGCTCATCTAAATGTTCCAGCTCAAACTCTAAAATACGTTCCAGACCCGGCTGCTTTACGGAAACAATGCGGGCACTGCCAATATGCTTTCTTAAAAGCATACAGAAATTAGGCGCAGTGAGGGGCTGGTCTTATTATTTGCAGTAAGATAAATAAGAGGAAGACTTGCGCTTGCAGAGATCTGCAGCCGGTAGTTTTCTCTGTTATTTTTATAGTAATAAGCAACTCGTCCTTTTCCGGCTGGGCGATCTTTGCGATCTTCCCGCCTTCTATGGTATGGGCAAATTCCCATCTTAAGTTTGCTATGGTAATACCGTCAAATGCCATGTATATTCACTCCTGTCGATCAAAAATAGGCAATACTGTATGAAACAGACTGCTCTTATAAGGATACCACATTTTCTTTCATTAGAAAAGTATTACAACAATATGGAAAAACTGCTGTACACTGGAAAAAAATAACCTATAATAAAATGTAAAAGTTCTGTAAATGCTTTCATTAATGCGTATTGGAGGAATTTCCTATGAATAATTTTATACAGCATGTGACAGGGCAGCTGGTGTGGTTGGGAGAACACAGAGGCCTGTTTTGCTGTTGATCGTAGAATTGTTTGCCGGTGTGTGTTTACTCATCGGTTTTTCAGTTAAAGATCAAAAACAGAATGAAGCCGCAGGGGTGTTTAAAGGCGGTTCTGGATCCTTTGGTGTACCGGGAAACGGAGATCCGGTAATGATACTTCGCTGTAAAGATCTGTATCCTGTATACATAACAGAAAGCTTTGAACAGCAGCTTGACGTTACCGGTGATGACATAAAACAGATATAGGTATATTTTTGGATAAAGTAGGTTCGGGAAAAGACTGGAAGCTGTGGAAAAGTATCGTTCCTGGGATGGAAAACAGCCCTTTACTTCGGATTTTTATCTGGAGAGAATGAAAAGCTGGTACAGACTGGAGATTACCCGCAGTAAGGACGGTTTATATGATACATTCCAGTTCCGTGATATAACAGAAGATAAGAAAGAACTGGAAGCTGCAAAAGAACAGTTAAAGATCGCGGAAAGCGTAAGCCAGTCAAAGACAGAATTCCTTTCCAGTATGTCCCATGAGATCCGTACACCTATGAATGGTATTATTGGTATGCTGACACTGGCACATGGTCAGTTAAGAGGCCATAGTGCTGAAAATTATATTATAAAGGCAGAGCAGCTTTCCAAGTATCTGCTTTCTGTTATCAATGATATTCTGGATATGTCCCGTATTGAGGCAGGAAAGATCGAGCTGGAGAGCAAGCCATTTGAACTTGCGGCGCTGGCAGAAAAGCTGCGTAACATGTTCCAGAAAAACGTAGAAGCCAAAGGCGTGGCATTCTATGTGGAAATGAAAGATGTAGATGTAAAATACATAGTTGGCGATGAATTGCGTATTTCCCAGATCCTGGTAAACTTTTATCCAATGCCCAGAAGTTTACAGAAAAGGAGAGATCCGTGTTACATTCCGCCAACTTCAGAAAGAAATGGCAAAGTAAGCCTGATGTTCCGTGTTCATGATACAGGAAAAGGTATGGATGCTAAATTTATCAGCCGTATTTTCAAGCCTTTTGAACAGGAAAGCCAGGATATCACCAAACAGTACGGTGGATCCGGTCTTGGTATGTCTATTACAGACCGTCTGGTCCATCTGATGGGCGGTGAGATCGTCATTGACAGTATGCTTGGCAAAGGCTCTGATTTCAGCGTATATCTGACACTTCCGATCGCAGAAGTTTCTGAGATAGAAACAGAACAGGAAGACGAGACAGGAACAGACTTCACCTTTAACGGATGCCACATCCTTATGGCAGAAGATAATGAGATCAACGCGGAGATCGCAGTCAGCATTCTGGAAAATGAGGGTGCTAAAGTCGATGTAGCCGTAAACGGTAAAGATGCTGTGGAAAAATATGCAGCTTCTGCACCGGGAACTTATAACTTTATCCTTATGGATATCCAGATGCCGGTGATGAACGGCCGTGATGCGGCAAAACAGATCCGGAGTATGGATCGAAAAGATGCTGGAGAGATACCTATCTTTGCTCTTTCTGCAGATGCCTTTGTAGAAGATCAGAGACTTTCTGCTATGAGCGGTATGAATGGTCACTTTACGAAACCGATTGATTTTGAAGAGATGCGTGTGCAGATCGGCAAGATATTAAAAGGACGGAGAAAATATTGAAAAGCAAAAGAAAAATATGGGCAGTCTTATAAAAAGCAGGTGTAAAGGGATGGCAGCAGGTGCTGTATCCCTGGTCCTTGTTGCAGGCGGCTTTCATGTTTTATGGGAAGATTATCAGAGGGGTAACCTGTTTAAGCCGGAACTGTTTGTAAAAACAGGGAATTGCAGGGTAACCAGATCATGTTCCCGGAGAAAGAAAATATACAGCAAAATGGAAATGACCCGGGAGAAAATGACAATAAAAACTGGAGCATGACCCGGAGGCAAAGGATCCCTATGGTCAGGAAAAGCAAAACGAAGCTGCCTATGAACTGGCAATAACCAGATGGAAGCAGATCCGGAAAGTGCCAGAAACATTTTCTCAGATCCTTCCTTTGATTATGCAGGAGGCACAGGCGGTACAAACTGGGCTCCCGAAGGACAGAGTGTAGTCCTGGTGCCGGATGCCCAGGAAAGGTCAACCTTCCGGCAGGACATTCTGGTCTGACTACAGAAGATACAGGAAATAAGGATACCCCTGCTTCTTCCAATGGTTCAGGCAGCGACAGCGGTGATACTACGATCAGCGGCGGCGGTTCAACTGGCGGCGGTGGTGGCTCCGGTTCCAATGGAAATCAGGATAATACCATAACACCCGGTGGAAATGACGTACCTGCGCCAACTCCAACGCCGGATCCGACTCCTACACCAACCCCAACACCGGATCAGCCGGATAATGGAGATGATACGCCGACTGTAGACCCGGATTACCCGGATGACTCCAAGCAGCCTACCCTGCCAAGCGACCCTTCTTTACCTGGTGGAGAAGAAATCACGCTTCCGGATTTTCCAAGTGAAGGACTGCCTGAAGGGATGAGGCTGAAAATGCAGTACTTTCTATTATAAGTTCCTCAGATTCTGTAGGCGAACTTTACCGGGGCGCTGTACTTACAGACTGGAAACTGCTGTGTTCTGTTTATGCATATGTAGACACACCTGCGGGAACTTATCGTCTGAGAGAGTATAACGATAATTTTAAGATTGGAGATCATCCCAAGATAGCAGAGGGGATTTTGCTGTTACCTTTTATTTTAGGCCTAATGCCAACAGCCCGTGGACAGAGATCGAACATGAATTTTCTGTAAAATATTGCAAGATGGTTGTAATGGGACCGGAAGATGAGGCTGGAAACAGACGTACCTTAGACAGCGTATATCTGGGAGAAGATGAAGAGATTTGCCTGTTAAAGGAGCTGAAAGAGTTGTATACAGCCCAGCAAAATATCTGGGGAATGGGTCTGTATGACTCTCTTCTTCAGGTGGTTCCGGGATGGTATGTCAATGGAGAGCAGGAAGTATTTACAGATTATTACAAACCGGAGGCTCCGGGAAGATATGAGATCTATCCAATGGACCGGGTGGATATTCCGGAATATTTCGGTGGTTATCTGACCTGGGATTTTGATGAGCGTGGTAATTATGTTTACAGGCAGTTTCTGCATATGTGCAGTGAATTTCTGGATGAAGTAGAGATCCCCCAGGGGATCCAGCAGGTCAACTTCAATGGATATGTTACAGGAAAGATCTATATCCCGGAGTCTGTTACAACTTTGCTGGATGATTTTATAATGGTTACACAAGGTTATGAGGTGGCAGAGGGAAACCCGTACTTCTGTTCCGTGGACGGTTTCCTTTATAACAAGGCAAAAACAGAACTGTTAGGTATTCCGGTAGGATTAGAAGAGATCGATATTCCGGAAGATGTTACGAGAGTGGTCATTCCAGAATGGAATTCCCTGACAAAGATGAATTTCGCATCACCAACACCTCCGGATATCAATCTGGGAAGGATATCCGGTACACAGCTGGTGGTACCTGCAGAGTATTATGCAGATTATCTTCTTACATGGAGAAACAGTCTGGGTGGAAACAGCCTGATCCCTTCTTCGGAGGAGACAGATTATACCTATGTAAATGGAGCAGTGCTTTCTTCCGGTGGTACGGTTTTAAACCGTATTTCCAGTGATAACAGCGGATTATGGATCGTTCCGGATACAGTAAGACGTATTAAGTCCTATGCTGCTGATAAATGTCCGAATGTGGAACGCCTGGTCATTTCAGAAGGTGTAGAGGTTCTGGAGTCAGAAAGTTTGAACGGAGAAGGATTGACAGAGATCTATTTCCAGAGCGATGTGCCTCCTGAGATCTCAGCAGATACCTTTGGTGATCTGGATACAAAAAATCTGGTCATCTATGTATCAGAAGACAACCGTGATGCCTATGTAGAGGCCTGGGGAGAGATCTTAGGTGAGGAGACTGCTGAAAATCTGATTCAGGTTGGAAAATGTAAACTGGTAGAAACGGAAGCTGGCATGATCTATCTGGATGTTGCCGGTTCTGCAGTCCTGATCCAGGCTCCGGAAGATATTACTTCTTTAGATGAACTGGATCTGCCGGATGGCGTAGAACTGACAGAGATCGGAAACAGTGCCTTTAAGGGCTGCATTGACCTGATCCTGGCAGAACTTCCGGAAACTGTTACAAAAGTAGGAAGAAATGCGTTCTCCCAGTGTGAGAAACTGGAAGGTGTAATAAGTTACGCACCTGATTATATTTATATTGGACAGGATGCCTTTGTGGGACTTCGCTATATGGCCTTTAATACAGGCTATCTGGATCTGGAAGATCCGTTGATGGCAAGGGATACGCTGACCTATGTTACCTCAGCCTGCCTTTTAGATGAAACGGCTGCCAGATATGCAATAGGATGTGGCGATGCCATTGTATTAGGAGATACAGAGGAAACGAGACCATTGGTATTTGGTCTGGATGGAGATGATACCTATCTGCTTAACGGTACCACTGATTTCTCAGGAGAGATCCAGGCGCCGGAGGGACGAGTTATTACCTATGTGATCAGAGGCGCTTTACAGGATTGCCAGGGAGAGTTTACACTGCCTGCAGAAGTAGCGGAACATATCCGTGCTATACAGAGTGCAGCCTTTAAAAATTCCGGTCTTACAGGTACGGTTGAATTTTCTGATGATCTGTTCCAGATCGGTTCAGATGCTTTTATTGGCTGTGTGAATCTGACAGAGGTTAAATTTTCCAATCCTGCCAGCGATCTGGGAGATGCAGATCCGGGACTTAGTGTTGACCCGTATGCCTTTGCAAGGACAGGCCTTACAGAAATTGAATTCCCGGAAGATCTTCGTTCTGTAGGTTACAGCGCTTTTGAAGATACAGATATGCAGTCTATTACCTTTACAGGTGAGAATGTACCGCTGCTTACTTATCCGGGACGTGGAACTTTCTACAGCTTTGGCGTGGAAACAGAGGGACTGGTTCAGTTAGAAGGTGCTGCGGCTGAAAATGAAGATGCCTATGTGGATGTATGGAAATACAGTATTCAGGGATATGAAAGCGATGATGAGATCGAAAGCAATATTTACTATACTGTTTTAAATGCGGCTGTAAGTGAGTGGATGGATGCAGCAGGTGACTTCCCTGTAGATGAAGACTGGAACTACCTGCCGGAATTCTTAGAGTATATAGATGACTGTACTCCGTATACGATTGAGAATATAAAATTCACTGGTGAGGAAAGAGTTTATACTCTCCTTGGTAAAGAGGTACCGGATCATCCGGACCGTCTGGAAAAACCGGATATCAATGAGTATGTAGATGCCTGGAGAGACCGGATCGAGGAAGAAAAGAATGAAAAAGAGGAACAGGCAGTTGTTCTGGATAAAATACCGGAAGTTCCTGCCGATGTTCCGGTAGATCCGGAAGTTCCTCAGGACCCGGATCAGGGAAATGGAACCACACAGGATCCGGATGAGCCATCAGAAGATCCACAGGATCCGGAAACACCGGAAGAACCGGAAAAACCGGAGACACCAACCAATCCAGATGCGCCGGAAACACCAGAAATACCGGAGACACCAACCAATCCGGATGCACCAGAAGAGCTGGATCAGCCACAGGAACCGGAAAACCCGGATCCGTCAGAGGATACGGATCAGACAGAAAATGAATCAGGTGGATCGATGGAAGAGGATAAAGAAGACACAGAAGAAAAAGATGCGTCTTCAGAAGAAACTTCAGATACAGAAGAAAGTTTATAAAGACCGCTATAGAACGGAAAAACCGCAAAAGAGAGAGGAGAAGCATTTGTTATGATACTGGAACAGTCTGAACACGTCATTCAGGAAGTGAAAAAAGCCTTTATGGGAAAAGACGACATTATACGGCGTGTTCTTGCCACGATTTACGCAGGAGGACATATTCTCCTTGAGGACAGCCCCGGAGTAGGAAAGACCACCCTTGCCCTTGCCTTTTCAAGAGTACTGGGACTGGATTACAAGAGAATACAGTTTACAACAGATACCCTGCCGTCAGATATTACAGGTTTTACCATGTACAACCGCCAGAATGAACAGTTTGAGTATCATGAGGGCGCTGCTATGTGCAATCTGCTGCTGGCAGATGAGATCAACCGTACTTCTCCTAAAACACAGTCTGCTCTTCTGGAAGCCATGGAAGAGCGGAGGGTAACAGTAGATGGTGTAACAAGACCTTTACCTACTCCATTTATCTGTATTGCTACCCAGAACCCTTTAGGTACAACAGGAACCCAGGCACTTCCAAGTTCCCAGTTAGACCGTTTTATGGTTCGTCTTTCCATTGGATATCCTTCAGCAGAGGATCAGATCAAGATCTTAAAGGCCAGAAGATATTCCAACCCTCTGGAAGAGATCCAGGTAGCTGCACAGGCAGAAAACATTCTGGAGATCCAGAACTATCTTTCTGCTCTTAAGATCAGTGATGATATCCTTTATTATCTGATCCGCCTTTGTGAGGCAACCAGAGAACATCCTTTAGTAGAACTGGGAATCAGCCCACGTGGTGTCTGGGCACTGACTAAGATGGCAAAGGCATGGGCAATCTTAAAAGACCGCAGCTATGTGATCCCGGAGGATGTACAGGAAGTATTTACGGATGTATGCGCCCACAGACTGATCCTTAAGCCCCAGGCCCGTTTAGAGGGAATTTCAGAAAAAGAGATCCTTCAGGATATATTAAAAGAAACAAAACCTTTGAAAGACCCTAAGAGGTGGAATGCATGACAAGGATCAGGATCGGCTTCGGCACAGCAGTAGTGGCAACAGCTGTTCTGTTTTTCTTAAGCGGTTCTTATTTTACAGCCGGTGTATTTATAATAGAAATTTTATTGCCTGTGGTCTTACGTTTCTTTTTACGTCTTGAGACGAATGGAATGGAGCTGGAAATGCATACCCGCTCTGCCTGCCGTCTCGGACAGACAATAGAGATCGATATCTCTGTGAAAAGCAGATGGCGGTGTCTGGCAGCAGCCAGGATCCAGGCAGATCTTTCTTATGATAATAAAATGTTCCAGGTCAGCAGGAATATCCCGTTAGCCCTTGACGTCAATAAACGTTCTTTTGGTATATCGATCCCTTGGGAACCGAAGATGTGCGGAGGCGCGATCCTCAGCCTTAGTAATGTGCGCTGCTATGATATTTTTGGCTTAAACTGTATAAAGACAGAATTTCATCAGGTACAGCATCTGACGGTTTATCCGGAGAAAATATCCATGCGTCCTGTGGCATCCGGAAATCAGAAAGGACGCCAGAATGAAGGACAGCAGACGCTGAGTAAAAAAGGTTATGATGCAACGGAAGTTTTTGAGCTGCGTGAATATCAGCCGGGAGACAGTATCCGAACGATCCACTGGAAACTTTCAGAAAAGTTTGACACCGTTCTGGTAAGAGAACCAAGTGATACGTCCAGTTATGATATTCTGGTGATGTTTGACGCAGGTCTTACTTCTGGAGAGGTCACATATGAACCGGATGTTTTATCAGGAGCAGTCAGCGCTGCAGCCGCAGTCAGTGAAAAACTGATGGAACATAAGGTCCCTCATTATCTGGGCATGTGGGCCGGAAATAAAATATATCTGAACCAGATCACAGGACAGCAGGAATATGATAATACCATGGATACCTGGATGAACCTTTCCCTTCAGAAAGAGCGGGGGATGGGCTTAAAGAGCCTTATTGCGGAAAAATCTCACAGTAATTACCGCAGGATCCTGTATTTTACTGCAGGAACCTGTCCGGATGAGGTTTATGAACTGGCAAAAGATGTAAGTGTAACAGCTGTGTGTATTTTAGATGAAGAGGGAGAGGTACGTACTACAGAAAGAGGTATGTGCGTATTAACAGAGATCCCATTAGAAAAATTAACCACAGACATGCAGAATATCATTGTGTAGAAAGGAAGACAAAACATAAACTATGGCGGGTGTGATACAGGAAATATCATCAGGGAAAAATAATAAGAACAGGGATATTTTTAACGCGCTGCCATTGTGCATGATACTGGTGGCAGGAAGCATTTTATCCTGGTTTAAGATTGTGGCGATCGACCTTGTTTTTGAGGCTGCGGCTTTTGGGATAGCAGAAATTGTTTTATGTCTGACTGCTGTATATGGACTCTTGTCTTCCAAAGATAAGAAATGGGCATTTTTTATTCCTGCCGCCGGTGCGGCAGTACTGACCTTTATAAGACCGGTACAGATATTAAACGGATTTTTAAGCTTTTTAAATATCTGTATTTACAGCTGGAATGAAAAATATGAAGATGGAGTGCGTCTGTTTGAAAATGTACAGGCAACAGAGCAGAATCTGTTTTTATACAGTCTGGTCTTTCTTTTAATGCTGGCGGCTCTTTTATGGTATCTGGTCAGTGTAAAGGCATGTACTCGGATCAGCCTGATCGCCCTCGTTCTGTTTGTTCCGGAGATCGTCTTAGGACGTTCTTCCCTTTTTGGAGCCGTTCTTATGCTCACTTCCATTACAGGTGTATGGCTGTTTGCCTTTCATGCTGGCTCTTTCGGACGCCGTACCGGCTGGACGATCGTAACAGGACTGATCCTTTTTTGCATGCTCTGGATATCAGGAGGAAAAACCTCACAGACAGTACTGAAAGTGAAAAAGGACGTAGCACAGATGACAGAACAGCTGCGATATGGAGAGGATAATATGCCTTCCGGCAGTCTGGCGCAGGCAGCTTCTTTAGAACAGGGGGACGAGCCAAGGCTCAGAGTAAAGACAGAACAGATCAAACCTTTATATTTAAAGGGTTTTACTGGTTCTGTTTATGAGAATGACAGCTGGAAACCTCTGGCAAAAGCAGCTTATGGCGGAAACAGATGGGGATTTTTACAATGGCTGAACGGAAGAGGTTTTCAGCCGGAAAATCAGTATATTGCCTATGAAGAAGCTGGAAGAAGCGGCACGGATCCCTTGCCGGAGGATGCACCGTGGGTCAACCACATCCAGGTAGTAAATACAGGTGCCATGAGAAAATATATCTATGAGCCTTATTCTTCCCAGGCAGTTGTCAATTCTACCAATGAAAGAGATGAGGGAAGCCGTTCCCTTGCCTTCTTTGGCGCAAAACGTTATGAGATCAGCGAGCTGTCTTCGGATATGCCGGGGGAACTGCAGCGGTTAGATACCTGGACAGAGGCTCCTGTTACAGATGAACAGAAGCAGTATCTGGAGTCGGAGGCAGTATACCGTTATTTTGTGTATGTGAATTATCTTACAGCAGATCCACAGTTGTCTGGTCTGATCAAAGAGCTGTTTCATAAAGAAGAGGAAGAAGCATCTTTAAGTGTGTATGCGGCTGTACAGCAGATCCGTACTGTTCTTGAGGAAAATACGTATTATAATAAATATCTTTCTGAGGAAGATACTGCGGGAGACGATCTTTTAAAAGAATTTTTACAGGGGGAGCGGGAAGGAAATTCCGCATATTATACTTCTGCTGCCGTACTTGCACTGAGAAGTTTTCACATTCCGGCCAGATATGCAGAAGGATATCTTCTTACCAGCAAACAGGCGGAAAATTCTCACGGAGACTGGATCGGCCTTTCTTCTTCTGACGGTCATGCCTGGGCGGAAGTATATATGGATGGTATGGGATGGGTACCGGTAGATGTGACACCGGGATTTTATTACGATACATATGCCCTCCTTAATATGGCACAGTCTCCGGGGCAGGTGCGCAAAGTAGCTGCTTTGGACTCCGAGGGAGAAGAAGCAGAAAATCTGAAAAAGCATTTTCCTGGAAGTGAACCGTTCCTGGAAAATCAAAAGCAGACAGAATTAAAGACAGCAGATATAGGCTGGGGTATGATCCTGCTGATCCTGTTTGTTTTGGAATTTATTTTTGCGGTATTAGAACTGCGGAGAATGTATTATGAATACAGGATCCGGAAAATCAGTGACAATGGCAGCCTTCCCAGTGTGGAATTTCTCCTTCTTATGATCTATAAGCATCTGCTGATCCTGGGGATCGACATGCAGCCGGGATTTAAAAGTGAACAGATCCAGGAAAAGATCAGGGAAACTTTGCCGGAAATACCGGATGGGCTGTATCTGAGGGTAAATGATCTGATGGAAAAATATTTCTATGGCGGAGAGCCGTTGGAAGAATATGAGATCAGACTTGTACACCAGTTCCTGTTAAAGCTTCGTGACAGCAGGAAAAAAATGGGAATTTTTGACAGGCTCCGTTTCCGCTACTGCATTTTCAGTTGACTTGCATTTACGGATGAATTATAATATGAAAGATTATATAGGAATTATATAGAAAACATAGGAAAATGAAAGTGAGGCATTCCATATGTTAAAAAGCATGACCGGTTTCGGAAGATGCGAGAATGCTACGGATGAATACAAGATTTCTGTAGAAATGAAAGCAGTAAACCACAGATACTTAGATCTGAGTATCAAGATGCCAAAGAAATTTAACTATTTTGAGGCTGCGATCCGTACTCTTTTAAAGAAATATATCCAGAGAGGAAAGGTAGATCTTTTTATCAATTACGAGGATTATACAGAAGGAAATCTCTGCCTGAAGTATAATAAAGCCCTGGCTGGGGAATATATGGATTATTTCAAAAAAATGGAAGAGGAATTCGGGATCCGCAACGATATCCAGGTTTCCACCCTTTCCAGATGTCCGGAAGTCCTTACCATGGAACAGGTTCCGGATGATGAAGAGCATTTGTGGGAGATCCTTTCTGCAGCTTTGGAAGAGGCAGCAAAGAAATTTGTTGCATCCAGAGAGGTGGAAGGTGCTCATTTAAAAGAAGATCTTCTTGGCAAGCTGGATTATATGACAGGACTTGTAGACTTTATTGAGGAACGTTCTCCTGTTATCTTAAAGGAATACAGACAGAAATTAGAAGATAAGGTCAAAGAACTGTTAAACGGTACCGCCATTGATGAGGGCAGGATCGCTGCAGAGGTTGTGATCTATGCAGATAAGATCTGTGTAGATGAAGAAACGGTTCGTTTAAGAAGCCATATTGAAAATACAAGACAGGAACTTTTATCTGGTGAAAGTGTAGGTCGCAAACTGGATTTCATTGCCCAGGAGATGAACCGGGAAGCAAATACCATTCTTTCCAAGTCCAGTGACCTTGCAATTTCAGACAAAGCCATTGCCTTAAAGACAGAAATTGAAAAAGTAAGAGAACAGATCCAGAATATTGAATAATACCAGGAGGCCTTTTATGAACCATCAGGGAATTTTAGTCGTTGTATCCGGTTTCTCCGGTGCAGGCAAAGGAACTTTGATGAAAGAACTGTTAAAGCGGTATGATAATTACGCATTATCCATATCTGCAACCACCAGAGCTCCAAGAGAGGGAGAAACAGACGGAAAAGAATACTTTTTCGTTACAAAAGAGCAGTTTGAAAAAATGCGTGATGAGCGGAAGCTGGTCGAGTATGCCCAGTATGTGAATAACTACTACGGCACACCAAAGGAATATGTAGAACAGAAAATGGCAGAAGGCAAGGATGTGATCCTTGAAATCGAGATCCAGGGAGCTTTAAAAGTAAAGAAACGTTTCCCGGATGCGCTGCTGTTATTTGTAACTCCTCCAAGTGCAGAAGAACTTCGCAGGCGCCTGGTAGGAAGAGGTACAGAAACTTTGGAAGTGATCAATGCCAGACTGGCCAGAGCAGCAGAAGAGGCCTCCGGTATGGAAGCCTATGATTACCTGCTGATCAACGATGATCTGGACCGCTGCGTAGAGGAGATGCATCAGCTGATCCAGCTGCAGCATAGAAAAACTTCCTATCATCTGGACTTTTTAAGCAAGATGAGAGAAGACCTGTATCACTTAGATGATAAGGGTTTTGCAAAAAAATGATCAAGAAATAAAAAATAGGATCACACTATAAAATAAATACATTGAAAGGGGAATGTAATATGTTACATCCATCATACACAGATCTGATCAACGTTGTAAACAAAGATATTGAACCAGGCGAGCAGCCGGTAGTACAGAGCCGTTATTCCATCGTCATTGCAGCTTCCAAGCGTGCAAGACAGCTGATCGCAGGTGATGACGCAATGGTAGCAGGAGCAGCTGGAAAGAAGCCTCTGTCTATTGCCATTGATGAGCTGTATCAGCAGAAGGTAAAGATCCTTCCGGAAGAGGAGCCATCCGCTGAGGAAGAACTGGATACAACCGAAGAACAGGCATAAGACTTCATAAAAGCCGTCTGCTGTACCGTAAAGGTGCAAAGGATGGCTTTTTTAAAATTTATACAGATCAGGAGTAAATACAATACATGGAAAAAATCAAGTTATTTTGCGTATCTTTAGGCTGTGATAAAAACCTGGTAGATACAGAGAAGATGTTAGGCGTAGCAGGAGGACTGGGCGTGTCCTTTACCGATGATGAGACGGAGGCAGATGCCATCCTGATCAACACCTGCTGCTTTATTGGTGATGCAAAAGAGGAAAGTGTTAATACGATCTTAGAGATGGCACGTTACAAAGAAGAAGGAAAATGCCGTGCCCTGATCGTAGCGGGATGTCTTGCACAGCGCTACAAACAGGAGATCATTGATGAGATTCCGGAGGTGGATGCCATCCTTGGAACTACTTCTTATGAAGAGATCGGAAATGTGCTGACCCGTCTGTTTGGGGAAGAAAAAGAGAAAAAAGAAGAACATATTTCCTGCTTCCATGACTTAAAAGAACTGCCGGAAACAGCGAAAAAGCGTGTAATGACTACCGGCGGACATTATGCATTCTTAAAGATCGCGGAAGGCTGTGACAAACGCTGCAGTTACTGTATCATTCCATATTTAAGAGGACCTTACCGCAGTGTTCCTATGGAGCAGCTCCTTGCAGAAGCAAGAGAACTGGCTGAAAACGGGGTAAGAGAGCTTATCTTAGTTGCCCAGGAGACCACTCTTTACGGAAAAGATCTGTATGGTGAGAAAACACTGCCGAAGCTTCTTCATGAACTGGCACAGATCCCTGGAATTTACTGGATCCGTATCCAGTACTGTTATCCGGAGGAGATCACAGATGAGCTGATCCAGGCTATTAAAACAGAAGAAAAAGTATGTCACTATCTGGATATCCCGATCCAGCATGCCAGCGACCGTATTTTAAAGCGTATGGGAAGAAGAACCCACAAGGCAGAGTTAAAAGAGCGCATTGGTGCCCTTCGCCGTGAGATCCCGGATATTGCCCTTCGTACAACCTTTATCTGCGGTTTTCCGGGGGAGACCGAAGAAGACCATGAAGAACTGATGGAATTTGTAGATGAGATGGAATTTGAGCGTGTAGGCGTATTTACCTATTCCGCAGAAGAGGATACACCGGCTTATTCCTATCCGGACCAGATCCCGGAAGAAGTGAAAGAAGAGCGCCGTGCAGATGTAATGGAACTGCAGCAGGAGATCGCTTTTGAACACTGTGAAAATATGGTAGGAAAAGTCCTGGATGTTATGATCGAAGGAAAAGTGGCAGATGAGCCTGCTTATGTAGGACGTACTTACATGGATGCGCCAAACGTAGACGGACTTATTTTTGTAAATGCAGATGAAATGCTGATGTCCGGTGACTTTGTAAGAGTAAAAGTAACCGGTGCCAATGAATATGATCTGATCGGGGAGGTATATCATGAATCTGCCGAATAAACTGACTGTTATGCGTGTGATCCTGATCCCGTTTTTCGTAGCAGCTCTTTTATATGATAACGGAAGCAGCCAGACCATGCGTGTTGTTGCAAATGTGATCTTTATTGTTGCCAGCCTTACAGATCTTTTTGACGGAAAGATCGCCCGCAAGTACAATCTTGTTACAAATTTTGGAAAATTTATGGATCCTTTAGCAGATAAGCTGTTAGTATGCTCTGCACTAATCTGCCTGATCCAGTTAGGACAGCTGCCTGCATGGATAGTCATCATCATTATCAGCCGTGAATTTATTATCAGCGGTTTCCGTCTGGTAGCAGCAGACAATGGCATTGTGATCGCAGCCAGCTACTGGGGCAAGTTTAAGACTACATTCCAGATGATCGCAGTGATCCTTATGATATTCAATATCCCGGCTTTAAAGACCGTTACTTTTATCATGTTAGCGGCAGCTGTGGTACTGACCATTGTTTCACTGGTAGATTATGTGGCGAAAAACGTAGAGGTGCTTACAAAGGGAGGCATGTAAAACATGACAGCAGAACTGATCAGTGTGGGAACCGAGATCTTAATGGGAAACATTTTAAACAGCAATGCCAGATATCTGGCAGAAAAATGTGCCTCATTGGGACTGGATATGTATTATCAGGTAACAGTGGGCGATAATTATGACCGTATGATGGCGGTGGTAAAAACTGCCCTTGACCGTTCAGATATTGTGATCGTCACAGGAGGACTTGGGCCTACAGAAGATGATCTGACAAAAGAAGTATGTGCAGAAGCTATGGGAATGGAACTGGAAGAGGACCCTCATACCAGAGCCTGCCTGGAAGCGTATTTTAAGAATAATATCTATAGGGAAATCCCGGAGAATAACTGGAAAATGGTAACAGTTCCTCACGGATCCATTGTTCTGGATAACCCCAATGGTATGGCACCGGGACTGATCATGGAAAAAAATGGAAAAACAGCCATTCTGCTCCCGGGACCGCCAAATGAACTGTATCCTCTTTTTGAGGGACAGGTGTTCCCTTATCTGGAAAAAAGACAGAATTCCCAGCTTGTTTCCCATATGGTAAAGATCTGCGGATACGGGGAAAGCCAGGTAGAAGATAAGATCCTGGATCTGATCGACAAACAGACCAACCCGACCATTGCAACCTATGCCAAGACTGCGGAGGTACAGGTACGTCTGACTGCCAAGGCAGTTACCAAAGAAGAAGGGGAAGCGCTGATCGCGCCTGTAATGGCAGAACTGTTTAACCGTTTTGGTGACTGCATCTTTACCACAGAGGAAGATGTGACTCTGGAAATGGCTGTAGTGGACCTTTTACAGAAAAAGCATCTGACTATGGCTACGGCTGAGTCCTGTACCGGCGGTATGATCGCAGCCCGTCTTGTAAATGTTTCCGGCGTTTCGGATGTATTTATGCAGGGAATGGTTACTTATTCTAACGAAGCGAAAGTACGTCTTTTAGGTGTAAAAGAGGAAACTTTAAAGGCACATGGCGCTGTAAGCCGTGAAACTGCCCTGGAAATGGCACTGGGCGGAGCAGAGCGGGCCCAGACCGATGTTTGTGTGGCTGTTACCGGTCTTGCAGGTCCTGGAGGCGGTAGCAAGGAAAAACCAGTAGGTCTTGTATACATGGCCTGCGCTGTAAAGGGAAAGGCAGAAGTGCTGGAGTATCATTTTAAGGGAAACAGAGGAAAGATCCGGGAACAGTCTATGATGAAGGCTTTGGACCTGGTACGCCGCTGTGTATTAAAAGCATAATGTATTTTCAGATGATAAAAAGAGACAATTGAAAGGATAAGGGATAGAAATTAAAATGGAATTAAGAAAGATCAAAAAACGTCTTACGGCTGCCTATAATTATTCTTTTATCCGTATGACATTAAATTTTTACACCTGCTATGAAATGATGGCAGAAAAGACCAGCGATCCGGCAGAGGAGACACTGGCTCTTTATGACAGGTATTTAGGATCTTTAGGTTCTTTTCTGGAAGGATTTCTGGAAAAGAAGGAAACTTTTGAGAAAGAAACTCTGTTAGAAGAACTGGAGGAGCTGCGTCAGGATACCATCAAGGAAATGGAAAAACTGACTGCTTATACAGACATTTTCCAGGCATATGAATATGTAATGAACCGGGTAGAAGGCAGATTTATGCCTCAGCTAGTAGGAAAGAAGCCGGAAAATACAGATGTTTTCATGGAAGAGATCTTAAATTATCTGACACAGGACTCAGATCCTTCCGGTTTTCATGAGCGTTTCCAGCTGGTAGTCAGCCAGCTGCCGGTACGCTTTACAAAAAACAAGTTCTTTGCTCTGATTCAGGAAGGTTTAAGTATTTATAAAGGAGCACCGGAGGCAGGTCTGGATGATATGATCTATGTCCTGCGCTGTGAAGCACTTTTAAACCGCCCGAAAGAGGGGACAGAGTCCTGGAAAGAACTGTATCCATTTTTAGAAGAATTTAACCAGACGGATTTTAAAACCCTGGAAGCAGCAGAGTATTATCACCTTTCTTCTAAATTAGAGGAGGTCAGTGAAAAGATCACAGATGCCACCGGGGATATTTTGATGTTAATGGATCTGGTCAATGATCTGTATGTGCTTCTCCTTTGCGGGGATCATGCAGTCTCAGATCTGAAAGATACACAGGTCATGGTAGAGATCATGTCAGAAGTATTAAAGCTATTTCTGGATAAACAGTGGAAAGAGATACCGGTTGAAACCGCAGATCTTCTCCCTCAGTTAGAAGGAAAGCAGGAAACTTATTTTGAACAGTGGATCGCTGGGGAAGAGATCCCTATGGATGAACTGGCAAAATCAAACCTTCCGGAATGTAAGGTCCTCTGGAAAACAGAACTTCTCTTATCAGGCAGTGCCTTTGCTTCACTGGAATATAAAGCTTCTGAAGCGATGGCAGATGAAAGCATGATCAGTGAAAAATTAGATGAGCTGTTTGAAGAGATCCGGCAGTCATGGAAAGAGCTTCCAAAGGTTCTTACAAGAGCGGCTATGGCAAAATGCCTGTCACGGCTTCCTATCACCTTTAAAACCTCAGATGAAGCCCAGGCTTATATCCGGAACAGTCTGGAATGCTGCACAGATGAGATTGAAAAAGAGGCCTGTGTGCGTATGCTGCGCTCAATCATGGAATAAATAAAATAAGTAAAATGGAACAAGATCTAAGAGGGGATTTTATGCGCTGGTGGACTCATTTATACATGGGTGAAAATGCTTCCCGGAACAGGGTGAGTATCCTGGAGGGAATGAGAAAAGGAAAAATGCTTGTGGATACCTATGTGATTACTTTGCCGGAAAGTGGCAATCATATACTTGATATACTTCCTGTAAGTCTTCTTACCAGACAGCAGAGAGATGGAAAAGACTTTCTGGTTTTGGGGATCGCAAGGGGCTATGAGGAGGCAGCGCAGGTAGTCCGTTCTATGGTGGATGACATGTATCAGAAAACAGGTGCTTTTAACTGGAAGGCTTATATGGAAAGTCTTCCGGAAAAGTTAGGTGCTGAATATGGAGACTGGCAGGAGCAGTAAGGGGGCAGGCGTTTGCATATTGTATTGCTTATATTAAAAATTCTGGGGATCATACTGCTGGTTCTTTTTGGGCTCCTGCTTCTGGTATTGTGTACCGTCCTTTTTGTTCCTGTAAGGTATCAGATCAGCGGATCGTGGAAAGAAGAAAAATGGGGCCGGGTGAGAGTATCCTGGCTGCTTTCGGCGATCTGCGTAAACGGTTCTTATGAAAAAGAGAAAGGGCTTCAGGCATCGCTGCGGGTGCTGTGGCTGAAACTTTGGAGCATGGGGGAAGAAGAACAGACAGAGCCTCCAAAAGAAAGTAAGACAGAAGCGGCAGCCAAAAGCAGGGATAAAGCGGAAACAGCGAAGGAAACAAAGGCAGAAAAGTCAAAGACAGAACAGCAAAAGACAGAACAGCCAAAGGCGGAGTCAAAGGTGCAAACAGAGACTGAACATACGGCAGAGCCAAAAACACAGACACAGTCAAAAGCAGGACCAGAGAAAACCGATGAGAAAAAGTCCAGTACAAAACCAGAAGCAAAACCAGAAACAAAACCTGTGCAAAAGCAGGAAAAGGCTATAAAAGTAGCAGAAGCAGACCAAGAAGAAGACAAGATAGAACCTGCTGAGAAAAAATCACACCAGTGGATCCGAAAAATCAAAGCCTTCTTAGAAAAACTTAAGTTTTCTTTTAAGCATTTTTGTGATAAGCTAAAAGATATTAAAACTTTTGTCCGGGAAAAGAGAGAATGGCTGGAGGATGAGAAGAATCAGGAGTCCTTAAAATTGCTTTTTACCCAGGCAAAAAAGCTTCTGGCACATGTATGGCCGGGCTGGGGAAAAGGAAGGATCCGTTTTGGACTGGATGATCCTTATTATACAGGGCAGATCCTGGAGGGAGCCAGTCTGGTGTATCCGTTTATCTATAAAAGCCTGGACTTAGAGCCGGTATTTGATGAAAAGTGCCTGGAAGCAGAAGGAAATTTTAAAGGACGTGTCCGGGTCTCCTATCTTTTATGGCTGTTTTGGGGAGTCTATCGTCACAAACATACCTGGAAGATGATACGGGGTTTTTTAGATCGTGAGTAAGTTGGGGATTTAAGATCTACGGGAGAATATTTCAGGAGAATAGAGGTATATTATGGCAGAAAATCATTTTACATCTACAATTGAATCATTATTTAAAGGAATGGATCAGTTTGTAACTACGAAAACAGTCGTAGGAGAACCGGTCCAGGTAGGAGAGACCATTATTATACCGCTGATCGATGTGACCTGTGGTATGGCTGCAGGCGCTTTTGCAGAAGGTTCAAAGCAGAAAGACAAAGGCTGTGGCGGAATGAGCGCCAAGATGAGTCCAAGTGCTGTCCTGGTGATCCAGAATGGTGTGACCAAGCTGGTCAATGTAAAGAACCAGGATGCAGTGACCAAGGTGATCGATATGGCTCCGGATCTGATCAACCGCTTTTTAGGAGGAAAACCGGCTGTATCAGAAGAAACAGTAGGCATTGCAAAAGAAACAGCAGCTTCTTACGAAGGTAAAAAAGCCTGATATAAAAAGCATCAAACAGCTCCCTTACCGCATAAAATAAAATGGAAGGGAGCTGTTTTTCTATGAAAAGAGTCTGGGGACTGATGCTTTTTTGCTTCGGGCTTGGAATGGCAGTGCTTTTCTTTGTCCCGGAAACCATATTTACCTTTTTCTTTGTGATCGGATGCCTGATTTTAGGCTATAATTTATTTTGCTGTTAGACCTGTCATTCATTCCTGCCTGTGGCAGGAGCAGATGTAATCAAATGTATAACGCAAAAAAATCCCGGTAACCGAAGCTACCGGGATTTTTCACGCTCTGTTCAAAAATTAAGCTCTTTCTACAAGGCCTGAACGTAAGCAGGAAGTACATACGTACATTCTCTGGGTTCCGCCGTTTACTTTAACCTTAACAGATTTTACGTTTGCTTTCCACATCTTGTTGGACCTTCTATGGGAATGGCTCACTTTGATACCGAAATGAGCTGCCTTTTCACAGATTGCACACTTAGCCATACTATTGCACCTCCTTAAACGTTACTTGGATTTTATAGTAGAAAAATCCACAACAATGGTATAATACCAGAAACTATCAAAATTTGCAAGCGAAAAAATAAAAATTTATTTCTTTTTTTAGTGAAATAGTGTATACTGTCACTAGAAAAAGATAGGAGGCTCGTATATGAAGGGAAGAATCAGCAATAAAATGGGCGAGATCCAGATCAACCCGGATGTGATCGCTTTATATGCAGGAACCATCGCTGTGGAGTGTTTCGGTATTGTCGGAATGGCAGCTGTAAGCATGAAAGACGGACTTGTAAAACTTTTAAAAAGGGAAAGTCTGACCCATGGTATTAATGTGGACATTAAGGAAAATAAAATATCAATTGATTTTCATGTGATCGTATCCTATGGGGTCAGCATATCAGCAGTATCTGACAACTTAATTGAAAGCGTGAAATACAGAGTAGAAGAATTCACCGGCATGGAGGTAGAAAAGATCAATATCTTCGTGGAAGGTGTCAGAGTGATTGACTAGGAGGAAGTAACCTGTGGGTATAAGTACAATTAATGCCGGAATGGTAAAAAATGCGTTTCTGGCAGGAGCAAAAGGCCTTGCGGCCAAGAAAGAATGGATTAATGAGCTGAATGTATTTCCAGTTCCGGATGGAGATACAGGAACGAACATGACCCTTACGATCATGGCTGCAGCAAAAGAAGTAGCAGGACTTGAAAATCCTTCTATGGATCAGCTGGCAAAGGCCATCTCTTCCGGTTCCTTAAGAGGAGCAAGAGGAAATTCCGGCGTTATCCTTTCCCAGCTTTTAAGAGGATTTACAAAAGAAATCAAAACCGTTGATGAGATCGACGTTACCACACTGGCAAATGCCATGATGCGCGGAACCGAGACTGCTTATAAGGCAGTTATGAAGCCAAAAGAAGGAACCATCTTAACCGTTGCCAAGGGAATGGCAGACAAGGCTCTGGAAATGGCAGTAGAAACAGATGACATTGAAGAGTTTGCCAAGGCAGTGATCGAGGAAGGTGACAGAGTTTTAAATCTGACTCCGGAAATGCTTCCTGTATTAAAACAGGCAGGTGTAGTAGACTCCGGCGGTCAGGGACTGATGCAGGTGATCAAGGGTGCTTTTGATGGTCTGACCGGCAAAGTTACCGATTTTACACTGGAAGAAGGAACAGCTTCTGCTCATGCATCAGAGGCAAAGCCGGCTGTACAGACAGGAAACGGCGCTTCCAGAACCGATATTGATACAGCTGATATTAAATTTGGTTACTGCACCGAGTTTATTATTAAATTAGAAAAAGAATACACCGATGAGGACGAAGCGGAACTGAAGAAATACTTAGGTTCTATTGGTGACTCTTTAGTAGTCGTTTCTGATGATGAGATCGTAAAGATCCATGTACACACCAATCATCCGGGACTTGCTTTTGAGAAAGGTCTTACCTACGGTTCTTTATCCCGTATGAAAGTTGACAATATGCGTGAAGAGCATGAAGAACGTGTGATCCAGGACTCTGAACGTCTTGCAAAAGAGCAGGCACAGGCTGATGCGGCAAAAACAGAAGAGACACAGCCGGAAGAGCAGACAGAGCACAAAGAATACGGTTTTATCGCAGTATCCTGCGGTGATGGATTAAGTGAGATCTTTAAGGGAATTGGCACTGATTATCTGATCGAAGGCGGCCAGACCATGAATCCAAGTACAGAGGATATGTTAAATGCCATTGCTCATGTAAATGCAGATCACATTTTTATCCTTCCTAATAATAAGAACATTATCATGGCTGCAAACCAGGCAAGAGATCTGACTGAGGATAAGGAGATCATCGTTATCCCGTCAAAGACTGTTCCTCAGGGAATTACAGCATTAGTAAACTTTATGCCTGATCTTACTTCTCAGGAAAACCTGGAAAATATGACAGCTGAGATGGAACGTGTAAAGACTGCCCAGATCACTTATGCAGTGCGTACTACCAATATCGACGGCATGGATATTGAAAAGGGCGATATTATGGCGATCGGTGACAAGGGTATGCTGGCAGTAGAACATTCTCCGGAAGAAGCGGCTAAGGCAGCTTTAAAGGCAATGTTAGATGATGAAAGCGAACTGGTAACGATTTACTATGGCTGCGATGTTAAAGAAGAAGATGCCGAGAAACTGAAGGAAGAGGCAGAAAGTTTATTCCCGGATAAGGAACTGGAACTTCAGTATGGAGGACAGCCTATCTACTATTATATGATTTCAGCAGAATAAACTGCCGGTTCATATGACTATAAGGAGGTATCGTTTATGAACGAAGATTTCAGAATGGAACAGGGCTACAAGGAAGCGGCTTATGGAGACAGCCTTGGCAGATATACAGCAAAGACATTTGGTTGGATGTTTATCGGTCTCCTTATTACATTTGGTGTAGCAATTGGAATGTATATGACAGATGGTCTGTATTATGTAAGCCGGGTACCAGGCTGGTACTACATCTTGTTTATCGCAGAGATTGGCATCGTTGTATACCTGTCAGCACGGATCAACCAGATGACAGTAGGTATGGCAAGAACCATGTTTTTCCTGTATGCAGCTGTAAACGGTATTGTATTCAGCGTTTATTTCCTTGTATTTGATGTAGTATCTTTATGGATGGCATTTGCTATTACTGCTGCATTTTTCGGCGTTATGGCGCTGATCGGATATTTTGGAAATATCAATTTCTCTGCGCTGCGTCCATTTATGATGGCAGGACTGATCTTTTTAGCAGGTTTCTGGCTGTTGTCCATGTTTATCAATCTGTCTGCTTATGAGACAGTTGTATGCGCTATCGGTATTTTCATTTTCCTGATTGTTACTGCTTATGATGCAAAGAAGATCCAGGCATTTTACAGCTACTATGGAAATGTTCCGGAAATGGCTACAAAATCTTCTATTTTTGCAGCATTACAGCTGTATCTTGATTTTATCAACCTGTTTGTTTATCTACTTCGTTTTGTAGGAAGAAGACGTAGATGATAGTCATTGGCGAATGAACCGTCTGCGTTAGCAGACAGTAAACCACATTTGTGGGATATTTGAATGCAAGAGCCCGTCCGGTAAGGATGGGCTGTTGTAAATATATGAGATCAAGGGGAGAAAAATATGTTAATAGGAGCATTAGAAGCAGGCGGCACTAAAATGGTCTGCGCACTGGGAAGAGAAGACGGAACGATCATTGAACAGGTTTCCATTCCGACTACTACGCCGGAGGAGACTATCCCAAAGATCACAGCATACTTCAAAGATAAGGGAATTGAAGCGCTGGGAATTGGAGCTTTCGGACCTGTGGGAGTAGATCCGAAAGCAGATAATTACGGTTATATCCTTGAAACACCAAAGCTGGCATGGAGAAATAAGGATCTCCTTGGCGGTCTGAAAAAAGAACTGAATGTTCCTATGGGGATTGATACAGATGTAAATGGTTCCTGCCTGGGCGAAGTAACATATGGCTGCGCTAAGGGACTGGACAGTGTTGTTTATATCACCATTGGAACCGGCGTTGGTGTTGGTGTATGGGTAAACGGAGGACTTCTTCACGGTATGCTCCATCCGGAAGGTGGACATATCCTGTTAAACCGTCATCCGGAAGATGAAAAAGGCGGCATCTGCCCGAACCATAAAAACTGCCTTGAGGGCTTTGCAAGCGGCCCATCTATTGAAGCACGATGGGGCAAGAAAGCCATTGAATTAAAAGATGATCCAAAGGTGTGGGAGATCGAAAGCTACTATATTGCACAGGCAATTACAGATTATATTATGATCCTTTCACCACAGAAGATCATTTTAGGCGGCGGCGTTATGCATCAGGAACAGTTATTTACACTGATCCGTGAGAAAGTAAAGACAATGGTAGCAGGATATATCAATACGAAAGAATTACAGGATATAGATCATTATATCGTTCCTGCAAGTCTTCATGATGATCAGGGTATCATGGGTGCTATCAAATTAGGTTTAAATGCACTGGAGCAGGCAAAGAAATGAGTAACAGTGAGCCTGTAAGTTCCCTTAAAGGGATTGGAGAGAAAACCGGAAAATTATTTGAAAAGCTGGGGGTCATCACTATTGATGACCTTCTTTCCTATTATCCAAGAGCTTATGATACCTATGAGCCGCCTGTGCCTGTAGGCCAGTTAAAAGAGCAGATGGTCATGAGCGTGGCAGCCGCCCTTCCAAAGCCGCCGGACCTTCTGCGTACAGGAAAGATCCAGATGGTCTCTGCCTATGTTCGTGATATAACAGGTGCGCTGCAGCTTGCGTGGTATAATATGCCTTATATGCGCGCCAATATCAAAAGCGGGCAGATGTATGTATTCCGGGGAAAAGTAGTAAAAAAACGGGGCCGTCTGATGATGGAGCAGCCGGAAGTCTTTACGGAAGAAGCCTATGAAACAGTAGTAAATTCCATGCAGCCGGTGTATGGACAGACAAGAGGCTTAAGCAATAAAACCATTGTAAAAGCAGAAAAACAGGCTCTGGAAAACAGACAGATGAAGCGGGAATATATGCCTGCTTTTTTACGCAGAAAATATGAGTTGGCAGAGATCAATTATGCCTTAGAGCATATCCATTTTCCAAGAGACCAGAAGGAACTTTTATTTGCCAGAAAACGTCTTGTATTTGACGAGTTTTTCATGTTTTTAGTAGGAGTGCGCCGGTTAAAAGAGAGCAGGGAAGGAAAGAAAACAGAGTTTGTGATCCGGCCCGGTGAAGAGACAGGACGCTTAAAGGAGTCGCTGCCCTATGCACTGACCTCTGCCCAGGAACGTACCTTGCAGGAAGTATTTTCAGACCTGCAAAAAGGCTGTGTGATGAACCGCTTAGTCCAGGGTGATGTAGGTTCCGGTAAGACGGTTATTGCCATCCTGGCACTTCTTGCAGCAGCGGAAAATGGCTACCAGGGCGCTTTGATGGTGCCTACGGAGGTGCTGGCAAGACAGCATTTCGAGTCCATCACGAAAATGTTTGAAACCAGCGGTATTGATAAAAAAGTTGTCCTTATCACCGGTTCCATGACAGCCAAAGAAAAACGGATCGCCTATGAAAAAACTGCCTCCCATGAGGCAGATATTATTATCGGCACCCATGCGCTGATCCAGGAAAAGGTGATCTATGATAAACTGGCTCTGGTGATCACCGATGAGCAGCACCGGTTTGGCGTTGGTCAGAGGGAACTTTTAAGTGAAAAGGGACATACACCTCATGTTCTGGTCATGAGTGCAACACCGATCCCCCGTACACTGGCTATCATATTGTATGGGGATCTGGATATCTCTGTAATTGATGAGCTTCCTGCAGGTCGCCAGGTGATCAAAAACTGCGTGGTAGATACCAGCTACCGGCCAAAAGCCTATGCTTTTATTGAAAAACAGGTAGAAGCAGGCCGTCAGGCCTATGTGATCTGTCCTATGGTAGAAGCCAGCGAGATGATCGAAGGGGAAAATGTTCTGGATTATTCTAAAACACTGCGGGATGCGCTTCCTGAGTCCGTTAATGTAGAATATCTTCATGGAAAAATGAAGGCAAAAGAGAAGAATAAGATCATGGAACGGTTTGCGGCAGGAGAGATTCAGGTCCTTGTGTCTACTACGGTTATCGAGGTTGGAGTAAACGTGCCAAATGCTACCGTGATGATGATCGAAAATGCAGAACGCTTCGGTTTGGCTCAGCTGCACCAGTTAAGAGGCCGTGTAGGTCGAGGCAGTCACCAGTCTTATTGTATCATGGTCAATGGCTCCGGCGGAAAAGATACTATGGAACGCCTGGATATCTTAAACCGTTCTAACGATGGTTTCTATATTGCGTCAGAAGATCTGAAATTGCGTGGCCCGGGAGATATTTTTGGTGTACGCCAGAGCGGTGATCTGGAATTCCGTATTGGCGATGTGTTCACAGATGCAAACCTGTTAAAGCAGGTTTCAGAAGAGGTCAATGAAATACTGGATGATGACCCGGAACTGGAAAAAGAAGAACATCTGGAATTAAAGCGCCAGGTAGACTCTTATTTAGGGGACCGGTATGAGAAATTGAACTTGTAAGATAATATTCCAGAAAAAATGGCGTCAAAAAAACCACCCCGGACAGAAAATCCTGCCTGGGGTGATCTTTTCTTAGCACTAAGGAGTTTTACTTACCTGCCATCTGGCGTTCCTGGTTCTCGATCATTTTCTTGACCATATAGCCGCCTACAGAACCATTCTGTGCAGAGGTAAGGTTGCCGTTGTAACCGTTGCTTAAAGGTACTCCAAGCTCGTTGGCTACCTCCATTTTAAATCGATCCATGGCTTCCTTTGCTTCAGGTACGTTTGTTTTGTTTGTGTTGTTAGACATAATAAAACGCCTCCTTAATTGAGAAAGTGCTCTTTTGTTTTAAGAGCTTGTTGTTTGTTACGTTCTTAGTATGTGACCATCTTAAGATAATACACTAGAAGGTTCTGCGTAAATTGTTAAAAAATGCAAAATCCTTAAAAAAACCTTGTATTAAGTAAATTTTCATATTATACTTGTTGGGAATGAAAACAGAGCAGAAGTACGATACAGGCTGCTCATACAGGAGTTTATATTACATGAGAGTAATTGCTGGCAGCGCAAGAAGGCTGCTTTTAAAGACAATAGAAGGTATGGATACAAGACCTACCACAGACCGGATCAAGGAAACTTTATTTAATATGTTAAATACCCAGATCCCGGGCTGTACTTTTCTGGACCTGTTTTCCGGAAGCGGAGCGATCGGTATCGAAGCTTTGAGCCGGGGCGCAAAACAGGCATTTTTTGTGGAAAGTAATCCGGAGGCAGTTTCCTGTATCCGGGAAAATTTAAGCCGCACCCATTTAGAAGAGGGAGCGCTGGTGTTAAACTGTGATGTGATCGCAGGACTGAAAAAATTAGAGGGAAGAAATCCACGGTTTGATATTATTTTTATGGATCCGCCATATAACCATGAATTTGAAAACCGTGTTTTAGAATATCTTTCCAGTTCACCTATGGTGACAGAAGATACTCTGATCATTATAGAAGCTTCCAAGGAAACGGATTTTGACTGGCTTTCTGACGCAGGCTTTCATATGATAAAAGAAAAAGTATACAAGACCAACAAGCATATATTTGCTGGCAAGGGGGCATAAATGAGAGTCGCAGTATATCCGGGAAGTTTTGATCCGGTTACATTAGGACATATTGATATTATCCAGCGTACTTCTAAGATGTTTGACAAAGTGATCATCGGTGTTTTGAAAAACCGTTCCAAATCACCATTGTTTACTGCAGAGGAAAGAGTGGAGCTGTTAAAGGAAGTGACTGCGGATATTCCAAATGTAGAGGTGCAGTCTTTTCAGGGCCTTCTGATCGATTTTGTCCGTCAAAATCAGGCAAATGTGATCGTAAGAGGATTAAGAGCGATCACAGATTTTGAGTATGAACTTCAGATGGCGCAGACCAATCGAGTGATCGCGCCGGAGATCGATACTATATTTTTAACCACGAATTTGAAATATTCCTATCTCAGTTCCAGTATTGTAAAAGAAATCGCAGAATTTAACGGCGATATTAAAGAATTTTTACATCCTATTGTTGTAGAACGGGTGAAAGAAAAGCTGGAAGAGATGAAAAACGTATAGAGTATGTAATAGATACACGTAATAAACCAAAGGAGAACGATAAAATGAGCAGAATTGAACAGTTGATCAGTGAAATTGAAGAATACATAGACAGTTGTAAATTCCAGGCTCTGTCCAACAGCAAGATCATTGTTAATAAGGAAGAAATGGAAGAGCTGTTAGTAGAGCTTCGGATGCGTATCCCGGATGAGATCAAGAAATACCAGAAGATCATCAGCCAGCAGGAGACCATTTTAAGTGATGCCCAGGCTCAGTCTGAGTCTATGCTGGCAGACGCAAAGAAACAGTCTGACTCCATGATCGCACAGGCTACAGAGCAGGCAAACATCATGGTAGAGCAGGCAACCGAACAGGCTAATTCTATGGTAGCACAGGCGGATGCACAGACCAACGAGATGGTCAATGACCATGAGATCATGCAGCGTGCTTATGCACATGCAAACGAAGTAGTTGAGCAGGCAAATGTCCAGGCTCAGGCAATCGTAGATGCAGCTGTTAATGATGCAAACAATATCCGCCAGGGTGCGATCCAGTATACAGACGATATGCTGCGCAGCCTTCAGAATATTATGGATCATACCATGGAAACTGCAAAGGGACGTTTTGACTCCTTTATGAGTTCCATGCAGTCCAGCTATGACATTGTAACCAACAACCGTAAGGAACTGTCTGGTGGTCTTGTACAGCAGGAACCGGAAGCACAGGCAGCACCTCAGGAAGAAAAGAAGGAAGAAGCTTAAATTTCTGAAAGGGATCAGATTTTTAAGAGAATCCAAAAGAATACGCAGGAAAGTAAACTGTGAAGGGCTTTCCAGAAGATATAATGCCGGATGGAGAGTCCGGCATTTTTTCTGCCGCTGTGCATTGTAAGAACACTGCGGGTCTGGAAAATACCGCTGATACCGCCAAAAGCAACACTTGCAGTGACTAAGAGCAGACCAGTGAGACCGGATGTATGTTCGCAGATGGTTTGGATCCCGGTAGTGATCTCTAAAAGCCCCATAAGAGCAGGTTTTAAAATAACAGGGCCGGGAAGGGGCAGCTTAAAAAGATACAGGGATAAGATGGAAAACAGCATGATATAAAGCCCGATTTTTTCCATAGTTTCAAGGCAGCTCATCAGGTGCTCATCCAGGGAGAAGGAAGAAATGGGTGCTGTGTGAGAGACACCGGACCAGACAGAAGGACGTATCTTCCTGTTCTTTTTGGATTTTTTATCATAATAATGCCTTGCCAGATAAGAAATGGGAAAAACTGGAAGATAAAGGGCTGCAAGGAAGGGAAAAAGAGGAAATTTTATGGAAGGTGGAAGGAGCTTCTGTCCTTCCATCACTGTATAACCGGTGAGGAACATAGGGCTTGGATGATTGCAGATGGAGAGAAGATAGCAGGCTTCTTCCCAGGAAATCTGTCCCCTTTCTAATAAGTCCCGGTCCATTTTAGCCCCCATGGGATAGCCGCATAACAGTCCGGTGAGAAAAACGAAGCCTGCAGGCTGAGAAAAGTGGAATACTCCGGATAATAAAGGAGAAAAGGGCTTTACAACAAGACCTACAGCGCCCATGGCAGCAATGACGCCGGTTCCGATCATAAAAGGCAGCAAAGTAGGCAAAACTGTGTAAGCCCAGAGAAGGAGTCCCTTTCTGGCACCTTCCAAAGCGGTACCCGGAGAGAGCAAAAGCAGGATAAGAAAGAACAGGGCCAGAAGGCTTAAGAGGATCCGTTTCATAGGGCCTCCGGTTAAATGCAGGGTTTGTTTTAATATATGGCCGGATCTTTTGAAAAATGATGTTTAAGTAGTAGCATGTATAAGGAGCAGGATATGACAGATGTGAAACAGCTGCCGGAAGCGTTCTTAAAGGAAATGGAACAGCTTTTAGGAGATGAATATGAGGCATATATAAAAAGCTATGAGGAAGCGTGGAAACCAGGTCTGCGTGTAAATACATTGAAAATTATGCCGGAGGAATTTAAAAATCTTTCCCACCTGGAACTGACACCTGTAGACTGGACGGAAAAGGGATTTTATTATGAAGACACAGAACGTCCTGCCAGACATCCTTTTTATTATGCCGGTCTTTATTATCTTCAGGAGCCCAGTGCCATGGCACCAGCGGCTGTGCTTCCGGTAGAACCGGGAGATAAGGTCTTAGACGTATGTGCGGCACCGGGAGGAAAAAGTACGGAACTGGCAGCAAAACTTCAGGGAAAAGGAATGCTTGTATCCAATGACATCAGTTATTCCAGGGCAAGAGCATTACTTAAAAACCTGGAACTGGCAGGAGCAGAAAATATTTCTGTTTTAAGTGAAGAACCGGGAAAACTGGCAGCTGTATGGCCGGAGTTTTTTGATAAGATTTTAGTAGATGCACCATGTTCCGGGGAAGGAATGTTTCGCAGGGAAGAGGATATGGTAAAGGACTGGGTAAGCAGAGGCCCCTCTTATTACAGCCCAATCCAGAGGGAGATCTTAGAGCAGGCTGTGGCCATGTTAAAACCAGGAGGAATGATGCTTTATTCTACCTGTACCTTCTCAAAAAAAGAAGATGAGGAAAATGTGGCGTATATTTTAGAAAAATATCCATCCATGGAACTGGTTCCTATTGATAAAGAGCAGTTTAAGGGACTTTCGGATGGTTTTGGATATCCACAGACTGCCCGCCTGTTCCCACACCGGATCCAGGGGGAAGGACATTTCCTGGCATTATTCCACAAGAAAGAGGATGAAAATGGTTCTGGCAGTGGTGCAGCTGTTTTGAGGCTATCAGGAGATGAAAAAGAGGCTTCAAAGCGGGCCAAGGAAGCAGGCAAACAGGAAGATCTGATGAAATTTCTGAAAAACTGCAGGAAGGAATGGGATTTAGGCCGTATCTATATCCGGGATGAGCAGGTATATTATCTGCCGGAGGGCTTAAAAACAGGACTTCCGCTGCGGTTTTTGCGAACAGGGCTGCATCTGGGTGAGTTAAAGAAAGGTCGTTTTGAACCATCCCAGGCGTTTGCAATGGCATTAAAAAAAGACGAATATCTGGTACGCCTTGATCTGAAAACAGAGGATGAACGTGTGATCCGCTATTTAAAAGGAGAAACGATCAGTCTTGTAAATGGGGAAGAACCGGTAAAGGGCTGGTGTCTGGTTACAGTAGAAGGCTTTCCTTTAGGCTGGGCCAAAGGCAATGGAATGACCCTTAAAAATAAATACTATGCAGGCTGGCGCTGGCAGTAAGAGAGGATAAATGAAATATGGCAGAAAAGAAGAAAAAAGCTTCTAATTCCAGTATGCGCCTGGACAAATTTCTGGTGGAAATGGGAAAAGGAAGCCGCAGCCAGATCAAGGAAATGGCGAAAAAAGGACGGATCCAGGTAAATGGAACTGTGATAAAGGCAACGGATGGAAAAATAGATCCGGAAAAAGATGTGGTCTTACTGGACGGACAGCCGGTTTCTTATGCACACACAGAATATTTTATGTTAAATAAACCGGCAGGTACTGTATCAGCTACAGAGGATGGGAAATATCCTACTGTAATAAGTCTGATCGACGCTGCTTTGCGCAAGGACCTGTTTCCGGTGGGACGTCTGGATCTGGATACAGAGGGACTGCTGCTGATCACCAACGACGGGGCAATGGCTCATGAGCTGCTGTCTCCGAAGAAACATGTAGATAAAATATACCTGGCTTACATAGAGGGAACACTTCCAAAGGATGCCAAAAAGCAGATGCAGGAAGGTCTTATAATAGAAGAAGGTGTAAAAACACTTCCTGCAGAGCTGGTCATATTAGACCCGCCGGCGGGAATGAAAGAGGGACTGACTGCAGTTTCACTGCGGATCCATGAAGGAAAATTCCACCAGGTAAAAAGGATGTTTGAAGTTTTAGGCTGTAAAGTGGTATACTTAAAACGTATGACCATGGGGCCGCTGGTATTGGATCCGTCTTTAAAGCCGGGAGAGTACCGGGCATTAAAGGAAGAAGAACTTAAGGCTCTTGAACGAAAGATCAATGAGAAAGAACGAACGCATATTTTAGACGGCATTTCTGCTGTTTTATTTGACTTAGATGGCACTCTGGTGGACTCCATGTGGATGTGGGAAGCCATTGATGTTGAATATCTGGGCCGTTATGGGCTGGAATGCCCGTCTGATCTGCAAAAAGCCATTGAGGGAATGAGTTTTTCAGAAACAGCAGTATATTTTAAGGAACGTTTTAATCTGCCAGACTCTATTGAAGAGATTAAACAGGCGTGGGTGGAAATGTCTCTGGAAAAATACCAGAAGGAAGTACCTGTAAAACCGGGGGTAAGGGAATTTCTGGAAGAAATTTCCATCCGGGGCATTAAAGCAGGTATTGCTACCAGCAACGGAAGGGAAATGGTAGATGCTGTATTAAAGTCTTTAGGACTGGAACAATATTTCCAGGTAGTTGCCACTGCCTGTGAAGTGGCAGCCGGAAAACCGGCACCGGATATTTACCTGGAGGTGGCAAGAAGGCTGGGCGCAAAACCGGAAAATTGTCTGGTATTTGAGGATGTTCCGGCCGGTATCATGGCAGGAAAAAATGCGGGAATGAAGGTCATTGCAGTAGAAGATGATTTTTCAGAGACAATGAAAGAAGAAAAGGAACAGCTGGCTGACCGGCTGATCCATGATTTTTACGAGGTTTTATAAATGGTACATGATTATTTACCGATCAACAGAGAAGATATGAAAAAAAGAGGTTGGGAACAGTGCGATTTCGTCTATGTTTCCGGTGATGCCTATGTAGACCATCCTTCTTTTGGAACGGCCATTATTTCAAGATTGTTGGAAGCACATGGTTATAAGGTGGGTATCATTGCCCAGCCGGACTGGAAGGACAATAAGAGCATCCAGATCTTAGGACGGCCAAGACTGGGATTTTTGGTGTCTGCGGGAAATATGGATTCCATGGTAAACCATTATTCCGTATCCAAAAAGCGCAGAAAAGAGGACTCCTATACTCCTGGTGGGGTAATGGGAAAAAGACCGGATTATGCAGTGGTGGTATACTGCAATCTGATCCGTTCTGCTTATAAAGATGTGCCTATCATTGCCGGAGGTATTGAGGCAAGCCTTCGCCGTCTGGCTCATTATGATTACTGGTCCAATAAGATGAAGCGGTCCATTTTGCTGGATGCCCAGGCAGATATTATTTCCTATGGAATGGGAGAACATTCCATTGTGGAACTGGCAGATGCATTGGACAGCGGACTGGATATTAAGGATATTACTTTTATAGACGGTACGGTTTATAAGACAAAGAGCCTGGAGTCTGTTTATGATTATAAGCTGCTTCCGGACTATACAGAGCTGTTAGAAGATAAGAAACGGTACGCAGAAAGCTTTTTTGTACAGTACAGCAATACAGATCCGTTTTCCGGAAAACGTCTGGTGGAACCTTATGAGGGCAAAGTTTATGTGGTACAGAACCCGCCTGCAAAGCCACTGACACAGGATGAGATGGATGATGTGTATGCTCTGCCATATATGAGAAGCTATCATCCTTCTTATGAGGCAGCCGGTGGCGTCCCGGCTATCCGTGAGATCAAATTCAGCCTAATCAGCAACAGAGGCTGTTTTGGTGCATGCAGCTTCTGCGCACTGACCTTCCATCAGGGAAGGATCATCCAGGCAAGAAGCCATGAGTCATTGGTGGATGAGGCAAAACTTCTTACAGAAGAGCCTGATTTTAAGGGATATATCCATGATGTTGGCGGACCTACTGCCAATTTCCGTTTCCCTGCCTGCGAAAAACAGCTGACTAAGGGTGCCTGCCCTAATAAGCAGTGTCTGTTCCCTGAACCATGTAAGAACCTGCGTGCGGACCACAGTGATTATATTTCACTCTTAAGAAAGCTGCGTGCGATCCCAAAGGTAAAGAAAGTATTCATCCGTTCCGGTATCCGTTTTGACTATCTGTTAAAGGACCCGGGAAAGAAGTTTTTACGGGAACTTTGCGAATACCATGTAAGCGGCCAGCTGAAAGTTGCGCCGGAGCATGTGGCAGATAAGGTGCTCATGCGCATGGGCAAGCCGAAAAACAGTGTATACAGAGAGTTTGTAAAAGAATACAAGCAGATGAATGAGAAGCTGGGAAAGGACCAGTATCTGGTGCCTTATCTGATGTCTTCCCATCCAGGTTCCTCTATGAAAGAGGCGGTGGAGCTGGCAGAGTATTTAAGAGATCTGGGCTACATGCCGGAGCAGGTACAGGACTTTTATCCGACACCGTCAACCATTTCCACCTGCATGTATTATACAGGATATGACTGCCGTACCATGGAAAAGGTGTATGTGCCTGTTAATCCTCATGAGAAGGCTATGCAGAGAGCGCTGATCCAGTACCGGAACCCGAAAAATTATGACCTGGTGGCAGAGGCTCTTAAGATTGCCGGAAGAACGGATCTGATCGGCTTTGATAAGAAATGTCTGATCAAGCCAAGGAATTTTGATAAGAGCGCTCATGATGAGAAAGAGTTTCGTGGACATGGGGGAGTTTCCGGCGGCAAGAATGCGGTTGGCAGAAATGAAAACGGCAGGAATGGAAATAACAGGAATACAGCAGGAAAAAATACTGGTGGAAGAAATACAGGCGCAAGCGGCAGAAATATGGAAAAGCTGTCAGGAAGCAAGATGAATGCAGCGAAAACTGCAGGTAAGAAAAAAGGCATCCGAAACGTTCATAAAAAGAAAGGAAACTGACAATGAAAATTGCTGTTATAACAGGAGCATCTTCTGGAATGGGCTGGGAATGCGCCATCCGCTTATGGGAGCAGTTTCCAGGACTGGATGAGATCTGGGCAGTGGGAAGACGAAAAGAGCGCCTGGTAAAACTGGAAGAAAAAGTAAATATTCCGGTGCGTAAATTTGTTCTGGATCTGAGTCAGGAAAAAGAACGGGAGATCTTAAAAGCTGAGTTAGAACGCTTGAAACCCCAGGTGAAATTTCTGGTAAATGCAGCTGGTTTTGGAAAGATCGGAAATGTATGTGATCTGTCTGAAAAAGACCAGTCAGGAATGGTGCAGGTAAACTGTACTGCTCTGACAGCTGTTACCACCATGGTCCTTCCTTTTATGTCTCAGAACAGCCGCATCCTGCAGTTTGCTTCCAGTGCAGCCTTTCTGCCCCAGCCGGGCTTTGCAGTATATGCAGCTTCAAAGGCCTATGTGTTAAGCTACAGCCGGGCATTAAACAGGGAATTAAAGGGCAGAAAGATATTTGTAACTGCCATTTGCCCGGGACCGGTGCGCACAGAATTTTTTGATATTGCACAGACAACAGGTGAAATTCCATTATACAAAAAACTGGTTATGGCAGCACCGGGAAAGGTTGTGGCAAAAGCAATCCGGGACAGCATTGCAGGAAGAGAAATTTCTGTCTATGGGCTTTTTATGAATGCATTCTGGATCCTTGCAAAAGTGTTTCCACACAGCCTGATCTTAGATATGATGGAAAAGATAGAGTACTTACCGGGAAAGGATCGTTGGTAAAATGCAGAAACTGAAAGTGGCCTCCAATGAGGCAGGACAGAGGCTGGATAAGCTGCTGTCCAAATATTTAAGCCAGGCAGGAAAAGGCTTTCTTTATAAGATGATGCGAAAGAAAAACATTACCTTAAATGGAAAGAAGTGTGATGGTTCTGAACGGGTGGAAGAAGGGGATGAGATCAGTCTGTTTCTGGCAGATGAGACCATTGAAAAGTTTTCGGCGCCTCTTCCAGAACTGGCAGCATTAGGAAAAGAAAAAGACAGAAATTCGGGAAAAGCCGGGAAAAACGGGGAAAATGGAAACAGGAAGAAAAAACAGGAGTTATCTATCGTATACGAAGATAAAAATGTTTTGATCGTAAATAAACCTTCCGGAATGCTTTCACAGAAAGCAAAAGAAGGGGATGTTTCCCTAAATGAGCACATTTTAAATTATCTCATTGACTCCGGGCATCTTCCGGTAAGCCAGCTGCGCACGTTCCGGCCTTCGATCTGCAACCGTCTGGATCGCAATACCAGTGGTCTGGTAGTTGCCGGAACTTCTTTAGCCGGACTTCAGATCATGAACGGGGTCTTAAAAGACAGGAGCATCCATAAATATTATCAGTGTATCGTCAAAGGCAAGATCGATAAGCCCCAGATGATCGCCGGTTTCTTAAAGAAAGATGAAGCCCAAAATACGGTGCAGATCTATCCGTTAGAAGTGGAAGGCAGTGTTCCTATTATGACGGAATACGTGCCTGTAAAGAGCAGTGATACAGCAACACTTTTACGGGTCACTCTGATCACTGGGCGCAGCCATCAGATCCGTGCCCATCTGGCTTCTATTGGCCATCCTATTTTAGGAGATTTTAAGTATGGAGATCCAAAGTTGAATGAGCAGATCCAGAAGAAATATAAAGTGCGCTCCCAGCTTTTACATTCCTGGAAACTTGTCATGCCGGAAAAGCTGGCACAGCCTCTGGATTATCTGTCAGGAAAAGAGTTTATCGCTCCTTTGCCTGCTGCTTTTAAGAAGGTATTAAAAGGAGAAGGATTGGAGACAGCGGAGTCAAATTCTTGACAGAAAAGTGGCTTTGGGGTATGCTAATTCATATAACCGTAACAATTATATAACGAGAGGATAAAATACAATGGGAAAGATCATATTAACCGGCGACCGTCCAACCGGACGCCTTCATGTAGGACATTATGTAGGTTCTTTAAAGAGAAGAGTAGAGCTTCAGAATTCCGGTCAGTTTGATGAGATCTACATCATGATCGCAGATGCACAGGCTCTTACAGATAATGCAGATAACCCTGAAAAAGTACGTCAGAACATCATTGAGGTAGCATTAGACTATCTGGCTTGTGGTCTGGATCCTGCAAAATCCACTTTATTTATCCAGTCCCAGGTACCGGAGCTTTGCGAGATGACTTTCTACTATATGGATCTGGTAACTGTATCCAGATTACAGCGTAATCCTACTGTAAAAACCGAGATCCAGATGCGTAATTTCGAGACCAGCATCCCAGTTGGTTTCTTTACCTACCCGATCAGCCAGGCAGCAGATATTACTGCATTTAAGGCAACCACCGTTCCGGTTGGTGAAGACCAGGCTCCAATGATCGAGCAGACTCGTGAGATCGTTCACAAGTTTAATACCGTATACGGCGGCAATCTGGTAGAGCCTGAGATCCTGCTTCCAGACAATAAAGCATGTCTGCGTCTGCCAGGTATCGACGGAAAGGCAAAAATGAGCAAGTCCTTAGGAAACTGCATCTATCTGTCCGACTCCGAAGAAGAAATCAAGAAGAAGATCATGTCCATGTTCACAGACCCGAACCACCTGCGCGTTCAGGATCCGGGACAGGTAGAAGGAAATCCAGTATTTATCTATCTGGATGCATTCTGCCGTGATGAGCACTTTGAAAAATATCTGCCAGATTACAAGAACCTGGATGAATTAAAGGCTCATTATATGAGAGGCGGCCTTGGAGACGTTAAGGTTAAGAAGTTCTTAAACAACGTGATCCAGGATGAACTTCGCCCGATCAGAGAACGCAGAAAAGAGATCGCAAAAGACATTCCAGCTGTATACAAGATCCTGGAAGAGGGAAGCATCAAGGCAGAAAAGAAAGCAGCACAGACCCTTGCAGAGATGAAGCGCGCTATGAAGATCAACTACTTTGAAGATAAGGAGCTGATCGCAGAGCAGGCAGCTAGATTTTCCAGTGAGGCAGATGCGTAAGTATATCTGAAAAAGCGATAAAAGATCGTATAAGTTTTTATATAAGGTCATATGAAAAAACCGCCCGGACCGATCAAGTCCGGGCGGTTTTTCATAACTGTATTTACATAACGATCAATTCATACTTTCTTGAACCAAGCCCAATCTTTTCTGCATGTTCCAGGCAGCTTCTCCACTCAGACTCTGGAGTAGAGTTGCAGAAGTGATCGTGGTGGTCTACGAAACCTTTTTTTGCCATGTTCTTTGCAAGCTGGCTTCCTGGCATTGGGGTGGCTTTGAGGCAGGCGTCTACGCAGGCCTGATCCAGTGCCAGCGGGTCGAAGGAGGCGAACATTCCAATATTTGGAAGGATCGGAACGTCATTTTCACCATGGCAGTCGCAGTTAGGGGATACATCTACTACCAGGGAAATATGGAAGTTTGGACGGCCGTCTACAACCGCTTTGGTATACTCAGCCATACGGCAGTTTAACAGTTCATTTGCAGTATCGTTGTCAAATGCAATGGCATCAAAGTTGCAGGCACCCAGGCAGCGACCGCAGCCTACACAGTGTTCCTGATCTACATGCATTTTTCTGGCAGTTTCATCAAAGATCAGACCGCCGTTGGCACATTCCTTCTGGCATTTGCGGCAGCCTTTGCAGACATCCTGCTCAATGTGTGGTTTGCCGCTGCTGTGCTGGTCTTTCTTTCCGGCTCTGGAACCGCAGCCCATACCGATGTTTTTGATAGTTCCGCCAAAACCAGTCATTTCATGGCCTTTAAAATGAGTCAGGCTGATAAATACGTCAGCATCCATGATCGCACGGCCGATCTTTGCTTCTTTTACATATTCCCCGCCTGCTACCGGCACATCTACATCATCTGTACCTTTCAGACCGTCACCAATAAGGATAGGACATCCTACAGTCAGCGGTGTAAATCCATTTTCCCAGGCACATTCCAGGTGCTCTAAAGCGTTTTTGCGGCTTCCTGGATACATGGTATTACAGTCAGTAAGAAATGGCTTTCCGCCAAACTCCTTTACTACGTCTGCAACCGCTTTTGCATAGTTAGGACGAAGATAACTGATATTTCCCAGTTCTCCGAAGTGCATCTTAATAGCAACAAATTTGCCGTCCATATCCAGTTTTTCGATACCGGCTTTTTTGATCAGCTTCTTTAACTTGGTTGGAAGTCCGTCACCAAAGGCAACGGTGTGAAAATCAGTAAAATAAACTTTTGATGGTTCCATACAATACCTCGCTTTTGTGTGATTATATTTAAGTGATATTTTTTCTCTATAGTATAGTGCAAAAAATGAAGAATGGCAAATATGAATTGTATTTGATATAATGTAATGAGTGAAGACAAAAACAAGCGGCTGCGCAGCAGACATTTGTTTTTGGCGAGCCATTAACGAACGAATCGTCTGCGAAAGCAGACAGTGGAGCGCGATAGCGCGGGATTCGTGAGTATTTGAGCGAAGATAAAACAAGCGGCTGCGCAGCAGACATTTGTTTTGCGGAAAGGACAGCATAAAATGGGAACATGGAAAACAAGGGGGCTTCGGGGTTCTACCTTAGAAGACCTGATCAATCATACAAATGAAAGTTACAGGGAGAAAAAACTGGCTCTGATCCAGAAGATCCCTACACCCATTACTCCCATTGAAATAGATAAGAGCAGCCGTCATATTACACTGGCTTATTTTGACCAGAAGAGTACCGTAGACTATATTGGGGCAGTTCAGGGAATACCGGTATGTTTTGACGCAAAAGAGTGTGCGGTAAAAACATTTCCTCTTCAGAACATTCACCCACATCAGATCAAATTTATGGAAGAATTTGAACAACAGGGGGGGATATCATTTATCATTATTCATTATACAGCATTAGATGAAATGTATTATGTGCCTTTTACAGATGTAAAAAAATTCTGGGACCGCATGGAAGCAGGTGGCAGAAAAAGTTTTACCTACGATGAAATTGACAAAAACTGGAAAATACGTTCTCATAGGGATATGTATGTCCATTACCTGGAACCATTATCCATTGATCTAAGTCAGAGGGAGAACGATCAATAGCCGTTCCATGAGCCTGGCTAAGAAAAATCCAGAAAGCCGTTGACAAGAAAGAATGAAGCCTTTATAATGAAAACACGTTAGCAAATCATCACTCTGCCATGGTAAAGTGATAGCAAGACAAAAAGCAAAGCCATTTATATCGGCAAAAGATAAGGGAGATGTGCCATGACAAAGAAAAACAAACTGATCCACACTCCGGAAGGAGTCAGGGACATTTATAACGGAGAATGCCGCAGAAAGCTGGCAGTTCAGGAGAAAATCCTCCATACATTGTATCTTTACGGTTATGAGCATATCCAGACCCCAAGTTTTGAATATGCGGATATTTTTAATGAAGACCGCGGAAGCGTAGGCGCCCAGGAAATGTTCAAGTTCTTCGACAGGGACAACAACATGCTGGTGCTCCGGCCGGATATGACCCCAGCAGTGGCAAGATGTGTGGCAAAATATTTTATGGATGACGATATGCCTCTGCGTCTGTGCTACCTGGAGCGCACTTTTAAAAATAATACCAGCTATCAGGGTTATTTAAAAGAGCGGGCTGAGTCAGGTGCAGAGCTGATCGGCGATGACTCACCAGATGCAGATGCTGAGATGATCGCTATGGTCATTGACTGTTTAAAGGCAGCTGGTTTAAAAGAGTTCCAGGTAGAATTAGGTGAGGTTGCATTTTACAGAAGCCTGTTACAGCAGTCCGGACTGGACGAGGACGCACAGGCCCAGTTAAATGATCTGATTGAGAACAAGAACCGCTTTGGCGTAGAAGAGTTTTTAAAGAACCAGGACATGGAAGAAAGCTTAAAAGAAGCGTTTTTAAAACTTCCAGAGCTGTTTGGCGGTATCAACCAGATCAAAAAGGCAAAAGCATTAACAGATAACCCACAGGCATTAGCAGCCATTGAGCGGCTGGAGCGGGTACATACTTTGCTGGAAGAATATCATATGGCTGATTATGTATCTTACGACCTGGGAATGTTAAGCCGTTACCAGTATTATACCGGTATCATTTTCAAGGCATATACCTATGGAACCGGCGATTACATTGTTACCGGCGGCCGTTACAATAAACTGTTAGTCCAGTTTGGAAAAGATACTCCGGCAGTTGGTTTCGCCATTGTAGTAGACCAGCTGATGGCAGCTTTATCCAGACAGCAGATCCACATTCCGGTGCAGTTAGTAAATACGGTGATCCTGTATGAGCCCTCAGCCAGACAAAGTGCGGTACGTTTAAGCCGTTTCTTCCGTTCCGAGGGCACTCCGGTGCAGTCCATGGTCATGGAAGAAGGAAAGAGCCTGGAAGATTATAAGGGAATGGCAAAGAAGAGAGGTCTTCGCACCATTCTCTGCCTGAAGGATACAGGAAATACAGTAACTGCCTTTGACATGCTTACAGGAAATGTAGACGAAACCCCTGTATCTGCATACGGAGTCAGGGAGATCTTATAAAAGATCCAGAAAGCATATTGGATATAAAAGGAGATAAAGCAGCATGAGATATCTGACCATAGCATTAGCCAAGGGCCGTCTGGCATCCAAGGCAATGGATATGTTTGAACAGATCGGCATTTCCTGTGAGGAGATGAAGGACAAAAACTCCAGAAAGCTGATCTTTGTAAATGAAGACCTGGGCATCCGTTTCTTCTTAGCCAAGGCAAATGACGTTCCTACTTATGTAGAATATGGCGCGGCAGACATCGGTATTGTAGGCCGTGACACCATTTTAGAGGAAGGCAGAAGACTGTATGAGGTCTTAGACCTGGCAATGGGAAAATGCAGGATGTGCGTCTGCGGACCGGAGTCAGCAAGAGAGCGTTTAAAACACCACGAACTGATCCGTGTCGCTACCAAATATCCGCACATTGCAAAAGACTATTTCTACAACCAGAAATACCAGACTGTAGAGATCATTAAATTAAACGGCTCCATTGAGCTGGCACCGATTGTAGGGCTTTCTGAGGTGATCGTAGATATCGTGGAGACCGGTTCTACCTTAAGAGAAAACGGACTGGTAGTCTTAGAAGAGGTCTGTGACCTTTCCGCACGTATGGTAGTCAATCAGGTAAGCATGAAAACGGAAAATGAACGGATCACAAAGATCATTAAAGATTTTCAGGGACTTTTAAAGGAAAAAGAGAGGGCGGACAAATGAGGATCGTAAAATTAGATGAAGCATCTATGAAAAATATTCTGGCAGATATGTTAAAAAGAGACCCAAATAATTATGATGCATACACAGAAACCGTGCAGGAGATCGTAGACCGGGTAAAAGCAGAAGGAGACGCAGCTGTTTTTGATTATACAAAGAAATTTGATAAAGCAGAGATCAATGCAGACAACATCCGTGTAACAGAGGCAGAGATCAAAGAGGCTATGGAAGCTGTTGATCCACATCTTCTGGAAGTAATGAAGAAATCCATGGAAAATATCCGCCGTTACCATGAAAAACAGAGAAGAAACAGCTGGTTTGACTCCCAGCCGGACGGCACGATCTTAGGACAGAAGATCACAGCATTGGAGAGTGCCGGTGTGTATGTACCTGGCGGCAAAGCTGCTTATCCTTCTTCTGTACTTATGAACATTATCCCGGCAGAGGTAGCTGGTGTAAAACGTATTGTTATGGTCACACCTCCTGGAAAAGATGGCAAGGTAAATCCTGTTACTTTAACAGCAGCACATCTGGCCGGTGCAACCGAAGTTTATAAAGTAGGTGGCGCACAGGCAATTGCAGCCCTTGCTTTCGGCACTGAGTCCATTCCAAGAGTCAGCAAGATCGTAGGACCTGGAAATATCTTCGTTGCCCTTGCAAAGAAAGCGGTATACGGTCATGTAAGCATTGACAGCATTGCAGGACCAAGTGAGATCCTGGTAGTGGCAGATGAAACAGCCAATCCAAGATATGTGGCAGCTGACCTGTTAAGCCAGGCAGAGCATGATGAATTAGCCAGTGCTATTTTAGTTACCACCAGTATGGAACTGGCTGAGAAGGTCTCCAAAGAAGTTGATGGTTTCCTTCAGGTATTATCCAGAAGCGAGATCATCAAGAAATCCCTGGATAACTACGGCTATATCCTGGTAGTGGATACTATGGATGAGGCAGTGGAGACAGCCAACAACATTGCACCGGAACACCTGGAGTTAGTAACAGCTAATCCGTTTGAGGTAATGACAAAGATCCGCAATGCAGGCGCAATTTTTATTGGTGAATACAGCTCTGAACCTTTGGGAGACTATTTTGCAGGACCAAACCACATCCTTCCTACCAACGGAACAGCAAAATTCTTCTCACCTTTAGGTGTAGATGATTTTATTAAGAAATCCAGCATTATCTATTATTCCAGAGAAGCCCTTGAAAAGGCTCATAAGGACATTGAGGACTTTGCAGAAGCAGAACACCTGACTGCACATGCAAATTCTGTAAGAGTCAGATTTGAATGATACCAGGGTCAAAAGGTCGGAAATCCGACGCAAGCTTGCTTGCAGGAGGATTTTTGACCTTGGGTCTCGCCAAAAACATGAGTAAAAAGGTCCGCATAAAGGAGAGTGTAGGAAATATGGAACGCATTGCGCAGATCACACGAAATACCAATGAAACGAAAATAAACATGACTTTAAACCTGGATGGCAGCGGAAAGGCCAATATCCATACAGGCATCGGCTTTTTTGACCATATGTTAAACAGCTTTGCCCGCCATGGCTTTTTTGATCTGGATCTTACAGTAGACGGGGATCTGGAAGTGGATACCCATCATACCATTGAGGATACAGGCATTGTGCTGGGACAGGCCATCCGCAAGGCAGTAGGGGATAAAAAAGGCATCTGCCGATATGGTTCCCAGATCCTTCCCATGGATGAGGCCTTAGTCATCTGCGCCCTGGATCTTTGCGGAAGACCTTATCTGGTGTATGACTTAAACCTTGACCGGGAAAAAGTAGGTGATCTGGAGACGGAAATGGTGCGGGAGTTTTTCTATGCAGTATCTTATGGCGGGGAAATGAACCTTCATCTGCGCCAGATGTCCGGCAGCAACAATCACCACATCATTGAGGCGGCTTTTAAGGCATTTGCGAAAGCTTTAGACGGAGCAACCGGTTATGATCCACGGCTTACAGATGTATTATCTACCAAGGGAAGCCTGTAGAAAAAGCCTGTAAAAACATTTATTCAGGAATAGAAAAGGAGACAAAACATGCAGCTGTATCCGGCAATTGATATGAAAAATGGAAAATGTGTCCGCCTGCGTCAGGGTGCATTTAAAGATATTACGGTATATTCGGAGCATCCAGAGGAGATCGCGGCTCTCTGGCAGGAAAAAGGAGCCACTTTTTTACATCTGGTAGACTTAGACGGTGCACTGGCAGGACGTTCTGTAAATGAAGAGACCATTAAAAAAATCGTTTCTTCTGTGAATATCCCTGTAGAGATCGGCGGCGGCATCCGTTCTGAGGAAGCCATTAAAAATATGCTTGCTTTAGGCGTAAAGCGTGTGATCATAGGAACAAAGGCAGTAGAAGAGCCGGAGTTCTTAAAAGATATGGTGGAGAAATTCGGTGCAGATGCCATTGCAGCAGGCGTTGACGCCAAGGACGGCATGGTAGCTATCCAGGGCTGGGAGCAGGTAAGCACTGTTACAGCCACAGATCTCTGCCTGAAAATGAAAGAATATGGCGTAAAGCACATTATTTATACAGATATTTCCAGAGACGGCATGCTTTCAGGCCCCAATATCCCGGCAACAAAGAAGCTGACGGAAGAAACAGGACTTGACATTATCGCATCCGGCGGCGTATCCTGTATGGAAGACCTGCAGGCTCTTTATGATGCAGGGATCTCAGGAGCGATCATGGGAAAAGCTCTTTATGAAAAACGTGTGGACTTGGAAGAGGCAGTCCGCCGTTTTGAAAAATGAACGGACAAGGAGTAAATGGACATGGATAATAAAAAACTGATCGCAGGTTTTGGCTACCAGGAAGGCCGTATCAGCAGCTGGGACGGAAAGAGAACCTATACCCAGGCTGCACCTCAGATGGCAAAACACTGCTGCGATAACGGAGCGGATGAAATTCTGATCTATGACTGGTCTGTAACAGATGATGACCATGAGGCTGCCATTGCAGTGATCAAAGAGGTCTGCAGGGAAGCGGATGCCCCGGTCATTGCAGGCGGCAGAGTAAAACGCATGGAAGATGTAAAGAAATATCTTTATGCAGGAGCCAGCGCTGTATTTTTAGACATGAGCAAAGAAGAAAACGTGGATATGATCAAAGAGGCATCTGACCGCTTTGGAAAAGAGAAGATCTACGCTTATCTGCCAACAGATGCTTATCTGGATCATGTAAAGGACTATAAGGCAGCAGGTGCATCCGTCATGCTTCTTAATACAGCAGGCAGCGTTCCCTCTTTACTGGAAATGGCTTCTATCAGCGACAGTGAAGCACCATTTTTATTCTTCTTACAGGCAAAGGATGATGCCAAGGACACAGCAGAAAGCCTGAAAAATGCCTTTGGCTGCGGAAATATCTGCGGTGCGGTTCTTACCTTTACAGAGGATGCCATGGATACTTCCATGACCATTAAACAGTCTTTAAAGGCAGCGGGAATTTCCGTAGATACCTTTGAATCTTCCGTAGACTGGAAGGACTTTAAGTTAAACAGCGACGGGCTGATCCCTGTGATCGTTCAGGATTATAAGACCAATGAAGTATTAATGTTAGCTTACATGAATGAAGAGGCATTTAACAATACGCTGGCTACCGGCCGCATGACCTATTTCAGCCGCAGCCGTCAGGCGCAGTGGGTAAAGGGAGAAACCAGCGGACATTTCCAGTATGTAAAATCCTTAAAGATCGACTGTGACAATGATACACTTCTTGCAACTGTAAAGCAGATCGGCGCAGCCTGCCACACAGGCAACCGTTCCTGCTTCTACACCACACTGGCAGAAAAGGAATACAAAGAGACCAATCCATTAAAAGTATTTGAGGACGTTTTCAATGTGATCTTAGACCGCAAAAAACATCCAAAGGAAGGTTCTTATACCAACTATCTTTTTGATAAGGGAATTGATAAGATCTTAAAGAAAGTGGGAGAAGAAGCTACTGAGATCGTTATTGCAGCCAAGAACCCGGATCCGGAGGAAGTAAAATACGAGATCTCCGATTTCCTGTACCATATGATGGTATTAATGGCAGAAAAAGGTGTTACCTGGGAAGAGATCACAGAGGAACTGGCAAACAGATAAGATATACAAAAGATGTACGAAAGCAGATTGCTTTCATTTGGGACAGCTGGATCGAAAGACCGGCTGTCCTTTTTGCATAATGAGCGGATCCGTGGTAAAATTATCTTAATAAATATGATTTTGGAGGACGATGAAATGAAAATAATAGAAAATTCTGTTACAGAACGTTTTTTACGCTATATTTCCTACGATACCCAGTCAAAAGAAGAGGGCGAACAGGTTCCAAGTACAACAAAGCAGTTAGAACTTGGAAAACTTCTGACTACTGAGTTAAAGGAAATGGGTGTTGCCAATGTGCGCATGGACGAGCATGGATATATTTATGGCGAGATCCCGGCAAATACAGAGGAAAAGATTACTTCTTTAGGTTTCATTGCCCATATGGATACATCACCGGCTCTTTCTGGTAAAGACGTAAAGCCTCAGTTTGTGGAAAATTATGATGGCGGTGATATCTGTTTAAACAAAGAAAAAGATATCTGGCTTCTTACTTCCGATTTCCCGGAAATGAAAAATTATAAAGGAAAAACACTGATCACTACAGACGGCACTACATTGTTAGGAGCAGATGATAAAGCAGGTGTGGCAGAGATCATGACCATGGCAGCCTGGTTTTTAAGCCATCCGGAAGAGAAACATGGCAGGATCTGCATTGCCTTTACACCAGATGAGGAAGTGGGAAGAGGAGCAGATTTCTTTGATGTAGAAGGCTTTGGGGCAGAGGCCGCTTATACAGTAGATGGAGGTGCTTTAGGGGAACTGGAATATGAAAACTTTAATGCAGCTTCCGGCCATGTGACCATCCAGGGAAAAGGCATCCATCCGGGAAGTGCCAAGGGAAAGATGAAAAATGCCCTGTTGATCGCAATGGAATTCCAGGCATTGCTTCCAGCATTTGAAAATCCTATGTATACAGAAGGTTACGAAGGCTTTTATCACTTAGACCATATGGAAGGTGATGTGGAAGGCGCCCAGATGGCATATATCATCCGTGACCATGACAGGGAGAAATTTGAACAGAAGAAAGCATTTTTTGAAAAAGCAGCAGAGTTTTTAAATGCAAAATACGGGGCCGGTACAGTAACTGCTGTTGTAAAAGACTCCTATTACAACATGAAAGAGAAGATAGAGCCACATATGGAACTGATCCACATTGCAGAAAATGCTATGAGAAAAAATGGAGTTACTCCGGTTATTTCCCCGGTACGCGGTGGAACAGACGGCGCCAGACTGTCCTACATGGGACTTCCGTGCCCAAACCTTTGCACAGGTGGACATAATTATCACGGAAAATATGAATATGTATGTGTGGAGTCTATGGAACAGACGGTCAACATTCTTACAGAGATTGTAAAAAGTTTTGCAGTAGGAAAAAATGTAGATTAATAGACAAAAAAATCAGATTTATACAATAAGATTTTCTCTTTGGCAATTTAAAATTTTATTTTGTATATACAAAACATTAAAAAAGTGCTAAAATGTATGTATAAAAATGTTTGGATTTCTGGCAATCGGGGGAAAGGAGGCAGGGGACTTCTAAAAAATGCCAGGAAGAAGAACAGGTCTCTGGTAGTTATCAGAGATCAATACATGAGAAGGAGGATTTTTTATGAGTCTGGAAAAATTGTTTCACCTGAAGGAGAACCACACAGACGTCAAAACAGAGGTGTTAGCAGGAATCACCACCTTTATGACTATGGCCTATATCCTGGCTGTTAACCCGGGTATCTTAGGCGCTACCGGTATGGACAGCGGTGCAGTCTTTACAGCCACCGCAGTGTCAGCTTTGTTTGCTACTTTATGTATGGCATTTATGGCAAACTACCCATTTGTACTTGCACCAGGTATGGGCTTAAACGCTTACTTTGCTTATACCGTAGTTTTACAGATGGGATACTCATGGGAAATGGCTTTAACAGCCGTATTTGCAGAAGGTATCATTTTCATCCTTCTGTCACTGACCAATGTACGTGAGAAGATCTTTAATGCCATTCCTATGACATTAAAGCACTCTGTATCCGCTGGTATCGGTCTTTTCATCGCTTTTATCGGTTTACAGAACGCAAAGATCGTAGTAGACGGTGCTACGCTGGTAGGTCTTTATTCCTTTAAGGCATCTGTTCAGAATGGTACATTCTCCACAGAGGGCATCACTGTTCTGTTAGCACTGATCGGTATCCTGATCACAGCTGTTTTACTGGTAAAACAGGTAAAAGGCGGTATCCTCTGGGGTATCCTTGCAACCTGGATCTTAGGTATCATCTGCCAGTTAGCAAGTATCTATCAGGTAAATCCAGAAGCAGGAGCCTATAGTCTGCTCCCAGATTTTTCCAATGGTATTGCTATCCCAAGTATGGCACCAACCCTGATGAAGATGGATTTCAGCAGCATGTTCTCACTGGATTTCTTTGCAGTTGTATTTGCATTCCTGTTTGTAGACCTGTTTGATACACTGGGAACACTGATCGGTGTTGCTTCCAAAGCAGACATGTTGGACAAAGACGGAAAGCTTCCAAGGATCCGCGGTGCCCTTTTATCTGATGCAGTTGGTACTACTGTAGGTGCTATGTTTGGTACTTCTACAGTAACTACTTTCGTAGAAAGTGCTTCTGGTGTAGCAGAAGGCGGAAGAACCGGACTGACCGCTGCAGTAGCAGCAATCCTGTTTGGACTGTCTCTGTTCTTATCACCAATCTTCCTTGCGATCCCGTCCTTTGCAACTGCACCGGCGCTGATCGTAGTAGGATTTTTAATGATCTCCTCTATCCTGAAGATTGACTTTAATGACTATACCGAGTCCATTCCTGCATATATCGGTATTATCGCAATGCCTTTCATGTACAGCATTTCCGAAGGTATCTCTATGGGAATTATCTCCTATGTAGTGATCAACCTGGTATGCGGTAAGGCAAAAGAGAAGAAGATCAGCCCACTGCTTTATATTCTGGCAGTATTATTTATATTGAAGTATATTATGCTGTAGTTGATCCGTTTTTGCGGATTATTGACAACCGAATGGTTGCTGCACATGCATATCAAAAGGAGTCACCCCTGGCGGCTCCTTTTTGGTAGTTTATACCTGATCCATCTGCTTAACGATTTTAAGCAAACTGCTTGATGAGTCCGATCAGTTCCTGCATCGGGGCAATGGTATGTTTTCCTTTCAATGTAACAATAGAATATATGGTTTTTTCAGCGGAACCTCCGATCCGAAAACAGCGTACTGGTTTTGGATAATGGAAACGTCTCATATACTGGTAAAAATTAAAGGAAATTCCATAACCCTCTGCTGCTAACTGGGCAGAAGACTCCAGATTTTCCAAAAGAAAAATGCTTCCGGGTTCTGCGTGATCATGGGCAATTGCCAGATCTGTATAATGTCTGGAAGACTGCTCCGATTTCTGGAGAATAAAACGTTCACCGTTAAATTTTTTCAGATCGATCAATACAGGATCATCATCAGTGGAAGCGGGTCCCATTTTTTTACAGACCGGGTGATCGGCAGTTACAACCGCAACCATATAGTCCTCATATAATAAGTGGTATTCTAAAAGCGGATGATCCGAGGTGAGATTGATAATGGCAAAGTCCAGTTCTCCATTTAAGAGAAGTTCTACCATACGCTCCGAAGAAGCTTCATAAGGGATCAGCTCCACATCCGGATACCTGGCAGAGAAACGTGGCAGAACCTGGGATAGAAGATAAAGAGTCCGTCTTGGGTGGATCCCAAAGCGGATCGTTCCAGAGGAACCGTGTATATATTTCTTTAATTCGTCTTCATAATCATCTCGTATGTTTATCATTTTTCTTGCATGTTCCAGATAAATTTTTCCCGCCTGGGTAGGTATAAACTGTTTCCCGATCCGGTCAAAAAAATGCACACCGCTGCGTTCTTCCAGATTACTTAAAAAAATACTCAGTGCAGGCGGGGAAATATGCAGAGACTGGGCTGCATCTTTTATTCCTTTATATTTTTCAATAGCAAGCATGTAAACCTGTTCCTTCATATCCATAGTTTTTCCCTCCAATGTATAAATATTTGTATACTATGCATAAAAATAAATAATATTAAATGAAATATTAAAAATATTAAACTTGATTTAATTTTATTTATTCATTATAGTTTAAGAAATAAAAATTATCAAGAAAGGGCATGAATTATGGAAAAGACAAAAGAAAAAAGGTCGTTTCAGGCTCCGCATACATTTGTTATCCTTGTAGTGCTGATCCTGATCGCAGTAGCAGCAACCTATGTTGTACCGGCAGGAGAGTATACCCGGTATGCAGATGAGGCAACAGGAAGAACCCTTGTTGAAGCAGGCAGTTTCCACTATGTAGAGTCAGCCCCGGTAAGCTTTTTTTCAATCCCTTCATTGATCTACCGGGCGATCGTTAAAGCAGCAAGTACAGTAACCTTTATCCTGATCATCGGAGGTTCTTTTGAGATCATTACCTCCACAGGGGTGCTGACTGTTTTATGCAAAAAAATGTCAAAAGCATTTAAGGGAAGAGAATTTTTTGTTATCCCGGCTTTTCTGGTACTGTTTTCCATTTTTGGCGCAACCATGGGAATGTCAACGGAAGTTATGATCTTTGTACCGATCGGAATTGCTCTGGCCACTTCATTGGGACTGGATAAAGTAACAGGTACAGCTATGATCGCTATGGGTGCGGCTTCCGGTTTTACTGCTGGTATCTTAAATCCATTTAATGTTGGTGTTGCCCAGGATATTGCGGAAATCCCCATGTTTTCCGGTATGGGATACAGATTATTTATCCTTGTGGTATTGCTGGTCATTAATACGGTTTATATTACCTGGTATGCAAAACGTGTAAAAGCAGACCCTACCAAGAGCATTATCTATGGGGAACCAGATGACAATGAATTTGTTTTTGATGATAAAGATGAGGCAATGACTCTGACACACGGTCTTACACTGGGAGTGATCGTGGTAGGTTTTGCCGCCCTGATCTATGGTTTAAGTAAACTGGACTGGTATTTTGAAGAAATGTCAGCGATCTTTATTACCATGGGAGTTGTCTGCGGCATTATCAACCGTTACAGTCCGAATAAGATTGCTTCAACCTTTGGCGCCGGAGCGAAAGGAATTGTAGTAGGCGCCCTGATCGTTGGTATTGCCCGCGGCGTGGAAATGGCACTTTCAGATGCCCTGATCTTAGATACCATCGTTCATGCCATTGCAAGTCTTGTAAATACAATGCCTCAGTCCTTAAAGGCTGTGGGAATGTTTTTAGCACAGTCACTGGTAAACTGCGTCATCACATCCGGTACGGGACAGGCAGCTGTTACCATGCCGTTAATGGTACCTGTAGCAGATCTGATCGGAATTACCAGACAGACAGCTGTTCTTGCATTCCAGTTAGGTGATGGATTTTCCAACTCTGTTCTGCCAACTTCCTCTGCATTAATGGGATATCTGATCGTTTCCAAGATCCCTTATGCAAAGTGGCTGAAATTTATGATGCCTCTGTTTTTGATCTGGACATTTGCAGGCTGCCTGTTTATGCTGGGCGCCATTGGAATTGGTTATTAATAAACAGTTGGGAAATAACGGAACCAGATAACGGTAACAGGAGGGAAAATAAAAATGGAAGAGAAAGAACGGTTAAAAAAACATCTGGAATATTTGTGTTCCTTTGATAAACTGACAGGAGAACCGGAAGCACTTCAGGCAGTTGCCTATATTTCAGACGTATTAAAAAAATACGGAGTCTCCTGCCATACAGAAACATTTCCTGCTTATTTAAGTAATCCGGTAAAAAGTGTTTTGACCGTAGATGGAAAAGAAATTCCCAGTCGTCCCAGATCTTTTTCTGAAAGTACAGGAAAATTCCTTCATGTTCCCCTGGTGTATGATCCTGGAACCAGAGAAGCAGTTTCTATGGACAGACAGAAGCAGTTTTTAGAAAATGTTTCCGGAAAGCTGGTGTTGGGATATGGTTATGATGAGCGGTATGCGAAAATGCTGGAACAATATGGAGCTGCCGGATGGATCCAGATCTGGACATCAGGAGAAGATGTGATCCATGAGGATACAGTCAGTCCTGTCTGGGGAACGCCGGATATGGACTCATCCCTGTTTCAGCTTAAGATGCCGGTGGTAGCGATATCCGGTCCGAAAGGAGAGTATCTGATCCAAAAACTGGAAAATGCCTGGAAAAATGGACAGATCCTCTATGCCGATCTGGACAGCCAGGTAGATACGGGAGTACGCAGTGTGCAGCTTCCCATAGCAGATATTCCAGGCAGAAAAAAGGATTTTGTCCTGCTTTCCTGCCATTATGATACCTGGTACAGAGGTGCTTTTGACAACTGTACTGCCAATGCACTGGCTCTGGAACTTGTCAGATATTTCCAGGATAGGAAGGAACAGCTTGCCTATTCTTTAAAAATTGCCTGGTGGCCGGGGCATTCCAATGGACGGTATATGGGTTCAACCTGGTACTGTGATCACCACTGGGATGAATTATATGAAAACTGTATTGCCCATGTAAATCTGGATCTTCTTGGTTCAAAAGGCGCGGACCATACCCTTGCCATCCGGACCGCCGGTTTGGAAGGAACAAAATGGCTGAAAGAACATGTAATGGAAGCAGATCCACTGGCAGAGATTCAGATCGGACGGATTGGCCGCGGTGCGGATCAGTCTTTCTGGGGAGCAGAGATCCCTTATCATATCAATCCAAGATATGAAGCAAGAAAAGAAAGAAAACAGTCAGATGCACCTGGACCTGGTGTGTACTGGTGGCATACAGCGGAAGATACCTTTGACAAGATCGATTTTGATGGTTTGATGCGGGATGGGGCAGTGGTTCGTTCTCTCTTATGCGGACTTTTAAATGAAGAAATGCTTCCTGCAGATTTTTCTGAATACTTTCATACATGGAATGGGTATCTGGAACCGTTAAAAAATTCTTCTAAGTATGGGGAAGAAATTGAGGAAATACAGAAGCAGTTAAAAACAGTGATCCAGTTATGCGTGGATCTGGAGAAAAAATGGAACACAGAAGAACAGGAGAAAGGTGAACCAATACACTTAGAAGATCACAACCGCCTCTGCAGGATAACAGGCGGAGTAATCAGCCGTCTCATGCATTCTTCCGGATCTGCATATGAACAGGATACCTCCTTTGCATACGGTCCGTTACATTTACTTGGCGCATCAGCAAAAGGGAACTTTCAAAAAGGTCCGAAAGACTGGGAACTGTTTTACCATACCACATTTATACGCCAGAGAAATCGAATGGTAACGGAACTGAGAAAATTACAGAAACAAATAGAACAGGAATTTTAACAGGAGTATATACATGAAAAAAGAAGTCATAAAACAGGCGGTTGACCAGTATTTGCCGGAACTGGTCAAGATAGCAGATGAAATATATGATCTTGCAGAACCGGGAATGGAAGAGGTAAGATCAGCCGGTCTTTTGACTGATTATCTGGAAAAAATGGGATTTCAGGTAGAAAAAGGGATCGCAGGACTTCCAACCGCATTTCGGGCTGTTTATGAGCAGGGACAGGGAGGACCATCTTTTGGCCTTCTGGCAGAATATGATGCCCTGAAAGATATTGGACATGCATGCGGACACCATATGCAGGGGCCATCTGTGATCGGTGCTGCCCTGGCACTATGCGATACCTGCAAAGACCAGCCTTATAAGATCGTTATATATGGTACACCTGCAGAAGAGACCATTGGCGGCAAGATCATTATGCAGGAAAAGGGCTGTTTTAAGGATATAGATATTGCACTGATGATGCATGCAGCGCCTTCAACCTGTGTTGATCTGCGATGCATGGCACTGGAGTGCTTCTATGTGACTTTTCACGGGGTAGAAAGCCATGCAGCTATGAGCCCACATAAGGGAAAGAGTGCTTTCGACGCAGCTCTTCTCTCTTTCCAGGCCATTGAATTTATGCGTGAGCATGTATTAGAAGACTCACGGATGCATTATACAATTCTGGATGCAGGCGGTCCATCCAATATTGTTCCGGGACGGGCAAAAGCAGAGTATACACTGCGTTCTTACAGCACCGATTATCTGGAAAATGTGATCGTTCCCCGGTTTAAAGATATTATCAAAGGTGCATGCCTGATGACGGGAACCACCTGCGATCTTGAGCGCAGCTATCCGTTTAAGGCAAAGATCCCCTGTGTAACATTAAATGACCTGATCATGGAAAATGCCCATTTCTTCCAGGCCCCCCAGATCACAGGCCCAAGAGAAAAAACAGGTTCCACCGATTTTGGAAATGTCATGTATGAAGTACCAGGCTGCTGTATCCGCACTGCCTTTGTACCAGAAGGAACTGCAGCCCATTCCAAAGAATATCTGGAAGCCGGAAAAACGGAAAAAGCCCACAATGCCCTGCGCTCCGGCTCTGAGATCTTAGCCGGAACCTGTATGGATATTCTGGAACATCCGCAACTTCTTCAGAAAATGAAAGAGGAATTTGAGGAAAGAAAGCGGAAAGAGCAGATGCAGATGGCGTGAGAAAGAGGAAAGTGAGTCTGATTGATATAAAATATATTGCGGTAAAGTACCGGTCTATTCCTTTTGGCAGGGGATAGACCGGTTTTTTAAGTTTTTTGTATTTTGTGTACTGATTATTTGGGAGATCCTTTTCATTGCTATTTACCATCTTGAATGTTAAAATTAAAATAAATATGAAGTAGAGCGTCAGGAAAGGAGGATACAAAATATGGAAAATTCATTTAAACTACCTGTGGGAGTGGATAATTTTGAGAAGATCCGGAAAGAAGGATTTTGTTATGTAGATAAAACAAGATTGATCGAACAGCTTTTGGAACAGTGGGGAGAAGTAAATCTGTTTACCAGGCCACGCCGTTTCGGAAAGACTTTAAATATGAGTATGCTCCGCTGCTTTTTTGAAATAGGGGCAGATCCGTCATTGTTTGAGGGACTTTATATTTCTGGAAACAAAGAACTCTGTAAAACATATATGGGAAAGTTTCCGGTAATCTTTCTTTCACTTAAAAATGTAGATGGTCCAACGTTTGAAGCTGCAAGATACAGGTTAACAGAGCTTATAGGAGTGGAAGCAGAGAAATTTTCTTTTTTGCTGGATAGTGATAAGCTGACCGAGAACGAAAAAAGCCGTTATCGCGCATTAGCTATGCTTTATAATGGACGGTACTCTATGGATGAAGAGATCCTTAGCTCTGCTTTACAGACGATGTCACGTCTTTTATATAAGCATTATGGAAAGAAAACCATTATTTTGATCGATGAATATGATGTTCCGCTGGATAAAGCATTTCAGCATGGTTATTATAAAGAAATGGTATCATTGATACGTGGGATTTTTGGACAGGCTCTTAAGACAAATGATTTTCTTCAATTTGCAGTATTAACAGGCTGCCTTCGAGTTTCAAAGGAAAGTATCTTTACAGGTCTGAATAACTTTAAGGTTTTATCTATTACAGACGCTCGTTTTGATGAACAGTTTGGATTTACGGATGGGGAAGTAAAAAAACTTCTAAAAATGTACCATTTGGAAGAACATATGAAAGAAACAAAAGAGTGGTATGATGGTTATCATTTTGGGGATGTGGATGTATATTGTCCCTGGGATGTTATTAATCATGTTGACCGGTTACAGGGAGAACCAGGAGCAGAGCCACAATCCTATTGGATCAATACCAGTGGAAATGAATTGGTAAAGCGTTTTGTGAACAAAGCGGATAAGACAACCAGGGATGAAATAGAACGTTTGATCTCAGGTGAAGCTATTGAAAAAGCAATTCGCCTGGAATTGACTTATGACGAGATCGATAACAGTATTGATAATCTTTGGAGTGTTTTGTTTACAACAGGTTACCTTACTCAAGTAGGCAAAACAGAACGGGGAATATATAAGCTGATCATTCCAAATAAGGAAGTAAAAGAAGTTTATACTCTTCAGATACAGGAGTGGTTTACTCAAAAGGTTTTGCAGGATACAGAGCCATTAAAAGTATTTTTGAAAGCTTTTTTAGATGGGGATGCGGAAACAGTGGAGCAGCAGCTTACGAAAATCCTTGGAAATACCATCAGTATTTTTGATACAAAAGCACGAAGTGAGGAAAAAGAAATTTTTTATCATGGAATTCTTTTGGGGCTTTTGCGCTGTGATCCGGATTGGTCTGTTCAGTCTAATGCAGAGACAGGAGATGGGTTTGCGGATATTCTGATCGAACCGGAAAATCCGAATATGGGTATTATTATTGAATTGAAATATGCCCAGACATTTTCCGGATTGGATCATGCCTGCGAAAAAGCCATGGCTCAGATTTGTGAAAAACGATATGAACAGCGTTTTTACAATGAAGGACGAAATGATATCTGGGCTTATGGAATTGCATTTTTCAAAAAGAGATGTAAAGTAGTTGTAAGAAAAATAAAACCAGCTGGTATATAGAGAGATCATGGACAGATCATCAAGGGTAAGAAAGTCAGTTTTTATTGGAATGATGGGAGCGGTATCTACGGTACTTATGATGTTTAATTTTTCAGTGCCATTTGTACCTGGGTTTTTGAAGATGCAATTTTGGGGGATAAAATTAAAAGTTTCCATAAACGAAGAATATCCTCGCTGGTGACGAGGATATTCTCAATACTGGTATGTAAAATTCTGCTTAAGATAATAAAGTTGTCCAGGCTTGGTAATGACTTTCCGGAGATTCATTTATAAATTGCCTGCGGATTTTCAAATCCAAAAGCACCCTGGATATCACGGATCGTATAACCCTGCTCAAGAAGTAATTGTTTGATACGTTTTCCGGTTTCAGCCGGTTGGATTGATAAATATATTGGCTCCATAACATTAGCCCTCCATAAAAACCTACTCCATCCCAAAACACTTCTTTAATTTTAGCACAGATACAGGAAAAAGAACAGTCTATATAAGCGTTAAAATAATATCTGAAATTATCGTTGACAAGCAAATGAATAGTTATTACAATCTAAATAAAATTGATCCTACCCCCTAAAAGCCGGGAAAATCAAGAATTTCCGGTGATTTTGGGGGATTTTTGTTGCTGTACGAAAAGACGATCCGTTCAAAGGAGATGAAAGAATGAAAAATTATGTATACATGACGGAAAAGGATAATGTAGTAACTATGATCCGCCAGCTAAATGCCGGAGAAGTAATCGATGTAGACGGCGTAAAGATCGAAGCAAATCAGGATATCCCTGTATATCACAAAATTGCGATCGAAGAAATAAAAACAGGGGAGACGGTTGTAAAATATGGTGAGAGCATCGGTACTGCCAGCTGTGATATCCACATAGGTGACTGGGTCCATACCCAGAATTTAGAGTCAGGCAGAGGCCGCGGTGACCGTTAGAAGAAAGGGAAACATAATTATGAAATTAATGGGATACAAAAGAGAAAATGGTACTTTTGGAATAAGAAATCATCTGTTGATCCTGCCAACTTCCGTCTGTTCCAGCGAGACTGCACAAAGAATTGCTGCTTTAGTGCCGGGAGCAGTTGCAATTCCTCATCAGCATGGCTGCTGTCAGGTAGGCGCAGATTATCTTCAGACTGTAAATACCCTGGTTGGCTTTGGCAAAAATCCGAATGTAGGTGCTGTACTTGTTGTCAGTCTTGGCTGTGAAGGAATACAGCCGGAAGTAGTAGCAGATCAGATCCGCGAAAGTAAAAAGCCGGTTGAAACTGTTATCATCCAGGAATGTGGCGGTACCTTAGGCTGCATTGCCAAAGGTGCTGAAATTGCAGCTAAAATGGCCAGGGAACTTTCCGTTCAGAATAAGGTTGCGTTTGATATCAGCGAACTTGTTTTAGGACTGGAGTGTGGAGGCAGTGATCCTACCAGTGGTATTGCAGGTAATCCGTCTGTAGGTGCGGCTTCCGATCAGCTGATCCAGCTTGGAGGTACAAGTATACTCAGCGAGACCACAGAACTTATAGGTGCAGAGCATCTGGTAGCTGCCCGTTGCGTGACAAAAGAAATGGGTGATAAGCTTACAGCTATGGTCAAGCGTATTGAAGATAAATCAAAACTTTACGGAGTAGACCTTCGGGGGACACAGCCTACGCCAGGTAATATTGCAGGCGGACTTACAACGATTGAAGAAAAATCCCTGGGCTGTATTCATAAAGCAGGTCAGAGTCCTGTGATCGGTGTTTTGGAATACTCAGAAGCGGTTGACCCGGAAAAACATGGTCTTTATTTCATGGATACACCGGGGGAAGACATTGACTCCATCACCGGTATGGTTGCAGGCGGAGCACAGATTATTCTTTTTACTACAGGTAGAGGAACTCCTACAGGTAGTCCGGTTGCGCCCGTTATCAAAGTTACAGGAAATCCTGAAACCTATGCAAGGATGACAGATAATATCGATATAAATGCGGGCAGGGTCATCACAGAAGGAAAGACACCACAAGATATAGGTGCTGAAATTTTTGATAAGATGGTTGCTGTGGCAAACGGCGAACTGACCAAGGCAGAAGTCCTTGGACATAAGGAATTTGGAATATATCGCATAGGAGATACGTTCTAAGTTAGTATCTGCAGGTAGGTTTACCGATTTTCTGGTGCGCCCTGTTGTCTGTAGCAGCTTCCTGGGTGATCGATCGGTTTGTAGCAGATGTTTTATTAGAAAGGTCAAAGGATATTAGATAAAATGTTAGGAATTTTATTTGCTTTTTTATTTCTGATCTGTGTGTTTAAATTTGTTGGTATTCTGCTGATGATGTGCGGAAAGGTAATGGGCGCTGTATTCAGCATGCTGGGATTTATCATTTCACTGGCAGTAGGAGTATTGCTGTTTGGGCTTTCGGCAGCTTTTTCCATGATCCTTTTGGGAATTGCAGCGGTGTGGCTGTTAGTGCGGATCATCTTATAATAAAAACGGGAGTGCTTATGTTGAGGCATTCCCGTTTTCATTTTCATAACCATATGTAACATAAGCCATCATGGCATCGGTTGTTTCTTCATCACGGATAAAACTCATAAGGATCTGACTGATCTTTTCGATCCGTTCGGATGGAAAGCTTTTCCTGCGCGCATTTCAAAATAACGTATCTTTACGCTGTGGACAGGAAAGACCAAGGGCTTTGCAACTGTTCCAATGGCGCAGTATGCTTCAATGGGAGAGGACATATGGGCTGGTGGGTTAAAACGGGCTTTGATATCCAGAGCCATTTTTATGATATAAGACAAAAGATCGCCTTCTTTCTGTAAAATGATATAAATGCATGTGCATAGTATTTTAACACAGAACCATCTGTTTTAACAGAACGATCCTGAAATTAAAAACATTTTTTTAACATCCGGTCTGCTTTTAAAATCGGGTATAGTATGGTACTCATACAAATGACGAAAGTAAAATAGGAGCCTGAACTAAAATATGAAAAATTCCAAATTTCGATTTTTTATGGACTGGGGTCTTACGGCATTAGCGGTGATCGCCAGTTGTGTTCTTTTATGTTTTGCATTACTGAAATTTTCCGTGATCGCAGCGATCATAAAAAAGATCATAACGATCCTTATGCCTATTATATACGGAGGTGTACTGGCATATCTGATGCTGCCGGTTTACAACAGTACAGAAGTCTGTGTCCGGGATCTTCTGTCAAAGGTGATCAAAAATGATGAGGGCCGCACCCGTATTGCAAAAAGTATAGCAACGCTGGTGAGTCTCGCAGTATTGTTTGCGATCGTCAGCGGACTGGTTTCCATGTTGATCCCACAGATCTACGAAAGTATCATTGGTTTCCAGGACAGCCTGACAGAGTATATCAACAACCTGACCGTCTGGATCAGCAAACTTCTTCAGGATAATGAACATCTTCAGGAAAGCATTATGCCGTATTACAATGAGGCGGTCATGCGTTTCCAGAACTGGATCGCTACGGATCTGGTGCCAAATATTTCCCTGATCTTTGACCGCGTTTCCAGCGGTGTGATCAGTCTGGTCACTGTTTTAAAAAATCTGCTGATCGGCCTTATTGTTATGGTGTACTTTTAAACATAAAAGATACACTGTGCGCCCAGTCAAAAATGGTTTATGGATTTTTAAATGTAAGAGCAGCTAACCGACTGATCGGTGAAGTCCGTTTTGCCCATAAGATATTTGGCGGCTTTATTACAGGAAAGCTTTTAGACTCTCTGATCATAGGCATCATGTGTTTCTTTTCTTTAAAATTTTTAAAGATGCCATATGTGCTCCTGATCAGTGTGATCGTAGGTGTTACCAATGTGATCCCGTTCTTCGGACCATTTATCGGAGCGGTGCCAAGTGCATTTCTGATCCTTTTAGTGGATCCCATGAAGTGCCTGTATTTTTTGATCTTCATTCTGGTGCTTCAGCAGTTTGATGGAAATATTCTTGGACCGAAGATCTTAGGAGACTCTACCGGCCTTCCAAGTTTCTGGGTATTGTTTTCCATCCTGTTATTTGGCGGTCTTTTCGGGTTTGTGGGAATGATCATAGCAGTGCCTACTTTTGCAGTTATCTACAGGGCCATGTCCTTATATATTAACAGTGCTCTTAAAAGAAGAATTATTCGGAGAACACACCTGATTACTGCCGTCTCCACCATATAGATCCCCGGAGCGGAGATTTTATTGATATGGATCAGTGGCCGGAAGCGGGAAATAAAGGGATGAATGACCTGGATATGGCCGCGGGAAAAGAACTGGAAGAGAAAACGGAAAATATAGAAAAGTAAAAATGATCCGGCATAAGCCGGGAAACAAAATTAAAACCATACCTGAACCGCAAAAACTGTCGATGACAAGAACTGGAAAATCACTTGTCAATTCCGGCAGTTTTTGTTATAATAATTCTTGCAGATATAGTTCATCGGTAGAACATCAGCTTCCCAAGCTGAGGAGGCGGGTTCGATTCCGTTATCTGCTTAAACTATTTAAGGAATGAGAAGCCCTGTAGATGTATAAATAGCATTTGCAGGGCTTTTTCAAAACTTCTTGCCAACTTTGCAAATTATTGTTATAATAATGCCGATTTAGAAAGATTTAGAATATAGTTGCGAAACACTCAAAGCCTTGTTTCTATAAGGTTTTGTCATCAAATAGCAGTGAAGAAAGATTGCAAGAGAACAGAATGCAATATGGAGGGAAAAATGGCAAAGGAACAATACAATGCAGACAGTATAACCGTCCTGGAAGGACTGGAGGCAGTCCGGTAAAGGCCGGGTATGTATATTGGAGGAGTTGGGTCTAAGGGGCTGAACCACCTGATCTATGAGATCGTGGACAATGCAGTGGACGAGCATCTGGCTGGTTTCTGTACCCAGATCACTGTCCGCCTGGAAAAAGACGGCTCCTGTACCGTGCGGGATAACGGACGTGGTATTCCGGTGGAAATGCATAAAAAAGGAGTGTCTGCAGCCAGAGTGGTACTTTCCACCCTTCACGCAGGCGGAAAATTTGACAATAACGCATATAAGACCAGCGGCGGTCTTCACGGTGTAGGTTCTTCTGTTGTAAATGCTCTTTCTGAGCATATGACTGTAAAGATTTACAGGGACGGCTGTATCTACCAGGATACTTATCATCAGGGACATCCTACTACAGAGCTGGAAAATGGTCTCCTTCCAGTTATAGGAAAAAGCCGTGAGACAGGAACCGAGATAAACTTCCTTCCAGATGGGGAGATCTTTGAAAAGACCCGTTTTAAGGCAGACTGGTTAAAGAGCCGTTTACATGAAACTGCTTATTTAAACCCAAACCTGATGATCCACTATGAAAACCGCAGAAGTGGGGAAGAAGAGAAGGTAACTTACCACGAACCGGAAGGCATTATCGCCTACGTAAAAGAGTTAAATACAGGAAAAACACCGATCCATGACCCCATCTATTTTAAGGGTGTAGTAGACAAGATCGAGGTAGAAGCCTGCGTTCAGTTCGTAGATACCTTTGAGGAAAATATCCTGGCTTCTGCAACAACATTTTCACTCAGGAAGGCGGCACTCATTTAGCCGGTTTTAAAACCAAATTTACAGCCCTGATCAACTCTTATGCCAGAGAGCTTGGCATTTTAAAGGACAAAGACTCCAACTTTACAGGTGCCGATACCAGAAACGGTATGACAGCCGTGATCGCTGTAAAGCACCCGGATCCTATTTTTGAAGGACAGACCAAGACAAAGCTTGCCAGCGCAGATGCTACCAAGGCTGTATTTACTGTAACCGGTGACCAGCTGCAGCTTTACTTTGACGGAATGTAGAAGTATTAAAAGGCGTGATTGGCTGCGCAGAGAAATCTGCAAAGATCCGCAGGGCTGAGGAAAAAGGCAAAGACCAACATGCTCACCAAGTCCAAGTTTTCCTTTGACAGCAACGGAAAACTGGCAAACTGCGAAAGCCGTGACGCTTCTAAGTGTGAGATCTTCATCGTAGAGGAGACTCCGCGGGCGGTTCCGCAAAACAGCCAGAAATCGTCAGTACCAGGCCATCCTTCCCATTCGTGGAAAGATTTTAAATGTAGAAAAGGCTTCTATGGATAAGGTGCTGGCGAATGCGGAGATCAAGACCATGATCAATTCCTTTGGCTGTGGCTTTTCCGAAGGCTACGGAAACGATTTTGACATCACAAAACTGCGCTATGACAAGATCATCCTTATGACCGATGCGGACGTAGACGGAAGCCATATTGATACCTTATTATTGACTTTCCTTTACCGTTTCATGCCGGAGCTGATCTACGACGGACATGTATACATTACCATGCCGCCGTTATTTAAAGTGATCCCGAAAAGGGAGAA